>Ga0214473_10008129_pt1 | contig 12428 bp, 8 predicted proteins | sample RVTome_7_FD_203509 | JGI IMG/M metagenome (GOLD analysis project Ga0214473, IMG submission 203509) | Soil microbial communities from uranium-contaminated site in the Upper Colorado River Basin, Wyoming, United States - RVT98D197 | ecosystem: Environmental > Terrestrial > Soil > Contaminated >... | reverse complement strand
CCACCTTTTGCTCCTCGGCGAACGCGCCGGCCTTTGCGTTATCGAGCTACCAGGCTGGGTTTATCAGCCTCATTTCCTCCCCGTCAATTCGTGTCAAAATCAACCGAGTTCGACCACGGGCTCTGGTTGCCTAGATTATCCACGGCACGTACACGCCATGAATAATTAACTCCGCAGGCCACGAAGTATTCCACTTGCGTGCTTGAAGTGGTTCCAGAGTCGCCGCTAACTTCCCACTCGTAATAATCAACCCCGTTAGGAGTGCTTACCGCCGACCAGGTAAGGAAGGCCGAGGAGACACAGCCTATGTTTCCGGAGGGGGACTGGGCCTGAGGCGCTGCGGGAGCAAGCGGGGCAGCCGAGGTCGGAGATGCTGTCGGCAGCGACGGTGGGGTAACGATCGGGACCCCACTGGTGTCTCCACTCACCGTCACGATGTCATCCCACACCCAACAATCAACACCAATATCCTCCAAGTGAATCACCCACCAACTATTGTCCGCCAGCCTGCCAACGATGGGAGCCGATTGGGCGGTAAACAATGTCCCACGAATGATATAAGCGGAAGAAGGGCCAAAGCGGCAATTGGCATCCACATCGGCCGTGGCGATTGGTGAGATCGGCGACGGCGTCAGCGTGGGTGTTTCAGATGGAAGCGGCTCAGAAGTTAGAGTTGGCTCGCTGAGCTGTGCGTCCGATCCTCCCACAACGATAGTAATTGTATTGGAGACAACCTGTTGGCCACTTTCGCTCAAAAACAGTACTTCGAATTGGTAGGTACCCGGTAGCGCAGCCAACCAACCTTGCTGCATACGGCCTTGATAGATCGGCAGATTCAGGTCGTCGACGCGGGCGGCTTCGCCATTGGCAAACAGCACCACCTGGCTTGCCCCTGCTGGATGGGAAATGGCCGTCTTGAAAATAACCAAATCGCCTTGATTGAAATGAGCTCCGTCTGCCGGTTCGGTGATGGCCGCGGACAGGGCGATTTCGGCCGCCGGGCTTTGCCCATTGCATGCAGCCAAAAAGAGCGCGCATATGCATAACGTGAAAAAATTGAATCGAGCAGACCACGCGAAAAGTTTCAATCTTGCCTCGAATCCTCCCCATGGAAATTCCAAGGGTCAACACAATTGAGGTTGGGCAAATCGACAACTAGTCCAGGGAGTGAGCTTGCATGGCGGCCCTGATTGTCATAAACGCGAATGCTGTAACGATCAGGCGGGACACACCAACGTCCTTCCGAGATCCACGTTGGCTGTAAATCTATATACTGGGTTTCATTTATAGGGATACGAACTATAGTCTCAAAGCCAAACCTATCTATTCGCTTAAGTATCAGAAATGCCCCAGCTGAAGCCTCCTCCAGAGGAGGCGGTGTCTCGTCAAGGGCCCAAGTAACGATCACGCAGTAGGGAATGTTGCCTGGGCAACCATTACCACTCGCGGCGTTGACGCTGAAGCTAATGGGGCTCACCGGTTCGCACGGGGGGGTTGTAATGCTAGCGATTTGGCCGAATTCAACATCCTCTCCGTCAACGTTGAACACCAATCTGAAACTCCAGTCCTCGCTTCCACAAACAAGATCCTTTAGCTGTTCAAGGACAAAAGGCTCTCCCCGAATCCCGTCCCCGATTTGAATCGCTCTTGCCCACTCATCCTGCAAATTACTCCATTCACTTTCTCCCCACCGATCTTCTATCAATAGGAAAACCCCGTCTCCCGCAGGCCATGGGAAATCTGCAGGGAATTGCGCTTCAACCAGAACACGCTCTGGAAGGATGACCCCGCCAATCTCCACCACGTCTGTGGTCAAAATCAATTCGATCTCGGCCAGATTGCCCTCTGCAACGGGCTCCGCCTCGTCTGCCTGATCAGCCGGTTCCGCTCCAGGATCTCCTTCAACATCAGGTGCAAATTGACCAAAAAAGTCATCCACCCCAAACCCTAGATCTCCGAAGGGCCAATTAAGGTCAACGACCAGATCTCGCACCGGCAGGGCAAAACCCCCATCGTGTTCGGCGGCCGCAGGGGGTTGCCCGGGCTCACCAACCAGTTCAGCAAACAATAGTTCCGCCTCAGAGGTCTGCCCGGAGACATCGATGGCCTGCACACTGAACAACGATTCGCCTGGGAGGATTGCCCCAGGGAGGTTGTACTCACAGAGTAAGCTCTGGGCACCTCCGCAATCAAATTCCAGATCGAAGACCACCGCTCCATCTCGGAATGATATAAAGTGAATTTTGTCGAGGCCTAGGTCGTCTTCGGCGGAAATAAACCAATTGATTCGGGCGCCGTCCGCGATAAGGTCGAGATCGTAGTCAAAGAAAGTGATTGTTGGCGGGTTGTCCGCCAAAGGTTGTGGGGCAGCTTGGTCCGCAACAGGCTGCTCCGGCTGGCCAAGGGCCCCGCCCTGATCAGCGGGTTCCGCTCCAGGGTCACCGCCTAGGACGCCATCTCCCGCTGCTCCGTCCTGATTTGCATCACCCGCTGGAGCCGCTTCGCCACCCGCCAATTGCGCGGGGTCATTGCTAATTACTCCATCTACCTGCGCAGCTTCCAAAGCGAATACATTCACATGGATGCTGGCCAATTGGCTGGCCCTGCCGCCAGGGTCAAAGGCAACCACGCTAAGGGTCTGTTGCCCAACCTGGCTGCTGAACCATAAAAAGGAGGTTGGGAATGAGGTCTGTGTTGGGTCATCAGCAGCAACGCTCTCTTTTGTTTCCCCGTTTACAAGAAATTCAATGCGCGCTATTCCATTAGCGGAAGTAGCCACGGCCCGAATAGCCACGCCATTGCCTGAAAAAACAGAAACTGTGGAAGTTGGTTGGGTGATGATGACAACGGGTGGTTCGCCAAGAAAAGGCAGACTCACCGAACTTCCCTGGCCCCCAAAGTACAAAAAGACGGCAACCGAAACTGCCCCAACTACCCCCAAAATAGTCAATATTCGCAGTAAACGGCCCCTTTTTTTCATGCTAACCTTCGCTTAGCAAAAAGCGAATATGCGAGTGAGCCATTATACATCGCATTAGCTACTTTCTCTCCACGCCCAGCATCAGCTTCTCCCCATCCACCTTTTGCTCTTCGGCGAACGCGCCCGCGGGCGCCGCGCCTGCGGTCAGCGTCGCGCTCAGCGTCTCGGATTTAATGTAATCCCCCCATTGGGCGAACACCGCTGCCAACTCGCCTTCCGCCTGGTAATGAGTAACGATGCGGTCTTCGATGTTGAAGCCGGCTTTCTTGCGCAGGTCCTGGATGCGGCGTACGATTTCGCGCGCCAGGCCCTCGGCGCGCAGTTCGGGCGTGATGCTGGTATCCAAGCCCACTGTGACACCTTTATCCGCAGCTACCGCCAGCCCCGCGGCGGGCTCGCTGTGCACCAGGATCTCATCCGGTGCAAGTACGATCTCTCGCTCGCCCAGCTTCACGCTCACGCTTTCCCCAGCGTCCACCTTGGCTTTCACCTTGGCCGCGTCCAGCGCCGCGAGCGCGTTGCGCAACGCTGGGAACTCGGCGCCCAATTTCGGGCCCAGCTTGGCATTGTCCGGCAATAGCTTGTAATTTACCAACTCGCCCGGCTTATTCACAAAAACCAATTCTTTCACATTCAGCTCGTCTTTGACGATCTCTTCCAGATCCTGCGACAATTCGCTGGCGCCGCTGCTGGTATGCACCAGCGCTTTCGCCAGCGGCTGCCGCACTTTGAAATTTGCATTGCCGCGCGCGCTCAAGCCCAAACTGGCGATCTGCCGCGCCAGCCTCATCTCGCCGATCAGCGCCTCGTCCACTGCCTTGGCATCCGCCTGCGGCCACAACGTATGGTGCACGCTGCCATAGGCTTCCTTATATTGGCTGGTCACCAGGTTCTGATACATCTCTTCCGCCACGAAGGGCGTGAACGGCGCCAGCAGGCGCGCCAGCTTCACCAGCACGTGATACAGCGTGGCGTAAGCCAGGTTCTTATCCGTATCATGTTCGCTCTTCCAGAAGCGGCGGCGGCTGCGGCGCACGTACCAGTTGGTCAGGTCATCGATCAGCGCTTCAATATCCAGCGTGGCGCTGAACGCATCGTTTTCATCCAACGCCTTGGTTACCTGCTCCACCACCGCATTGAGCCGCGCCGTGATCCAGCGGTCCAGCGGATTCTTAGAGAACGCTTCGCGTTCTCTTTCGGAGTTCGATGAGGCCGAACTCCACGCTGGAGTCGCGCCTTCCGGATAGTCCGGATCAAAATTCTTCTCGTCCGGAATCCAGCCGTCTAAGCGCGCATAGGTTACAAAAAAGCTGTACACATTCCACAGCGGGATCAAGAATCTCCGCCGCACATCATCGGCGCGGTTGTAGCCAAACAGAAGATTATTTTCTGGCTTTTGAGCGCAATACATCCAGCGCATCACGTCCACGCCCATCTTGTCTGCCGCTTCGTTGAACTCCACCATGTTGCCCGAGCTCTTGTGCATCGGCCTGCCCTGCTCGTCCAACAGGGTGGAATAGCTAAATAGATTTTTAAACGGCGCCGTTTGCGCCATCACCGTGCCCATGGCCAGCAGGCTGTAGAACCAGTTGCGGAACTGGCCGGGAAAGCTTTCGCTGATCCAATCCGCAGGGAACCACTTACGCCAATAATCCTGGTCCTGGCGGTAGCTCAGCGTGCTGAAAGGCACGATGCCCGCGTCCAGCCAGGGATTACCCACGTCCGGGATGCGGCTCATCGTTCCACCACACGCTACGCATTTCAATTTCACCGCGTCGATGTAGGGCCGGTGCGGCGTGTGCCCGGCGAAAGTTTCCCAGCCCGCCGTGGCGCGCTCCTGCAATTCGAACTCATCCCCGATCACGGTGTACTCTTTGCATTGCGCGCACACCCAGATGGGCAGCGCCAGCCCCCAATAGCGCTTCTTGGAGATCATCCAATCGTGCATGTTGCGCAGCCAATCCATTTCGCGGGCGTGCCCAAATTCCGGCACCCAACGGATCTGGTCCACCACGTCCATGATCTGGTAGCGCAAGCTGGCGTCCTTCTCTTCCTTGGTTAGCTGCTCGCGCGGCTTGTCATAAGTGGCGCCCATGCTGATGAACCACTCGGCCACCACGCGCCACACCAGCTCGGTCTTGCAGCGCCAGCAGGTGGGGTAGCGGTGGGTATAGTCCGCCACGTTGTAAAGCAGGCCTTTCTTTTCCAGATCCTTGATGATCGGTTCAGGCACCTGGGACACGGAGAGCTTGCTGAGGAAGCCGAAGCCCTCCACGATATGGCCTTCTTCATCGATCGGCACGATCACCGGCAGCTTATATTCACGGCCCAATTGGTAATCTTCCGCGCCAGCGCCGGGGGCGATGTGCACGATGCCGGTGCCCTCCGCCTCGCCCACCTCGTCCCACAAGATAACGCGGTGGGCTTCCACGGCCGACTGGGTGACGCCGACCTTCAATTCGTCCAGCTCGATGAAGCCGCCGACGGCTTGCGCTGGAGCGAGATCATCGAAGGGGCCGTCGTAGGTCCAGCCTTCCAGCTCGCGGCCCTTCATCTCTGCCAGCACTTCATATTCGCCTTTCAGCATGTGCAGCGTGCCTTTGGATAGATAAACAATTTGCTCGCCCTGACGCACCTTGACGTAGTCCAGCTGCGGGCCCACCGCGGCGGCCACGTTGCTGGTCAGCGTCCACGGCGTGGTGGTCCACGCCAGCAGGCTCTCGTTCTGGCGGCCGCGCAAGGGCAGCTTCAGCGTCACCGAGCGATGGGTAATATCCTTATAGCCTTCCGAATCGATCTCGTGTTGGCTGATGCCGGTGGCGCAGCGCGGGCACCAGGGCATCGAATCGGCGCCGCGATATAGCCAGCCCTTTTCCCAGCATTTCTTGAGAAAGGCCCAGATCATGTAATTGTTCTCGTCGCTAAAGGTGAAATAGGACCCCCCAAGCTCGGGCATGCCCAGCCGCCCGGCGATCTGCTCAGCGGTGCCGATGCCGCCGCCGGACGGGCCGGAATAGGCGATGGTGCGGCGCGCATCTTTGAAGAGCTGCTCGCCCAGCCAGCGCAGCTTGTCGGGGTCGTCCCATTCCATCCAGTAGCCCAGGCGGATGGATTGCTCGGTTTGCACGGCGGCGTAACGCAGCACGCGCTCCTTGCAACGCAGCACGAAGAGTCCAAGCCCGTAGGCCTCAATATCTTTCTTGGAGGTGAACCCCAGCTCCTTCTCCACTTCCACTTCCACCCATAAGCCCTGGCAATCGAAGCCCTGCTGGTAGCGCAGTTCGTGGCCTTGCATGGCGTAATAGCGGTTGTAGAGGTCCTTATAAGTGCGTCCCCAGCCGTGGTGCACGCCCATGGGGTTGTTGGCGGTGATCGGCCCATCCACGAAGGACCATTTAGGCGCGCCGCGGCGCAGTTCGCGCAGCTTTTCCAGGGCGCGCGATTCTTTCCAGAACTGCAGGGTGGCGTATTCCTGGGCCACGAAATCGACTTTATTGGGGACTTCTTTAAAGGTCATAAGCTCCTTATCAAAGGCCGATAGCTAACTAGTTGGGGATTGCTTCCCCGTTCGCTTCGCTCAGGGTCGCAATACGGGGCGAGGAGACCTCGCCCCTACTTGTTCTTCTACTTTTTTGGGGCTTAAGCAGTAGAACAAGTTGAAATCTCGGCGTCCATGTCAAGGTACTCATTTTGCTCGGTTCCCAGCGCAGATGTCTTCCCTAGAAGTGAAGGCATCCAGCCATTTCTTTTTTCGTGGGGTCTCCGGCCCCACACCCCGTTGGGGGACAAAGTTGTCCCCCAAACCCCCTCGCAAAGGGAAGGACTAAAAATACTGTTGGTTTGCATTGCCTCTCAATAATCAGGTTGCTTGCATTCCCAGCGCCGTCCAATGGGAAACGGCAGTTTAGCTAAGAGCTTATAGCTGACGGCTTACAGCTTCGCCTCTTGCAATGTTAAACAAAACGACTCCCATCCCATCTTGGGACGAGAGCCGAACAAACGCACTCCCGCGGTACCACCCACGTTCCTGCCGAAGCAGGCTCTTACAGCCACACACATGGCTTCGCTTTGATAACGGGAGCGGCCCCGGCTCAGGTTACTAAGCCTCGCGTGGAGAATGGCGCTTTACCATTCTCCAAACGGCGTGCTTTTCGCCGTACGGCTCGAGAGTGATCTTCGGTTTGCGTCACACGCCCGGCTTCCACTGTTTCCGAGCTCGCTTGGAGTGGCGGTCAACTTACTCTTCTCTGTCAACGCCTATCTATTTAGACCTGGATTATGCCATAAAAAGAGCTTTCAGCTAGAGCTTTAGGCTGTAAGCCAGGCCGGATGTTAATTCAAATCTTGCACATTCGGGTATATACTGAATGTGTAGATACATAACTTAGTAAGGAGCGAGTTATGGGCGCCAAGAATATCTTTACAGGGGAACCCAAGGGGGAAGAGCAAAAGCACCCTCACGAAGCCATCGCCAGCCTGCTGGCACGCGCCGAAGCCACTAACCCGGTGGCGCACCAATCCGGCCCGCGCGGCCTTAGCGGCCTGGGAGCCGGAAGCCGCCAGGGTTCGCTCACCCACGGCCATAGGCGCCGCGAGCGCGCTTCCAGCGGCAAGCTCTTCGGCATTAAGAGCGATAAGGAAGAAGCTGCCAGCAAGCGTTGATCACGTGCGGGCTGAGGGCGAAAGCGGCTAGCGGGAACCCGCGGGCCGCGGCGCGGCAATAGAAAGAAAAACGAGTCAATATGAAAAAACAGGCTCTCTCGAACGAGAGAGCCTGTTTTTTTATGTACTGATGGCGATTTGTGATGGGCTGGCTTCCGCTATTCCAGGATCGCTGGCAGCGCGGAAAAGGCTTACTCGTTTCGGTCGCGGCTGTATAATATTAGAAGTTTGGAAATCATCTCACAGGAAGTGCACACGTCAACAAAAAACTAGTGCGAAGTGTTAGAAAGCGAATCGTTTTCCAAGTTTTTATCAACGTATTCGTCAAACCATCTTTGAAGTCCTAAATAGTCTATCAACGATATGCGATGAGGTTGTTGAGAAGATAAGACTTTCGCATTTTTTGTGAAATACGACGTTGTAGCCAATATCCCAGCTGTAGCATTTTGAAACTGGACGGTGCCATAGAGATCCCTGATTACTGCAACTCCAACGTGATTTGGAGGTGTATAAAGCTTGCATTCCACAATATAAAGAAAACTGCCCAGGTTACCTTTTGAAGCCGCAAATATATCGACTCCGCCATCTCGGGTACGAGGCGTCAGTGTGATTTCGTATCCCAGTCCTCCCAAGACCTCTGCAATTATTTCTTCAAATTTCCTGTGGTGCAAACGGTAAAGGATTATTGGATCTTTATTTATCATCGAAATTAGTTTTTGATTCGCATCACTTACATCCGAAATTACAAGTGCGGATTTTCTAAGATTCCGTGATTGGTTTTCGAGCTTAAATTCAGCTGGTAAATATATATTCGCAACATACTTCAAAATATCTCGCGGTGTGTAACCTGCGTCATTTAATAACGATTGGATCATTGTCAATAGCAAGGGGTGGCCCTGAGTAATTGCCGATATTTCTTTTACTTCGTTATTTACAAGTTTTAATCGCGCTTCAACCATACTTACACTTTCATCCCTAGAAAGGCCCTTAAGTTCCAGATTTTCAAAACTTTCCGTCTTCAGAGGGTTTTCAAACCATGAGCTGACAATCATTAGTTTTGCTTTTGGATAACTTATTTTAAGATATTCCAAAAACCGGTGAAGCTCCCTTAGGTCAGAACTTGGACTGAAGTCATCAATAACAATCAAACATTTCTTATCAAGGGGAAGCTTATTATCTGCTTCTATTCTCTGAAATTGGGCTCTGTATTCGTTCGGAAGGTACGAATGAAGATTAACAGTCGGCAACTTATTAAGCGCTGAAAGTTCACCCTCAAAAAATCGGGCTAAGCTTGTTTTCCCTATTCCTGTGCTCCCCCAAATGAGCAGTGGCCTAAACGATTCCGATGCGAACCATTCTCGAAGGAAGACTAGCTCCGTTTTTCTTCCAATAAATGTTTTTTTTAGAAAACCAAATGCTTCGTCTGATATTGGCTCTATAAAAGATCCGTGGCTCGCCTTAAAAAGATGAGCATCAGCCATTCCACGAAGGGGGTCATTAGAACTTTCCATCGATTACTTAGTTCAAATAAGTCTAAATAAAAAAGATCAATGCCGCAAGGTCATACAGATGAATATTGACTAAATAGAACTTTTGTGCTATATTTAACTGCCTGTGCTATACTCCCATAACACCGCAACCGGGAGGATAGCACAAATGACTAACATTTCGTTGTCGTTATACACTCTGCGTCTCAGGGAAACTCATTCACAAGAGTATTTACCAATTGATAATTTTGATGAGGAGCATGATCTCTATCAAATTATTGGGGACTACATGACTGACAGAAGTCAAAATTACAGAAACGATGAAGACAATAAGCATCTTTTTCGAATTTCAGGATTACAAAAACCTGGACGTTCATTCAAAGGAACGATAGAAACAGGTGACTATGGTTATGAAACAGACATAGTAAATGTGGACGACTTTACACTTGCATATGCCAAACAAACAGATGACGCAGAAATGTTTCCCTTCTATTTCTACTTAGCCTTGCCCCAGGGAGCGAACCTGGGGATTTTAGCAATGCAAAGACTCGGTCAACGAGGAGTAAAAACTTATTTTTCATTTGATCTTGTCTCTTATTTTAGGCATCGGTTTTCCCAAATAATGCTCGACATAGAACCTCTGATTCCGGCTCAATTGATTAGAGAATATCTGCAAAATGGCCGCGCAACAAAAATTAGATTCATCAGATTTGGCATTCATAGCGACATTTCTGACGCAGTAAGAAAAAACCACGAGCCTGGCGAAGGACTTACGGAAATTGTTATTAGAGCAAAAAAAGATCGACAATTTCCCATAAGGGGGTTAGTTGAGCAAATATTAGCAGGTGAAAGAGACATATCGACGCTAGCCAATTTTCGGAATTTTGAATACAAGACGGTAAAAGTCGAAATTGAAATAAGCGGAGTTCGGAGAACCATTGATTTAACTCACCCAGGTAACTTAAACGCCGAGCTAGATATAACGAATGAGGTCAAACTTGGAGATGATGGCCTTCCGACCTTTGAGAGCCTGGACGTCTTGGCAAAACAATATATATCTGACGCTCTCGGGAGGGTGGGTATAAATAACTACAATGTTCAATAAAGTTAATGTACTTGATATCGTCAAAAATCATTTAGGCACGTTAATCGACGATTCGACTGGAAATCCTAGGCCCTTGGATTTTGTCCTTTTTTTTATTTTTCCTCTTAGTATAGCTACAGCTCTGACTTTCTACTTTAAGGTGAAAATTGATGGAAATTTGGCAGGATTATTAGCTACAGTTCTTTCTATAGTAACCGGCTTGCTTTTTAATTTGCTAGTATTAATTTTCGATATATCAGGAAGAAATAAAGAAGTCTTCAAGAAAAAAGAGCGCGTTTCCAATTTTCTTGAGCAAATATATATAAATATTTCTTTTTCAATACTTATTGCAATTCTAGCCGTGATACTCGTGATTCTACGCTCGTTTAATATTTGGCCAGCTATCGGTGCAGACATTTTGTCATTCGGTGTGTACTTTTTAGTTTCGCTCTTTTTACTCACACTTCTAATGGTATTGAAACGTATTGACACACTTCTTCTCGAGGATTTTAAAGAATATAAAAAACCAATCAATTGAGATTGAAACAGCAAATTCCTTTATAAAAAAACAGCCCGCATCTCTGCGGGCTGTTTTTCTTTCGTAACTTTTCGCAGCCATTAGGCTACGGGGGTTACGTTGCGAACGGTGAACTTGCGAACGATGAACCCGTTCGCGTTGGGCTTGAGGGCCTTGAGGCCTCCATGGGTCACGGTAAATGCCGGGTTGGAGCAGCGGCTACCTTTTGCCCCTGACCCCAGGTTGCGGAAACCATCACTGACAAAGTTGTAAGGCCAGATTAGTACCTATGACCTGGCGCGAACGTCACAAAATCGCCACGCCTCCGTTACCATACCTAACCAGATTATTCAGGAGGCTTTACTTGAACAAGAAAATCCTAGGGGCCGCAGCAATTTTGATTTTGATGGCTTTCAGCACCATCCCCGCTTTCGCGGCAACGGATACTACCGTCACCGGCACGGTGCTCTCGGTCGATACGACCGCCGGCACCTTCCAGATCGGCACCGAGAACGGCGACACGCTGACCGTAACCCCACCCGCAGGCTTCGACCTGACCACATTAACGGTGGGCGACACAGTGGCAATACAGGGCACGCTCGAAGCGAGCAGCCTCAGCGCCACCAGCATCGCCCCGGTCGCTGAGGATGGCACTGGGGATGGAGATGGGGATGGGCGCAACAACGGTTCGCATTGCACAAACCCGGACTCCAGCCAGCCCGCGTTGGATAAGCTTTCCAGCGAATTCAACGCAGATTACGTGCAGCTGCTGGACTGGTTCTGCACAGGCGGCTATGGCGTGGGCGAAATCATGCTTGCGCTGCGCACCAGCCAAAGCATGGAAGGGTTGAGCGCTCAGGAAATTTTGGAGCTCAAAACTGAACTCAACGGCTGGGGCAAAGTTTGGCAGCAGCTCGGCTTGATTGGGCACGGACATGGACAAGATGATAATGAGGTTGAATCCGAGCTAGAAGTTGAAAATGAGCATGGCCCCGCTGCTCAAGCAGGGCAGCATTCAGGACAGGGCAACGGCCACGCTAATGAGCACAGCAACGGCCACGGCGGCGGCCCTGGCAGCAACCAGGGACATGGCGGTGGCAATGGGCATGGCGGTGGCCATGGTCATTAGCTGAAAACGAGCTAAATAAAAAGGCGGCCTGTCTTTCGACAGGCCGCCTTTTTTGTTACGTGTCGTAGCTTACGCTACGGGAGTTTGCGAACGGTGAATCTGTTCGCCGGGAGATTGCTGCCCTGCTATGCAGGGCGACGCAACTACTTTGTCGGAACGATGAAGCTGTTCGCGTTGCAGGCTTATAATCTCGCCCATGCTTCGCCAAACGCCGGCCTACACCCCCCGCTGGCTTTACCGTCTCTTTGCACTTATTCAACGCCTGCCCATCCGTGGCTGGGCACTGGTGCTGCTGGTGGCTTTGCTAGGCGGCCTGGCCATGCACCTGGACGCCTGGCGCCAGGGGCTGCTGCCCTGGGGTCAGCTCGACAGCTACCTGTCCTCCACGAGCCTGTACATTGTGGTGTATCCCGGCATCTGGATGGTGCAGGACCAGCGTGCGCGTGTGGCCTTAAAGGATTTTTTCCGCGCCACGCACAAAAGCCAGGCGCACTTTGAAGCCGCGTATGCCCATTTTATTTCCCTGCCTCCCTTGTGGGGCAACCTGGTGTTCGTCCTGGGCTCGTTGC
>Ga0214473_10008127_pt1 | contig 12430 bp, 9 predicted proteins | sample RVTome_7_FD_203509 | JGI IMG/M metagenome (GOLD analysis project Ga0214473, IMG submission 203509) | Soil microbial communities from uranium-contaminated site in the Upper Colorado River Basin, Wyoming, United States - RVT98D197 | ecosystem: Environmental > Terrestrial > Soil > Contaminated >... | reverse complement strand
GAGGCAGAGTGGTCCCATGTGGTGCGGGTCATCGACGTCCCGTCCCGGCCCGGCGAACGGATGCTCCTCCTCAACGCCGATTCCCTCAAGCAGCGCGCCGTCTGCTATTTCACGGATCGCGTTTAGGTTCCGCCCGGCTCCGCCTTCCGGTAGCGTACGGCCCGTCCCGCCCCGAAGCGCGCCAGCAGGTTGAGGGAGACGAGCCGGGTAAGGACCTGTTTGGCGGTTTCCCGGGACAGGCCCAGTTCTCCCGCCACGAGCCGGTTGGTGACTTCCCGGTGGCGCTCGAACAGCGCAAGCGCGCCTTCCTGGTTCCCCGAGAGCCGGCCTTCCGGCGGCAGCGCACCGAGCGCCCCTGTGAGCTCCCTCGCCTGGGTCCGCATCGCGTCCAGGAAGGCAAGGAACCACGGGCCCATGTCGGGCCGCGGCAGGTGCAACGACGCCTGGCTTTTCCGCAGGGCAAGGTAGTACTCCGCCTTGCGCTCCGCGATGATCCTCTCGAGCGAGGCGTAGGGCAGGTAGGTGTAACCGCACCGGAGGAGGAGCAGGTTGGTGAGGAGGCGGCTCGTGCGGCCGTTCCCCCCGGCGAATGGCCGGATCGCGAGGAATTCGAGAACGAAACCGGCGATGACGAGAAGCGGATGGAACGCCGCGGAGTCCAGGCGGAAGTTCGTCCACCGCAGGAGAGCGTCCATCTCTCCGCGGATCGAGTCCGGGGCCGCGGGACGCAGCGCGATCGCCTCGACGGTCTGGCGAGGGGTGAACGAGTACCGGTCGGGGAGAGAACGGTAGGCTCCCCGGTGCGCCCGGTCCCGGGGGGAAGTTCTCAATAGCTCGCCGTGAAAGTTGAAGATCGTTTCCTGCGAGAGCGGCAACTTTTCGTGTCCGTCGAAGACCGCGTTCAGGAGGTGCGCGTAACTTGCCGAGGAGGACCGGCGGAGCTCCTCCGCTCGTGCCGGCGGCAGGGCGGACGCCGCATCCCCTCCGCGAGGGAGTCCGACCCAGTCGATCCCGATGGATGCCCTTGCGGAGAGGACGGTCGTCTTCTTCCGCAGGCTCCCGAGGTAGGACGGGGGCGGATGGAACCGGCCTTTCCACCATCCCTTGAACTCGTCGATCTCCGAGATCCTCGCGAGGAGAGCGGGCCAGGCCGGCGGGGAGATTCCCGGCAGCCGGTTGTCGAGCCGCTTGTTCATCCTCCCCCCCCCCAGGTGGTTGAATATCCGATTATACCCGATTTGCAGGGATTGTCTTGACCGGCGGAGCGGACGGGGTAAAGTCGGGTCCCAGGGCGCGCCGCACGCTGCGCCAATCCAGCGTTCCGCTGTTGAAAGGGAGGGGAGAGCATGGCATTGACGGAGAGACTCGAGGTGATTTTCCAGGAGGTGATGAATCGCAACCCGGGGGAGTCCGAGTTCCACCAGGCGGTCAAGGAGGTGCTCGAATCGCTGGGGCCGGTCCTCGTAAAATACCCGGAATTCACCGAGGCCAAGGTCATCGAGCGGATCTGCGAGCCGGAGCGCCAGACGATCTTCCGGGTGCCCTGGCAGGACGACAAGGGCGAGGTCCAGATCAACCGGGGATTCCGCGTCCAGTTCAACAGCGCGCTGGGGCCGTACAAGGGGGGGCTGCGGTTCCACCCCTCTGTCTATCTGGGCATCATCAAGTTCCTCGGGTTCGAGCAGATCTTCAAGAACTCCCTGACGGGGCTGCCGATCGGGGGAGCGAAGGGCGGGTCGGATTTCGACCCGAAAGGGAAGTCCGACGGAGAGGTCATGCGCTTCTGCCAGAGCTTCATGACGGAGCTGTGGCGGATCATCGGCGAGCATACCGACATCCCCGCCGGCGACATCGGCGTAGGGGGCCGTGAGATCGGTTACCTGTTCGGGCAGTACAAGAGGCTGACCAGCAAATTCGAGGCCGGCGTTCTCACCGGCAAGGGGCTGGTCTACGGCGGCAGCCAGGTGCGCACGGAAGCCACCGGCTACGGCTGCACCTACTTCGTCGACGAGATGCTCAAGGCGAGGAAGAACGGCTTCAAGGGGAAAAAAGTCGTTGTTTCCGGCTCCGGGAATGTGGCCATCTACACGCTGGAGAAGGTGCAGGAGCTCGGAGGGAAGGTCATCGCAATGAGCGACTCGAACGGCGTGATCCACGACGAGAAGGGGATGAACCTCGAGACGATCAAGCAGCTGAAGGAAGTCGAGCGTCGGCGGATCAAGGATTATTGCGAGCACCACAAGGGCGCCAGGTACACCCCGAACGGCAACATCTGGGACATCCCTTGCGACGTCGCATTCCCCTCGGCGACGGAGAACGAGATCACGGGAAAGGACGCCAAGAAGCTCGTGAAGAACGGCTGCATCGCGGTGGGCGAGGGCGCGAACATGCCCACCACGCCGGAAGGGGTCCACGTGTTCATCCAGGCGGGCATCGCCTACGGCCCGGGGAAAGCGGCCAACGCGGGGGGCGTGGCCACCTCCGGGCTGGAGATGCAGCAGAACGCCGGCAGGGAAGCGTGGGGGTTCGAGGAGACCGACGCCAAGCTGCGCCAGATCATGAGGAACGTTTTCACGCTTTGCTCCGAGGCCGCCGAGGAGTTCGGATCTCCCGGGAACATGGTCGTGGGGGCGAACGTCGCCGGTTTCATCAAGGTCGCCCGCGCCATGATCGCCCACGGGATCGTGTAACGGCTCCGGGCGGGGGCACTCCTCAACGCTGGCGGGGGACACTCCCCCTGGGGGGGACACTCCTCAGCGTGTAACTTGACATAGGAATGTCCCCCACGGGAATGTCCCCAGCGAGAATGTCCCCCCTTGACTATTTGCCTCCCATCATCGACTCCATGTGCTTCACGTGGGACTCCTGGAGGTCGTCGAGCATGCGGAAGTGCTCGATGGCCGCCTTCCGGAACTCCGCCGGGTCGGTGATCCCTTCCATCTTCTTCTCGTGCTCCCGCAGGGCGGTGACGCTTTTGCGCACCTCCTCCATGTGCACCTTCATTCCCCCCATCATGGGGTGCATGCCGTGGACGCCGTGCCTGTGCCCGTATTCGCGTTCCTTTTCACAACCGCAGTCGCATCCTCCGCAGCGGCAGTCGCGCATGCCGGGGGATTTCGCCTCCATCTTCGCGGGTCCGGCTGCCTGCCCGCCCGCGGGGTCGGCAGCCCGAACCTGACCGGGGAGGACAAGAATCGCGAGCAGCGCGATTCCGATTGCCATCGTCGATTTACGGAAATCCTTCATCGTTGAACCCTCCGGTTGGATTTACGCTTCATCTGATGTCGGTCCCCGGATGCGGGTTTCCCGGGACCTCCAGTTATTCCCCCCTTGCCCTGGTCGACGGCAAGGTTTCCGGTGCCGCATCCCGGGAAGGCGGGGATATAATGAGGACGTGCCGGCGGTGGCCCGAAAACCCGGCGAACGGGAACCACGGACGGAAAAGGGGTGGGTCATGCTCGTAGGCAGGAGGATGACGAAGGACCCGAAGACGGTGTCCCCGGAGGACACGCTCACCCGGGCAGCGGACATCATGCGGGAGTCCCGGATCAACCATCTTCCCGTCGTGGAAGGGGGAAGGCTGGTGGGCATCCTCTCCGACACGGACCTTCGGAACGCCTCCCTGGCGAGCGGCCTCTTGCCGGCCGCGGAGGAACCTCCGGGCGGGGATCGCCGGGTGCGGGAGGTAATGAAGACGGAGGTCTGGTCCCTCACGCCGGAAGATTCGGTGGAGGACGCCCTCCTCATCATTTGCAGGAAGAAGTTCGGCGCCCTGCCGGTCCTCTCGGGAGACCGGCTGGTCGGAATCATCACGAAGGTCGACCTTCTGAACGCCGTCATCGACGTCCTGAACCTCGACGATGTGGGCCTCCGGATCGAAGTCTCCCTCCCGCGGACCTTAGGACGGTTCGAGGAACTGATCGCGGCCCTCGAAGGGCTTTCGGCCCGGGTCTGCAGCTGCATCATCACCCCGCGGAAGGGGGCGGACGGAATGGTCGCGCTCCTCAGGCTGGACACGATCGACGGCCCGAGGGTCCTGGCCGCGTTGCGCGCACTGCGCTTCGAGGTGCTCGGGAAGACCGACTTCGCGTGAACGGCGGACCGTAAAACCGGGACCGTCCCTACCCGATCAGCCGCCGCAGCACGTAGGGCAGGATCCCGCCGTGGAGATAGTAGTGGACCTCCTCCGGCGTGTCGATGCGGGCCACCGCAGGGAACGCATGTTCCCTTCCGTCGAGAACGGCGCGGACCGTCACGAGCTTCCCCGGGGAGATCCCCGAGGCGATCCCCTCCACGGAGAAGACTTCCATTCCGGTCAATCCGAGCGTCTCGCGGGTGGCGCCTTCCGCGAACTGCAGCGGCAGGATCCCCATGCCGACGAGGTTGCTCCGGTGGATCCTCTCGAAGCTCTCCGCCAGGACCGCCTGCACGCCCAGCAGCCTCGGCCCCTTGGCCGCCCAGTCGCGCGAGGAGCCCGAGCCGTACTCCTTTCCAGCGATGACCAGGAGCGGGATTCCCTTCCGTTCGTACCGCATCGCGGCGTCGTAGATCGTCATCGTTTCGCCGTCCGGCAGGTGGATCGTCCACCCTCCCTCGGTGCCCGGCGCGAGGAGGTTGCGCAGGCGGATGTTGGCGAACGTCCCCCGCATCATCACCTCGTGGTTCCCGCGGCGGCTGCCGTAGGAATTGAAGTCCTCCCGCTTCACGCCGTGCCCGAGAAGGTACTGCCCGGCAGGGCCGTCCGGCGCGATGTCTCCGGCCGGGGAGATGTGGTCCGTGGTCACGGAGTCGCCCAGGACGGCCAGGACGCGCAGTCCCGCGAGGTCCCCGCGGATGGCGGGGACGGCCGGTAGGCCTTCGAAAAACGGCGGATGCTTGACGTAGGTGGAATCGGCCTGCCAGGCGAAGCACTCCGCCCGTGGAACGGGAAGTCCCTTCCAGACGACGTCCCCATCGAATACCCCGGCGTACTCCTTCCGGAACATCTTCGATCCCACGCAGTCACGGACGGTTTCCGCGATTTCCCGCGGCGTCGGCCAGATCTCCTTCAGGGTGACCGGATCGCCGTTCGGGTCGAACCCCACCGGATCGCGGGACAGGTCGATGTCCACGCTTCCCGCGAGCGCGTAGGCGACCACCAGGGGCGGCGAGGCCAGGTAGTTGGCCCGGCACAACGGATGGATCCGCCCCTCGAAGTTCCGGTTCCCCGACAGGACCGAAGCGGCGGCCAGATTTCCCCGCTGGACCGCCTCGGCAATCGGCTCCGGCAGCGGCCCCGAGTTGCCGATGCAGGTGGTGCAGCCGTATCCCACCAGATGGAACCCCAGCCCCTCGAGGTAGGGGGTGAGGCCGGCGGCGTCCAGGTATCGCGTGACGACCTTCGACCCCGGCGCAAAGCTCGTCTTGACCCAGGGCCTGGTTCGCAACCCCCGTTCCACGGCGTTCTTCGCCAGAAGTCCGGCGCCGATCATGACGGCGGGGTTGGAGGTGTTCGTGCAGCTGGTGATGGCGGCGATCACGACCGCCCCGTCCGCGAGCCGGAACGACTGGCCGCCGTGCGTAACCGGGACCCCTCCGGCGGGTGCGGCACCGCCGCCGCCAATCTTCGGCCCCGCGGTCGCACTCCCTCCCTCCGCAGCCCAGCGGTCCTGCCCCTCCTGCGCGTAGGGCCCCGGCTGCCTTCCCCAGCCCGCGAGCGCCTTCCGGAACGACTCCCTCACCGCCCCGAGCGGGACGCGGTCCTGCGGCCGCTTCGGTCCCGCAAGGCTCGGCTCCACGGTGGAAAGGTCCAGCGCAAGCGTGTCCGAAAAAGCGGGATCGGGCGTGTCGTCCGTACGGAACAGCCCCTGGAGCTTGCAATAGGTCTCCACGAGCTTCACCTGCGCCGCATTCCTTCCCGTGAACCGCAGGTAGGAGAGGGTTTCCCGGTCCACCGGGAAGAAGCCGATCGTGGCGCCGTATTCCGGGGACATGTTGGAGATCGTGGCGCGGTCGGCCACGGAGAGGGAGGAAAGGCCCGCGCCGTAGAATTCGACGAATTTCCCCACGACCCCCTTAGCCCGCAGCGTCTGCGTGACCCTCAGGACGAGGTCGGTCGCGGTGGCTCCTTCCGGGAGCTCTCCCGAGAGCTTGAACCCCACCACCTCGGGGAGGAGCATGGAAACCGGCTGGCCCAGCATCGCCGCTTCCGCCTCGATCCCGCCCACGCCCCACCCGACGACGCCCAGCCCGTTGATCATCGGCGTGTGGGAGTCCGTGCCGACCAGCGTGTCGGGATACGCCTGGAAACCGCCCCGCGCCTTCTTCCGGAAGATCACGGGCGCGAGGTATTCCAGGTTCACCTGGTGGCAGATGCCGGTCCCCGGAGGAACCACCCGCAAGCTCCGGAAGGCCTCCTGCCCCCAGCGCAGGAAGGCATACCGCTCTCCGTTCCGCTCGAACTCGCGCGCCACGTTCGCGGCGAATGCGTCCCGCGTCGCGAAACGATCCACCTGGACGGAATGGTCGATGATCAGGTCCGCCGGCATCAGCGGGTTGATCCGTTTCGGATCCCCCCCCATCCGGAGCGCGGCGTCCCGCATGGCCGCGAGGTCGACCAGCGCCGGCACGCCCGTGAAATCCTGGAGCAGAACGCGGGCGGGGCGGAAGGCGATCTCCCGATCGGAGACCTTCCCCGGGGCCCATCGCGCCAGGGCCACGATGTCCTCCACTCGCACGGAGACTCCGTCCTCCCACCGAAGGAGGTTTTCGAGAAGGATTTTCAGGGAAAAGGGGAGGCGGGATACCTTTCCGACCCTCTTTTTCTGAAGGGTTTCGAGGCGGAAGATTTCGTAGCGGATCTTTCCGATCGTCCGGCGGGTTCGGGTGCCGAAGCTGTCGGGGTGTTTATCGGCCATGGCACAACCCCCTTGAGTGGATAAGCAAAATGGTACCATGGGTGTCTCCTGCGTAGCGAAAGGGGTCTCCGATCGACACGGTTACGCTGCTGGGGATCGCCGTGGGGCTTGCCATGGACGCCCTGGCGGTCGCCATAGCGACGGGCATCGCGCTCGGGAAGGTTTCCGGCCGCCAGACTTTCCGACTTTCCTGGCACTTCGGCCTCTTCCAGTTCCTTATGCCGGTAATAGGGTGGCTGGCGGGGCTGTCCGTCGGGAGCTACCTCTCCGGCTACGACCACTGGCTGGCCTTCGGCCTGCTAGGTTTCATCGGCGGGAAGATGATTTATGAGGCGTTGCGGGGGGGGGAGGGGGAAAGAGCGGCTGTCGACCCCACGCGGGGAATCTCCCTGGTCTTCCTTTCGGTAGCCACCAGCGTGGATGCCCTGGCGGTGGGTTTAAGCCTCGGCGTGATGCGCATCCGGATCTGGTACCCTGCGGTGGTCATCGGGGTCGTCGCCGGGACGCTGACCGCGATCGGAATGCACCTGGGTGCTCCTCTGGGTAACCGGTTCGGCCGAAAAATGGAACTTCTGGGCGGATTGGTGCTGATCGGAATCGGATGCAATATTCTCTATCGGCACCTGTTTCCTCATTGAAGGGGATCCGGTTCGAGGAGTTGTCGCGGGCGCTCCACGCGCGACACGCCCCTTCCCGAAACCGCGCAGCGGGGGTATCATCACCCCGTTTCACGTTTCGGAATCGCAGCCGTTGTCCCGGAGGGGGAAGTTGCCGCAAACGGTTGGAACCCCGCTGTTGTGGGCGGGGTTCACGGCATTGGTGATCGGCTTGCTTGCGGTCGACCTCCTCGTCTTCCACAAGCGGGAGCACGAGATCACGCCGAAGGAAGCCCTTGCCTGGAGCATAGGATGGGTCTCGCTGGCGCTCCTTTTCAACGTCGGCGTTTACCATTTCTTCGGGGCCGTGCGGGGCCTGGAATTTTTCACCGGGTACCTGATCGAGCTGGCGTTGTCGGTCGACAACCTCTTCGTTTTCGTACTGATCTTCACCACCTTCCACGTCCGCCCCGCCCACCAGCACCGCGTCCTTTTCTGGGGAATCCTTGGCGCCCAGGTCATGCGCGCCGTCTTCATCCTTCTCGGCGCCGCCCTTCTCCAGGCGTTCCACTGGGTCATCTTCGTGTTCGGCGGGTTCCTCATTTTCACCGGTGTGAAGATCCTCCTCAACCGCGGGACCGAGGTTCACCCCGAGAAGAACCCGGTCCTCCGGCTGTTCGGGAAGATCGTTCCCACCCTTCCGGACTCGTACGGAGGGCGGTTCACCGTCAAGCTGGATGGGAAACGGTACGCAACGGCGCTTCTCCCAGTGCTGGTCGTCGTCGAGGTGACCGACCTCATGTTCGCGGTGGATTCGATCCCGGCGATCTTCGCCGTGACCAAGGACCCGTTCATCGTCTACACGTCGAACATCTTCGCGATCCTGGGTCTGCGTGCGCTCTATTTCCTGCTGGCCTCCGCGATGGGGAAGTTCAGCCACCTCAAGGTCGGACTGGGGCTCGTCCTGTCGTTCGTCGGGGCCAAAATGGTCCTTGCCGAGTGGGTCGAAATACCGATAAAAATATCCCTGGCGGTGGTGGTCGTCCTCCTCGCCGGATCGATTTTGGCATCGGTGGTCCGTCCCCCCCGGCCGGGAAATTTCTAAGGAGGAATCCATTGGAAAACGAGCCGCTTGCCCTGCGGTCCATCAACGCAATACGGTTCCTGTCGGTCGACGCGGTGCAGAAGGCCAAATCGGGTCACCCGGGCGCGCCGATGGGGCTGGCCCCGCTGGCGTACCTGTTGTGGACCCGCTATCTCCGGTACAACCCCCGGAATCCGGAATGGCCGGGGCGGGACCGGTTCGTTCTTTCCTGCGGCCACGCCTCGATGCTGCTGTATTCCCTGCTTTACCTCACCGGCTTCGATCTTTCCCTCGAGGACATCCGGCAGTTCCGCCAGTGGGGGAGCAGGACGCCGGGGCATCCCGAGGCAGGGCACACTCCCGGGGTCGAAGTGACGACCGGCCCCCTGGGGCAGGGGATATCGAACGCGGTGGGAATGGCGATGGCGTCCAGGCTGCTCGCCCACAGGTTCAACCGGCCGGAGCACGAGATCGTATCCCACCGGGTCGTGGCGCTCTGCTCGGACGGGGACCTGATGGAAGGGGTGGCCTCCGAGGCCGCCTCACTGGCCGGCTTCCACCGGTTGGGAAACCTCGTCGCGTTCTACGACGACAACCGGATCACGATCGAGGGGTCGACCGACCTTGCCTTCCGGGAGGACGTGGCGGGCCGGTTCCGCGCGTACGGATGGAGCGTTCTCCATGTCGAGGAAGGCAACACCGACCTGCCCGGGCTCTCCCGGGCGATCGAGGCGGCGTTCGCCGAGCGGGAGCGTCCCACGCTTGTCATCGTTCGGACCCACATCGCGTTCGGGAGCCCCAACAAGCAGGACACGGCGGAAGCCCACGGCTCCCCGCTGGGGGAGGCGGAGGTGGCGCTGACCAAGGAAGCTCTGGGGTGGCCGAAGGAGCCCCTTTTCCACGTGCCGGACGACGTCCTTGCGCATTTCCGGGAAGCGGTCCCCCGGGGGGAACGGCTCGAGCGCGAATGGCGGATACGGATGGCCGAATACCTGCGGGCCTTCCCCGACCTCGCCATGGAATGGGAGCGGGTGACCTGGGGCGATCTTCCGGAGGGATGGGCGGACAGCTTGCCCTCCTTTTTCCTCGAGGGAGGGGCGATCGCCACCCGAAGCGCCTCGCACAAGGTGATCAACGCGATCGCGGCGCGGCTCCCCGAGCTTGCCGGCGGATCGGCGGACCTTGCGCCGTCCACGGAGACGCTCATCAAGAACGGAGGGGAGTTCCTCCCCGGCGCCCCGTCGGGGGGGCGCAACTTCCATTTCGGCGTCCGCGAACACGGGATGGGCGCGATCCTCAACGGAATGGCGCGCCACGGCGGTATCCTCCCGTACGGGGCGACCTTCCTCATCTTCTCCGATTACATGCGAGCTTCCATCCGGCTGGCCGCGCTCATGGGGATCCGGGTGGTCTACGTGTTCACGCACGATTCCATCGGGCTTGGCGAAGACGGACCCACCCACCAGCCCGTCGAACACCTGGCCGCGCTTCGGGCGATGCCGAACCTCCACGTGCTCCGGCCCGCCGATGCCAACGAAACCGCGGCGGCCTGGAAGATGGCGCTCGAGCGGACCGCGGGCCCCAGCGCCCTGGTCCTGACCCGCCAGAAGCTGCCGGTCCTGCCGCCCGCCGCCGTGTACCGGGACGGCAACGTCTACCGGGGCGCTTACATCTATGAAGAAGGCGCAGGAGGAAGCCCGAGCGTGATCCTCCTGGCCTCCGGCTCCGAGGTGCACGTGGCCCTCGCCGCGAAGAAGCTCCTCGAGGCCGACGGCGTTTCCGCACGCGTGGTCAGCTTCCTGTGCCGGGAGCGGTTCGAGGAGCAGCCGGCTTCGTATCGCGAAGCGGTCCTCCCGCCTTCCGTCCGGGCGCGCGTTTCCGTAGAGGCGGGGTGCACCTTCGGGTGGGAGCGGTATATTGGAGAAAGAGGGGTTTCCGTGGGGATCGACCGGTTCGGAGCTTCCGCGCCGGGGGACCGGCTGTTCCGGGAGTTCGGGTTTACGCCCGAGAACGTGGCGGCGAAGGCAATCGCGCTCCTTTAGAGCTCTTTGCCCCGGGAGGGAAAGCCTCATGACAGGGAAAGGGAATCCGCTGGTCCGTCTGGGAGAGATGGGGCAGAGCCCCTGGCTCGACTACATCGACAGGGGGATCCTCGCGTCGGGGGAACTCGCCCGGCTGGTCTCGGAGGACGGCATCAAGGGCGTCACCTCGAATCCGACGATCTTCGAGAAGGCGATTTCGGGGGGCCATGAATACGACGAGCAGATCCAGGCGCTGGCCGCCGGGGGCGCGAGCGTCCTCGCTGCGTATACCGAAATCGCGACGGAAGACATCCGCCGGGCGGCCGACGTGCTGCGGCCCGTCCACGACGCCACGTCCGGGGCCGATGGATACGTGTCGTTCGAGGTCGAGCCGGATCTCGCCTACGACGCGCAGAAGACGACGGCGCGGGCGGAGGAGCTCTTCCGCAAGGTTTCCCGGCCCAACGTGTTCATCAAGATCCCCGCCACCGCGGAGGGACTGCCCGCCATCGAGAAGGCCGTCTCCCTCGGAATCCCCATCAATGTAACGCTCATCTTCTCCGTGAAGCGGTACGAAGAGGTGGCGGCCGCGTACATCCGGGGGATGGAGAAGCGGATCGCCTCGGGGGGCGACCCGCGCAGCGTGGCCTCGGTGGCCTCCTTCTTCGTGTCGCGGGTGGATACCGCCGTCGACAAGCTCCTGGAGGAGACCGTCCTCCGCTGGCCGGGGTCGCCCCGGGCGGAGACCGCGATCTCCCTGTTGGGGAAAGTTGCGGTTGCCAACGCGCGCCTGGCATACGCGAGGTTCGAGGCGATCTTTTCCACGCCGCGGTGGCGGGAGTTGGCAGCGAAGGGCGCCAGGGTGCAGCGCACCCTCTGGGCGAGCACCGGGACGAAGAGTCCGAAATATCCGGACGTGAAGTACGTCGAGGAACTGATCGGTCCTTTCACCGTCAACACGATGCCTCCTCAAACGATGGACGCCTTCCGGGATCACGGGGTCGTGGCCGACACGCTGTCCCGGAGGGAAGCGGAGGCCAGGGAGGTCCTTTCCGACCTCGGGCTCCTCGATATCGGGCTCGAAAAGGTCTGCGAAAAACTGACGCGGGACGGCGTGGAGAGCTTCGCCGATTCCTTCCGCAAGCTGCTCGCGGCCATCGAGCGGAGGCTTTCGTCGGCTAGCACGGCCTGAGATCGACAACGCCCGCCGGATGGGGGGTGCGCCATGCGGATCGCGATGGTTGGCTTGGGGAAGATGGGGTTGAACATGACCCTCCGGCTGCTGCGCGGCGGGCACGAGGTGGTGGCGGTCGACCGGTCTCCGGCCGCCGTCGAGGCTGCGGCGAAGGAAAAAGGGGGCATCGCCGCCGCGTCACTCCCCGACGCCGTCGCAAAGCTCTCCCCCCGAAGGGTCGTCTGGCTCATGGTCCCGGCCGGCGCCCCCGTGGACGAAAGCATCGATATCCTCCAGCCGATCCTGTCCACCGGAGACATCGTCATCGACGGCGGCAATTCGAAGTACACGGACGCGCCGCCGCGCGCGACCCGGCTCGGCGAGCGCGGGATCCGGTTCCTGGACGTGGGAACGAGCGGGGGGATCTGGGGGCTTGCGGAAGGGTACTGCCTGATGGCCGGCGGCGACGAGGAGGCGTTCCGCCACGTCACGCCGGTGCTTGCCACTCTGGCCCCGCCCGAAGGGTTCGCTTACATGGGGCCTCACGGCGCCGGCCACTTCGTGAAGATGATCCACAACGGAATCGAGTACGGGATGATGCAGGCATACGCCGAAGGGTTCGAGATCCTCCAGACGGCCCCTTTCCCTCTCGACCTCCC
>Ga0214473_10008126_pt1 | contig 12431 bp, 10 predicted proteins | sample RVTome_7_FD_203509 | JGI IMG/M metagenome (GOLD analysis project Ga0214473, IMG submission 203509) | Soil microbial communities from uranium-contaminated site in the Upper Colorado River Basin, Wyoming, United States - RVT98D197 | ecosystem: Environmental > Terrestrial > Soil > Contaminated >... | reverse complement strand
CGCTAAGTATGGTGCATATGATCTGGAGTGGATCATCAACTCCTTATCAATCGATGACGAGGGAGATCGCGTTTATGTTGGCGCACAGGGAGTCTATGCAGTCGAGGCATATCTTCAGGCTCGTTATTACATGTTCCGGCAGGTCTATTTCCATCGCACGTTGCGTTCTGCGGAGGCAGTCTTAAGGTCGCTCCTGCGGCGCGCGTTGCAGCTGATGGAAGTATCGGATGTTTGGCACGTTCCAGGAACCGCCTTTGAGAAAATTCTTCGCCGCCGACCCCTCGCGATTACGGAACACCTTGAGATCGACGATGCTGACCTCCTCTTTCACGTGAAGCAATGGCAAAGCTCATCTGACTCGATTCTTTCCGATCTGAGCCGCCGATTCATCGCTCGCCGTCTATTTAAGGCAATTGATCTCGACATGCCTCTTTCGGAGCGAGCCGATTTTCTGACAGTCGCTCGCGCGTGTGTCGCACAGGCTGGCTTCGATCCGGAATACTACTTTGTCGAGGATCAGGCTGGTGACGTTCCTTATTACAACTACTACACTCCCTCCTACTCAGAGCCCAAGAGCCGCATTTATGTTGAAGACGGGTTTGCTAACCCGCGTATTCGCGAAATCAGTGAGGTAAGCGAAGTCGTGCGTGGACTACAGCGCGGGTTCGAACTGCACCGAATCTGCTTTCCTGGAGAAGTGAAGCAAGAGGTTTATAAACTTTACCACCGGCCGCAAAGGAAGCGATCTGCCAGCGGTGAAGCGCAAATAGGAGAGTGATGGCAAGAATTAAGGGAGCCGATCCGCAGAGCGTAGATCATTACACCAGTCAGATTCTTGAAGCACAGCGCAAGGAATGGGGTGCGCCTCTAGCAAACCACCTGCTTTATGCCCTGCGGCCTACAATTTTTCGCGGCGTACGCGCAATGTGGACCGGAATAGATGGTTCGGGTCTAATTGATCCAAGGTTGCGCGCGCTCTTAAACCGTCGCGTTGCTGCCCTGAACAACTGCGACTTTTGACAAGACATCAACGCTGCCGTGGGCAGCCAACTTGGCATACCGGAAGCAAAGATTCGGGCCCTTGCCGATTACGCAAACAGTTCCCTCTATACTGACGCTGAGCGTTTGGTTCTGGAATATGCCGACTGCATAACAATCACCGATCGTGAAGTGAGTGATGAGTTGTTCGCGAAACTGAAGGAACTATATACAGAAGAGGCGCTGGTGGAGTTAACGGCGACAATTGCCTGGGAGAACGCTTCGAGCAAATTCAATCGCGCCCTTCGTGTCCCATCGCAGCAATTGTGGAGGACGTGATCCCGCTTCTCTTTCTGCTCTTGATAACAGTGAACCAGGGCCTGGTCTTGCAAACGACGCCGCGCCCACCTAATGTCGGTGTACTTCAATTCGGTAATACCAGGACTGGAAAGCTAGTGCGCCAGAGGATTGAACAAGCCCTCAGAGAAACAGATTCGTGGCGCGTTATTGACTCTGATCTTCTCAGAACAGCAGCGAAGGGTGCCGGTTACTCCGGCTCACTAAACATGTCGCTCGAGGAAGCCCGCAATCTCGGCTCAGCACTCGGCTGCGACTATTACATAATCAACGAAGCAGACACTGTCGCGCGTTCACCCTCCACAGGAGACACCTACTACGAAGCATACGCGGTGATATTCGTCGTAAGTGCCAGAACTGGCAAGCTCATCAAGTGGGCCCGCCCAGCGTTTCGATCATCGACCAAAGATAGCGCCGAAGAGTTGCTCCTATCGAATCTAGCTAGTGAAACATCAAGGAACAGTCTTCTTGCGGATCTCAGGAATTCGGAAGAAGATGCCGTTCGGTCACGCGACATAGCATCACGAACCGTTCCGGCAATCATGGAAGAAGCGCCTTCCGACGATCAACTTGCCGCTGAGCAGGGCCTGCGCTTGCCTCGGCCCTTTCGACGTTTGCTCCCACCCTACCCCGAATCGGCGGCCCAAGCCGAGGCCCAGGGTATTGTGGATGTTCTGGTCGACCTTGATGCCCGTGGCGAGGTCACTCAGGTGGAAGTCGCCCGGTGGGCGGGCTTTGGACTTGATCAAGCTACGGTTGATACAGTAAGGCAATTACATTTTTTTCCGGCCACGCGCCATGGCACAGCGATTCCGATTCGCGTGCTGTTGCGCTATAACTTTCGCAAGCCATCACAGTAGCTATGAAACAAGCACGGGAAGTCACTTTCAATATTAAGAAGATCGGCTTGGCATGGTATCGTCTGTCGCCTTTGAAGCGCTGGTCTGCCATCGCCTTTGTAATTGGTCTCCTCCTCTACGTTCCCGCCTTTCTTCGTACTCCTTCAGCAATCGCAGATGATTCCACGACCGGTAGCACTGCCACGCGCGCAGGTCGGCTACTTGTCTTTGACGATGTTTGGCAGACCATTGCTCAGCGTTACTATGACCCGGCAATTCGCGGCATTAATTGGGAAGCGCAGCGAACCGAATTCCGGCCTCTCGCGGCTGAAGCCAATTCGAGCCGTGAGTTCTATGCGATCCTCCGGCGCATGCTTGCGCGCCTGGGCGACGCTCACACGCGGGTCTTCAGTCCCGAGGAGAAGTTTGACTGGTGGAATCCCCGTTTTCTCAGTATTGGGATATCCATTCGGGAAATTGAAGGCGTGCCGGTAGTCGTCAGGGTGGACAAACGTTCCGCGCCGGAACGCGCCGGTGTAAGAGCAGGCGATGTAATTGAAAGTATCGATGGGCAACCGGCATTGGTTCTGATTCAACAACGCCTCCTGGAACAGCCCGACGCGTCTTTGCATGCTTCGATGCGATCGCGCGCGTTCGCCTCAGTGCTTGAAGGTTCGCCGGGAACACCAGTCACAGTTCGATGGGAGGGAAGGGACGGTACGGAGAGGAAAGGACAATTTGAGCGCTATTGGGGACAACGGGAACTGGGATTACGCATGCGCCGGGTAAAGAGAAAATATGCAGTCATCGAGATTGACGCCTTTACCAAAACCATAGCTTTTGAGTTTTCGCGCCTCCTCCGAGACAAATTGAGTGAAGCGCACGGAATCGTGTTGGACTTAAGGGGCAACGGCGGGGGAGACACTGAGGCAATGGCAGATGTGGCCAGCGCGTTTTTGGGAGAACAGGTTCCTCTCGGCCAGTTTATGGATCGTACCGGTCTGACCGTCAAGATCGTCACGCATTCGAGATCCCTGTTAACCCCGATTAAATGGAGACGAAATCCGCTGCCACTAGTGATCCTCACCAGCGAACGAACCTCCAGCGCGTCCGAGATTTTTGTGGCCGCGATGAGGGTTGCCGGCCGCGCGACAGTTATCGGCACTGAGACCTGCGGTTGCGTCCTTGCTATTCGTTCCCGGCACCCGCTACCTGATGGCGGCATACTTGATGTAAGTGAACTCGACTTCCGCACTCCCGACGGCAATCGTTTGGAGGGTCAACCAATAAGATCCGACCGTTTGGTGGTGCTTGAACGCAGTGATCTATATGAACGCCGAGATCCAGGTTTGGCGGCAGGGCTGGCCTACCTCTCCAGAACCAAATAATATGCTGTATCTATCACAGGTTCTGGCTCGTCCTATCTGCGATCTCGAAGGCGAACGAGTAGCCACCGTAAAGGACGTCATTGTTCGTCTCGGTGAAGAGGACCATCCTCCGGTGACGGGGCTAGTGGCCCGTTATCGCAGGCGAGATTTCTTTCTGCCGCGCTGGCGTATTAGCGAGCTCAACCAGCAGGGCGCACGGCTGAACTCAGACATTCTCGACCTGCGACCTTTTGGCAGGCGCGACGGCGAGGTTTTACTCGCGCGCGATGTACTTGATAAGCAGCTGATCGACGTTGATGGCAAGCGAGTAGTCAGGGTAAATGACGTGCAGATAATCGAGGCTGCAGGTGAATGGCGTGTAACTGGCGCGGACGTCAGCCTACAGGGACTCTGGCGCCGGCTCGCCCCAGCAGGCTTTGTGGGAACGAGGAAGATGGTTGAAGTAATCGATTGGTCAGACGTTGGCTACCTTGCTACTGATGCCGCGACAGTACAATTGAAATCTTCCAGTGACAAACTCGCTCGTCTCCATCCCGTGGAGATAGCCCGCCTCGCGGAAGCGCTCTCCTACCACCACGGCTCCGAAGTGGTCGAATCGCTGGACAATGAAACCGCGGCTGAGACTCTCGAGGAGATGCCACCGGAGAGTCAGGCTCGCATTCTGGGCGACATGGATGAGGAACGCGCTGCCGACATTCTTGAGTGGATGTCTCCCGATGAGGCTGCGGATGTGCTCGGCGATCTTCCGGAAGAGAAGGCCGAAGAACTTCTCGGTCTCATGGAAGATCAGGAACAGGCCGACGTGGCAGAGTTGCTGACCTATGAAGACGACACGGCCGGCGGCTTGATGACAACCGAGTTTGTGAGCTTGCCCTGCGACTTGACGGTGGGCGAAGCGCTGGCGCGATTGCGCGAGATGGCTGAGACGCCCAACATGATCTATTACCTCTATGTTGTAGAACGCGAAGGTTCGTGGAAGTTGGTTGGTGTAATTGCTCTACGGAGTCTAATTCTTGGCGATCCTGCTGCTCCCCTTGCCGACGTCATGAGAACAGAGCTGCAAACGGCCGGCCCTGATGAACCCGCGCGCGAAGTGGCCCAGCGCATCGCGGAATACAATTTATTAGCGCTGCCTGTGGTGGACAATTCTGGTGACATCCTCGGGATCATTACTGTAGACGACGCTATGGAGATTTTGCTCCCGAAAGATTGGCGCCAGCGACTGCCACGATTGTTTGGCTAACCTGGCTGTAACGCAAACTGTTAGTTTGCGGAAGTTTGCGTCGTAAGCCAATTATTTGCGCCGCAAGCTTCCGCAAACTAACAGTTTGCGTTACATGATTTAGGAACCTCCAAGTGGTGAGATCACGCGCAGCCGTAAGGATCGCCGGAAGACGTCTACTACGCCGTGGGGCCCGCGGTATGCGGCGAACGGTATTCCATCGCTGGCGGGTTCTCGGGTTTTTGGCCATTCTTGGGCCTGGCATGATTACCGCCAATGCCGGAAATGACGCCGGTGGCATTGCCACGTTTGCCTCCGTCGGTGCCGAGTTTGGCTATCGACTTCTCTGGGTACTCATTCCTATAACAATTAGCCTGGGTCTTGTTCAGGAGATGTGCGCCCGAATGGGAGCCGTCACCGGAAAAGGACTCGCCGATCTGATTCGTGAGCGCTTCGGCGTGCGCTGGACAGCTCTTGTCATGTTGGCGCTTCTAATTGCCAATGGAGGTGTGACAGTTTCAGAATTCGTCGGCATCGCCGCTGCTACCGAACTGCTTGGGGTCTCGCGGTTCATTTCGGTGCCACTGGCAGCGATCAGCATTTGGTGGTTAGTGGTGAAAGGTTCATACCAACGGGTGGAGAGAGTCTTCTTATTAATGTCGCTTGTGTTCCTCGGCTACATAGTTTCAGCATTCCTTGCTCATCCGGATTGGCAAACGGTCTTTACGAGTCTCATCCGGCCTAGTTTTCAACTCGACCGCGCATACCTCTTCACCTTTGTGGCGGTCATAGGCACAACTATCTCACCGTACATGCAAGTCTACGTCCAATCTTCGGTAGTCGAGAAGGGAGTTACACCAGACGATTATCCCAAGACGCGAACGGACGTGTGGCTTGGCACCGTGTTCGCGATCTTAATCGTCTTTTTTATAGTCATCTGCACAGCCGCGACCCTTCACAAACATGGAATCCACATTGACACGGCGGCTGATGCAGCACGGGCGTTGGCGCCGCTCGCTGGAGTTTACGCTACGCAACTCTTTGCCATTGGGTTATTTGGCGCTTCAATGCTAGCTGCCGGGGTACTGCCGCTGGCGACAGCCTACTCGATCACTGAGGCTCTCGGGTTCGAAAAGGGAGTTTCCCACAGCTTTCGTGAAGCTCCAATTTTTCTTGGGATCTTTACCTTTCTTGTTGCAGTCGGCGCCGGCATTGCGGTGATCCCCGAATTGCCACTGATTAAGGTCTTGTTGGTGACACAAGTTATAAATGGTCTGCTGCTGCCGATTATTTTGTTTGGCGTACTAAGACTGGTGAATGATCGGGAGTTGATGGGCGCACACGTTAATGGCCCACTCTACAATGTGGCTTCCTGGCTGACGGCAATTCTCGTAACTGCACTCTCACTACTGTTCATTCTGGTCATGCTATTTCCTAACGCGTTTGGTTGATGAGCTTTACCAAGCTATCACAAACGTACGCGATGTACGTGCGGCTATGCAGCTGATGTCCCGCGTCGACTTTGTTCCCGGAGTAACCAGCTAGTTTTCGTATCGACCTTTCGCTATTCCCCCTATTCCCTCGTCCCCCTGTTCGCCTCCATCCGATGTGCCGGTTGGCTTCTGCCTCGCGGCTTACTTGTGCCGCCTGTGTGCCGCGTTGGCTTTAACCGGATCTGCAGTCATATCCGTTGAAATTCAATCGCAGATGACTAGGCCGAAAGAAGGGCGCAGCCCAATCCCTACTTGCAGATGACCCGCGAGGCAGAGCCACCGCGGCACATCAGGCGGCACAGCCGGAATGAAGGTAGCTGGTTACCTCACGAGGTAGAGCCACCGATATGACCCAAAGGGAATTTTTCCGACATCACCGCATTTGGCCTATTTCTACTCGCCAAGAGCATCATTCGGTGATAAAAATGCTAGACGTTAGGTCAGTCCCTACTTCCATCGCCACAACGGTTCAAACTGGTGAATCGATCAACCAGAAGTAACAAATCCCTTCTATTCGTAGTGGCCACCGCCGCCGCCATACTCTCACTTTACCTGCTCTTCATTTTCGAAGGCGAAGTGCAACAATTGCTCGGCAATCTCATGGGGAGCGGCGCCTCACACGATACGATTAGAGTTTTTTACCTGATCTTACTCTCCATACTGGGATACGTTCTTGTCCGGGCTCTCAATGCACTGATATTCGGTCTCGCCTTCCGGCTGCGCCGGGGGTTTGAAGCTCCAACTCTCGTTCGAAATATCTTCTCGATTCTGGCTTTTACTCTCCTCTTCTTTCTGGTTTTCAGTCGCTTATATCCCAACGTTAACCTCGGCGCCCTCTTCACAACGTCCGCAATCTTCGGCGTCATTCTTGGTCTCGCGTTGCAGGATACTCTTGGCAACTTCTTTGCAGGCATTTCCTTGCAAGCCGACCGTCCATTTCAGGTTGGTGACGTGATTACGGTTGGCGCCCAGCGACACACGGGGGTAGTCGAAGAGATAACCTGGCGTGCGATCAAGCTCCGCACGTTTCAGAATCATATAGTGCTAATCAATAATTCCACCGCCGCGAAGGAAGCAATTGAGGTTGGACCTCGCGGTAATCTGAATGCGCGAGTCGTTTTCTTCAACACTCTCTACACGGATTCGCCCGCCAAGACTATCCACGTTGTCCGCGAGGCAGTGCGGGAAGCCGATAACGTTTCGATCAAAATTCCGCCGATCGTGCGCATTCGGAACCTGGGTGACAACGGCGTAGAGTATGAAGTGAAATACTGGTTGGAAGACTATGCGAAGTATAACGACACTGACGCGTTGGTTAGGCAGCGTATCTGGTATGCGTTTCGTCGCGCAGGTCTGAACTTCGCCTATCCCACACGCACACTCCTCGTTGAAAGAAGAACTCACCCGGGTGTACGCGACGGTGCTGGCGGGGCAATTATCGAAAGACTTTCGGCAGTTGATATCTTCGCTCCACTCTCTGCCGAAGAGACTGCGATGCTCGCCGGAGCGGCTGTGAGCCATGTCTTCGCCCCCGGCGAAACCGTCATTCACGCGGGAGATCCCGGCTCCTCAATGTTTGTAGTTCACAACGGAAGAGTATGTGTCCAGGTCAGTGAAAACGGACGTCCCCGCACCATTGCTACGTTAGGTGAAGGGGACTTTTTCGGGGAGATGGCCCTCTTCACCGGCGAGCCGAGAACTGCCCATGTGGTTGCTCTTGAGGAAACCGAGGTATTGGAGATCAAGCATGCGGCTATGAAAAGAATATTCGACACTAACCCCGACCTGGTCGAGTCTTTGAGCCATATCATTAGTGAACGCCGGCAAGGCCTGATAGCTCCGGCCGAAACCTCAACTCGCGGCACAGACGCCTCCGCAGGAATTCTCTCAGCCATCAAACGATTCTTTGGTTTGAGTTAGCTTACCCGCTTTTATTTCACTTTTTACGGCCTACCGGGCAGTCTATCTCCTTCAAACCCAAGCCTGCACCGACGGCGAAATACTGAAAAACCGCCTATTTTCCGCCGTTTTCGCGGACTTGACGGTCTACCACTCAACCTTTATTATTAGGACACGCTCAGCAGGGGATTGTTAGTATGCCTCTTCTGGGTTTTGCCAAGCTGAATCTATAAGGAGGAGAAAGAAAAATGAGTATCGTTCGTTATGATCCTTTCCGCGATGTCCGCACCCTACAGGAAGAGGTGAATCGACTCTTCTCGACTAACCTGACGCGGGGCTTCGGCGAAGAGGGCATCGGCCGTGGTGCCTGGAATCCTAGTGTTGATATTTTCGAGAACAAGGACCAGATCATACTAGAGGCCGAACTGCCGGGGATGAACCCGGAAGACTTTGAGCTCTCAGTCGAGAACAACGTCATCACTCTTCGCGGCGAGCGCCGTTTCGAGAAGAAAGACGAGTCTGACAACTACCATCGCGTGGAGCGCTCCTATGGGTCATTTACCCGCTCGTTTACCTTACCGCAAACCGTTTCCGCCGAAGGCGCAACTGCCGAATATAAGAATGGTGTGTTGCGCGTGACGCTGCCAAAACGCGAGGAAACAAAGGCACGCAAGATTGAGATAAGCGGGGAAGGCGCTCCAACAAGGAAAACCATCGACACCAAGGCCACCGAGGCTGATAAGTCGAAGGGAGCGACTGCTGTACGCTAAATGGCTCGCAAACCAGGGGCATGCCCACGACGTAATCGTCGAGGCTGCCCCCGGTTTGCCTCAATGACAGCTAGCCAAAATAGATCGAAATGAGATTAGAGAAATTTACCCTTCGGGCTCAGGAAGCGATTCAGGCAGCTATAGACCTTGCCGAGCGAAACCAGAATCAGCAGGTTGAGCCAGAGCACCTGCTCGCAGTGATGCTCGAGCAGCCAGAGGGAATCGTTCGTCCTCTTCTGGGCAAGTTGTCCGCGAACGTCACAGTTGTGCTGAACGATGTTCAGGCAGCCATTGCTCGCTTTCCACGAGTTCAGGGAGGACAACAGTATTTTAGCCCACGCATTAACCAGTGTTTTACAGCCGCCCAGAAATTGGCGGAGGGCATGGGTGATGAGTTCATCTCTACAGAACACCTGTTGCTCGCGTTAGCCGGCGAAAAGGATGGAGAAGCCGGCAAACTGCTTCGTCAACACGGCGTACAGCGCGACGATTTGATGAAAGTAATCGAGCAGACGCGGGGTGGCTCTCGTATCACGGATCAGAATGCCGAGGAAAACTATCAGGCCCTTTCAAAATATGCTCGGGACCTTACCGATCTTGCCCGTAAAGGAAAGCTGGATCCCGTAATCGGCCGCGACGACGAGATTCGTCGGACTATTCAGGTTCTTTCGCGCCGCACAAAGAATAATCCCGTACTAATTGGAGAGCCCGGGGTCGGTAAAACAGCAATCGTAGAAGGACTCGCCCAGAGAATTGTCTCAGGGGATGTGCCGGAGACGCTCCGCAATAAACGGCTGGTTGGGCTGGACCTTGGGGCCATGCTGGCCGGGGCCAAGTACCGAGGCGAGTTTGAAGACAGACTTAAAGCGGTTCTGAAAGAGATCGAAAAGGCTCAGGGGCAGGTCATCCTGTTTATTGATGAGCTGCACACATTAGTCGGAGCGGGCGCCGCAGAAGGCGCTATCGATGCTTCGAACATGCTGAAGCCGGCGCTCGCCCGCGGTGATCTACGATGTGTGGGCGCGACCACACTGAACGAATACAAAAAGTACATCGAAAAGGATGCCGCGCTGGAGCGGCGGTTTCAACAGATATTCGTGGGTGAACCCAGCGTTGAGGATACGATTGCCATCTTGCGCGGTTTGAAGGAACGCTATGAAGTGCACCATGGTGTCCGCATCAAGGACTCAGCAATAGTCTCCGCCGCGACACTTTCTACCCGTTACATCACCGATCGATTCCTGCCCGATAAAGCGATTGACCTGATCGATGAGGCCGCCTCACGTCTGCGCATTGAGATCGACTCACTGCCCCAGGAGATCGATCAACTCGAACGGGAAATCGTGCAACTTGAAATTGAACGGCAAGCGCTTCAGCGTGAGGATGATGAGAAATCTAAATCGCGCTTGCGAGAGATTGAGCAGCGAATCGCCGACCTTCGGGAAACTTCCGCCGGCATGAAAGCCAAATGGCAGTCGGAGAAGGAAGCGATTGAAGAAATGCGTACTGCCAAAGCCGAGTTGGAGAACCTCAAACTGCAACTGGAGCAGGCGCGCAATGCCGGTGATCTAGCCCGAGCCTCAGAACTTCAGTACGGAAAAATCCCTGAGCTCGAACGGCGGCTCGCTGCTGAGCAGGAGAAACTGGCAAATTTCCAAAAAGACGGCGTAATGCTCAAGGAAGAGGTTGACGAAGAAGATGTTGCGGAGGTGGTCGCGAAGTGGACGGGTATTCCGGTATCTAAGATGCTGGAAGGCGAGATGCAAAAGCTGGTCACTATGGAGGATCGGCTGAGGCACAGAGTGATTGGGCAAGACGAGGCGCTTAAAGCAGTATCTGACGCGGTTCGGCGCGCGCGCGCGGGGTTACAGGATCCCAATCGTCCTATCGGGTCCTTCATTTTCCTCGGACCAACCGGCGTCGGAAAAACAGAAACCGCCCGTGCGCTTGCAGAGTTTCTCTTTGATGATGAGCGTGCGATGGTGCGGCTGGACATGTCAGAGTACATGGAGAAGCATGCAGTTGCGCGCATGATCGGCGCGCCGCCTGGATATGTTGGTTACGAAGAAGGTGGGCAGCTGACCGAGGCTGTGCGTCGGCGGCCCTATTCGGTGGTGCTGTTTGACGAAATTGAGAAAGCACATTCGGACGTTTTCAACGTTCTACTGCAGATACTGGATGACGGCAGGCTCACGGATTCAAAGGGACGGACTGTAGATTTTAAGAACACGGTCCTGATTATGACTTCAAATTTGGGATCTCGTGAGATTCAGGCGCTTGCGGGCGACGAGAAACAGGTACGCGAAGCAGTGATTCAGGAATTGCGGCTGCACTTTAAGCCGGAGTTTCTCAATCGAATTGACGATATCGTTGTCTTCCATCAGTTATCGCGGGCCCAGATTACTCAGATCATCGATGTACAGTTGGAGCGACTCCGCAGTATGCTTAAGGAGCGCAATATTAGTCTCGTGCTTGACGATTCCGCTAGAGAGTTGCTGGCGCGTGAGGGTTATGATCCCAATTATGGAGCGCGTCCGCTGAAACGCGCAATTCAGACTCTCATTCAGAATCCGCTGGCAGTCAAACTATTACAGGGTGAGATATTGCCCGGAGAAACTGTGAGAGTGTCTGCCGAAGGCGACAAAATGAGGTTTCAGACAGAACTGGCGGCAGTCGCTTGAGTTGCAGAAACGGTGAGCGACCAGTTAGTGTGAGCATTCTACAAATGGACAAGAACACAAAGGGAAAAGATTCATCCGATCAAGAGAAGGAATCGCAGCCGATTCACGTTACGGATCGACGGCGCATTCAGCTGGATGCAAATGGTGAAACTGCTTCGGCTAGTTCTCCTGAACCAAGCCTCAAGCCTACGTACGTAGAAGAACTCGAGGGTCGCACACGGGCGGCTGAAAAGGCGGCACTAGACGTTCAGGCGCGGTTCGACGACGTGCGGGCACAACTCCGGCGCGAGCTTGACGAAACGCGCCAGCGCTTGAATCGATCCTCAGAGGAACGTATTGAGCGCAGCAAAGCCGAAGTTATCGCTTCGCTGCTTCCCGTCCTTGATAACCTCCAGCGGGCCGCCGAAGCCGCCGAGGGAACAATCAGTGTTGCTGACATTTTGGAAGGACTGCGCGGTATTGTAGCCAACTTTGAGAACGTTCTGGGGAACGCGGGTGTGGAAGCCTTCAACACGGTCGGCGAACCATTCGATCCGGAGCTGCATGAAGCGGTCGATACAGGTACAGTCGAAAATCCAGAGATGGTTGATAAGGTCCTCGACGAATATAGTCGGGGTTACAAGCTGGGGGAGCGGTTGTTGCGTCCTGCGCGCGTTAAGGTTGGGCGGATGTCAGGGAGCTTGGCCAAAGGGAGTTAATCAGCTCTTCGCTTTAGTAGAATATTAAAGGAGACGAAATAGAGTGGCTGCCAAACAGATGAAATTTCACGAAGAAGCGCGGAGGGCGATGCTCGAGGGCGTAAAC
>Ga0214473_10008125_pt1 | contig 12433 bp, 7 predicted proteins | sample RVTome_7_FD_203509 | JGI IMG/M metagenome (GOLD analysis project Ga0214473, IMG submission 203509) | Soil microbial communities from uranium-contaminated site in the Upper Colorado River Basin, Wyoming, United States - RVT98D197 | ecosystem: Environmental > Terrestrial > Soil > Contaminated >... | reverse complement strand
GACTGCATAATCAACCTGTTGTTCTTTCTTAACCATAAATTTCAAGGTATAGGAAACGCTATACAGAGCCTCGATCGATTCCATATATTCTTTAGAGGTATTCGGGTCGCCCATCCCCTCGATCATCAAAAAATTCATCGCCGGCACATCGACTATCATCGGCTCCTTAGCCGATGCATTATACAAATGTTTCAGCTCTTTCTTAAAATCAACCTTTTCCATTTCGTCCTCCTCTGGATTGAAAAAATTCTACATTCCGATGGCTTGAAAGAATATTTCTTTTTCGCCGGGCTCGCCGAAATCCAGAAAAACCGGTTGTTGCCAAGTTCCCAGCTCCAGGCGGCCGCCTTTGATGGGAAAATTCATCGACCGGCCGATTAAAGCGGCCGCTACATCGCCCCTCGAGGTTTCTTCAACATCGCTTACCGCTTCGGCGATAAAATCAGCCGTATCTTGCAGCAATGCTCCTTCGTATTCGGTAGTAGATATAGCTGATTTCTTTGCCAAGCTCTCTATGTTCAAAAAACCGTCTATTATGCCGCTTTCAAAAACGACATCCGCGGCTACTTCGCTAAGCTCGACGATATCTATCCAACCGTTAGCTTTAACAGGTAAAGTATTACTGGCTACTTTCATGTTTAATCTTCCTCCTGCCGCAAACTCCCCGAAAGCTCTTAGCTCCAGGGGCCTTTGCTTTCTGCCGGCGGTATTTTCCAGAAGATAAAAACCGCTGGTGTTTTTAATTTTTTTACTCTCGACAGTTAAAGCATAGCTACTGCCTAAAGCAGTCGAACGCAAATGGGCAAAAGCGTTGCCGGGATGGCGGTGTTTTCCGCTATAAGGAATAAAAGACATCACCCAATCGGAAAAGGCTTCCTTGTTATCAGCGCCCAGTTGAACCAAAGCACCGGTGCTGCCGACTGAAAAAATCATTACCGATCCGTTAATTAATTCTGTTTCAGCGATAAACTCATCAATTAAAGAAGTTAGCTCAAAAAGATTAGCCGGCCCATATGCATTTAAATACGTGCGTTTGGTTTTCACGGTCTTATTATAACAGGCGTGCCCACTCTGACTTTAGGATAAAACCCTACTATTTCTGGATTGCGGACTCTGATACAGCCATGGGAAGCTCTGCGGCCAATCGAATAATAAGCACTCGTTCCGTGAATCCTTATGCCGGGGGCATTTAAATACAAAGCCCTTAATCCCAGCGGATTGCGAGGCCCAGGCGGTATTATGTGCGGCATACTATTAGACCAACTGGTATGGGGATTACGCCAAGAAGGCATTACTTTCTTATCAATAACCTGCCAATTGCCGTTAGGGGTAGGCCACCTAGGCATACCGACAGCTACATTTAAAGTCTGCGCTAATTTGCCGGCCTTTAAAAAGTAAAGCTTAAAATCGGATTGGTCGACAATAATTTTGCTGGTATCGACTTCAAAGTGCCATAATTTTGTCAGCTTATTGCCGGCAACATCATACGCTTCGACCCTAGCTTCGTAGCGACCGTCTTTATTTAAAGGGCCCATATGAATAAGCTCGTCTTTCTTTTTATCATATTTTGTCGGAGACACTTGGCCGTTAATATACATCGTAGCCTTACTTACGCCCGACTCATTATCTTTTAAAACCGCTTTTAAATTATGCTCATTTCCGGCGGTAAAAACCAGGCTGCCGTGGTTGGGGCTAATACTTTGAATAATCGGAGGCTTGGTATCGATTATGACAGTTAATTTACGCTTCGTTATATTGCCGGCCCTGTCCTTAGCCGTTAGCAAGAGATGGTTCTTTTTTTTTAAACCGGTGAGGCTAATCGAAAAACTACCTTTTTTATCAGCCGTAAGATCTAAAGCACCCTCCTCATTAAAATGAGTGCTTAATTTGGTAAACGGTTCGGTAGCTCCTTTTAACCCCAAGTCGGGGGTGCGGCTGGCTAAAGTATTATGCCGTTCATTTAAAATAATGCGGGGTGCAACCGTATCGGTAGTAAAAAACCATTTTAAAGATACTTTCTTTCTGAATAGAATATCGTATTCAAGCTCGGCACTAATTACATGAATTCCCTGAGCTAAATCCTTCGGTGTTTTGTAAGTAAAACCTCGAGAGCCAAGGGTAATTTCAGCGCTTATATCCCTTCCGTCCAGCAGTACTTTAGCTTTTTTTAGTTTTGCCCCCAAGGCATAGGGCCAGTTTACGGAAATTGTCGGTTTGTTTGTAGCAATGATTTGCTGCTCGTCCGGGGTAATGTCGATGGTAGCGTAACTGATAGTATAGGCCCACAAACTTAGGCCGAATACTGCAAAAGCGGCAACAACAAGAATAAATTTTCGCCCTTGATCTTTAATATTTACCCTCCCAACAAGCAAGCAAGCATTTTAAGCTAACATTACTTAATATTTAATAGCTTTGGCAATAGCATTGCCTCAAATTTGTAAATTAGTTAAACTTTAATTTTGTGAAGTTTTTCCCAAAAAAGGAGGGGTTAAACTGACAGATACTGCAAACATCAGAAACGTTGTCTTGGCCGGCCATAGCGGCAGCGGCAAAACCACCCTTACCGAATCGTTAAGCTTTGTTTCGGGAATCATTAGCAGACAAAGCAAAGTCGAAGAAGGCCACACCTTAAGCGATTTTGACCCGAATGAAATCAAGCGCAAAATCTCCATATCTACCTCCATTGCGCCCCTGAATTGGCAAAACAAAAAAATTAATGTCCTGGATACACCGGGATACGCTGATTTTTTCGGTGAAGTGGAAACGGCCATGGCCGTTTCGGAAACAGCGGTAGTATTGGTGGATGCCCTTTCGGGTTTTCAAGTACAGACGCAAAGAGTTATAAATTTGGCAAGTGAAAAAAAGCTGGCTTGTCTTTTCTTTATTAACCGCCTTGATAAAGAACACGCTAAATTTGGCGAGATATTAACCGAGATTGCCGAGGGCAGCTCAAAAACAACAGTGGCCGCCTTTTTGCCCATAGGGCTTGAGGCCTCCCTTAAAGGCATAGTCGATTTGATCTCGGCGAAGGCTTATGAGTTTAGCGGCACAGATGCCAAAGAAATCCCTATTCCCGCCGAACTTGAAGCCGAAGCGGCCGAAGCGCGCGAGAAAATCATAGAAGCCGCCGCCGAAAATGACGACGCCTTGCTGGAAAAATACCTGGATAGCGGCGAGCTCACCCAAACAGAGCTTATCCAAGGCCTAAGAGCAGGCGTCTCGAACGGAAATTTAAACTTGGTTTTCTGTGGCTCTGCCGCCAAAAACATAGGTTCTGCTACTTTCCTTGATTACGTAAGCCAACTGTGCCCCTCACCATTGGAATCTAAGCAAGTGGAAGTAACTCCGCAGAAATCCTTCTCAGCCCTTATCTTTAAAACAATTGCCGACCCGTACGTCGGCAAGCTAAGTTACTTGAAGGTCTTAAGCGGAACTCTTAAAAAGGACCAATCCATAGTCAATCAAACCTCCAAAGACAAACACAAGGTAGCCCACATTTTTGAAATTAAAGGCAAAGAGCAGAAAGAGGTTGCCGAAATTGCCTGCGGAGACGTCGGAGCTGTTCCGAAGATGGAAGATGCAAAAACGGCTGATACAATCGCCGCTGATAACAACCCCGTCAGTTATGATTTAATCAAAATGCCCGAGTCTATTCTCTCTTTTGCTGTTGATCCTAAAAGCAAAGGTGATGATGAAAAGCTAGGCACTTCCCTGCTAAAGATTGCTTCCGAAGATCCGACTTTAAAAGTCAAGAGAGATCCTCAGACAAAAGAAACTGTCATCTCCGGCGTAGGAGACATCCATCTGGAAATAGTTCTGGACAAAATAAAACAACGTTTTGGTGTAGAGGCAATCCTACATGCTCCTAAGATTCCCTATCGCGAAACGATCAAGGCAACCGCCAAAGCCCAGGGAAAATATAAGAAACAAACGGGCGGCCGTGGTCAGTACGGCGATGTTTGGCTTAGGGTGGAGCCCCTTGCCGACGGAAAAGATTATGAATTCCTGGATGAAATAAAAGGCGGCGTGGTGCCACACGGCTACATTCCCGCTGTCGAGAAAGGTATTCATGAAACAATGGAGCATGGCGTAATTGCCGGTTATCCGGTTACGGGCGTGCGAATAGCCCTCTATGACGGCTCATATCATCCGGTCGATTCATCGGAAATGGCCTTTAAGATTGCCGCCTCTATGGCATTCAAGCAGTCCTTTAAAGAAGCAAATCCGGTGCTCCTTGAGCCGGTTATGAATGCCGAGGTTCATGTACCGGAAAAGTATGTCGGCGACGTCATAGGTGATTTGAGCTCTAAACGGGGACGGGTTTTAGGCACGGAGCCTGCCGGCAAATACCAGACAGTAAAAGCCCAGGTGCCTTTAGTAGAGATTTCCAAATACGCTATCGAACTGCGCTCGATAACTCACGGCGAGGGCGATTTCACAATGAGCTTCTCCCACTACGAACAAGTACCGCCGGAAATCGGCCAGAAAGTTATCGCCAAAGCCGAAGAGCAAAAGAATGAGTAGGGGCGGATCCCTGTGTCCGCGCTTGCGTTACGAGAGGTTTACCTGCTTAACCCGCTTGGAAGCCCGCACACAATTGCGGCCGTCTTTTTTCGCCTGGTAAAGTGCCTCATCAGCTTTTTCCAATAAAGCCGCCGCATTATCCGCATCATGAGGATAACTGGCCGCGCCAGCGCTTATGGTTACGCAGCCGAACTCTTCCTTGCATAAAGTACCTTCGACCTTTTTCCTTATCCTTTCGGCAAAGCTGGCCGCTTTTGCTGAAGCGGTTTCCGGCATTATTATACAGAACTCCTCGCCGCCGTAACGGGCGACAATATCTCCAAGACGGCTTTCCTTTTCAAAGATTAAAGCTACTTTTTTCAAAAGCTTGTTGCCCTTCTGGTGGCCAAAAGTGTCGTTATATTTTTTGAAATAATCTATGTCAATCATGACCATGGAAAGAGGCCGCCCGTAACGTTTGGCCCTTCTAATTTCTTCGTCCAAGCGGTTTAGAAAATGCCTCAAATTATACAGCCGGGTCAGTTCGTCGGTTATAGCCATTTGTTTTGTGACTTCCATGAGCTTTACTCTCTGGATAGCCAAAGCCGCCATATTGCTTAACAGACTTAGGATGGAGAGTTCTCCCTGATCAAAATATCTTGCCTTGAAATCATCGATGTAGAGTATGCCCTGTATTTTACCCTCGGCCTTGAGCGGTACCGCTACCAGGGACTTGATTTTTTCCTTAACGAACAAGGGGTTGTTTAAAGAATCGTTTGTCGTAGCATCGCTAACCACCACCGGCTCATCGGAATTTAGGATTAGCGAGGTTAGGCCTCCTTTTCTGATACGCCAAACCTGGTCTTTAACAAAACGGCTGCTGAAACCCTTAGCGGCTCCAAAATACATCTCGCCGCTGGCCTCATCATAGACAACCAAAGAACCGGCCGGCGACTTGGTTAATTCGAGTGCTTTGTAAACAATAGCCTTAAAAACATCTTGCATCTTATGGCTTTGAGTTAGTTGAATTCCCAAGTCGTATAAAGCTTGATGCTCGTCCAAACGTTTTTCGGTGGCCAATCTGAGTTGACGCTTTTGCTCAACAAGGTCCCAGACAAACTTGGCACTTAATCCCCCGATTATTTCCGCATCGTTAAGATTTAAAGCCTGCAGTTCAGTCTCCACTTTCTTGCTGCCCGTTACATTGATGATAAGGTCGATTTCTGATTCTTCAAGAATGTTTTTGTAGTCTTTGAAAATAGGAATATTTAGCTTATCAGCTAAAGCGGCAATTTGGGGCTTGGGTTTTCTGTCAACGATGCCTACGACCTCTACGCTTTTATCGTCTTTTAACATGTCGAGGATGGCGGTTCCGCCCTTTCCTCCGCCTATAATAGCTATCTTAGCCAATTAAAACTCACCTTCTATTTAGTGCCTCGTGACTCGTTACTAGTGACTCGTTACTCGTATTTTTCTAGCCACCAGTCACCAGTCACCAGTCACCAGTCACCAGTCACCATTGTTATTATCGGCAATACAGTAATTAATATTAAACTTTTATAGAAATTAATAGTTCCTAAGAATAACATAGTAGGCCTCGAAGTCAAGAGGAACTAAAATATCTCACGTTTAGTAGCGCTATCTGCTATAATATGCCCTTGATGGTAAAAAGTAGCAGGTTTTTAAGCCTGGTTTTTGTAACAGCAGCAGCCATAGCCGGAGTGTTTCAGCTTCAAGCCCAAGCGCTTAATCTCCCGACTCAAAAACAAGACATTGTTACGGAGTTAATCACCCTCAAGTCGCAAAATGAACGCATGGGTAAAGAAATCAGCACTTTAGATATGCGTTTGAATACAATCGACAGCAACTTGAACAAGCTGAATTCGGAAGTTGTTGATACCGAGTTTAACCTGAACAAAGAAATGAATATCCTGGCTAAAAGAGCAAGAGCCATGTATAAAGAGGGGCGCCAGCATAGCAGCCTCCAGCTGCTGCTTCAATCCAAAAGCATATATGAGCTTATAACCCGGTGGGATTTTTTCGAGCTTATCGCCAAGCAGGATATAAGGCTAATCAAGCAAAGCAAGAAAGACCGCTCGCGGCTCATCCGTCTCAAGCGCAACTACATTGACAAGCGCCAGAAGATAGTGACCCTTAGGCAAAAAAGAGAACAAACGATAACAGAAGCCAGAACCATTAAAACGGCGCTGGAAAAAAGATTGCAAGTAGCCAGTAAGCCGCAGATGATTCAGGTGGCCGCCGGTCTGGATTCGGCCAAATTTTATGACGGCTACCTGACCTCCAAACAAAGTCCTATGACCGGACTGGGGGCCGCCTTGGTTTCAGCCGGACGGCAATTCAGCGTTAATCCCGATCTGGTCGTGGCAATTTCAGGAGTTGAAAGCACTTTCGGCCGCCACAATGCCGGCGCTTATAATGCCTGGGGGCGAAAAGCCAAAGGCGGCGGCTATGAATCCTTTGCTTCCTGGGAAGAAGCCGTCTTTAACCAAACCCAATATTTAAGGACCGGTTATTTTAATAAGGGGCGCACTGTTCCGGTTACTATCGGCGCCAAGTACGCCCCCGGAAACGGCAGCTGGCCCGGCAAAGTCACGTTCTTCCTCAACGACATCCAAAGCAAACGATAGAGCCAATTTTGAGTGTTGAATTTACTCAATCCAGCGGCTGCAGAAGGCGGAGTGGCCCCGGTTTACCTCCGTTAGCTCTACTTTAGCCACCCCTTTATAGCGCTGCTGAAACCCTAAAAGAGAAGCCCTTATGATAGAGCCCTCTCCGTATCTTAACTTGATTTTATCCATCGCCAGGCAAGCCGAAGAATCTTTGTCCTCAAAAAAGCTAAGCTGGCAACCATTGCTAGCCGGTTCCAAATTACAAGCACTTATCCCTATCAGGGTGCAAGGATAAGAACTGATTAGTTTTTCTTCGGCCTTGAGTAATTTAGATGCTTGCTTGTAAATAGTGCGGGTGGAGCCGGTAGCCGCCGCCAGGGTAAAAGACCTGGTGAAATAAAATAAACGCTTAAGGCCCAGGCGGAGCATTATTGTTTTGGTGAGAAAATTTTCTTTGCGCATCCGAAAACCCACCCCTTCGCAAAGGGCAAGTAGAATTTTCTCCAGTACTTCTCTGTCGCTAGTTCCCGGCCCTAAGGCTGAGCTATGGCCAAAAGACTTAACAGAAATGCTTCCGGATTGAACAACCGGCGTAGGGTCCATTCCGTTAGCCGCCATTTGCAGCCACAAACCGGCCAGGCCGAATTTTTTCTTAAGGTAATTACCTTTTAAGGTAGCCAGCTGCCCGATGGTTGTGACTCCTATCATCTTGAAGTGCTTTTGCATCCGGCTCCCCACGCCAACCAGCTCCTTAACCGGCATAGGATAAAAAATCTCGGGCCAGTCTTCGCTCGTAACTACCGCCAGGCCGTTCGGCTTATTAAACTCGGAAGCCATTTTGGCAACCAGTTTATTGGGCCCCAGCCCGATAGAGCAGGTTAGTCTCAACTCCTTGGCGATTGAGTCGTGCAAACGTTTAGCGGTGGCTACCGCCTTGGAGAAACTTAAAAAACTCACATCCAGAAAAATCTCGTCAACCGAGTAAACCTCGATAAGGTCGGAAAAACGGCTGCAAATGTCTTTGAGGCGCTTACTGTTATACAAATATTTATCGTAATTGCCCTGTATGAAAATACCGTCCGGACACTTCCGGCGGGCTTCTAAAACGGTTATTCCGGTTTTAATGCCGAAAGAGCGGGCCTCGTAAGAGGCGGTAGCCACTATGCCCCGGTTGGAGGTGGTATCATCCGTGTGGCAAATCAGCAGCGGCTTTCCTTTAAACAACGGATAATCCCTCTGCTCAACCGAAGCAAAATAAGCATCCATATCGATATGTATAATCTTTCGCTCCATCTTTGCCTCAAGTAAAGTCATCAATGACGATTTTCTTTAAATACCAGTTCATGTCCTCAAAGTAAAATGCCAGCTCAAACATATCGGCGCTTTGTTTGGTCTTTACCGCAAAGAACAAAACACTCAGGTTTCCCTTTCTCGATTGAAAAAAGCCGCTTATGTCTTTGATGTCGTAAGTCCGCCCCTTATAGGCAAATTTACAGGGTTTAATCTGTCCTGATATGAACTTGGCTAGTACTTTTACCGGTTGGTTTAAATTAATAACAGTCATTGTTAACCGAACATGTGTTCGCTTTCATAATAGGATGGTGAGCTAGAGAAGTCAATAAGAGAGCGCTTTTCTAAATAGCAAGATAGCTTTACATAGCTAGCAAAAAGTCCTGTTGGCCAAGATAAGACTTTTCTTGCGACGCTCGCAGCCTATGGCCTTCGTCTTCGTTTCCCAGGGCGAAATTTGAACTCGCCCTTTCAGGGCTCAAACAGCAAATTTGCCGCCACTGTTCAACTCGACTCCAGCTCATGTTGCTCGAAGTCGCCGAAAAATCTTACCTTGCCAACACTAGGTTAGTTATAAACTATCTATCTGTTTAAAGAATAGGTTTGTTGAATTATCAAACATCCTAGAAGAGAGTTAGTTTGCCTGCAGAAAAGCGCTTCGGAGGCCTGAACCGAGCTGCATTTTCCTCGCTGGGGAAAATGACAGCGGTCTTTTCGAAGGCAAACCAACTCTCTTCTTACAAGATAATTCAACTCTTTATTACTTTTCGACTAGGTAATTACCGATTATGAGGGCGTCGAGGTTGGTTCCGGTAAAGCAATGCAAAGCGTCTTCAACCGAAGCCACTATCGGCTCTCCCCGGACATTAAAAGAGGTGTTTAAAACAACGGGAACGCCGCTTAACTTGTAAAATTCGCTGATAAGTTCGTAGAACAAAGGGTTTAGTGCCCTGCTTACAGTTTGCAAGCGCCCGGTATTATCTACATGGCAAACTGCCGGCAACAGGTGCCTTTTCTCTTTTTTTATAGGTAAAACCGTCAGCATAAAAGGAGAGGGATAAAACTCGTCAAAAAAGCCGGCCGCTTCTTCCTCAAGGACAGCAGGAGCAAACGGCCTAAAACCCTCCCGGAATTTAACCCGGCTGTTTAGCTGCTCTTTCATATCGGAAATAGTGGGGTTGGCGAGGATACTCCTGTTGCCTAAAGCGCGCGGCCCGCCCTCCATCCGGCCTTGAAACCAGCCGATGATTTTTCCTTTTTTTAAAAGCTCAGCCGCTTTTTTAGCCGGACTTTTCAGTTGGGCTACTTTGAAGTCAAAATGACTTAGCGTTTGTTCAATTTGTTCTGTGTTAAAAGAGGGGCCCAGGTACGGGTGGGCAAACCCCGCCAATGACGGGGTAAATAAATGCTCCCGCCGGTTATCAAGCAAACCGTGCCAAACGCAATAAGCCGCCCCGATAGAAGTCCCGCCGTCGTTAGCCGCCGGCTGGATAAATATTTCCTTGAAAGGCGTGTTTTTCTTGATGACATGGTTCATTACCCCGTTCAAGGCTAGCCCGCCGGCTAAACATAAATTGGTCAGGCCGGTCTTTTCATAAAGGTAATTTGCCAAGTGAACGGCCACATCCTCGGTCACCTTTTGAACAGCCCAAGCAATATCTTCATCGCGAACCGTTATGGGAGCCTCAGACACTCTGGGAGGACCGAATAATTCCATAAATTTAGGGCTCACCCCATAGCCGCCTTTTAAGTGATAAGTGAAGTAGCTAAGGTCGATTTTAAAGCCGCCGCCTTCCTCAAGCTTAGCCATCTTCTTGAAGGCATGGTAGCAAGTAGGCCGCCCGTAAGGAGCCAAACCCATAACCTTCCCTTCACCGCCGTTGGGCTTAAATCCCAGAAAATTAGTGATACAACTGTAAAACGAACCTAGGGAATGGGGGTTGTTGATTTCTTTGATGGTGAGAATCTTGTTGTCTTTGCCTTGGGCCAGCAAAGTCGAGATGTAGTCGCCTCCCCTGTCAATCGAGAGCAAGGCCGCTTCCTTAAAAGGAGAGCCGAAAAAACTGCTGCCGATATGGGCATCGTGGTGGCCGACATGGACTACCTCACCTTTATAGCGGTAGTGCTTTTTAAACATACGCACTTTTTTATTAAGCTGATAATCAAAATTAAGCTGCCCTCCAAAACGCAAGGCCGTTGAAGGGTGCCGGCGGAAATCATTAAAGCCTCTTTTTAAATCCTCTGAAGGTATGAAAGGAAAAGCAACACATTGGATATCATTAATATCCAGATCGCCCTCTTGCAGGCAATACTCAATGGCCAGGTAGGGAAATTGGCGGCTGTGTTTTTGGCGGGTGAAGCGCTCTTCCTCGGCAAAAGCCACAAGTTGACCGCCTTTAAGTAAGGCCGCCGACGTGTCATGCGAGAAACAATTGATGCCGAGAATATTAAGCTCAGGGTTCATACGCTTGCTTAATATATTACCGATTTAACAGGAAAATAAACACGTAGGGGCGGACCCCTGTGTCCGCCCGTGTCAAGCAAAAAAGCCCCGGTAAAACCGGGGCTTTTGCACATATATCTACGTTTTGATTTCTACCTCTTAACTTTAACCCTGGCGCTCTTGGAGCTGGATTTAAGAACTGTACCTGAGCCTTCAAAATAAGCCTTGTAAGACTGGGTCTTTGTAAGCCTCTTGAGCGTTTTCTTGAACTCGCCTTTCTTATTTGTAGTTACCGTAGCAATAAGCTTTTTGCCGGACTTTATTTTGACTTTTTTATTAGCCAACCTTTTACCGGAGCCGTTCTTTAAAGTACCGAGCAAAATAGTACCCCGGCCTTTCTTAACAATCCTATAACGACTTGCAGCTCTTAAGCTTACAGATGAGGTGGTAATTGAATCCGTGTAAACCTCATAATCGCCACCATCAAACCCCAGCCAGGCTACTTTGCTGCCGTTTATATCAGGGCTCACTTGATTTTCAAGATCGTCAGTAACCTGGTAGGTGGTGCTGCTGGCGGCATCGTAGAGCAGAATTTCCCAATCAGGCTCGTTAACATTGGCAGGCTGGCGATAGCCGTAAAAAATAATTTTGCCGGGACTGGTACTACTTATAACCGGGCCGAGATCATTAACGCCATTGTTGGTAATTTTCTTGGTGCCGGCGGCCGTACCGGTGCCGTTATAGTAAATTTCGTAATCATTACCATCCCAGGTTTGCCAAGTAAGTTGACCGCCGTCTATCCCAAGACTTTCCTCGGTCACGCCATTGCTGGTTATTTGAACAGCGCCGGTTCCGTTATAAAACCAAACCTCCTTGCTGGGGTCCGTTCCGCTGGTAGCCTCGGTTATTCCACTCAACCAAGCCGCTTTTCCACTACTGTCAACAACCGGAGAATTCTCATCAATGCTCGAAGAATTGTTAGAGACTAGCGGGGCGGTGGGAGCTACTAGATTGTTGCTCAGATATACATCGTCCCGGTAGGTTATACCGCCGTCAGCCGTCGTAGACTTAAGATAAATAATGTAATTACCGGCTGCTTGAACAGAGCCATCATCATTATCACTGCCGGCACCGGTAGCATCGGCTGTTAAAGCAGTAGCCGTGCCTCCATTCTTGGAATAATAAATCTCAAAATCAGTACCATCATATCTGGACCAGGCAACAACTTTTTCACCGGCGCTATTCGTAGTAATTACCGGTTCCATATCAGCACGGGCCTCACCTGCCAAATCATTAGTTAACTTCGTGTTGCCGGTAGCTACTCCGGTGCTGTTATACCAAATTTCCTGATCAATACCATCGACTGCGCCTGAATCGGTACCCACCCAGGCAACAACTCCATTGCTGATTACCGGGCTATCATCCTCAGTGCTATTGCTCGTAAGCTGAACAACGGCACTGCCGTTCCAGTAAAAAACTTCGGTATCGTTGTCCGTAGACCCGTCGCGAGCTGTCCAAACGGCTTTTCCGGTTGAATCGATTTGGGGAGCGGTTTCAGTTAAAACGT
>Ga0214473_10008124_pt1 | contig 12434 bp, 9 predicted proteins | sample RVTome_7_FD_203509 | JGI IMG/M metagenome (GOLD analysis project Ga0214473, IMG submission 203509) | Soil microbial communities from uranium-contaminated site in the Upper Colorado River Basin, Wyoming, United States - RVT98D197 | ecosystem: Environmental > Terrestrial > Soil > Contaminated >... | reverse complement strand
CGGCGTCGAACGCAGCGCGCCGCCGCCCCGCGGCCCCGGGCCCGGCGGCCCGTCACCGAGCCCGCGCGGGTTGTCTCCGGGGACGAGATCTGGCGCTCCGCGCGGCGCCCCAGGCGGTGCGGCCGTGCGGCGCCCGCCGGGATGACGGGAGGAAGTGGGATCGAGGGTTGCAGGTTGCCGGCGGCAGGTGACAGCGCACGGCGGCCCCGCCGCGGTTTTGAACTCGCGGTCGTCAGGTTGTACCGTGTAGCGTGTAACAAGGAACCGGTCGCCTGTAGCCTGCAGCCTGTGGCCTGCAGCCCGGAGATCCCTTGGCCCGACTCGTCGTCCGTCTCGCGCGTCACGCGCTCGTCATCGGCTCGTTCGTCCTCGCCGCGGCGCTGGGATCCGCCGCCGGCGTGTTGTTCGCCTTCAGCGGAGACCTCCCGCGCATCTCGGCGCTCGACGACTACTCGCCGGCCACCATCACGCGCGTCTACGGATCGGACAATCAGCTCGTTGGCGACTTTGCGACTCAGCGCCGCGTGGTCGTCCGCTACGAGGACATCCCGGAGCTTCTGCGCCTGGCCATCCTCGCCGCCGAAGATGCCGACTTCGAGCGGCATTTTGGACTCAGCATTCCCCGCATCATCGTCACGGCGCTGCGCGACGTCGTGCAGTTTCGCAAGGCCGGGGGCGCCAGCACGCTGACACAGCAGCTCGCACGCAAGCTGTTCCTGACCGACGAGAAGACCTGGGAGCGGAAGATCAAGGAAGCGCTGCTGTCGATCCAGATCGAAAAGCGCTACACCAAGCGGGAGATCTTCACCCTCTACTGCAATCAGATGTACTGGGGGCACGGCGCCTACGGGGTCGAGGCGGCTTCGCGGCTCTACTTCCGCAAGTCGGTCAAGGGGCTGACGCTCGAGGAGGTGGCGCTCATCGCCGGCATCATCCAGGGCAACGTGCGGCAGAGCCCGTACGTGAACATGAACGCGGCGTTGCGCCGACGGAACTACACGCTGGACCAGATGGCGGACAAAGGCTTCATTACCCGGGAGCGCGCGGACGCGGCGAAGAAGACCCCCATCGTGGTTCGCGGCGAGCCGGGCGGTGATCCGTCGGTCGCGCCGTACTTCCTCGAGGAAGTACGCAAGCACCTCGAGGCGCGCTACGGCGCCAAGCAGCTCTACGAGGCCGGCCTGGCCGTCCACACGCCCCTGGACGTCCGCCTGCAGCAGGCCGCCAACGTCGCGCTCGAGCGCGGGCTGCGGCGGCTCGACAAGGTGCAGGGATTCCGGCGTCCGGAGCGTAATGTGCTCGGCGAGAAGCAGACCCTCGAGGCGTTCCAGCATCCCCGATGGAACCGGCCCGTCGCCGTCGGCGACATCGTGCCCGCGCTCGTCACCGGCATCGATCGCGGGCGCATGCAGGTGCGCGTCGGGCGGCGGTCTGGGCTCATCGATCGTGTTGGCTACAAGTGGACCAACCGCGCGCCCGAGCGGCTCGTCCGCGCGGGGGATCTCATCGAGATCGCCGTCACGGGTCTCGACGACAAGACCGACGCCGTCGTGGGCACGCTCGAGCAGGAGCCGATCGTCCAGGGCGCCGTCCTGGCCATCGACAACCGGACGGGCCAGATCCGGGCGATGGTGGGCGGATACGACTTCAACCGCAGCAAGTTCAACCGCGCGCTGCAGGCGATGCGGCAGGTCGGATCGGCCTTCAAGCCCATCGTCTATGCGGCCGCGATCGATCGCGGATACACACCGGTGTCGCTCATCGACGATGTGCAGCGGAGCTTTCCGGCGGGGCCCGATCAGCCGCCGTACGAGCCCCAGAACTACGACAAGCAGTACGAAGGCCCGGTCACGCTGCGGCACGCGATGGAACAGTCGCGCAACATCCCGGCCGTCACGATGATGGAACAGCTCGGGCCGGAGTCGGTGACGACCTACGCGCGGCGGCTCGGGTTCGATGGTCCGCTCCCGCCGTACCTCTCGGTCGCGCTCGGCTCGGCCGAGGCCACGCTGCTGACGGTCGTCCGCGCGTACTCGGTGTTCGCGAACCAGGGCGTGCTGATGGAGCCGCTCACCGTCCTGAGAGTCACCGACCGCCAGGGCAACGTGCTGGAGGAGAACCGGCCGCAGGCCCGCGACGCAATCCGCGCCGACACCGCGTTTGTCATGACCAGCCTGCTGCGCGGCGTCGTCCTGCGCGGGACCGCGACGAAGGCGGCGGCCCTCAAGTGGCCGCTGGCCGGAAAGACCGGGACGACCGATGACTACACCGACGCCTGGTTCATCGGGTTCGATCCCGAGATCACGCTCGGCGTCTGGGTCGGCTACGACCAGAAGAAACCGATCGGGCCGAGCATGACCGGCAGCGAGGCGGCGCTGCCCCTCTGGATCGACATCATGAAGGCCTACCTCGAGGGCAAAAGCGAGCCGCAGGACTTCGAGTCGCCCGGCAACATCATCTTCGTGACCGTCGATCGTCAGACCGGGCGCCCGGTCGAAGACGGCACGCCGGGCGCGATTCCGGAGGCGTTCATCGCCGGGACGCAGCCGGGAGTGGGGTTTCCGCGGAATTGAGAATTGAGAATTGAGAATTAGGAATTGAGGATTGAAAAGCGAGAAGTGGAAAGCGAGAAGTGAGATGGAACTCGGCGTTCAGCTCTCGGCTCTTAATTCCCAATTCTCAATTCTCAATTCCCAATTCTCAATCCTCCCCCCCCTCCGCCTTCCCCAGAGTCCCCGCCGCCTTCTGCATCAGATACGTCTTGATGAACATGTCGATGTCGCCGTCGAGCACGCGGTTGACGTCGCCGACCTCGACTTTCGTGCGGTGGTCTTTCACGAGCTGATACGGTTGCAGCACGTAGCTCCGGATCTGGCTGCCGAAGGCGATGTCCTTCTTCTCCCCGCCGAGCTTATCCATCTTCTCCTGCTGCTCCTTCAGCCTGAGGTCGTAGAGGCGGGCCTTGAGGACCTTCATCGCCGAGTCGCGATTCCGGTGCTGGGAACGCTCGTTCTGGCACTGCACCACGAGGCCGGTCGGCAGGTGCGTGATGCGCACGGCCGAGTCGGTGACGTTCACGTGCTGGCCGCCGCGGCCGCCGGACCGGTACGTGTCGATGCGCAGATCCTCTTCCTCGATCTCGACGTCCACGTCGTCCGGCAGCTCGGGCCAGACGAAGACCGACGCGAACGACGTGTGGCGCCGGGCCGCCTGGTCGAAGGGCGAGATGCGGACGAGCCGGTGTACGCCGGCCTCAGCGAGGAACAGCCCGTAGGCGTACTCGCCCGTGACGGTGAACGTGACGCTCTTGATGCCAGCTTCTTCGCCGGGCTGCAGGTCGATGATCTCGCGCTTGAAGCCGCGGCGCTCCGTCCACTTGATGTAGAGCCGCAGGAGCATCTCGGCCCAGTCCTGCGATTCGGTGCCGCCCGCGCCGGGGTGAATCGTGACGATGGCGTTCTTGCGGTCGTGCTCGCCGCCGAGCATCTTGCGCACTTCCCCGGCTTCGGCTTCTCCCGCGAGCGCATCGAGCCCGGCGCGCAGGTCGTCCTCGACGGGCTCGCCGTGCTCGGCCCATTCGAAGAGCACCGCGAGATCGTCCACGCGCCGCCGGAGCGAGTCGGCCAGCTCTCGCTCCTCGGCGAGGCGCCGGCGACGCTGCAGCACCTGCTGCGCCGTGGCCTGGTCCTTCCAGAACTCGGGCGACGAGGACTGTTCGTCGAGCCGGCTCAGCTCCGCGCCGTGTTCGGGGGTGTCAAAGATAGCTCCGCAGATCGGCCGCGCGCTTGACCAGGTCCTGATACCGCCGCTGGTATTCGTCGATTGTGAACGCCATCTTCGCTCCTCAGTCCGGCTGCCCGCCCAATGCGCGGGCCAGGCAAGCCGGACACTACCGATAGTGACGTCCGGCGGTAGCGGTTGCGTTTGCCGGCGCCAGGCGTGAAGGGCAGCGTCAGTTCCGCCTGGCAAAGGCAAATGCGACCGCTGCCGCCGTAATCACTAGACACAGATACGCCACCACGTCACCGATGCGGCTGTAGATGGTGCGGCCCCGCAGGAATCGGACCTCGCGCACCACCGTGGAGGTTTCGAACAGATTGGTGCGTTCGAGCACCCGGCCGTACGGATCCACCACGCCGCTGATGCCGGTGTTCGCCGCCCGCACCAGGTAGCGCCCCTGCTCGACCGCCCGCATCGATGCCTGCTCGAAGTGCTGGTAGGCGGCCGACGACCGCCCGAACCACGCGTCGTTCGTGATGGCCGTGAGGAGCTCGCTCCCCTCGCTGACGAAGCGGCGGATCAGCCCGGGATAGATGACCTCGTAGCAGATCGCCGTGCTCGCGCGATGGCCGTCAACCAGCAGCACCGCCGGCCGATCGCCGGCCGAGAAGTTCGACACGGCCTGGACGAGCGGCGCCACGAAGAACAGCAGCCGCTTGAGCGGCACGTACTCGCCGAAGGGCACTAGGTGCATCTTGCGGTAGACGCCGCTCACTTCGCCGTCGGGCCTCAGCATGAACGCTGAATTGTAGAACCGGACCTCGGAGGGCTCACCGCCCGATCCGGTGCGCTGTTCGTATTCGTCGCTGCCGAGCAGCATGTGCACGCGCCCGGCGCGGGCGAGCTGCCGGATCGCCTCGGCGCGCGCCGGATCGCCCAGCAAGTAGAACGGCACCGAGGACTCGGGCCACACGACCAGTTGGGCTCCACGGGCCATCGTCTCCGCGCTGAGACGCAGGTACCGGTCGAGGATCACGGGCACGAGCGAGGCTTCCCATTTGATGTCCTGTGCGAAGTTCCCCTGGACGAGTCCCACGCGAACGGGCGTTCCCTGCCCGGTGAGATCGCCCGACGCGATCCGGGTGCGCCCCCACGCGGCGACGATCAGGATCAGGATGACGATCGACGCCGGCGCAGCGATGCGGCGCGGGCCGCGGCCTGTGGCGGCCATCGCCGCGGCGGCGCTGCCGAAGGCCACGAGCGCCGAGACGCCGTAGATGCCCGTCACGCTCGCGAGCTGAGCGACCGGCAATTGCGTCGCCTGACTCGCGCCCAGGAGCGCCCACGGGAATCCCGTCAGCAGCGTGGCGCGGCCGAGTTCGGTCGTGACCCACACGGCGGGCGCCAGCGCCAGGGCCCACGTCCCGAACCGTCGCCAGAGCGCGCCGACGATCAGCGCGAACACGGCCGGGTACAGCGCCAGGTACGTCACCAGCAGCGCCGCGAGGGCCAGCGCCACTGGCTGCGCCAGCCCGCCGTAGATCACCATCACGTCGACCAGCCAGTAGAGGGCGCCGGCGAAACACACCACCCCGCTCGCGAGTCCCAGCAGGAACGCGCGGCGCACCGGCCGCGAGGGCGCCGGCGGTCCCGCCCGCCCGCACGTGCGGGCGACGGCCACGAGAAGCGGCGCGAGGGCGACCCACGCGCACGCCGGGTGGCCGAACTTCGGGAAGCTCAGCGCGAGAAGCGCGCCGGACAGGACAGCTAGCCCCGATCCGTCAAACCACCGACGAGTCTGGGCGCGTGAGCCTCGTATCATCGCCGACGCTCGTGGATTCACCGCGAATCTCTTCGCGTGCCCTGCCGTGGCCTAAGGGATCGCTGGCGTCTTGACGGATCGGGGCTAGCGGGTAATCAGCGGCTTGAATTGTTCTTCTCTCTCGAGACGGCGCGAGATCTGCTCGGCCTCGGCGCGCTCGGCATACCGGCCGACCCGCACGCGATACACGGGCGCCGGCGCGCCCGGCGCCGGCTCGAGCAGGAACGCCGGATACTTCCTGTCAGACAAACGCCTGACGATCGCCAGGGCCGCGGCGCGATCGCGCAACGCGGCAACCTGGATGACCCAGCCCTCGACCGCCGCCGCAGGCGGCGCCGGCGGCGGTTCCTCGGCGGCAACGGGCGGCGCGGCCTCCGGCTTCAAGTTTTCGGCGACGGGCTTCTCGCTCTGGAGCCGCTGCGGATACGTGAGCGTGCCGGCGCCGGCCGCGGCGCCGCCGGCCGGCGCGGCCGAAGCATCGGCCGGGGCCGCGTCGGCGGGCGGCGCGGCCGGCTGCGTCGCCTCCTGGGCGGCCCGCTGCACTTGCACGCCGCGGCCGACAAAGACGCCCAGCAGGAAGATCACGACCGACACCATGGTCGCGGCCATGAAGAGGAAGACGATCTGCTTCCCGTTCAGCTGGATCTCGTGGAATCCGTCGTCGGTCACGCCTTCTCCTTGGGCGGCTTGAGCAGGTTCAGCAGCTCGATCGGCAGCGGGAAGATGATCGTCGAGTTCTTCTCCGCCGCGATCTCGGTCAGCGTCTGCAGATAACGCAGCGTGATCGTGACAGGCTCGACCGCGATGATCTGCGCCGCCTGCGACAGCTTTTCCGATGCCTGTAACTCACCGTCGGCGTGGATGATCTTAGCACGCTTCTCGCGCTCGGCTTCCGCCTGGCGCGCGATCGCCCGCTGCATGTCCGGCGGCAGATCGACGTGCTTGACCTCGACGGCCGACACCTTGATGCCCCACGGATCGGTGCGGGTATCCAGAATGTGCTGGAGCGTCTGGTTCAGCCGCTCGCGCGCGGACAGCAGATCGTCCAGCTCGACCTGTCCGAGCACGCTCCGGAGGGTCGTCTGGGCGAGCTGCGACGTGGCGTAGTGGTAGTTCTCCACCTCCACGATCGCCTTTCTGGACTCCATCACGCGGAAGAACACCACGGCGTTCACCTTCACGGACACGTTGTCGCGCGTGATGACGTCTTGCGGCGGCACGTCCATCACGACGGTCCGCAGGCTCACCCGCACCATGCGGTCGATCGGGGCGAACACGAAGATGATCCCCGGCCCCTTGGGCTCAGGCAGGAGCTTGCCCAGCCGGAAGATCACGCCGCGTTCGTACTCGTTGAGGATCTTGATCGACGCGATGAGGTAGAGCACGACGATCGCAATAGAAAGCAGCAGAGGATTGAACACCATCACGCGCCTCCTTCTGAAGAGCCGCGCGAACCCGCGCGGCGCACGGTGAGTCGCAGTCCCTGGACGGCCGTGACGACGACCTCGTCGCCTTCTTCAATCGGCTCGTTCGCCGTGGCATCCCAGATCTCGCCGTGGGCGGCCGCGCGCCCCGGCTGGCCGGGTCGGATCGGCGTCACGGCGCGGCCGCGCTCGCCGATCATGCCGGCATCGCCCGTCACCGCGCGCCGCCGCTGCGACTGAACGGCCAGGCGCACGAGGAAGAGCACGATCGCCGAGAACCCGAGCGTGACGGGCAGGACGATCCGGAGGCCGAGCCGCAGCTCGGGCATCGGCGAGTCGATGAGCATGAGCGAGCCGAACACGAGGCTCACGATGCCGCCGGCGGCGAGCAGGCCGAAGCTCGTCACCTTGATCTCGATCACGAGCAGCACGAGGCCGAACAAGATGAGCAGCAGGCCGGCGTAATTCACCGGCAGGATCTGGAACGCGAAGAACGCCAGCAGCAGGCAGAGCCCCCCGACGACGCCCGGCAGAATGGCGCCCGGATTCCACAACTCGATCGTCAGGCCCAGCGTCCCGAGGCTCAGCAGCAGGTAGGCCACCTGGGGATGCGCGATCGCGCTCAGGAGCCGCTGGCGCCAGGACATCTCCACGCGCTCGATCGTGGCGCCCGCCGTGTGCAGTGTGACCGAGCTGCCGTCGAAGCGCGTGACGACGCGGCCGTCGAGCTGCTTCAACAGTTCGTCGAAGCTCGGGGCCACGAGATCCACCAGCGGCGGCACGGCGTTGGCGGCCTCGTCTTCTGTGAACGACCGGCTCTTGATGACGGCTTCCTCCGCGAGCCCGACGTTGCGCTTGCGGTTCTCCGCCAGCGAACGCGCCTGGGCCGCGAGATCCTGGGCGGCCTTGTTCGCCAGCGTCTCGTCCATCTTCTCGCCGCTGCCGGACACCGGATGCGCCGCGCCGATGTTCGTGCCCGGGGCCATGGCGGCGACGTCGGCGGCGAGGGTGATGAGGAATCCGGCCGAGGCCGCCCGGCTGCCGCTCGGCGCCACATACACGACAACCGGCACCTTCGACGCGAGGATCGCCTTGTTGATGGCGATCATCGAATCGACGAGCCCACCGGGCGTGCGGAGCGTGAAGACGACGAGCGTGGCCCCTGCGGCGCCCGCGCGGTCGATCGTCCCGATCATGTAGTCGGCGGTGACGGGATGGATGATGGCGTCGACCTCCGCGGTGAAGACGAGGGGCGTCTTCGCCTGGGGCGCCGGCCTCGCCGCGAGCGGCAGGAGCGGCAGCCACAGCGCGCCGGTGACCAGCAGGATGAGCAGACGGGCCGAACGCACCGTCATGACGCACCTCGTTTCCGCGACCTTCAACCCCCGCGCCGTCCGATCTGCTCGAGCAGCTTCTTCGCCTCACTCGACGCGGGCTCCAGCGCCAGCGCGCGCTCGGCCTCGGCGCGCGCCGCGGCCTCGTCGTCCATCTGCAGGTAGGCCCGCGCCAGGGCGAGGCGCGCGTCAGCGGTCTCCTGGCTCCAGACGGCGATCTTGAACGCGTCGATGGCCTCGCGCGTGCGGCTCGACCGCGCGTAGGCGCGGCCGAGCAGCAGGTGCGCGTCGGCCAGATACGGCGACAGGTAGATGGCGCGCCTGAGCTCGACAATCGCGTCGCGATCGCGCTCCTGCTCGACGAGCCGGCGGCCTCGATCGAGATGGAACCGGGCGAGCTCGTCCTGCTCGCGCTGCTGCGTCCCGAGGATCGCCGCGTCGACTTCGTCCGCGCGCATCGTCTCGAGGGTGCGCTTGACGCGCTCGAGACCGCGCGGCACCACCCCGGGCCGGCCGTCGCCGGCGTCGGCCTGCTCGTACCGCGCCGAGAGCTGCCCGGCGAGCGCGCGCTCCCGCGCGGCCTCGGTGCGGCTGCCGGTGGCCTCGAGCGCAAGGCCGAGCACGTAGTGGGCGTCGGCGTCCGCCGGATTGCGCCGCACCGCCTCGCGCAACCAGTAGCGCGCCGCCTCCATGTCCTGCCTGCCCGCGTAGGCATAGCCGACGTTGAACGCGTAGTGCGGCGCGCTCGGCTCGGCGTCGGCGGCCTTGGTGAAGAAGTAGGTCGGCAATCCGGCCTGCGGCGTGCCGCCCCGGCGCAGCTGAATGATGCCGAGGTCGTTGTACAGGGCCGGAGCCGGCTGGTCCTGCGCAAGCGCGATGAGCTCGCCGAACGCCTCGTCGTATCGCGCGAGCTCGATGAGCGACAGCGCCGCGTCGAAGCGCGCGGTGCGGGAGAGCGCCGAGCCGGCCGTCACGCCGCGGGCCGCGGCGAGCGCGGCCACGTGGTCGCCCTGCTCGCTCCGCACGGACCACAGGGCGAGGCGCGCGCGGTCGTAGGCGGGATGAATCTCCAGCGCCCGCTCCAGGAACTTCGCCTGCGTGACGAGCGTGCCGGCGACGAGTCCCTTGACGTAGTTCTCGAACGCCTCGACGGGCGGGCTGACGCGCCCGGCGCGCGTCGCCGCGGCCGGGTCGACCGGGACGCCGGCCAGCCGGCGCGCCACGCGGTCGAAGACGGCGAACAGGCTGGCGAGCGGCCCGCTCTCCACCAGTTCGGGGCGGAGCCGGCCCGTCTCGATGTCGATCGTGCGCGCGCGAACGGTGAGCGTGCCGTCACGCGCGTCGAAGGATCCGACCACAACCTCGCCGGCGCCCAGCAGCTGGCCGACCTTGATGATCGTGGCCCGGCTGAGCGACGCGGACACCGGCAGGCCGAGCTGCTCGAACGCATCGACCCGCTCGGGCCGGGTGAGCGCGTTCGCCCCGAGCCCGTTGAGATCGTCGGCGAGCAGGACCGCGGCGCCCTCGGCGATCCAGGCGAGCGGCGACTCGGCGCCGGCGCGCTCGAACGGGAGGACGAGCGTGGGGCCGGCCACCTGCGCGGCGGCCAGCGCCGGCGCCGCCACCGCGACAACGCACGCCAGAATGATCTTCATGAACGTGGGGTCCGCCTTCAGGCGGACCAAAGGCCGGCTGAAGCCGGCCTCCACAGATGTCGGGATCGTCCTCATCGGCGTCACACCGCAGGTGGGCCGTCTGCCGCGTGGTCGTCTCGAACCTGGATCGACAGCGTGCACCGATCGCCGCCGGTCGCGCGGCAGGCCGCGATGTCGGCCGCCGCCGGCAGCGAGAACCGCTCGAGCAGGCGCGCGAACGCCGCGGCATAGAAGCGGCACAGCGGCGCGTCGCCGAGTTCCCGCACGTCGCAGAACAGCGATCGCCGCACGTCAATCCGCGCGGTCCCGCGGCGCACGGTGACGATCGCCCGGCTCCGTGGATAGGTGCGCTTCACGAGCCCGCGGCCAATGCGGAGCGCCGCGCGCAGGCGAAGCGGCCTGGGCAGTGCCAACACGACGCGACGCTCGAGCCCGGACAAGCCGTCGACGACCCAGTCGGCCGCGCACTCGCCGGCACGCGACATGATGCGCTCGTAGGCGTCGCCCTCCGTGCGCAGGAAGCCCACGACCGCGACCATGGGCGCCAGGCCGATGCCGCCGTGCCGCAGGCCGTCGGAGCGGAGCCAGTGCTCGTAGAAATCGAGCCGCGTGGGCCGCACCTCGGCGATCGCCTGGTGCAGGCTCGCCACGAGTACCCGCCCAATTCTCGCTTCGCTCATTTTCTGGTAACGTGCGGCCCGGCGCGACGACCGGCCGAGGCGGCGCGCGATGGCGGCACGACGCGGATACGGACCATGGTGGCAGCAGCGATCCTCGCAGGCGGCCGCGCGACGCGGCTCGGCGGGCGCGACAAGGCCGCGCTGCCGCTCGGCGACCTCCGCCTGATCGAGCGGCAGCTCGACGCGCTCCGGGCGGTCACCACCGACGTGTTCCTCGTCACGAACCAGCCGGAGCGGTACGCCGCGCTCGGCCTGCCGGCCCACACGGACCGGCGTCCGGGCGCAGGCGCGCTGGGCGGCATCTACACCGCAATTGTAGCCTCACCCGCGCCGCAGACGCTCGTGGTGGCCTGCGACCTGCCCTTCCTCAGCGCGGCGTTCCTGCGCTACCTCGCGGCGCGCGGTCGCGAGGCCGACCTCGCGATCCCGCGATCGGCCGGCGGCTACGAGCCCCTCTGCGCGTCCTACGCGCGCGCGTGCGCGGATCCGATCGGGCGGCTCATCGACGCCGGGCGCCTGAAAGCGGCGGGCGTCGTGACCGCCGGGGTGCGCGTGATCGAGATCGGGCCCGACGAATGCGCCGCGTTCGATCCGGACGGCACGCTGTTCCTCAACGTGAATACGCCGGACGACTACGCGCGCGCCCAGGCACTGCTCGATCGTCGCGACACGTGACTCCATCGATCGTATCACACGAGTTGCGCAACGGCCTGCCGCGCGCGTTAGCGCGTCGGTCAGCCGCGCGCGTTAGCGCGTCGGTCAGCCGCGCGGCCCCGTGTCTGCCTGATCTCGCCGCGGTTTCACACGTTTTGCAGGTAAGATTGAACGAGACGTCAGGTCACATGATTCTGCCGCAGCACCAGCTTCTGCGCCGGTCCATCCGCGACGCCGTGCGGAGCGCGCACGCGCTCGCGGACGCGGATCAGCCGGTTGTCGCTATCGAGGTGCCGCCCAGCCGGGCCCTCGGCGATCTCGCCGTCCCGCTCGCCTTCGAGCTGGCCCGCCGCCTGCGGAAGGCGCCGCGCGCCATCGCCGGCGAGATCGCGGCGGCGCTGGGCGACCTCGCGGCCGCCGGCGTGTCGCGCGTCGAGGCGGCCAATGGGTACCTGAACTTCTTCCTGGACCGCCGGGCGTTCCTCCTCTCGCGCCTCACCGCCGCATTGCCGCAGGACGGCTCGGCGGAGCTCCCGGGCAAGGCCATCGTCGAGCACACGGCGATCAATCCCAACAAGGCCGCGCACATCGGCCACCTCCGCAACTCGGCGCTCGGCGACACGCTGGTGCGTGTTCTCAGGTTCACCGGCCAGCCCGTCGAGGTGCAGAACTACATCGACGACACCGGCGTGCAGGTGGCCGACGTGGTGGTCGGCTTCCGCGAGCTCGAGCGCAAGGGGATCGACGAGGTCCGGCAGGTGGCGGACACGACGCGCTTCGACTACTACTGCTGGGATCTGTACGCCAGGGTCACCGAGTGGTACGAAGGCGACCGCGCACGCCTGCAGATTCGCACGGCGACGCTTCACGACATCGAGCACGGCGGCAACGACAACGCGCGCATCGCCGAGTTCATCGCCGACCGCATCGTTCGATGCCACGTGAAGACGATGGCCCGGATGAACGTGGGCTACGACCTGCTGACCTGGGAGGGCGACATCCTGCGTCTGCACTTCTGGGCGCACGCGTTCGAGTCGCTGAAGGCCCGCGGATCCGTGTTCCTGCAGACTGACGGGCGGCTGGCCGGCTGCTGGGTGATGCGGATCGAGGACGAGCCCGCGCGCGAGGACGCCGGGAGCGAGGTC
>Ga0214473_10008123_pt1 | contig 12434 bp, 10 predicted proteins | sample RVTome_7_FD_203509 | JGI IMG/M metagenome (GOLD analysis project Ga0214473, IMG submission 203509) | Soil microbial communities from uranium-contaminated site in the Upper Colorado River Basin, Wyoming, United States - RVT98D197 | ecosystem: Environmental > Terrestrial > Soil > Contaminated >... | reverse complement strand
GTAAAATCCCCCTTGATCCCCCTTTTTCAAAGGGGGAAACCATCTTCTCCTCCCTTTGTAAAAGGGAGGATGGGAGGGATTTTCAAAACCCTAAACTGTTACCAAATTTTAAATTATCCGATTATTAACAGGTTGTCAACTCAATCCTTGGGCACCTCAATCCTTGGGAAAACATCGGGGGATAGAGCGACCTGGCGGTATGGAAGCAGGAGGAAGGCTCAGCGGAATATTGGAAAGACGCCAGACTTCGGGTGGAAGGGTATTCTAAAAGTGGAAAAAATTATGTACAAAGTGAAACATTTTTTCCACCGAGATCAGGGATGGATTCAAGGCTCCGGCAATTGAGACGATAATTCATTAAGAATATTGAGAGCCTGGCAATTTTTCGGGATGAGTGTTGGGACGGCACAGAGATTGCAATTTTGTAGGCTATGATCTCCACAAGTTCTCAGAAAGATGGGTCCCAGAAAGGATCAAAAATGAAGGGAAAGGCATTGGGCGAGGTTCTCCTGGAAAGAAATATCATCACTGAGACAGAGCTGAAATTAGCGCTCGGGCGGCAGAGGGTGGAAAAAGGTAAATATTTAGGACAAATATTATTTGAGATGGGTGTCCCGCAGGATGAAATCAATAAGGCATTGGATTCTTTTTATATCCGAAAGCGCATCGGCGAAATATTGATCGATCAAAAAGTCATAACGCCCGAACAACTGGAAGGGGCTCTGGAAAAGCAAAGAGAACTGAGGAAAGAAGGGGTCCGCAAACCTTTGGCTGCGTTGTTGGTGGAACTGGGTTATATCCATGAAAGCGGCTATCTGAAGGCCCTCTCCAAGTTTTTCAACATGCCCATCGTCTTCCTCAAAGATTTTCTCCCGACGGTGGCCCTGCAAAAGCTCGTGGGGGAGAGATACGCTCAAAGAAACCTGGTCGTTGTACTGGAAAATAGTTTCCGTATGATTAAATTGGCTCTGGCCGAGCCTACGTTCTATATTATGGAGGATTTAAAAAAGTCTTTACCCATCGGCAAAAGAATCGAGTTTTACGTGGCCAATCCTTACGATATACAGACCTGCCTGAAAAAATTCGCCCCTTTCACCCGGCTGAGATAGAGAGACCGTCGCGAACTCCCTTCCTTTGGGCGGGCCTCTGGCCTTCTTTCCGATACCGCAAGAGGTGGACCAAACGGATGAACCCCGTCACGTGGGTCTCCACCCTGGAAACGGCTCATGGCCGCTCGTTCTCCCCACAAACCATGAAAATCCTTTCTCGCCTCCCTGAAGCTGTAAAATAATCCCCTAAATCACCCTCACCCCTGAACCATGTTAGGTTCAGGGCTTTGTCCTGCACCCCACGTGGTGCAGGGCCTCGCCCTCTCCCATCCGAGACCGTGTCATAATTCGTCATGCCCGCCCTGCACCAGGACGGTACAGGGCCCGCCCTGCACCAGTCCCGCTCGGAGCGGGATACAGGGCCCGCGCAGGCGGGCAGCCAGGAATGTGGAATTATTCAATCCCGCTCAGAGCGGGACTGGATTCCGGCTTCCGCCGGAATGACGGCTTTTTCCCGAGTTACGACACAGTCTCTCAAGGGGGAAGGAATTTTTTTCTTGTTTCAATATCTTTACCCTCTCCCCGGGCGGGAGAGGGTAGGGTGAGGGGGGTTGGGGGGATTTGAATGTTGTCCCCCGCGTAATTGCCATGGATATAGACCCCGGGATACATTTCTGTTAGAATGATTCCATTGTTATTTCTTGAGAGAGGGGTACACGATGAGCGGAAAATCTAAATGGGCCATCCGGCAGATGAGATGTCCCGAGGAAAAGGGGGAAGCGGAACTTCTGGTCGAGTGGAAGGTGCAAAAAGGGAAAAAGGTCCTGCACAGCATCAGTTGCGCCCATCCCCAACTGACGGATTACGGCGGGGTGGATTGTGAATGGCTTTGCCTGAAGCGAGTCTCCCCGAAAAAAGGATAACGCAGGTCGCAGGCCGTTGAACGGTTTGTGAACTGGCGGGTGAAGCCCTGCACTTTTCTCTTCCACCGACCATGATTCTTGTTCATCCCCCCGTGGCCAAGCCCTGTGAACCTCCCGCCGGCATCGCCAAACTGCTTGGGGCCTTCAATTCCAATGGGGCAAAATGCAAGATCCTGGATGCGAATATAGAAAGCCTTCGGCATATTCTCCGGGGTCCCCACATACCGAATGATTCTTGGACGCACCGGGCATCTCGTAATCTTTCCCCCCATCTTAATTTTCTGAGAAGCTGGGCCGCCTACGGTCACCTCGCCCGCTATAAACGAGCGGTCCTGGATTTGAATCATCTCCTGCAGATGGCCGTGAATTCCAAAGGATTACGTTTAAGCCTGGCCAATTACCAGGATCTGGAACTCTCTCCCATCCGGTCCGCGGACCTTACCCGGGCAGCAGAGAGGCCTGAGGAAAATCCTTTTTATCCTTATTTTGAAAAGAGGCTACGGCAGGTTCTGGAGGTAAATACACCTTCCGTTTTGGGGTTTTCTCTGAATTATTTGAGCCAGGCCCTGTGCACCTTTGCCATGATCGGTTTTATAAAGCGGGATTGCCCGGGGGTAAAAATAGTCCTGGGTGGAGGTCTGGTTACGTCATGGATGAGGCGGCCCTCCTGGCCTAACCCTTTCCGGGGCCTGGTCGATGTTTTTGTCGATGGAGCCGGAGAACATCCGCTGCTGGCAATGATGAATGTTCCCAGAGGGGCGGAGAAGATTGATTCTCGGCCAGATTACAATACTCTGCCCCTGGAGGATTACTTCGCCCCCGGTACCATTCTTCCCTACAGTTCATCGAGCGGATGTTACTGGAATCGGTGTCGATTCTGCCCCGAAAGCGCCGAAGGAAACCCCTATCATCCCATTCCGGTGGATCGGGTCATGTCGGACCTGGATATCCTCGTTGAAAAAATGAAACCCGTCCTGATCCATCTGCTGGATAATGCCATCCCTCCGGCCCTGATGGAAAAGATTGCGGCCCATCCCCCCGGGGTTCCCTGGTACGGTTTCGCCAGGATTTCGCCGCATCTTACCGATCCGGATTTTTGCCGAGCCCTGAAAGAATCCGGGTGCGTGATGCTGCAACTGGGACTGGAATCGGGGGACCAGTCCGTGCTCGACGAGATGCAAAAGGGGATCGACTTAGGGAGGGCCTCGCAGGCCTTAAAGACTTTAAAAAAGGCCGGCATCGCCACGTATGTCTATCTTCTCTTTGGAACCCCGATGGAAACAATGGCGGCAGCCCGGAAGACTCTTGAATTTACCGTCCGGCATCATGATGAAATCCGTTTCTTAAACCTGGCCGTATTCAACCAACCGGCCTTCGGGCGGGAAACCCGGAAGATGGAAACGAAGGAATTTTACGAAGGGGACCTGACCCTTTACACGAATTTTTCACATCCCCGGGGATGGAATCGGAATTTGGTCAGGCAATTCCTGGACAAGGAATTTAAGAGGCATCCGGCCATCGCGCCGATCCTGCGAAGAGACCCGCCGATATTTACCTCCAACCACGCCCCGTTTTTCGTGATGGCGAAGGGGCCTGAGGTCTTTCGGGACGATGAACACAAGGAGGAAGGCGAACGCTTGCGGAATCTGTTTTGAGGGTGCAGGGTCAAATTCTTTTCCATTTTCTGCTTCCATATCTCTGGGCTCCCGGTGAACTCTGCGGCTAAATAATTTCAAAAATTATCATTACCCAATCCTTTCAGAATGATTTAGAATACGCCCAAGGAGAAATGGTGTTGAATCCAATCGAAAGGAGAAAGAAATGGCCAAACGACATCCTTTGAAGGTCACGGTGCTGAAGAAAATGAGTGCGCAGGAGGTTTACGGCAAACCTCTGCCGGAAGTTTCGGAAGAGATGACCCCGCTCTGCGACCGCCTGGAAGTGGGGCAGGAATTCCGGGTGGATGAGTCCGGGGCAATGCCCGCGGGGTTCTGCACCTGGGCCTGGCATGACATCTACCCCGCGGTCACGGGCCTGCGATTCGGCGGAAACTATCCCTGGATTAAAAAGGAAGGTCTGGTTTACTCCTGCTGCAGCGACGGGGCGCGGCCCGTCTTCTTTAAAATTGAAAGGGTGTGAAATGACCTGGGGAAAAAACAAGCTAAAGGAGATCCTCGCCAGGGGAGAAGTGGCCCTGGGAACCTGTGTCTACACCTTCAGCCCGGCGCTCGTGGAGCTCGCCGGGCATTGCGGGCTGGATTTCTGCCGCATTGACAACGAGCATGCCTGGCGCCAGGACGAGAGCGCGGAGCACCTCATGCGGGCTGCCTACGTGGGGGGGATCGTCCCGCTGCTGCGGATCGACCGGGATAATCCATACCTGGTCCGCAAGGCTTTAGAAGTGGGAGCCGGGGGGATTATCATCCCCCATGTCAATACGGCGAAGGAGGTCGAAGAGGTCGTACAGGCCGCGAAATTCCCGCCCAAAGGGCATCGCGGGTACGGAGGGTTGTGCTGGTCCGGGAAGTGGGGCGCCGATGCCGGGCCGGAATGGGTCCGGTGGAGCGATGAAGAGACCATGGTGTTGATCATGATCGAGGACTACCGGGCGCTGGAAAACCTGGACGCCATCATGTCCGTGGAAGGTTTAGACGCGGTGCAGTTCGGCCCGGCGGATTTTTCATTTTCCATCGGGGTGCCGGGGCAAACTTCGCATCCCAAGGTTATCGACGCGTTGAAGAAAATCATAGAGTCTGCCAGGAAACACGGGAAGGCGGTCTGCTTCGGAGTCGGCTACCCCTGGGCGGAAAATGCCCAAAAGTTTATTGAGATGGGCTGCCAGCTCATTGAGTTTGGTCACGACGTGAGCATCCTCCAGAACATCTGGAAAAAGACGCTGGCGGAAGTGCGGGGGCCGGGGAAAGGCTGAGACGCGGGAACGCGGAGACTCGGGGACACGGAGACACGGAGACGCGGGGACCGCTGAGGAACGAATGAAATAAAAAAAATAAAGAAACAGTTTAGGGAAAATAAAGTTCCAGGATGCCAGGAACCACCGGAAATCCCCCTTAATCCCCCTTTTTCAAAGGGGGAGACTATTCTCCTCCCTTTATCAAAGGGAGGCGGGGAGGGATTTCTGGGATGGCTAAACAATGTCAAAATAAAGAATTATGGTTTCATTTTCTCTCGGCGTCCTCTGCGGTGAAATCGTACTTATTCTTTGGGGAGAGGGGAATGGGCTTGGGGTAACTCATTCAACACTGGGTGGCCGGGTTACGGCCGGCTTTTTGCGCAGAATCATAAAGAGGGCCACAAGGGCCACGGGGATTCCGGTGGCCTGGGCCGTGGAGAGCACTCCGGGGATGACCCATCCGCGCGGATCTCCCCGAAAAAATTCGATGAGGAAGCGGGCAGTCGAATAGAAAAGCAAGTAATACCAGAGAAGACGACCCTGAAATCGTTCCCACCCGCGCATGGAGATCAAGGCAATAAAGATCCCGAAGGTGGCGGCAGATTCATAAAGCTGCGTCGGATGGAGGGGAACCCCCAGCGGTGCCAATGAGTCGGGATCGCGAAAGGTGACGGCCCAAAAGGCGGTCGTGGGTTTGCCGTAGCAACAGCCCGCGGAGAAACATCCCAGCCTTCCCAGGGCCTGGCCGAGCGCGATGCAGGGAGCGACCACATCCGTCATCTTCGGCAAGTTCAACCGGTACTTCCGGACGTACCAGACGCCGACGACGGAAGCGAAGATCAAACCGCCGTAAAAGACCAGCCCTCCCCGCCAGAATTTTACCGCATCGATGGGATTCTCCGCAAACTCCGACCAGTTGGTCAGGACATAAAATAGGCGCGAGCCCAGGATCGCTGCGAGCAGGATGTAAAACGACATGTCGAGCATCACATTGGAATCGATTCCTGCACGGCGGGCTCCATCGCGGGCCAGGAACACAGCCAGCAGGAAGCCGAGGGCCAATAGAACCCCGTAGGTATGCACCGTAAAATCCCCGAATCGAATTAGGATAGGATACATAACCGTTGTTCTAGAAATTTAGGGATTGCTTTCGCAGCATCTGAATGAAAAGCAGGATGACCCCGATCGTGATCGACGAATCGGCCACATTGAAAGCCGGCCAGTGCAGATGATGCCAGTGGAGATCGATAAAGTCAACGACCTCGCCCGTGCGCAGGCGGTCGATCAGATTCCCAACGGCGCCGCCGAGGATCAGGGAGAGGCTGACAACCAGGGACGTCCGGCCGGGGCGAAGGTTCTTCAACAGGTACAAGACGCAGCCAATGGCCACGGCGGAGACCAGGACGAAAAACGCGATCCGCAGGCTGGAGCGGGGTCCCGCCAGGAAGCCAAAAGCCGCGCCCGTATTTTTCAGGTAGGTGAGATGGACGAAGTCGGGCACGATCGCGATCGATTGGTAAAGATGCATCAGGTTTTGGACCAAGGCCTTGGTGATTTGATCCAAAACCACAACGGAACTCACGATCGGGAGGACCAGACGGTATTTGGGATTCACGGTTTTCCCTCTCCGCCGAGGGCTGAAAGGGCGCTTTGACAGCGGGGGCAGATCGAGGGATGGGCTGCACTTAGCCCCACTTGGGAGTCATAGACCCAGCACCGCTGGCATTTCTTGCCCTGCGCCCGGCGAATCAGAATGCTCAGGCCTTCCACTCCAGGGCTAGGGTAGGCTCCGGCCGGGGGTGCAGAGGCCAGTTCAACCTGGGAGACGATGAAAAGGTCCTTGAGCTGCCCTTCATTCTTCCGCAAGAAGGAGAGCAGCTTTTCCGGTGCATGGAGAGTTACGCCGGCCTCCAGCGAGTTTCCGATGAGTTTATCCTGTCTGGAAATTTCCAGGGCCTTGGAGACTTCGCCGCGCACCTGCAAAAGAAGCTCCCAGCGTTCTTCCAGTTCTTTGTCGAGGTAGCGGGATTCCACCCCGGGGAAGAGAGCCAGATGCACGCTCTCGGCTTGCTTCTTTGCTCCGGGAATATGCTCCCAGACTTCTTCGGCTGTGTAGGAAAGAATCGTGGCCATGAGGCGGACGAGGGCGTCCAGGATCTTAAAAAAGGCGGTCTGGGCGGCGCGCCGCTGGGGGGAGGATGGGGGAGAGGTGTAGAGCCGGTCTTTCAAGATGTCCAGATAAAGTGCGCCCAGGTCAACCGTGCAGAAGTTGTGCAGGGAATGATAGACGACGTGGAACTCAAAATTCACGGAGGCTTCTCTCACCCGGGAGATCAATTTCTGCAGGCGCAGCAGGATCCAGCGGTCGATCTCCATAAGCTGGGCATCGGGAATCAGGTCTTTCTGGGGGTCGAAGTCATAGAGATTTCCCAGGAGGAACCGGCAGGTATTGCGGATGCGGCGGTAGGCTTCGGAGAGCCGGGTGAGGATCTCCTGGGAGATCCGGATGTCGTCGCGGTAGTCCTCTGCGGCCACCCAGAGGCGGAGGATTTCTGCCCCGTACCGGTCGATCACTTCATCGGGGGCGATCACGTTTCCGAGGGATTTGGACATTTTCCGGCCTTCGCCGTCGACCACAAAGCCGTGGGTGAGGACGGAGAGGTAGGGCGCATGGCCTCGCGTTCCCACCGAGGCGAGCAGGGAGCTGTGGAACCAACCCCGATGCTGATCGCTTCCTTCAAGGTACATATCGGCCGGGGACTTCAGGTTGGGTCGTTTCTCGCAGACGGCGGCATAGCTCACCCCGGAGTCAAACCAGACGTCCAGAATATCCGTTTCCTTGGCGAATTCTTCTCCCTGGCATTTGGGGCACCGGGTTCCGGGCGGCAGCAGCTCGCGGGCCGGCAGGTCGAACCAGACGTCTGCTCCTCCTTTTTCAAAGAGCCTGGATACATGCTCGGCGAGGCGTTCTTCGACCAGGATTTCCTGGCAGGATTGACAGGTGAACGCCACGATGGGAACGCCCCAGGCGCGCTGACGGGAGATGCACCAGTCCGGGCGGTTTTGAATCATCCCGTAGATGCGGTCCCGGCCCCAGGGAGGAATCCAGGCTACCTGGTCGATGGCCTCCAGAGCTTTCTGCCGCAGATTACCCTTCTCCATGGAGATGAACCACTGCTCGGTGGCCCGGAAGATGATGGGGTTCTTGCAGCGCCAGCAATGGGGATATTGGTGAACGTACGGTTCGGAGTGGATGAGAGCCCCCACCTCGGCGAGTTTCTGGTTTACGGCTCCATTGGCGTCGAAGACGAATTGCCCGGCAAAAAAGGCGACATCAGATGTGAAGCGGCCCTGGTCATCCACCGGAGAGTAGATCGGGATGTTGTACTCGACCCCCGACTCGTAGTCTTCCTGGCCATGTCCCGGTGCAGTGTGCACGGCTCCGGTCCCTGTGTCCAACGTGATGTATCTGGCCAGGATGAGAACAGATTCACGGTCGATGAAGGGATGGCGGACCTTGAGCCCTTCGACCTCCTTGCCGGGAAATTTGGCAAGAATTCTGTATTTTGCTTTTCTCGCTTTGGCCATGACCTGTTCAAGAAGGGCTTCAGCCAGAAGCCAAACCTCCCCGTTCACTTCCGCGGCGACATAAGCATAATCGGGATGGAAGGCAATGGCCAGGTTGGCCGGGATGGTCCAGGGCGTGGTGGTCCAGATGAGGACGTAAACTTTTTTCCCTTTCAATGCCGGGAACCGTTCACCGAGATCGGAGAGGGCCTCAAACTTTACCGTAACGGACGGCGAAGTATGGTCCTCGTACTCCACTTCCGCTTCGGCCAGGGCTGTCTCGCAGGAGGCGCACCAGTAAACCGGCTTTTTTCCGCGGTAAACAGACCCTTTGCCGACAAACCGGCCGAACTCCCGGGCGATGGTGGCTTCGTAGTCATAGCTCATCGTCAGGTACGGGTTATCCCATTCCCCCATCACTCCCAGACGCCTGAATTCCCGGCGCTGGATGTCCAGATAGTTAGAAGCAAACGCCCGGCAGAGCTTTCTCTTCTCGCTGATGGAATAGCCGGCCTTTTTGCTCCCCAGTTCTTTATCGACTTGATGTTCGATCGGAAGTCCATGGCAGTCCCATCCGGGCACGTACTCTGCGTTGAACCCGGCCATATTCCGGGATTTGATGATGATGTCTTTGAGGATCTTATTCAAGGCGGTGCCGATATGAATATGCCCGTTGGCGTAGGGCGGGCCGTCATGGAGAATATATTTCGGCCGGTCCCGGGCGATCTTCCTCAGCTTCTGGTAGATCTTTGCTTCCTCCCATTTTTTTAGAATCTCGGGCTCGCGTTGCGGCAAGTTGGCCTTCATGGGGAAAGATGTTTTCGGCAAGTTCAGGGTTGCTTTGTAGTCCATCGGGTCCTCTGATAAAGTCCGCAGATAAAAAGATAACCACATAGATCACAGAAAAATTTCCTCAAAGATGGAAACCTCTGTGATTTCGGTGGTTCACCTATTTTTGTATCACAGGAACAGCCCATCTTCAAGTAAAAAGAACTCCCGCAAGCGGGAATCAGTAAGAATCGCATTGCCCCTTGAAATTTGTTATTTTTTTGCTTTTTATTTTGGAGATGATATAATCCATCCCGTTCGGTTGCTGGCAGTCACTGAGAATCTACTTTAAACCTTCTGGGGGTGCGTTCTGTATGATTCGTTTGCCACGAAGGGGGTCACGGCAAGAGCAGCGGCAATGGGCGTCGGGAGGTTATGGATCATTACCTCGAGGTAATGAATCTTTTTGACTCGACCGAAGAAAGGAGGAAAGTGGAGATGGCAAGTAAGGGTATAGATTGGTCTTCGCTGTGGAAAAGGGACGAATGGCTCGCCGTCTGGATCGGTTTTCTGATCATTGCCTTTTCTCTGGCGGGCCTCAAGTTGACGGCCGTGAAGTTCAAATGGACAACGGATGGGGAATTCGCCTCTTTTGCGAGCGAAAAGAAGCTAGTGGCGGAAAAGCTGGCCAAGGAGGCCGGGGATAAAGGTGAACAGGCCTTTCAGGAACAAGCCCTGGCCCTGAAGGCCGCCATGGAATCCGGGAGCCGCAAAACGGTGGGGGATGCACTCAAGAAAATGGATGAAGCCGTCAAAGGCGTCAAGGATGAAGGCCTCAAGAAAAAAGCGGGCCCATTCCTTCGCAGTGTTCGAGGGGAGACGGGGAACCTCCTGGACAAAGTCTTTGCCGGCGGCAACCTCCTGGCGGCTTTTTACATCCTGATTTTTTTCTGGATTCTGGCCACGATCGGGGCCGTCTTCATGGGCTTGGAAGTAGGGAAATTCGCCGCGGGGTTCCCGGTCATCTTCATCATCGCCTTCATCGCCCAATTTCTGGCCGGAAACTACACGATTCTTTACTATGGGCTCGAGTATGTCCTCTGGTGCCTTTTGATCGGTTTGATCATCAGCAACGTGTTCCGAACACCCAAATGGTTGCTGGCCGCCGCGCGGACGGAATATTTCATCAAGATCGGTCTGGTGATCCTGGGATCGGGGATCTTATTCGGAGAGATCGTCCAGGCGGGAGGTTACGGAATTATCCAGGGGCTTCTGGTCGTGGCGGTCGTCTGGTACGCTTGCTACTGGTTCGCCCGGAAGCTGAATGTGGATGAGGAGTTCTCGGCCATCCTGGCCAGCGGGGTTTCCATCTGCGGTGTCTCAGCGGCGATCGCCACTGCGGGCGCGGTGAAAGGGGACCCGAAGAAGCTGAGCTACGTCACCTCGATCGTTCTCGTCTGTGCCGTACCCATGATGGTTATTATGCCCTGGATCATCAAGGCAACCGATATGAACCATGTGGTGGGAGGTGCATGGCTGGGAGGGACTCTGGACACCAGCGGCTCCGTGGTGGCTGCCGGCGCCCTGGTGAGTGAAGCGGCCATGAAGATCGGGGTCATCGTGAAGATGTCCCAGAATGTCCTCATCGGTTTTGCCGCCTTCATTCTGGCGATCGTCTGGACCTTTAAAAAGGCTGCTCCAGGGCAGAAACCCGGTGCGATTGAGATCTGGTTCCGTTTTCCCAAATTCGTCCTGGGATTTATGATCGCCTCCCTCTTCTTCTCTTTTCTCCTGGAGCCCAAGACGGTCAGCGCGGTCAAGGGGCAACTGGGAGCCTTGAGAACCTGGTGGTTCGCCTTGGCCTTTACCTGCATCGGGCTCGAGACTCGTTTTGCCGATTTGTTCAAGATGGGTGGCGGAAGGCCGGCAGTCGCCTTCCTGGGATCGCAGATCTTCAACATTCTCTGGACTCTCCTCCTGGCCTACCTCATCTTCGGCGGTGTGCTTTTCCCCTCTCCCAAGTTTTAAAGCGGAGAGCTTATCGTTCAAACCGCCCACCCCGTCTCTGCGCTCCCCAATTTCATCGGTGGGAACCTGCGAGACGGGGTGGGCCCATCTTCCATTTTTGCACCCGCTTGGACCCGATCACCCGCTTCGGCCATTCCTGCTATTTTTTCTTTGATTTTTCCTTGACAACTCAGGTAGGTTGAAATACCCTTGCCCCAGGTAAGGCGGTATTCCAATGTAATAATCACTTCCAGAGGCGGGGCCGTCCGTTCAGAACATTTCTCAAACCCAGGAAAAATGATAAAAATTTGTTTTGCCGGAGGGTCCCCTATCATTCCCCGGATCAGGAGTTGCAGCTTGCAGAGATCCGCCAAGGAGGAGTTCTATGGACGTTAAGGAATGCCACTGTTTGGCCGTCGAACACTTAACCAGCGAACTGGAAACCCACCTGGAAAAAGGGCTTACCCAACAGGAAGCCCGGTCCCGGCTGCAGAAGCATGGGCCCAATGAATTGACGGAACGCCCGCGGCCGGGTTTCTTGCAGTTGCTCTTGGCCCAGTTTAACAACTTCCTGGTGATCATCCTGATCATCGCCGCAGTGGTCTCCTTGCTTCTGGGGGAGATCATCGATGCCAGCGCGATCATGATTATCGTGGTCTTGAATGCAGTCGTGGGCGTCGTTCAGGAATCCAAGGCCGAGCAGGCCCTGGCCGCTCTCAAGAAGATGGCCGCCCCCAATGCCCAGGTTATCCGGGATGGGCACCAGACCACGATTCCCTCCCGGGAACTGGTGCTGGGGGACATTGTTCTGGTAGAGGCGGGCAATTATATTCCCGCGGACATGCGTTTGGTGGAAAGCGTAAACCTGAAGGTGGAAGAAGCCTCTCTGACCGGGGAATCGGTGCCGGTGGAGAAGGTGGCCGGGGTCGTACTGGATAAGGAGATCCCCATCGGCGACCGGAAAAACTCGGCCTTCATGAGCACCATGGTGACCTACGGGCGGGGCAAAGGAATGGTTACCGGTACCGGGATGCATACCCAGATCGGCATGATCGCCGAAATGCTTCAGTCCTATGAAGAGGAGGCAACCCCGCTGCAGCAGAAGCTGGATCAGCTGGCCAAGACGCTGGGCATCATCTGCCTGGCGGTCTGCGGGGTTATCTTCGTCTACGGTCTCATCCGGGATACCCATTTCGGAACCATTTTTAA
>Ga0214473_10008122_pt1 | contig 12434 bp, 7 predicted proteins | sample RVTome_7_FD_203509 | JGI IMG/M metagenome (GOLD analysis project Ga0214473, IMG submission 203509) | Soil microbial communities from uranium-contaminated site in the Upper Colorado River Basin, Wyoming, United States - RVT98D197 | ecosystem: Environmental > Terrestrial > Soil > Contaminated >... | reverse complement strand
GCGTCGTAATAATAATAAATCGACGTATTATCAGGATATACCAGCCTCGACCGCAGTCCCTTATTGTTATATTCGTACCTTACGGTCTTGAGTCCTGGGTCTGTAGTCTGACTGACCCTGCTAATCCGGTCATAGTAATATCTTGTAAGACCGCCGCCATCGTCCGCGTCGCGATGGTCATTCACATCATACAATCTGCCCGCGACATCATATCGATACACGGTGTTCGGCTCGTTCGGCCGCGTCTTCGTAATAAGCCGGTTCAATGCGTCATACTCGTAATTAATCGTCTCGCCCTTGCGGCTCGTGTGGCTCGTTACATTGGAATTCTTGTCATAACCAAACACTTCATTGCTGTCATAGGGATAAATAATCTTCGTCAATCTGTCGAACCCGTCATATTCGTATGTAGTCTGGTTGCCCTTCGCGTCTTTGATTTTAGAGAGCTTCCCGTTAAGAGTATAGAAATACTCCGTCACCCCGCCGCCGTCGTCAGAAAAAACCTCGAATAAAACAGCCTCGCGGCTGAAGCTCGAAATGCTGAATTATTCGGATAGTGTATGTGTCTTTGTACCACCCGCTATTGCTCCAGTTTCCTGATCGCTGATTTTCTTTTTTCTTAGCAACATAAGTATAACCCTAACCAAAATGCCGCCAAAAAATATACATGGTAGAAATATTGCCCCAAAAATAAGTAATTGCTTCAATGGCACAATTAATGCGATTCCAATAATAACGGCAAATACAATAAAAGTCCAGATAAGCTCCGTTCGTTTCATGATTTCGTCACTTTTTACAGCGTTAGTTTCTTTATCTGCCTATTTTCTTATCCTCAGTAGCCTTAGAATAAAAGCCATAAAATCTTTTTCCGTCATAGAAGCTAAAAACTCTCTATTATTAAATTTTTTACCGGATACCTTGTTATCTTTTAACAGCTTTCTGATTTCGATAGCATCAAAAATCACTACAGCAAGAAGAGTCAACGAAAAAATAACCATCAAGACAAATCTGCCCTTACTGTAGAGTATCGCAATAATCCCTGTGAGCAAAAAATATGATGAAAATGGAATACCTAAAATAAGATTTAGTATTCCAAGGCCAATACTCACAAATCCGGCATAAGTGTAATATCCCGCAAGTAAGCAAATTAGGAATAACGGCGCAAGTATAATAAGAATTATTCTATGCAAAACATATTTATCTCTTACGGATTCTCTTTGAGTCATAGCCATAACCTTTTACTTTTACCATCCGAAACATCCTAAGATTCCTCCTATAACTGCCAATGCTCCTCCCACACCAACAGCGATTAGCCCACCTGCAACAACTGCTGGAGCCAGACCAGAACATATTGCCAGACCACCAACGAAAGCAAGGGCGAGCCCCGCTGCTCCAAAGGCCGACGGTGCGCCTGGCGGAAGTGCTAATGGATCCTTACAAAGTCCCCAAGGGTCTAACCAATTAGTTGGATTATTCCAGTTATATGTGTATAAATTTAACTCGGAGGGCATACCATATTGCATTCGCAATAAAAATCTCCCAGATGGATCATTTGCCAAGAATTTTCCTACTGGGTCTGTTTGCAGGTAGTTCTTTAGGGCAGTAGATGATAAATATTTTCCTGGTATCTGTTCACCGGTGAACTTACCCGCCGTTGCTATCTGCATGTACGGCATCACCGGGTCCGGCTGCAAAAATCTTCCTAACACCGGTGAATAGAACCTTGCGCGGTAGTAATACAAGCTGCTCTGCGCATCATACTGCCTGCCGGTGAACATATACGGATTACCATAAGCACTCGTACTAAGTACCGCGTTCTGCGCATCGCGTATCGTAGGAGTACCAAATACATCGTAAGAATATTTCTCTACGATATTTTTCGACGAATCCGACAGCGCTATTACGCTGCCGAGTCCATCGTAGTGGTAGTAGTATCTGTCTTCTGTCTCCTGACTTCTGACTACTGTCATTACCGGCTCATCAATACCCGCGCCGTAAACGAACTTTCGCACCAGATTGTTACTGCCGTCATATTCCGCGATAATCTGGTCTCCATCGTAAACATACTTGCTCGTCATGCCGCTGACGACAGACCTTTTGACTAATCTGCCCAAGTAGTCATACCTGTAAAGAACGGTGGCTCCGCCGGTCGCGGAACTGCACGTCAGCCGGTTCTCGCTGTCGTACGAGTAAAATATAAACTGCAGGCCGTTGGCCGTCATATTCCCGTTGTCGTCGTACCAGAAGTTATTATGGTCCCAATCCAATACCCACGTGTACTGATTCAAAGCGTTGCTCGCGTAAGGCACAACCTCCCCATTGATGGTGCTCGTGCGATTTCCCAATTTATCGTATCCGTAAGTCATACCTGTCTGGTCAGGATAATCTACGTTTATCAACTGATAAAGGTTATCGTAGTCGTAACTATGCTCATCGGTAGCGTTAACTATCATATTTTTACGATTTCCTACTTTATCGTACTGCGTATAATTAAATACTATCGCACCGTTGGCTCCAAAACAATTGTTCACGTCTCTAATCTTATTCGCGATGTCGTACCGGTAATCAATATAGCTCCCATTGCCGTAAGATACAAACACTTTTCTCGACAATGCGTCGTACTGATATTCTGCGATAGTCCCACCGCTGCCCGTGATTTTTACTAATCTGCCCAATGCGTCGTAATAATAATAAATCGACGTATTATCAGGATATACCAGCCTCGACCGCAATCCCTTATTGTTATATTCGTACCTTACGGTCTTGAGTCCTGCGTCTTGAGTCTGAAAAACCCTGCTTATCCGGTCATAGTAGTACCGCGTCACCCCGCCGCCATCGTTGGCATCTGTAGAACCATAAACGATTATTCCATCACCGCAAGTACAATCATAATGACAAGCATAGCCGCCGCTGTGAGTGCAGCTATTGCTTTCAATCAATATGTGACTGTTGGCGTCCGCAGCACCGCTTTGAGAAGCCAGATGCACCTCTATGCCGTTGCCATAACTATCCGTTACCCAGTTGTTCACAATATCCGTTAATCTTGTTTTCCGCATTTCTGCCTTCAGTTCGCCTGATTTATTCATTCCGGCACATCGTGCCTGCGTGATACTGTATGATGCGAATCGCGGCCTCAGCCAGAAATGCGTTCCAATCCAAAATCAAAAACCTGCCCGCCATAGCATCTTTTGATTTCCAATATTAACCTCGCTTGCGTCTTAATCCGAGAACACCTGCGCCAACAATAAATAAAAGTACGGAGGCGGGTTCGGGAATTTCATAGACAAAACCGTGGTCAATACCGGCCCCGTCCTGATAAGAACCGACAAGTATGTATCCGTCGATACCCCATATTTTTGTAAAAGTTGCTCCCGGCGCATCGAGAATTGTCCATTTTGTCCCGTTATACAAAAAACCATGGTCCCCCCAGACACGATAGTAGCCGACAATATTGCCGCCGTCAATGTCAGTTACCCACGTATCAACCGGTGCCGGTTCCCCCGGTGCCTGGAGGGTCGTCCAGGTGGTTCCGTTATATAGAAAGCCTCCGTTATAACCAATAGATTCGGGTGGAGGGTCGGAATGACCTACAACATTGTTGCCGCTGATACCGTAAATTGTCGTGCCCGATGCGCCGGGCCTGTTGAGCGTAGTTGTGGTTTGCGTGGCCATATTGTAAATCTGGTTGTCACCGACAATATTGTCGCCGTCGATACCAAGACCTGTTATGGGAATGTCGGTCCAGCTTTGTGCGGTAACGTTATAAAGAAAACCGTAACTGTGAAGAGATGCATCTTGGTAATAACCAACGATATTGCTCCCATCAATGCTGTATGCGTATGTGTAACTTGCCCCCGGCACATCGAGGGTAGTCCATGTTGTGCCGCTGCGGATAAAGCCGTGCCGCAGGCCGGAATTATCCAGATAATAGCCGACAAGATTGCCTCCGTCGATGTCCCGTATTCGCGTTTGAATCGCCCCCGGCACATCGAGAGTGGTCCATGTACCGGCTCTCGCAAAACCGCCGAATAATACTACCGCCGCTAAAATTACAATCAGCTTTTTCATAACCTGCTCCTCGATTCCATAATTATACCCTTTTTAAATACATAATTCAACAAAAATCCGCCGCATTTGCCATTCGGATTCGCTCTGCACTTTTTAACTTTTCAAAAATGGATGGGGCATTTCGTGGTTATGCCCCATCTGCACAATATTGAGGAGCCGTTACTCCTGACCTAACATTTTGTTCAGTCTTATATCCGCTGTCCAATCGACGCCACAATATACTCCTTCTACTACACAGTTATACCAAAATGGTGTAATAAATTTGTGCTTGTTTGTAGCTATCTGTATATAGCCGCTATAAGCATAACCAGCATATCTACGAAGGGACATTTCCTTCGCCGATGGCTGCTCCATCGCCTTCTCAAGTAGCGTTAAAACTTCTTTTATTCTTTCTGGTTCGGTAACATCAGTGCAACGCCAATCGTCCCGGCTTTCATACGCATTTCCAAAACAAAAAGCCATTTTTTCGATAGGCTCTTTTTCTAAATACTTCCACAAGCACTTCAATTCTGTGAATTGTATAGAAGTCCATTGTTCAAGTTTTCCCATTAGTTCGTATGATGTCCAACCTACACCGCGAATCGCATTATTGGGTAACAAGTAAGTGAAACAAGCAATGGATATTATTACCTTCCGCTTATCCGTAACTATTCGCATCCAATAGAGACCGCAGAACGTATTGTTCACCTCCTTCTCGTTGGCAAACCTGTCATTACTTTCTTTAAGTGCCTTGCCAAGCAGCTTCATAACCTCTTTTATTTTTTCCGGCTCGGTAATGTCTTTGCATATCCATTCTTCCGGCGATTCTTCACTGGGGATAGGCTGTACAAGTAAACCTTTATTGGGGTCAACATAAGAACCTTCGCAGAATCCTATGCTCTGGACTTTTTCCTTCTGCAAAGATTTCCAGATGCATTCCAGCCGGTCATATTTCACCCAATCTTTCATCACAGGACTCGACCACGGTTTACACTCTGCGGCATTTTGTGACGAAGCATTATAACTATGTCCCGTACAGCCAGTAAAAATAAACAATACACCGAAATTTATAATAAATAAGTGTCTCATTTTGGTTGATTTGCATCTTTGCTCTGATGCCACCATTTATCAAGTTTCTGCCCTAATTCGTAAGATGACCAACCGATACCATGAATAGTTCTGCCGCCATCGTAAGTAAAAATAATAGGCAACAGAATTTTATGCTTATCTGTGGCTATTTGCATAAAGTGATAGCAACATAGAGTATCTATTTCCTTCTCATTGACAAACCTGTCGTTGCTGTCTGCAATAGCCTTGCCAAGTAGGCGCATAACTTCGTTTACTTTTTCCGACCCGATAATCTCATCACATTGCCATTCATCTAGGGATTTTGCGGAAGGCACAGGGTACGAACAAAATGCGATCTTCTGGGGAATTTCCTTCTGCAAGGTTTCCCAGATACAATCCAACTGCATATATTGCATCCAATCTTCTCCTAAAGGGAAAGGCCAAGATGAACAACAGCCAGCTTTGTAGGAGATTATATATTTAAAGTATTCGACGCTCATTTCCTTGTTGTATTCACTGAATGGTGCATTACGATGGTCACTGTAAAAGGTAATTTTTTTGACTTCGGGCCCGAAAGCGGTTGTCCAATATTCTCTCAATCTTTTACATCCAGTCCCATTTGATAGATTGGACCTACCCGATTCAGCACAACCAATTGCATTGAAAATCGAAGATTGCAGGTCTTTGGAACGAATTTTTTTGATGAGTTTATGGCTGCCGTCATAAAGGGCGACATTCTCTTCCGGTTCAACAATAACCTGCCAGATATATTTCACCCGTTTACAAACAACTTCATTCGGCAATCCGGGGCCTTTGCATTCAATGCATTTCGTTTCCTCTGCAGATGCAGCAGCCATTTTGGGAACAGCCACATCCGACAAAGCCGTACGCTTCTGCTCAGCACGGCAACCTAAACAGAGTAGTGCAACCAATATCGTGTTTAATAAAACTCTCATTGCGCAAACCTCCTATTTTTAAGGGAAAAATACCCCGTCGTCACCAATATATCTAAAGACCGGTGGGATAGCTGGATTGTGGTTCTGGCTAAGTGCATATTGCCAAGCCCAGTAAAAACTAGATTCCCTCTCACCTAAAGAATACCAGATGTTGCGGCTAAACATGTCCCAACTATCATCACCAACAGCGTTACCTTGCCAGCTAACAAACACTTGGCCGAGAATGGGTATTTCATTATATAGCCATTCGGCGGCCATATCATCGAAAAAACCAACGTAACATGCATCGATATGAACTATTTTTATTCTCTCTGACTGCCATAAATTTAAATCGTGCATGTAATGCCAATTTGCAGCCGTTGGCATATCGGGGCTCCAGTACGAAAATACCGTTGAACCTGTTATGTTAAAAAATGTCCTTTGTGTCCAGTTTTTATCCGGCCCAAAACCCGGACCTCCGTGGGCAGCCAAATAGACATATTTTACTGTCGGTTTGGATAAAACCGATGCAAAGTTTTCCCAAGTACATTGGCCATCATATAATACAGCATATAATTTTCCGCTACTTTCGCATATAGTTACGATCTCTGCTACTGTTCTTTTTCTGTATTCGCTTGCCATAGGGGGATAGTAATTTCTTGGTAAAAAAATGGCAAAGTCATAGGGTGGGAATGGAACATATCCTTGGGCTATAGCACGTTTATATATGTTTTCCCAATTTGTTCCATCTTGTTTTTCAACCGCTAAATCATAAATTTGCCTGGTAAATGCGTTCGCTGGGATTGCTGCGTTGACATAACCCGATGTTGTCGGCGATGTATAGGTTTCGGTGCCGTCCCAATCAACGAGTTTGACCCGCAAATTATTCGCATCCGAATACATCGCGGCTATCTGATAATTCCGGCCATCTTCAAAAGATTCCGCCCCGCTTACGCAATAAAGGTCGTTAGCGAAGGTCGCTTCATTAACAGGCGATACCGTGATTACATAGTTAACGTCCATCGTCACGGCTTTAATTTTATGCTGCCCGTTATTATATGTGCGCGTATCCAAACTAATACATCCCTCATCATAAAGGTTTAAAATCTCACCCAAAAATTGTCCATCAATAAATAAAAACGCCCGCCAAGTACCCTCGCCGAAATTTGCGATATCAACGGCGACATTGCCGCTAAGATTGCAAGGGTCGCCTGAGACCACCGGCCGGATATTCGGATGACCTTGAAGTTCGAACCACGTCTGCGCCAAAATGGCATAATCCTTAAAATTCACTGCTCCGTCGTCATTTATGTCGTTTGCGTCGTTCGGCGAAGGATTCAGCCAGTCCCAGAAGAGCAATTCCAAATCCGAACCGTCCGTAACAGCATCCTGATTTATATCACCCGCCGCAACACCTTCGCCCGCGTTTGAGAAACTCCAGTCTGACCACCACGCGGACCAGTGGTAGCCGAGGTCAACCTCGTTGCAGTCCGGCAAGCCGTTGGCATCCGTTGACCTGCCGACCAGCGTCGTATCCTCGATATACTGTGAATCTGCATCTATAAACGGACAATCTATCATGAAATTTCATTTCGGCCGATTGGGGTCTGGGATTTTCTGCATCGCCGCCTCTTTTGCTGCTTTTTCCGCTTTTATTTTTTCTGATTGTTTTTTGATAAATTCGTAACGTAGCTTCTGTAATTCTGTAACAGGCCAGTAAATAATATCAGGTGAATATATGTCCGGCGTCATTCCCGGCAATTCAGTCCTATCAGCTACTTTGATTTCTCCGTCGTCGTCTATAAAGTTTTCTCCAACGCTGTAAAGTTTGAAATTATCTTCTGCAACCTTATAAACTAATGACCCATTGCTGTAAGGATCCATAGGAACAGATTGCAGATAACCGGTCGAAACAAGTTTATCCAGCGATTCCGGTAATTGCCCCGTCTCCGTTTTATGCCGTAAAATTGCAAGAACAGCAATCAGAGCTTCTGTTTGAGATTTTGTTTTATAATAGCTAGGATAAATACCTTTTGGGTCTATACCTACATGGTAGAGTTTCAGAAAGATATAGCGTTTATTAATATCGTCCATTTCCTTAAAATAATCGCGTCCCTCATTCTTAATCTGCCATGGCGTTTTCGTCATTACAATATTGAACAAAGTAGCAGTTTGCTCGATTTGCTCCGCTACCTGTTTTCGAGTCGGCCCAGTGAAACAACTCCACTGAATTTTGCGTTCCAAAATTTTCCCTTCATCGGCAAGAGGTATTACTATACCAAAACCTGCCCTCCACCATAATCGTCCAGTATCTTTGCCATCGTCTAAAAAAAGTCTCTGCAATGTGTCATAATGATAAAGTTTTTCGGCCTCACAGCCGGGAAGAAAAGTATCTTTATCAAATTCCCGTTGCAAGGTATCTTGAAGAAATTTAAAAGCTTTACTATCGACTTTCGATTTATCAAGAACGATGAAAGCATTGCGAACTGCTTCCCCTTTAATATTAAGTCCAAATTGCTGTTCCACAAAAGTGAGTTTCGAACTACATTTATACTTGCCTGTCTGATAGCAGTCAATAACATCCTCAAAAGCAGACTGAAATTGCCCTCTAGAAGCCTTGAACATAGCATCCCATCCGAGCGTTTCGGTTATTTTCTTAAGTTGAACCAAATCGGAGCACGGTGCTCCACCTAAATAATTGTTTGTTAAATAATTATCTGTTTGAGCGGTTCTCTTTATCCAATAATAAGGTTTGTACAAAGCTTCTTTGGAATATTCAAAGGCAAGCGTATTCGAAATAAGCCATTTTTCGAATATAACCTGTTCATTGTCATTAAAATCTGTCGGCCAATTTGTGTACGGCATCCACAATTCGTCAGGCATCTTAACAAAAACATCAAATGCCTTTTGAAAATATGGAGCAGCGTTCTTATTCGGGTCATAATTCTGCGGGCGGGTCATTTCGTTGTATCTGCTCAAGTAATCAACTGTAACTTTCGGTTTTGTTGTCAGGAATAAAGTGACTTTCAAAATTAATACTACCAATAGAATGCCAATAATTGCCAATGGCAACATTTTTTTCGACAATAACAATTTCATTTTACATTCTCCAGTCAAGGTTCTAATTTGATTTCATTAAGGCCCATAATATCACCCATCACAAAAAAGTTGTCATCTCCGGAAACATTTCCAAATTCAGGCTGTGTATTGTAACCCCAAAAAACCCATGCCATACGGCCACCTGCTGTGAACGAATGGTCATATACATACTCAAGAGCCTGCTCGACATTATGGTTTTCTATAGCCATCTGTTCCCAGAACATTCTTACTCCTGCTATAGTATCACCCAAAAACCGCTCTATCGGTACTATCTTTCCTTGTTCAACTACAGTTCGCCAGCCGATGTAAACTTGTTCCTGACTTTCACCCACTCCTATACCATAAGCTTTGGCCATATCCGGAAAATTAGCAGTCAGACAAGCGTCCACAAATACTATCTTCTTATTCCGATACTCCCACATCCCAAGTGACCATAGGTCAAACCCGAGAGTATCCCAATTATCCGGCAAAGGGTCGTTTGGCAAAAACGGATGTTGGTCCAAGGTTTGACTTGTATAAGAAAAAACACGCATTTGTTGCCAGCGACTCCACCAGCTATCTTTTCGCCAGCCAAGCGTTTGCGTCCTCCCGACCCCCTTCACATTATCATTTCCGTGTCCACACCAGTAAACGTATTTGATATGGTCATTATTGGGATTCCAAACACGCAATAGGGACGTTAATCGTTCCGCTGTAACATCATGGTTGCGCAAAATTACATATGGCACATTTCGCGCTCTGCAGGCGTTTACACACGCATCAATAGCATCTCCACGAACATTCGATATTTCAGGATTTGGCAGAATAATCGCCATTTGGGCATTAGCAGCATCTATTTCGCTGAACTTCTTTGCCATAGTTTTTTCTGTAATAGCGGTAGCATTAGCGATTGACAACTCGCATGATTGCTCACTCCCAAAGTTCGAACCCGGAATGGTAATACTTATATTAGGGTCAGTATAAGTATTAGACCAGAGTGATTGTCCCGCTGAATCGGAAAGATTTGCCGTCAAATTACAGGTGCTTCTGCAAAATCCATTATATTTATAATTTTCGCTTGGGTGGAAATATTCATTCGCAACGACCGCGTGTATCAGGTTGTTGCAATCTACCGTCAGCAGCGGCGATGCCGTAATATCGTAATTATAGCCCATCGTAACTATTTTTATCGAATTTTCCCCGTTACGCAAGGCAGGAGTTTCCAGCAGACTGCTGTAGCCTTGTGCAAAATCCCAAATCTCCCCCAGGAATTGTCCATCCATAAATAAAAACGCCCGCCAAGTACCCACGCCGAAATTGGCGACGTTCACATCGACATTGCCGCTAAGGTTGCACGGGTCGCCTGAAATCATCGGCCTGATATTCGGGTGGCCTTGAAGTTCGAACCATGTCTGCGCCAGAATGGCGTAATCCTTAAAATTCACTGCCCCGTCGTCATTTATATCGTTTGCGTCGTTCGGCGAAGGATTCAACCAGTCCCAGAAGAGCAATTCCAAATCCGAACCGTCCGTAACAGCGTCCTGATTTATATCGCCCGCAGCGACACCTTCGCCCGCGTTTACGTAATACCACCACAACCCATAGACGGAATGATGGAAGCCTATATCCAAAACATTGCTGTCCGGTATGCCGTTAATATCCGTCGTCCTGCTAATCAGCGTCGTATCCTCGATATACTGCGAACCAGCATCTATGAACGCACAATCCTGCTTGAGGCTGCACCGATCCGGTATAAACGGAGATTCCTCATCGTCGGGTATGATAACAGGATTTTCCTGCGGCAAATTAACATCATCCGGCCATTTATGCCCGCCATACCAGTTCGGGTCCGACGGATGGTCCACATTCTTATGCCCATTAAGATAATACCCTGTATTATAAATACCCGCACGCACATAACCACCGTTCGGATTTTCACCGGTAAAGCAAAGGCCGTACCAGTATGCCATAGCAACGATATTGTCTGCTAATATCACCTCGCCGGCATCGTTGGCATCTATAGAACCATAGACGATTATTCCATTACCGCAAGTATAATCATAACGACAAACATAGCCGCCGTTGCGAGTGCAGGTATTGCTTTCAATCAATATGTGGCTGTTGGCGTCCGCAACACCGCCCTGCGAAGCCAGATGCACCTCTATGCCGTTGCTGTAGGTACGGGAAACCAGGTTATTCACAATATCCGTCAGTTTCGGTCCATATTCGACGATGCCGCAAACAACATCATAAAATACGTTATTTCTTATCGGATTATCAAGCCGGTTGTTTTTAATAACAACCCCATCCCAAGCCCATTCAATCTGACTGAATTCAATCCTCGTTGCCGGAGACGCTGTTTCTTCAACTATAATTGCGCTGCAATACTGTTCATTTTCAGAGCCACCCGACGTGTAAAGAATCACATTGTCGGGCAAGCCGCACGAAATCAGCGTGCCGCCGTTATTTACACATAACGAAGCACACCCATAATAATTCCAAAAGCGAATCTCCGTTCCCGGTTCTATCACAAGCAGCGCCCGAACATTGACTTGATGGTTTATTTTATATATGTTGTCCGCCGTCCAGATTTGATTTGTTGTAATGTCGGAGTTGACATCGACTTCAGGCCGCTCATCCAACACCATTTCGTCACCACCGCTGTCAAACATCGTTCCTGCCAGCGATTCTAAATCCCCTAAATCCTCCATACTGTTACTATCAACCGGAACATTCGGTTCAGGTGGGCAATAAACCAGATGAGTTGTCCTCGTTATCGCCGCCGGCCTCGACATTACTTCCGATGGCGTTTCCGCAATTTCCGCAGCAATTTCGCCAACCAGAGACTGCCCCATAAAATCATTCGGCTCATCAATACCGGCTGGGTTGCCCTCGCCGTCAAACAGCAGCAAAGTGCCGGGGCCGGTAACCGTTATATTGTCAACCAACTGGCCGCTGAGCGGCAGCGGGTCATCAGGCGGCATCGCAAGGTCGATAAATTCCATCACCACGAACGGATTATTGACATCGAGTAATTCCGCTACTTCGATGCAATCAACCATCTCAATCGCGGTCATATTGCCGCCGTAGAGCATATTTGCGTCGGAAATTTCTATAGTGCCGCCCGAACCGGCTTCAAAACCCATGTAGAAACAATAAGGCGGTGTGTTGCCGTCGCCCCAGATGCCGATTGCTACCGTTTCGTTCGGCTCAAGCACTACCGGGCCGTTCGGCTCAACAACTCCATCTACCGACAGATACAAAGCCGCATTGCTGATTGAAGCAAACCCCAGAACTACCACCGCA
>Ga0214473_10008121_pt1 | contig 12434 bp, 8 predicted proteins | sample RVTome_7_FD_203509 | JGI IMG/M metagenome (GOLD analysis project Ga0214473, IMG submission 203509) | Soil microbial communities from uranium-contaminated site in the Upper Colorado River Basin, Wyoming, United States - RVT98D197 | ecosystem: Environmental > Terrestrial > Soil > Contaminated >... | reverse complement strand
GATTATCGATTTTGCGTGGGGCAAATGATTCGCTTGGTTTCACTCGCTGGCCGCCATCCCACCAATGGGCGTCGCCCGAATCGAAGATTTCCTGGGGGCCTGGTTCGGCGCTGCGGTTTTCAGGCTCAGCCTCGCTAAGCTGCTGGTCTAAGCCTTTTTTTTTACTCGCTCTTTTTCTTCCCCTTCTTCCTCCGCGTCCACTTCGGATTCGCCATTTGCCGAAGCCTGTTGCTGCATCTCGGAGATGCGTTCCTGTAGCTCGGTCACCGTAATCTCCGTCTGATGGAAGGGCCCGCGCTTTATGCGATGCGGCAAGGCCAGCTCGGCGCCAATTGCAATATCCAAATCATTGATGCTCTTGCGCGCGTCGAAAGCGGCCTGGGCTCGGGCGGATTTGAGGATGACCAGGTCTCCGCGATGGCCGTCCACTTGCAGCGAAGCAGTGAGCGCGGCGATGGAGACTAAGTCGCGCGAGGTGTAGCCCACTTTGTCTACCACTTCGCGTGCCGCCATGATCTTTTCGGCTAATTCCTGCTCTTTCGGCAACCATTCTTTGTAGAACGCTTCCGGATCACTTTCGAACTTCAAATTGCGTTCCATGATCTGCACCCGCTGGCGGGCATCGTGTATGCCGCGAATGTCCACCGCCAGGGCAAAACGGTCCAGCAATTGCGGGCGCAGGTCGCCCTCTTCGGGGTTCATCGTGCCGATCAGGATGAAGCGCGCCGGGTGACTGAACGAGATGCCTTCGCGCTCGACGATGTTTACGCCCATGGCAGCCGAGTCCAACAGCAAATCTACCACGTGGTCGTCCAACAGATTCACTTCGTCGATATAAAGCAGCCCGCGGTGGGCGGCCGCCAGCACTCCGGGCTCGAAGTGCCGCTCTCCCTTTTGGATGGCGCGCTCGATATCTAAAGTTCCTACCACCCGATCTTCGGTGGCGCTTACCGGCAGATCGATGAAGCCGATCTTGCGCTTTACCACCATTAATTCTTGGCCGGCTGCTTTGCGTTCCTTGGCCCAGTCGGACCAGGTATCGGGCGCGCGAGGATCATCGTTGAAGGGCGATTCGGCAAAGACTTCGATCTCGGGCAGCAGCGCGGCCATGGCGCGCGCCGCCGTTGATTTAGCCGTGCCGCGCTCGCCGCGAATAAGCACGCCGCCGATGCGTTGATCCACTGCAATTAGGATCAAGGCGCGTTTCATGCGTTCCTGGCCCACGATGGCTGTGAAAGGATAGATGCCGCGCATAGTTAACTTTTTCTCAAAGACGGGAAGTATGTTATCACAAAGGCTTTTTTGAGCTATTTAACCGCTAGCCAACAGGCTCTAAAATTTGGCAGGTTGTCAGGAACTATAAGCGGTTATAATATCGCCCACTTTACTGACTGGAGCATACAAACAAATGGAGCAAAACGAACTTCCCCAGACGGGGGAGCAGGTGCAGGCAAAGCCCATGGAAGCCCCTAAAACGGCGCCTAGCCTGACTATGGAAGAGTTATTAAATCAAAGTGACGCCAACTATGCTATGCCGCGTCCCGGCGATGTGCGCACGGGCGTGATCGCCAGCATCTCTGATGAAGAGATAATGGTCAGCATCGGCGCCAAATCCGAAGGGGTCATCGCCGCCCACGAATTGGAGGGCATTAGCCCGGAAGAGCGCCAAAAGTTCAAAGTGGGCGAGGAAATTCAAGTCTACATTGTCAGCCCGGAAACGCAGCGTGGCATGATGCAGCTTTCTTATAACCGCTCGAAGGAAGACGACGATTGGTCGGTAGCCGAAGCCCTGCTCAAGTCCAAAGAATCCTATAACGGCGAAGTGGAAGGCTTTAACAAGGGCGGCCTCATTGTGCGCGTGGGCCGCTTGCGCGGCTTCGTGCCCGCTTCCCAGGTGAGCCAGGCTCGCCGCATGCGCTATAAGGGCGACACTCCCGAAGAACGCTGGGAAGAAATGAAAGGTGAGACTCTATCGGCACGCGTCATTGAAGTGGACCGCGAGCGCCATCGCCTTATCCTCTCCGAGCGCGCCGCCAATCAGGAATCACGCGAAGCGCTGAAGGAACGCTTGCTCAGTGAGATCTCCATCGGCGATGTGCGCAAAGGCCGCGTCACCAGCCTGGCGGATTTCGGTGCTTTTGTAAATATCAATGGCGCCGATGGGTTGGTGCATCTTTCCGAACTTTCCTGGGAACGGGTCGACCATCCTAGCAAAATGCTCTCTGTAGGTGATGAAGTCGAAGTCAAAGTGATCAACGTAGATCACGAACGCAAACGAATTGGCCTCTCCATGCGCCAGCTCCAAAAAGATCCTTGGGAAGATCAAGTGAAAGCCTACCGCGTGGGCCAACTGGTCGAGGGCACAGTCACTCGCCTAGTGAAATTTGGCGCCTTCGCCCGCATTGATGATCAACTGGAAGGCTTGATTCATATTTCCGAGCTCAGTGAGGACCGCATCGAGCATCCCAAAGAAGTGATCAACGAAGGCGATAAGCTCGCCCTGCGCATCATCAAGATCGAACCTGAACGCCGCCGCATCGGTCTTTCGTTGCGCAAAGTGGATTCAGCCCAGTTCAGCGATATGGATGTAGAGATGACCATGGCCGAAGCCGGCAAAATGAACGGGTCAGATAAGCCTGCCGCAGAGAAAATTAGTGAAGAAGCGCGGGCTGCGGAAGAAATGCAGGCCGAGGGCGCTCCACCACAATCAGCAGAAGCGGTCGCTCAACCCGAAACGAGCGTAGAAGCCTCACCTGAGAAGCCAGTCGAAAACGAAACGGCAGAAGCCTGAGTCAGTCAGGATGCTTAGACGCAAATGCGTACGGTCACCGTGCGCATTTTTGTTTCGAAAGATTGCACAATGAAAGATTAATCTTCCCTTGCCACTAGACAATTTTGATTTTTGGTAGAATCACAGCGTCGCCGGCCTCACGCCGGCCTTGGATTTAGAAGGACACTGCACAAAAGGACACTGGAGATCTCGCCTTGGCCGGAATGGAACGATTGACCCAACGAGCACGCCGTGTGCTCAGCCTCGCCCACCACGAAGCGGAACGCCTGCGCCACAATTACATTGGCACCGAGCATCTGCTGCTGGGCCTCATTCGTGAAGAGGGCGGCGTGGCCGCTCGCGTGCTGCGCGAACTGGGCCTGGAAGCCGCTCGCGTGGAGGAGATCGTGGAGCGCCTCACCGGCGCCGGCCAGCACGATGGCAGCAAGATCGATCTCTCCCCTGGAACGCAACAAGTCCTTGAATACGCCTTTGAAGAAGCCCGCCGTATAGGCAATCACTACGTCAGCACCGAGCATCTGTTATTAGGCCTGGTGCGCTATGGCGAGGGCATCGCCCTGAACGTATTGCGCAAGCTGGGCGTCTCCCCCGAACAGATCCGCCGCCAAACCCGCCGCGTGTTGCAGGAAAGCTCTGCGCCGCGCAGAGGAGCCACTGGCACGGAGCGGCGCGCCACTCGCCGCGAATCGCGTTCCGCAAAAACTCCTATGATCGACCAGCTGGCGGTGGACCTGACCGGATTGGCCGAAGAAGATAAGCTCGACCCCGTCATCGGCCGCGAGACCGAGATCGAACGCGTCATTCAAATCCTCGCCCGCCGCACCAAGAACAATCCCGCCCTCATCGGAGAACCTGGTGTGGGTAAGACCGCCATTGTGGAAGGATTGGCTCAGCGCATCGTCAACGGCGACGTGCCTGCCCCGCTATTGGGCAAGCGCGTGATGCAATTAGATGTAGGTTCATTGGTAGCCGGCACCATGTACCGCGGCCAGTTCGAAGAGCGCCTCAAGAAAGTGATCGATGAACTCAAGGCCGCCGAAGCCATTCTCTTTATTGACGAAGCCCACATGCTGGTGGGCGCTGGCGCGGCTGGGTCTTCCGTGGATGCGGCCAATATTCTCAAGCCCGCTCTCTCGCGCGGCGAGCTACAGGTGATCGGCGCCACCACGCTGGACGAATATCGCAAGCATATCGAAAGCGACTCTGCCCTCGAGCGCCGCTTCCAGCCCGTTTTGGTAGATGAGCCTACCGTTGAAGAAACGATTGAGATCTTACGCGGTGTGCGCCCCGCCTACGAGGAGCACCACCGCCTGCGTATTTCCGATGAAGCCTTGGACGCCGCCGCGCGCCTTTCCGCCCGGTACGTCACCGAGCGCTTCCTGCCCGACAAAGCCATTGACCTGATCGATGAATCGGCCTCACGCGTGCGCATGTATAAGAGTCCTGCCGCCAAAGAGGCCAAAGCTGTCACCGAAGAATTAAAAGGCCTGCGCCGCCAACGCCTCGAAGCCGAGGACGATGGCCGCGAGGAAGAGAGCGAAACCATCCAAACTCAGGAGACTGAACTGGAGGCCAAGCTCGAGTCCCTGCGTAACACCTGGGACCGCGACAACAGCCCCATCGTCTCAGTCGACGATATTGCCGAACTGATCGCCATGTGGACCGGCGTGCCGGTGATGCAGATCGCCCAGGAAGAATCCGAGCGCTTACTGCACATGGAAGAAGAAATGGGCAAGGCCATCGTTGGCCAGGAAGAGGCCATTGCGGCCATTTCGAAAGCCGTGCGCCGCGCCCGCGCCGGTCTCAAAGATCCCAAGCGCCCCATCGGCTCCTTTATTTTTCTTGGCCCCACGGGTGTGGGCAAGACCGAGCTGACCAAGGCGCTGGCTAGTTTCCTCTTTGGCAGCGAAGAAGCCCTGATCCAACTGGACATGTCCGAATTCATGGAGCGCCATTCGGTGAGCCGCCTGGTAGGTGCGCCGCCTGGCTACGTCGGCTACGAAGACGCCGGCCAACTCACCGAAGCGCTGCGCCGTCGCCCTTATTCCATCGTGGTTTTTGACGAGGTGGAGAAGGCTCACCCGGAGGCGCACAACATGCTGTTGCAGATCATGGAAGAGGGCCACCTCTCCGACGCGCGCGGCCACAAGGTAGATTTCCGCAACGCCTTGATCGTGATGACCTCCAATGTGGGCGCCGACATGATCATGCGCAAAGGCGACATCGGTTTCAACCTCAAGACCAACGAGGATTTTGAAGAGCAGATGGCCTATAAGGACATGCGCAAGAAGCTCACTGATGCGCTTAAGCGCGTCTTCCGGCCCGAATTTATCAACCGCGTGGATTCCGTGATCATCTTCCGCTCGTTGAACAAAGAAAATCTGCGCGCTATCGTTACCCTGGAAATCGAGAAGGTGGCCAAACGCCTCGAGGAGCACAACCTCACGCTGCAACCTACTGACGAGGCGCTTAACCTGCTCTCCGAGCTGGGTTATGACCGTGAATATGGCGCCCGCCCGCTCAAACGCGTCATCCAGAATAAGATCGAAGACCCACTTTCCGACGCGATGCTCAACGGCGAATTCACCGATGGCGACACAGTTGTCATTGACGCTGAAGTGGGCGAGGAGCAGCCAGAGATCGTGTTGAAGAAGGGCAAGGGCAGGCGCAAGAAGAAGGCCAGCCCCGCTGAACCGCCTGCCGCGGCTGTTGCGGCAAGCTAGCCGTCTTGCAAATAAAAAAGAGTGCCTCATAGGCACTCTTTTTTGATATGTGCGCTGCTTTTGATCGAATCTGGATTATGCTATCTTTCAGGAAGTAGAAACATTCGATGAACCGAATTGCGAGCAGCGCCATTGCTTTTGCCGGGCTTATCCACCTTTTCTTGGCTCCACAGCACTATGCCCACGCCCCTGCCACGGTATTTTCTTCGCCGTGTCGGAGCCACGGAGATTGTCTGGGCCATCCTTTTCCTGAGGGTTTTTAACTCGCTTCTCTGATAGCATTCTTTACTTCGGCGATCGCCTGGGTTACGTGGATATCGCGGGGGCAGGCCTCGGTGCAGTTGAAGGCCGTGCGGCAGCGGAAGGCGCCGCCATGGTCGCTAAGGATCTGCAGGCGCTCGGCGCCGGCCTGGTCGCGACTATCGAAAATGAAGCGATGCGCGTTCACAATGGCGGCAGGCCCCATGTATTTGTCGTCGGCCCAGAACACCGGGCAGGAGGTGGTGCAGGCCGCGCACAGGATGCACTTGGTGGTGTCGTCGAAACGCTCGCGTTCCTCCGGGCTCTGCAGGCGCTCTTTGCCGTCCGCAGGGTCCTCATCGTTCACGAGGTAAGGTATTATCGCCCGGTAGCTGTCAAAAAAGGGTTCCATGTCCACGATCATGTCCTTGAGCACAGGCAAGCCCAGGATCGGTTCCACAGTGATCTCGCGCCCCATGTCTTTCACCAGCACCTTGCAGGCCAAAAGATTGCGCCCGTTGATGCGCATGGCGTCCGAGCCGCACACGCCGTGGGCGCAGGAGCGCCGGAAGGAAAGCGTGCCATCCATGCGGCCCTTCACATGCTCAAGCAAATCCAACACCCGATCGTTGGGTTCGGCCTCGACGTTATACGTATCGAACGAGGGCGTGCTGCGGCCAGCCTCGGGGTTATAGCGAAAGATTTTTAAATAAACGAGCATTGCGTTCCTAATACACTCTTTCCATGGGCTGGTATTTCGTCACCGCCACCGGTTTGTAATCAAGCTTGACCTGTCCATCCTGCAACCAGGCCAGGGTATGCTTCATCCAATTGGCGTCATCCCGTTTGGGGAAATCCTCGCGGGCGTGCGCGCCACGGCTTTCTTGGCGCGCTAAGGCTGAAACACTGGTCACCAGCGCCACATCTAATAAGCAGCCCAGCTCCCAGGCATTGAGCAGGTCTGTATTGAAGCGCCGCCCCTGGTCATCTACTCTAATATTCTTATAGCGCTCGCGCAGTTCTCGGATCTTCTGTTCGGCGCTTTGCATGCCCGCTGCATTGCGGAAGACGCCCACGTCGTCCATCATTTTGATCTTCATTTCTTCGGAGATGTGCACCATTTTTTCACTGCCCTGGCCATCCAGCAAACGAGTTAACTGGTCGCGAATAAACGCGGTGGGATCATCCTCCAGCGTTGTGTATGCGGAGCCTTTGGCGAATTCGGCCGCCCGCTTGCCGGCTTCTTTGCCAAATACCAGGATATCGAGCAGCGAATTGGTCCCCAACCGGTTGCCCCCATGCACCGAGACGCAGGCGACTTCGCCTGCGGCATACAGCCCGGGCATCACCGCGTTCTTGGCGTCGATCACCACTTCGGCGTGCACATTGGTGGGAATACCACCCATGGCGTAATGTGCGGTTGGCTGCACGGGCATGGGTTCTTTGATCGGATCCACATTTAGATAAGTGCGGGCAAAGTCCACAATGTCGGGCACTTTGGCCAGCAATTGGTCGCCGGTCACGCGGTAAGGCTGGCCGTCCGGGGTTTTGCGCCCATCAATTTCCGCGTACTTGTTTACGGTCTCGGGACGCATATCCAGGTGCAGATAGCGCTTGCCGCCGATACCGTTGCCGGCGCGGATCTCCATGTACATCGAGCGGCTGACCACATCACGCGAGGCCAAATCTTTCACCGTGGGCGCGTAACGCTCCATGAAGCGCTCGCCTTTGTCGTTTAGCAATACCCCGCCCTCGCCGCGTACGCCCTCGGTGATGAGGATGCCCATGCGGCGGATGCCCGTAGGATGGAACTGAAAAAACTCCAGATCCTCAGCCGGGAGCCCACGCCTTAGAGTGATGGCCACCCCGTCGCCGGTATAGGCGTATGCGTTGGATGTAACTTCCCAGATGCGCCCGTGGCCGCCAGTGGCGAAGACCACAGCTTTGGCATGGAAGACATGCAAATCGCCGGTGGCTAATTCCACCGCCACCACGCCATTGGCAACGCCGTCGCGGATTAGCAGGTCCAGCACATGGAACTCATCGTAGAAATGCACCTTATTCTTGATGCACTGTTGATAGAGCGTTTGCAGGATCATGTGGCCGGTGCGGTCGGCTGCGTAGCAAGAGCGCATCAACGGCTGTTTAGTTTCGTTATTGGTGTGCCCCCCGAAGCGGCGCTGGGCGATCCTGCCATCCTTGGTACGCGAGAAAGGCAGGCCCATATGCTCCAGTTCATAAACCACCGGCACTGCCTGTTCACACATATATTCAATGGCATCCTGGTCACCCAAATAGTCGCTGCCCTTGACCGAGTCGAAGGTGTGCCATTCCACCTTGTCGGGTTCCAAATTGCCTAATGCTGCGCCGATGCCACCCTGCGCCGCGCCGGTATGTGAGCGCGTGGGATAAAGCTTGCTGAGCACGGCTGTATCCGCGCCGCGCGAGGCATACAACGCGGCCATCAGGCCTGCGCCCCCTGCTCCCACGATCACCACTTCATGTTGATGTTGTTGCACCATAGTATGTTGTACCGCTCTCGATTAGGATAGCTCGGGCCGCGCGCCGGCGATGATGGCAAAGGCCCCAATGACTGAAAGAATCACCCAAAAGGCGAGGAACAGGATGCTTAAGGCGCGCCGGGCTTTTTCTGTGTGAAAGAAATCGGTAGTTACTTGCCGCAAACCATACATACCGTGGGCGAAGGCAAAGGCCAAAAGCAGAATGTCATATGTCTGCCAGCCGATGTTAGCCCAGCGCAAGGCCACGTAATTAATATCAATGCGGTGCACACCTACGATCACATCCTGAATGGCGACATGGATCCAGGCCAGCGGAATAAGTAAGATGCCGCTGTAGCGCATCCAGCGCCAGGCGATCGTATCGAAGGTTGGTTTCACTTTAACGCGTGCGGTCATGAGATCTTCTAAAAGCCCAGCCAGCTGAAATTAAGCGGATCAAAGCCGAAGTTGTTCCGCAGCAGGGCGATCATCATCCACAGCGCAGCCGGGGACCATAACAAGATGCTCAAGGCCAGGGTGGCGCGCACCGCATTGCGCTCGAACCGCACCGTCCATTTTGAGGGTAACCACAGATCAGTGATAGCGATGCGCAGCCCATTGACCCCGTGATAGATTACCGAAAAGACTAAGCCGATCTCGCCCAGCATGAAAGGCGTGCTGCGATAGATGGCGATGGCGTGTTCGTAGAGTGCGGGAAAGAAATAAACGGTAGACGTATCCAGGATGTGAATTGCCAGAAACAGCAAGGTACCCAGGCCGGTGAGGCGATGCAATAGAAAGGCATAGTGCCCTTCGCGCCCCCTGTATAAGGCATAGCCCGTTGCTGTATTTTTTAGTGTGGATGTGGGGGCAGCCAACGCGAAAATCCTTTGTGCTTAGCTGAAATGATGAAGGCCAAAGCGATTATAGCACCGTGACCATTATTGTCATCCTGAGGAGTGCTCCAGCGCGACGAAGGATCTTTTACAGCGATATCTTCGGAAATCATCACATTCCTTATCGCGTCCGTTTACTACTCACATCTTAGTAATAACCGCATCTCCAAATTGGGAGGTACTCAACTTGGTGGCGCCCTCCATCAGACGGTGAAAGTCATACGTCACCGTTTTCGCCGTGATGGCCGCCCCCATGCCTTGGATGATCTTGTCGGCCGCCTCGTTCCAACCCAAATAGCGCAGCATCATTTCCCCAGAAAGAATTTCCGAGCCGGGATTAACCATGTCCTTATCCGCGTACTTAGGCGCGGTGCCATGTGTGGCCTCGAACACGGCGTGCCCAGTGTCGTAATTAATGTTGCCGCCCGGGGCAATGCCAATGCCGCCCACCTGGGCAGCTAGCGCATCCGAAAGATAGTCGCCGTTGAGGTTCATCGTAGCTAACACGTCAAAATCCGGAGCTCGCGTAATGGTTTGCTGGAACACGATGTCGGCGATCACATCTTTAATCAGCAGCTTGCCCGCTTTCAGCGCGGCCTCCTGCTCCTTAGCCGCGGTATCTTCGCCCTTATCCTTTTTCGTTTTCTCCCAGGTCTGCCAGGTATAGACCTGGTCGCCGAATTCTTTTTCGGCCAGCGCATAGCCCCAATTGCGGAAGGCGCCCTCGGTGAACTTCATAATGTTGCCTTTGTGCACCAGAGTTACGCTTTTGCGCTTGTTCTTCAGCGCCCAGCGGATGGCGGCACGCACTAATCGTTCTGTGCCCTCCCTGGAAACTGGTTTGATCCCGATACCCGACGTTTCTGGGAAACGGATCTTAGCAAACTCACTAGGGAAATTCTGCTTAAAGAGTTCTTTGAACTTCTTGTTGTCTTCCGTGCCGTCCTCGAATTCGATGCCGGTGTAAATATCTTCGGTGTTCTCGCGGAACACCACCATGTTCACGTCTTGCGGGCGCTTAACCGGTGAGGGCACTCCTTCGAACCAGCGCACCGGCCGCTGGCAGACATAAAGGTCGAGCTCCTTGCGCAGGGCTACATTTAACGAGCGCATCCCGCCGCCGATGGGCGTAGTCAGTGGCCCCTTGATGCCTACAAGAAATTCTTTGAAGGCCTGCAGCGTTTCTTCGGGCAACCAGCTCTGGAATTGATTGAAGGCCTTTTCCCCGGCATACACTTCCATCCATACTAACTTGCGTTTGCCGCCATAGGCTTTGTCCACCGCTGCGTCCAGCACGCGCCTTGCGGCGCGCCAAATATCTCGGCCGGTGCCATCGCCCTCAATAAACGGAAGGATCGGGTTGTTTGGAACTTTTAGCTGGCCATTGCTAACGCTAATTTTTTCTCCCCCTTGCGGAACTTTGACAATGTTGTAGGTCATAGGCCTCCGTGCTTTGCTGAAATTATACACCCCGTGCGTGATGTATTTCACTAGGTGCTTTTCCCAGCTATAATCGTTGGAATTCATTTTTTACACCGTCGCTATATCACTACGGAGAAGGCGTGCCCCCAAAAGCTCCCCCTGAACGCGAAGAACAACTTCAAGAAGCCTGGCATCAATTAGGCCGGGAGGAAGTTGCTACACAATTTAAGACTTCGCGTGAAAAGGGCCTTAGTGAACAAGAAGCCGAAGCGCGGCTAAAGCGTTTTGGCCCCAATCAACTCGAAGAAGCGCCGCCCACCTCCTTATTACATATGTTGTGGGAGCAGTTCAACAACTTTGTGGTGTTTCTGCTCGTGGGTGCGGCCATCATCTCCGGCGTCCTTGGCGAATGGCTGGAAGCGTCCGCGATATTAGCTATCGTTGTTCTCAATGCCGGCTTCGGAATCATTCAGGAACGGCGCGCTGAACAAGCCCTGGCCGCCCTGCGCAAATTAGCTTCTCCAGATGCGCAGGTGCTGCGCGATGGGCACCGTAGTGTGATCCCCGCTTACAACCTGGTTCCGGGCGACATCGTTTTCCTCGAAGCGGGCAATTACATTCCCGCCGACCTGCGCCTGCTCGAAGCAGTCAATTTGCGCATTGAGGAGGCAGCGCTCACCGGCGAGTCTGTCCCTGTGGATAAAAGCGCCAGCCGAATCGAACAAGCGGATATCCCACTGGGCGACCGCTCCAATACGGCCTTTATGGGCACGCTAGTCAGCTATGGGCGCGGTCGCGGCATCGTCGTGAACACCGGCATGCGCACGCAGATCGGCCTGATCGCCAAAATGCTGCAAGCGGTGGAACATGAGCCCACCCCGCTTCAGCGCCGTCTCGATCAACTGGGCAGAACCCTGGGCATTGCTGCCTTGGTGATCTGCGCACTGGTTTTTGTGATGGGCGTACTGCGCGGCCATGATCTGCTGGATATGTTCCTGATCGCCGTCGGGCTGGCCATCGCCGCGGTCCCGGAAGGACTACCGGCCGTGGTCACCATCAGCCTGGCGCTGGGGATGCGCGAGATGATCAGCCGTAACGCCCTCATCCGCCGCCTTTCGTCGGTGGAAACGTTGGGTTCGGCCACGGTGATCGGCTCCGACAAGACCGGCACACTGACCCAAAACGAAATGACCGTCACACGCTTGTGGGTGGACGGGCACTTCATCGAGGTTACAGGCAGTGGTTATGTGCCGCACGGGGAATTCCGTAAAGACGGCCAAGCAGTAGAGCTGCGCGACTACCCAGCTGCGCGTACCGCCTTATGGGTAGGCACGCTGAACAACGATGCTTATTTAGAGCCGACAGGCTCTAGCGGGGCGTATAAGACTTTTCGGGTGGTGGGCGACCCCACTGAGGGCGCCATGTTGGTAGCGGCCGCGAAGGCCGACCCCAATTACGCTGACCTGCTCGAAGCTTATCCGCGCAGACAAGAGATCCCTTTTGATTCTGAGCGTAAGCGCATGACTACCTTGCACGAGGTAGCCATGCCTAGCGATGAAGACCTCTCTCCTTTCTTAGCAGATGACCCGAAGCGAAACTGGCATGCCGTGGCAGTTAAAGGGGCGCCTGATGTAATCCTTGAACTATCTAACAAGGTTCAGAAGATCGACAATAGCCAGGCAGAGATGACAAAGGAAATCCGTGAACAGATCCTGCTAGCCAATCACCAGATGGCTCGGGATGCCTTGCGCGTGATCGCCGTAGCCTACCGCCTATCGGAAGACCTGCCGTCTGAGCTCAGCGTTGAGAAAGTTGAAACCGATCTGATTTTCGTCGGATTATTAGGAATGATCGACCCGGC
>Ga0214473_10008120_pt1 | contig 12435 bp, 11 predicted proteins | sample RVTome_7_FD_203509 | JGI IMG/M metagenome (GOLD analysis project Ga0214473, IMG submission 203509) | Soil microbial communities from uranium-contaminated site in the Upper Colorado River Basin, Wyoming, United States - RVT98D197 | ecosystem: Environmental > Terrestrial > Soil > Contaminated >... | reverse complement strand
CGGCGCGGCGTATCCGCTGCGGACGCTGGTCCAGAAATTCCGGAAGGAATTCGAGCGCCACATCGCCGCGCAGAACCCGGACGCCGTCGGCCGCTGGATCAAGCAAATGAACCCGGCCGCGTACGAGCTGCCGATCCTGGAGGGTCGCGCGACGGCGTTTCGCGCCGGCACGATGTTGATGCCGGAACACGTAGGGTGGGCACTGCCCACCACAGGCGAGACGGTGGCCGGTGGCGGTCAGACGGAGCCGGACCGCGGATTAAGGCAGCCATAGCATGGGACTAACGACGGTCAAGATTAAGGTGAAGAAGTCGCGCGAGAGCCGCAAGGCGCGGGTAGTCGAGTTCCTGGTGGATTCGGGCGCGTCCTACTCGCTTGTGGATCAGCGAATTCTGCGCGCCCTGGGCTGCAAACCGTACGTGGCGCAGGACTTCTTCCTCGCGGACGGAACCAAGATCACGCGCAAGATGGGCGACGCCTACTTTGAGCTGGGTGAGATCGGCGGTGCGTCCCGCGTGATCTTCGGCGAGCCGGACGACGAAACCCTGCTGGGCGTCACTACGCTCGAGTCGCTGGGCTTCGTCCTCGACCCGTTCAAGCGCCAGCTTCGCCCGATGAAGCTGCTCCTGGCCAGGAAGGCGGTGGGCGATGCCCACCCTACTCAACCACAGAGCTATGGCAAAGATCATCATTGACGGTCAGACGATCGAGTGCCGCGAAGGCATTCCCGTCCTTCAGGCCGCGCTCGAGGCCGGCCTGGACATTCCGCACTACTGCTATCACCCCGGCCTGTCGATCGTCGCGAGCTGCCGGCTCTGCCTGATGGAAATGAAGCTGCCGCATCCGCAGACCAAGGAGCTGGTCTGGATGCCCAAGCTCGTGCCGTCGTGCCAGACGCCGGTGCGCGACGGGTTGGAGGTCCGCTTCAACTCGGAGCTGGTCCAGCAGAACCAGCGACACGTGTTGGAGTACTACCTGCTCAACCACCCGCTGGACTGCCCGGTGTGCGACAAGGCCGGCGAATGCTACCTCCAGGACTACACCGAGTCCTTCGGCCCGGCCACCTCGCGCATGGTCGAGGACAAGCACAAGAACCCGAAGAAGGACATTGGCCCGCACACACTGCTCTACCAGGACCGTTGCGTCTTGTGCACCCGTTGTGTCCGCTTCACCGACGAAATCGCCGGCGCGGGCGAGCTGAAGGTCGTCAACCGCGGGGCGCGCTGCGAGATCGACGTGCTGCCCGGCGTGCCGCTGGATAATCCGCTCCAGGGCAACGTCGTGGACCTCTGTCCGGTCGGCGCCCTGCTCGACAAGGACTTCCTGTTCAAGCAGCGCGTCTGGCTCCTCCAGTCCACCAAGTCCGTCAGCCCCGCCGACAGCCGCGGCAGCACGATCTGGATCGATCACAACGACCAGGGTATCCATCGGATTCGCCCGCGCTACAACGAGAAGGTCAATCAGTGGTGGATCAGCGACGAAGCCCGCTTCGGCTGCAAGTACGTGCAGCGGCCGGACCGGCTCAGCCAGCCGCGTGCGAAGGCAGCCGGCGGCGCGCTGCGACCGGTGCGCTGGGAGGAGTTGCCCGATCTGTTGCGGCGCCGTTTCACGGAGTTAGCGGCGCAAGATCAAGGCGCGGGCCTCGCCGCCGTGCTCAGCCCGAGGTTGAGCTGCGAGGAAGCCTGGCTGCTGGCGAAGTTCATCCGCGCCATCGCGCCGCGCGCGGCCCTGGTGGTTGGGTTCGTGCCGATCGAGGGCGAAGACCAGGTCTTCCCCAAGGGCTTCGTCATCAAAGCCGAAAAATGTCCCAACCGCCGCGGCGTCGAGCGCGTCGCCGAGCACTTCGGCGGCACCATCATGACGTTCGGCGACTTCCTGGCCGGGGCGGGCGCCGGCCGGTTCCGAGGCGCGTACGTGACGGCCGGCTACCCGAACGAGTGGGTTGTGCGCGACTGGCTCAATCCACTGGGCCGAATCGAGTTTCTGGTCGTCCACGACCTGTTCCCGTCGCCGCTGGACGAGCTGGCCGCCGTGCAAATTCCCGGCGCGAGCTGGGCCGAGCGCGAGGGCACGTTCATGAACTGCGACGGCTTGATCCAGCCGTTCGAGCGGGCCCTGGTGCCACTGGAAGGGGTCAAGGCGGACGGCCAGTTCTTCCACGAACTGGCGGCCGAGTCCGGGCTCTTCCGCGCCGCGAAAGCCCGGCAAGCAATCGCGGCCGTGATGCCCGAGTTCCGGGAGGTATTCATCCCGCAGGACGTGCCCCAGCACGCGCACTAACGGAGACCACGGTCCCATGCGAGACCCGGTAGCGATCAAGATTGAGCGAGCGCTGCGGAACCCGGCCATCTTCTTCGGCGCCGCGGCCGTCATCGGCGTGATTGCGATCGCGGTCCTGGTCGCGCTGGCGCTGACGTTCGCGAACGTGCTGGCCTCGCAGTTCGGGCTTTCGCTCATCGTCATGGCGATCGTACTCGTCATCATGCTCACCGCCTGTGCCCTGTGCATTCTGGCCGAGCGGAGAGTCTCGGCCTGGGTGCAGGATCGGCACGGGCCGAACCGCGTCGGGTTCGCCGGCCTGCTCCAGCCCATCGCGGACGGCATCAAGATGTTCATCAAGGAGGACATCATCCCCGGCAACGTGGACCGGCCGCTCTACCTGCTCGCCCCGGCCCTCGCGTTCGGCATCGCGCTGCTGGGCTTTGCCGTCATCCCCTGGGCCGGCTACGTGCGTTGGCCCTGGATGCCGGCGGACGCGGCCCCGCTGGCGACTCAGGTCGCCAACCTCGATATCGGTTTCCTCTACATCGTCGCGATCGCGTCGATGGGCGTTTACGGCGTCGTGCTGGCCGGCTACGCCAGCAACAACAAGTACGCGTTCTACGGCGGCATGCGGGCCGCGGCCCAGATGATCAGCTACGAGATTCCGATGGGCCTGGGCCTGCTGTGCATCTTGCTCACCGCCGGCACGCTGCGGCTGGATGACGTCGTGAACGCGCAGGCCCGCGCGGGCCTCTGGTACGTTTTCTACCAGCCGCTCGCGTTCCTGCTGATTCTCACCAGCTCGTTCGCCGAGACGAACCGCACCCCGTTCGACCTGGCCGAATGCGAGCAGGAACTCGTCGGCGGCTACCACACCGAGTACAGCGCCCTGAAGTTCGGCATGTTTTTCCTCGGCGAGTACGCCCACATGATCACCGGCAGTGCGCTGCTGATCGCCTTGTTCTTCGGCGGGTGGCACGTCTGGCTGCTGCCGGGTGTCGAGAGCACGACGTGGTGGGCGATGCTGATCAAGTTCGGCGTCTACTGGCTGAAGATCGCCATCTTCCTCGGCTTTTTCATGCTGGTGCGCTGGACGTTGCCGCGCTTCCGCTTCGATCGACTCATGCGCATGGCTTGGCAGGCGCTGGTGCCGATGGGCATGGGACTGGTGCTGGCCACGGCGATCCTCGTGGTGCTGGGTTGGAATCAAAACCTGCTGGCGTGTTCGGCGGCCAACGCACTGGTCCTGCTCGTCAGCCTGCTGTGGGCCGGACACGCGCGGACGCCGGTCACCGGCCGGCAGGAGAACCTGCCTCCGATCGACGTGCGCCCGGCCTGAACCGTAGCGGCCGGGCCCTGTACCGGCCGGTGAAAAGTAGCGGCCGGTCTCCGTGCCGGCCGTAGTGATTCGGAGAATTCACCGTCATGCGTGACGAAGACATCCTCGTGATTCAGGAGCCGCAACTGACCGCCGCCGAGCGGCTCTACCTGCCGCAAATTGTCGATGGCCTGAAGACGACGCTGCGGCACCTGTTCAACGTCCAGCGCCGCAACCAGACCGTCGTGCAGTATCCCGAGGTCAAGCGCGAGCTGCGCATTGCGAACTACCGCGGCGTGCACCGGCTCAACAAGGACCCCGACGGCCGCGTCGCGTGCGTCGCCTGCTTCATGTGCAGCACCGCCTGCCCGGCCCACTGCATCCACATCGAGGCCGGCGAGTCGCCGTGGCCCGACCGCGAGAAGTATCCGGTCAAGTTCGACATCGACGAGCTGCGCTGCATCTACTGCGGCATGTGTGAAGAGGCCTGCCCGGTCGATGCCATCGAGCTGACGCCATGCTTCGACGTGGTGGGCCTGACCCGCGAGGAGATGATCTTCGACAAGGAGAAGTTGCTCGAAATCTACGACCAAACCAAGGACCTCAAACCACGCAAGAATCCGCCGGTAACCGACTACGGCCTGACCGGCGGCCAGGACCCGCGCGTGGCGGCCCCCAACGCCGAGGAGAAGATCTAGCGCTGGATCCACTCGAAACCGCCAAGACGCCAAGAGCGCCAAGGTCGCCAAGCGTTGAGCGAGGATGAATGGCGCGTCGTCATCACGAAGTCTGCCCAAGAAGAACTCCGAACCATGCTCGCCCCGCGAAACAGAAAGCCGGCATTCTTGGCGCCCTTGGCGCCTTGGCGGTAAATCATCGGGTCTGGCGGTGCGGTCGAGGTTCGGTTAGAAAGTCGTCCTTTCCTGGCGCGGCCTCTTGCCGTGCCGGTGCGAGTGGAAGGCTTATACAGCACATGCCGTCGACCCCGGCGCTCTTGCTGATCCTGGCCTCGGCGTTCGGCGCCGCGGGGCTCTACCTGGCCCTGGCCGGCCGGCAGCGCAGCCTGGCGTGGACCGCGCTCGTCCTGCTCGCCGCCGCCGGTGGCGCGTTGATCGCGCTGCTGGCCCCTCATCTGGCCGGCGGCGCCACGCGCGGCTGGTTCATTGTTCTGTCCCTGCTCGGCGCGCTCGGCGGCCTGCGCATGATCACCCACCCGCGTCCCGTCTACAGCGCGCTGTATTTCATCCTCGTCGTCGTGGCGGTAACCGGGCTGCTCGTGCTCATGCAGGCCGAGTTCCTCGCCGCCGCGCTGCTCATCATCTATGCCGGCGCGATCCTGGTGACCTACGTCTTCGTCATCATGCTCGCCCAGCAGGCCGACCCGGCGCCGTACGACCGGCACGCGCGCGAGCCGTTTCTGGGCTGCGTGGCGGGATTCATTCTCCTGGCCGTCATCGCGTTCCGCATGTTCGCCGGGGCTAGCGACCTGCCCGCCGCGGACCCGCTGACCGGCACCACGCTCGGCCTCGGCACCCGACTTCTGACCAACTACGTAATCGCACTCCAGGTCGCCGGCGTGCTTCTGTTGGCCGCGCTGGTCGGGGCCATTGCGATCGCCCGGCGGAAGGCCGAAAACGTCGCCGAGGGGGAGAGCGACTGATGCTGCTGGCGTACCTGCTGGTGGGAGCCACGCTCTTCGTGCTCGGTCTGGTGGGGTTCGTCACGCGCCGCAACCTGATCATCATGTTTTTGTGCACGGAGTTGATGTTCCAGGGGATCGTCATCAATCTGGTTGCCCTGGGGCGCTACCCGCTGGAGGGCCATAGCGCCAACCTCGACGGGCAGGTGTTTGCGCTGTTCCTGCTGGCGATTGCCGCCGCCGAGGCCGCCCTGGGCCTGGCGCTGGTCGTGCTGCTGTACCGCTACAAGGGCACGCTGGACGCGGACGCCCTTAAGCTGCTGAAGGAAGACTGATGCTGGCTGCGGGCCCGACGTCGCTGCTACCGGTCGGCTGGTACGCCACGCTGCCGTTCTGGCCGCTGCTGGGTGCCCTCCTCGTCGGGCTGATGATCGTGCTGCGCCAGAAGCCGGGGCGGGCCTTCTGGCCAGTGGTGCTGGGCGTCGGCGTCTCCACGCTGCTGGGAATCGCCCTGTTCTTCGATCTGGGCCGGTCGGCCAGCGGCGCGCACGGACCCAGCGGTTTCACGCACACCCTCTACAACTGGATTAGTCTCGGCCAGCCGGCGATGCAGCGCAACCAATGGTTGTCCGTGAACTTCTACTTCGACGGTCTGACCGGCGTGATGCTGCTGTTCGTCACGTTCGTTTCGCTGATGGTCGTGATCTACTCGATCGGCTACATGCGCGATCATCACGGCCATCCGGAGCGCGGCTACGAACGCTTCTTCGCGTTCCTGGGGCTGTTTGTCTTCTCGATGTGCACGCTGGCCGCGGCCGGCAACTTCGTGTTGCTGTACCTGGGTTGGGAGGCCGTCGGCCTGTGCAGCTACCTGCTCATCGGCTTCTACTATCCGCGGCCCTCCGCGGCCGCAGCGGCGAAGAAAGCGTTCATCGTCAACCGCATCGGCGACTTCGGCTTTGCGCTCGGCGTGTTCGCCTTGTACATGTTCATGAAAGGGCACGCGCAACCGGGCGAGAACCCACTCGACTACGCCGTCGTGTTCAAGTACGCGCCGCGCCTGGCGGAGAGCCAGTTCGCCGGCATGTCGCAGGCGACGTTCGTCGCGCTGCTGCTGCTGTGCGGCGCGGTCGGCAAGAGCGCGCAGTTCCCGCTCTACGTTTGGTTGCCCGACGCGATGGAAGGTCCGACCCCCGTCTCCGCGCTGATCCACGCCGCCACGATGGTCACCGCCGGCATCTACATGATCGCCCGCTGCGGACCGATCTTCGCCGCTTCCCCGCTGGCGTTGGAAGTCATCGTCGGGCTGGGCGCGATCGGCGCGCTGTTGGCCGCGACGATGGCGATGGCCCAGTACGACATGAAGCGCATCCTGGCGTATTCGACCATCAGCCAGCTCGCCTTCATGTTCGTGGCCCTCGGCTGCGCGGCCCCGCAAGCCGCGATCTTCCACGTATTCACGCACGCGTTCTTCAAGGCCCTGCTGTTTCTCGGTGCCGGCAGCGTGATGCACGCCATGGGCGGCATCATCGACGTCCGCCGATTCAGCGGCCTGCGGCACTTTTTGCCGTGGACGTACCGGCTCATGCTCGTGGGTTGCCTGGCGCTGGCCGGCTTCCCGCTGCTCGCGGGCTTCTGGAGCAAGGACGAGATCGTCCACGCGGCGTTCAGCCATAGCCCCGTGCTCGGCGTGCTCATGCTCGCGACCGCCGGCCTGACCGCCTACTACACGTTCCGCATGTTCTTCCTGTGCTTCCATGGTCAAAAGCGCCTGCCGCCCGAGGCGGGCGAGCACCCGTACGAATCGCCGCCGGTGATGATTGCTCCGCTCGTGGTGCTCGCGCTGGGGGCGATTTTCGCGGGCTACCTCGGTGTGGGGGGCCTGGGAACCTCGCTGAACGAGACGTTTTTCTTCATCAAGCCGCACGGCTATTTCCACCATTACCTGGAAGCCAGCTCGTTGCGCGGGCACGTGACCGCCGGCGGCAGCAGTTGGCTCATGTACGTCTCGGCGCTCGTGGCGCTGGCGGGCATCGGCCTGGCCTGGCGGCGGTACGGCACGGCCCCGGAGCACGATCCCGATCAGGCGGCGCTGGGGCCGGTCTTCAACTTGTGGAACGCGAAGTACTACGTGGATGAGCTGTACGGCCGCGTGTTCGTTCAGCCGCTCCGCGGGCTGGCGCACGTGTGCTTCGGTACCGACCGTTTCGGCATCGACGGTTTGGTGTGGTTCTTCTCCGCCGTGCCGCGGGCGGTTGGCGCCACGCTCGGCCTGGCGCAGCGTGGCGCCCTACAAGGCTACGCGCTGCTGATGCTGATCGGCGTGGCCGTGCTCCTGCTGCTGTGGCGCTGGACGGAGCCCGCCTTGGCTGGTTAGAGACGGATAGCCGCGATGGAGGCGCTCGGACTCAACCTGCTCATCTTCCTCCCGCTGGCGGCGGCGATCGTCGTCTGGGTGCTGCCACCGCGGCGGGAATCTCTCGCGCCCCAGTTCTCTCTTTGGGTCGGACTGCTCACGCTGGCCATCGCCCTCGTCCTCTACGTGCGCGTCACCCCCCGCACTGGCCCGGGTAAGCTGGTCGGCGAGTACAGCGCTGCCTGGATCGTGGCCGGCGACCCGGTGCTCGACGCGGCGACGCGCCAGGTCCTGCGCGTGAACGCCCTCCAGATCAGTTACCACGTGGGCCTCGATGCCATCAGTGCCCCGCTGGTGCTGCTGACCGCGGTGCTCGTGCCGCTCTCGATCGCCTGCGGCTTCGCGTCGATCCGGCACCGCGTCCGCGAGTACTACGCCTGGCTGCTCGCGCTGACGGCGGGCATGTTCGGCGTCTTCGCCGCCCGCGACGTGCTGCTGTTCTACGTCTTCTTCGAGTTCACGCTGATCCCGCTGTACTTCCTGATCGGCATCTGGGGCGGCCCCGAGCGGCGCTACGCCGCCAACAAGTTCTTCCTGTTCACGTTCGTCGGCAGCGTCGTGACGTTCGCGGGCATCTTGTATCTGGCGATTCGCGGCGCGAAAGTCGATGTGATCGATTTCGACCTGGCGCGGCTGTCGTCGCTGCGCGGGCTGACGCCGACGGAGCAGTGGTGGCTGTTCCTGGCGTTCTTCTGCGGCTTTGCGATCAAGGTACCATTCTTCCCGCTGCACACGTGGTTACCGCTCGCGCATACCGAAGCGCCGACGGCCGGCAGCGTGCTGCTCGCCGGCGTGCTGCTAAAGCTCGGGACGTACGGCTTCTTGCGTTTCAGCCTGCCGATGGTGCCGGCCGGTACGCTGGCGTGGTCCCGCGTGATGGCCTGGCTCGCGATCGCGGGGATCATCTATGGCGCCCTGTGCTGCTGGGTGCAGCGCGACGTGAAGAAGCTCGTCGCCTACTCGTCCGTCTCGCACCTGGGCTTCTGCATGCTCGGCATGTTCAGCCTGCTGCCGGTCGGGCTGAGCGGCGCGGTGCTCTACATGGTCAACCACGGCATCAGCACCGGGGCGCTGTTTCTCGTCGTCGGCATGCTCTACGAACGCTATCACACCCGCGACATTCACCAACTCGGCGGCCTGGCCCGGCAGATGCCCATTCTCGCGTTCTTCCTGATCCTGTTCACGCTCTCCAGCATCGGCCTGCCCGGCTTGAACGGCTTTGTCAGCGAGTTCACCGTGCTCCTGGCGGCCTTCAACTCTCCGACGCTCGGCCCCTGGTATGCTGCCATCGGCGCGACAGGCATCCTGCTTGGTGCGATCTACATGCTCTATATGGCCGGCAAGGTCCTGTTCGGGCCGGTCCAGGAACCCGCCGGCACGCCCGATCTGTCCACCGGCCTGACGCGGGATTTGAACCGCCGTGAGATCGCGATTCTGACACCGCTCGCGGTACTGGTGGTGCTGCTGGGCGTGGCGCCGCGGCTGGTCACGGACCCATTGGATCCCGCTTTGAGCACCCAGGTGCTGTCGCGCGTCGAGGCCGTTTCGCGAAGAGGAGCCGCGGGCTTAAGCCCGCGCGGACTTCCGTCTCCCTCGAATCCTGAAGCGCCGCGCGGGCTGAAGCCCGCGGCTCTTCGCGTGCAAGGGTGAAGCCGATTTCTGATTCGGGACTATAGCCGTGTATCTGCCGATTCCGCTTTCGGCCGTCATCCCGGAGATCATCCTGCTGATCGGCGGATGCATCGTGCTGTTGCTCGGTCAAGCGGGCCGCGCCGAGCTTCGTCGGGCCGCGCCGCCGGTCGCGCTCGTCACGATCGTCCTGGCGATCGTCGCCGTCATGCTGCGCGCGTGGCAGCCCGGCATGATCGCCGAAGGCAGCGGCCTCACGTATGGGCCGCTGGCCACGTTCGCGCGCCACAGCACGCTCGTGCTCGGCGTGATTCTGGCCTTCGTCGCCTGGCTCCAGCCAGCCGAGCACGAGCGCGGCGAGTTCTGGTCCATGCTGTTGTTCGCGCTGCTCGGGCTGCTGCTGGTCGGCGCGGCGGACGACCTGCTGATGCTGTTTCTCGCCCTGGAACTCGTCAGCATCCCGACGTACGTCCTCGTCGCGCTGAGCCGTCGCAACCTGGCGGCGCTCGAAGCGGGCACCAAGTACTTCTACCTCGGTGCCTTCGCCGCCGCGCTCACCGCCTATGGCTTCAGCCTGATTTACGGCGTGGCCGGCACGGCGTCGCTGTCCGGCGCGATCGATGGCGTGACGCGTGCGCTGCGGCATCCGGGCACGCTCGAATACGGTCTGGCCGCCGTCGGCGTGCTGTTATCGCTGGCGGGCCTGCTGTTCAAGATCGCCGCGGTTCCCCTCCACTTGTACATCGCGGACGTTTACCAGGGCGCCGCGAGCTCGGTGGCCGGGCTGCTCGGTTTCGTGCCGAAATTCGCCGGCTTCCTGGCCATCTGCAAGATCGTGCAACTGACCGGCCACTGGGACTTGGCCAGCCCACCCATCTTCTGGGTGCTCTGGCTCATCGCCGCCGTCAGCATGACCGTCGGCAACACCCTCGCGCTCATGCAAACCAACATCAAGCGCATGCTCGCGTACTCCGGCGTCGCGCACTCGGGTTACATGCTCGTGGGCATCCTCATCGGCCCGGACGCGGGCCAGGGTTTGCTCGGCGACGGCACCGCCGCGGTGTTCTACTACATCGTGGTTTACGGCATCGCCAACCTGGGTGCGTTCGCCATTCTCGGTCTGCTGCGGGTGGGGCGCGAGCCCTGCGAAACGCTGCGCGACGTCGCCGGCCTGTTGCGCCGTCATCCCGGCTTGGCACTCCTGATGGCCCTGGCCATGCTCACGCTCATGGGGTTGCCGCCCACCGCCGGCTTCTGGGGCAAGCTGAGCCTCTTCGGCGGGGCGCTCGCCAGCGTCGCGACCGGCGTGGCCCCCGTCGAGTATGACCGCTGGCTCGTCGCACTGGTGATCATCGGCGTGCTGAACTCCGCGCTGGCGGCGGCCTACTACTTGCGTGTGATCGCCGCCGTGCTGCTGTATGAGAACGAGCGGCCGGCCGAAGCGGTGCCCGAGGAAGCGCCGCACATCGGCGCCATCCTGTGCGGCTTCCTGCTGCTCGTGTTTGCGTTCGCGCCGAGCATGTTGCTGGAACCCGGCCGCCGCGCGACCGCGGGCCTCCGCGGCGAACCGCCGCCGATCTGGAATGCGTCGCGCGTACGCGCCTCGCACGCGGACGCACGCCAACGCGATCAGGCGGATGGCGCTACGCCGACAATGACGGTCGACCGCGGCGCCGGCCACCAAGCCCCCTGAAACGTATCACATCCCATGGAACCGTCTCGCGGCGGGCAGTTCAGCGCCGGCGCGGGAATCCCTGCCCAGCCCGGGCACGACCGGCCATACCGGAGGCGTGGTCAATCCGGTTCGCCGCGACGCCACCGACGCCGCTTCGATTTCCGCATCTGCGAGCAGCGCTTCGAATAGCGGAGCTTGAGGCCGACGACGCCGAGCAGCGTCAGGGGCGCCATGGCCAATCCGCCCTCGCCGCAAACGGCACAGAACGGCACCGCCTTCCTCGCAGCCTCCGGCGAGAGGGCGCCCGGCGGTCCGGGTGTCGGCTTCTCATCCGAGTAGATTGTGATCTCGGCCTCGGCGGGCTCCCCGAGCGCATAGGGGGCCGCGCGCAACAGAACGGAGAAATGCTCATCGTACTCTTCGATTGTGTCATTCACGATGGCGACCACGACGCTCTTGCGCGTCTCGCCGTCGGCGAAATCCACGAACTGATCCAGCGCCACGTAGTCCTGACCCGCTACCGCGTTGACGTTCGCAGGATTCAGGGTCTGCCCGTCTTGCGTTCACACGTGTACGCTGGCCGGGCCACTCGCGCTCTCCGTGTGAACCACGGCGACCTCGACCGCACCGGCCCGCTCCTCAACGGTGTAGAGTGATTGCTCAAGCTGGAATCGACCGCCGAAGCTGTCGAAAATGCGCAGCTCGTGCCGCGCCTGCGTCCCCAGCACGGCCCCGCCGGTTAGGTCGAACAGCTCCAGGAACACGTTTTCCGTCGGTTCGAGCTGTTCGGGCGAGTCGAGGGTCGGGACTTCAACCAGCCGATAACCCCAGTCGCCGTCTGGCCGAACGAGCGTGCCCGAAACCGCCGTGTAGTCCTCTCCGGCCGTGGCACTGCCGCCGGCGACGACGCGGTAGGATACGCCCACCTGCCCGGCGCTGCCGGCGACGCGCTCGACGTAAATCGTCGCGGGCGACCACGACTCGGCGGTCTCCGACCGCGCATCCCGGAACCGGACGACGCCGGCCGGCGGCGCGTCGTTGTCCCGAATCAGCAGGGAGATTTCGTCGGGCGTGCCGATCGACGCCCCGCCGGTGGCGCCGGCCAGCCGCAGGGTGACGTCTTCGTCGCCCTCGGCCTGGGCGTCGTCCAGGATTTCGATCACCAGGTCCTGGCCGCTCTGGCCGGCGGCCAGGGTGACCTGAGTTGGCGCGCGATAGTCCCAGTTCTGCGTGGCGTTGCCCGCGGCCTGGAGGGTCGCCGTTACCTCGCCGTCGCTCCCGCCGGTGCGGACCAGCCGGAACACACGGATGGCCCCGTCGCCCTCGCGGGCCTCATAGCTCATCCCGCCGCCCTGGGTGTTCACGAAGTTTACTAATTAGTCCTTGACTTAGACTACACATGGTGGTATCCTGGGGGCATGAGGATTGATGGACGCACGCTGACGCACGAAGCCAGCGAGACAATTCGGATCATGGCGGTTCGCCGGGTGAAGGAG
>Ga0214473_10008119_pt1 | contig 12435 bp, 9 predicted proteins | sample RVTome_7_FD_203509 | JGI IMG/M metagenome (GOLD analysis project Ga0214473, IMG submission 203509) | Soil microbial communities from uranium-contaminated site in the Upper Colorado River Basin, Wyoming, United States - RVT98D197 | ecosystem: Environmental > Terrestrial > Soil > Contaminated >... | reverse complement strand
TCACCTTTGCCGACGTATCCCATATCTGGGTTTACAACACAAAGTCGGTCTCAAAGGCCGAGGCCCCCAAGACACTGGAGGACACCCTTCATCCCAAGTGGAAAGGGCAAAAGATATCCATACGGGGAGCGCCGAGCGGCTTTACCTGGCTCTTCCCGGTATGGAAGCAGGACAAACAGAAAGCGATAGACTACCTGAAGCGATTGGCCACGCAAGAAATCATGCCGGCCACCCGTGGGGCAGAGGGGATGAACAGGATTGCAACGGGAGAATGCCCGATCGGAGTATCGGGGATCAGCATCGTGATACCTACCATGAGGAAGGGTGCGCCTTTGGCGCTCTGCCCAATCCCCGCAGCGGCCGACCAGGAAGGATTGTTTATCCTCAAAGGTGTTCGCCATCCCAATGCCGCCAGGTTCCTTCTGGCATGGCTGGCCAGCTCGGAAGGAACGAAGGCGTTTCGTGCGGCAGGGCTGGGCCCTTCTTACCCACCCGATGCCTCGCCTCAGGCCAAGATATTGGCTGACAACGGCATCGCCTTCACCTCCATCCAGTCGGCAGAAGATATCCGGGAGTACACAGGCCCCTTCAGTGAAACGGTCATGAAGATCATGGGCCTCAAACCCGAGTAATCGAAGTGACAGGAAACGGTTGTTGTCCGTTTGGAATAGGGCTGACAATAATAGCCGTCTAACCCGGGACGCTTAACCAGGGAAGGTTCTGACTGCCCGGGCGCCAACAGATACGCCTGTTGACAGGGAGGCGTGGCTTCTTCGAGCCACCTTCAGGAGCGGGGCGTGCAAGGTTCGGCCTCTGACCCAAAGGGTTCACGGTTTTTGGGGATCGTTTCCCTCCATTCGCGCAAGATCCTGCTGGGAGGTGTGTCTCTCCTCGTGGCCCTCCTGGTGCTCCCCCCCATAGGAATGCTGCTCTTCAGCAGTATCCGGAGCACAGCAAACCGTCTGCCTTTCGAGGCTACCCGCTTTACCCTTTCCAACTACATCAAGGTTTTCAGCTCGGAGGTCACTTACCGGCTTCTTCTCAACACGGCAGGGTATGCCATTGGAACGGTCGTTCTCGCCATGACGATTGCCATCGTCTTTGCCTGGTTCCTGGAACGGACGAACGTTCCCTTCCGGCGGACCATGTTTGTCCTGATACTGGCTCCCATGGGTGTGCCCTCGATCATCATCAGCATGGCCTGGATTCTCTTCGCGAATCCTGCGAACGGTTTTTTCAATGTGATGCTCCGTTCGCTCCTGGGGCTGAAAGGTTTGGGACCGATCAACATCTACTCCATTCCCAGCATGATCGTGGTTTCAGCGCTGAGCTTTGTCCCCATGATCTATATTATGATCTCGGGGGTGTTCTCGCGGCTGGACCCTTCCCTTGAGGAAGCGGGCCGGACGAGTGGCGCCAGAACCTGGGCGAGCTTCCGGCGTATCAGTTTACCCTTGCTGGGGCCGGCGCTCTTTGCCGCGACCATATACTACCTGGTCATCTCCGCGGAGACCTTCGAGATCCCGGCCATGCTAGGCATGCCCAGGCGCATCTTTGTGTTCAGCTCCATGATCTATTACGCCATTCACCCGATGACGAGTTTCCCCGACTATGGGTTAGCCTCCACCTACGGCACGCTGCTGTTGTTCACGGCAGGCGTGCTCATTTGTCTTTATGCCCGTTACATCCGGCACGCAGATCGTTTCGCGACCATCACCGGCCGCGGCTACAGACCGCGTCTGATCGATCTGGGGCGCTGGAGGTTTCTCCCTGTTCTTCTCATGTCCGTATACTTTATTTTCGCCGTAGGGATGCCCCTGTTGATTCTGCTCTGGACGAGCCTCGCGCCACCGTATGCACCCATCTCCCCCTCATCGCTGGGGCTGGTCAACCTGGATGCCTATCGTGAAATGCTCCATTACCCGGACCTATGGGTTGCTGCCAAGAACACCCTCTTCATTGCCGCGTCGACCGGTTCGCTAACGATGCTTATTGTGACACTGGCCTCCTGGCTCTCCGTTCGCGGGGGGATCCGCGGCTCGTGGGTTCCGGACCGTCTTGCCTTCGTGATGCTGGGCATCCCCAGCATCGTGCTATCCCTGGGCCTCATGTTCATCTACACGGCTGCGCCCCTCCCGATCTACGGGACCCTCTGGATTATTGTCATAGGTCTGGTGACCCGGTCTCTCCCCTTTGGCACGAGGTTGATGGGTGCGGCCTTTCTGCAGGTTCACCGGGAGCTTGAAGAGGCGGCGGCCACGAGCGGAGCCAGCATGTGGGCCACCTTCTGGCATGTTGTTTTACCGCTCCTCTGGCCCAGTTTTGCCCGTGGGGTTCTCTGGGCCTTCGTCCGGAGCATGAGCGAGACCACCACGGCGCTGATGCTCTATGTGGCTGGGAACCAGACACTGGCTGTGCTCCTCTGGTTCCTATGGGTGGAGCAGGCAGCGTTCGGTCTCGCCTCCGCCATCGCCGTGCCTCTCGTCATCGTGACCACGATATTAACGTATTTCGTAGCCAAACAGACGATGCTTGTCAGGGGCTAGGGACGTTGTTTAAAGTTTTAAAGTTCAATACGAGACATAGGAGGTTGGAATGATATTGATTACCGGTGGGGTGGGATTAATTGGGAGTTCCATGGCAAAGATTCTTTGTGAGGAGGGGCACAAAATTGTTGTCGCGGTACACCGGCAAAAAGAAATTGCTCCTTTCCTGGAGCCCTATCGGGATAGAGACCTATTCATTGCTCCTCTTGACGTCACGGATTTGGACCAGATTGAAAGAACGATAAAACAGTACGGGATTAAGAGCGTCATCCACGCCGCCTCTGTTGCTGAGAGAAGGGGAACGCTTTACGAGGCCATGCGGGTCAACGTCATCGGGACCATCAATATTCTGGAGGCATCCCAACGCAATGGCCTAACAAGGACAACTGCCTTCAGCACTGAAGCGGTTTATCAGGGGATAAAGCAGAGAGAACCTCTGAAGGAGGACCAGCTCCTCTCTGTGGATTCGGATCGTTACATCCCGGGGACAAAAAGGGCAGAAGAAAATCTTGGTTTGCTGTACGCCAGAAAACATGATCTGGATGTTGTCTTAATCAGGGCAAGCAGAATCTACGGGCCTTTGGCTGTCGGGGCACGAAGCCCAATAAGGGCGATCGCAGAGGCAGCGGTTCACGGGAATGTTTGTGATTTATCCCATATCGACGAGGACGAGGGTCATGACAATCTTTATGTGAAGGATTGTGCCCGTGGCATGGTGATGATTCACACCGCTGAAAAATTGAATCACCGGATATACAATCTGGGGGCTGGGAAACTGACCACGTTCGGAGAATTCAAGAACGCGGCATTAAGCATCGCTCCAGGAACCGATATCAGGCTTGGAAAGAATCTTGGAGATATTACTCCGACGAAATCACCTCTGGACATTAATGCCTGCCTTGATATAACCCGGATCAAAGAGGAACTAGGCTTTAAACCTGAATATGATGTGCACACCGGGATGAGAGCCTATATCACCTGGATCAGAGACAAAAAATATAGTTAAAGCATCGCTGCCGATAAATGGGTCCCCTTGACCAAATCCATGGTTACGGAGGTATTTTATGAAACGAAGAGGATGGAAGATGAGAAAAAAGGTTCTACTCTGGGGGGTTCTTCTCTTTCTAGTGCCCAGCCTGTCCCTTGCTCAAGAGTTCCCGACAAAACCTATCAATATTCTTATTGGGTATGCCACCGGTGGAACCGTGGATATCCCCATCCGTGTTCTTGCGGGCAAGGTCGAAAAAATTCTAGGTCAGCCCTTCGTCATTACGAATAACGGCGGAGGGGGAGGATCCGTCGCCCTGGGCATCGGCGCAAAACAGAAACCGGATGGTTATCATCTTATAGGTGCCACCAGCAGCAGTTTCATCTTTGTTCCACAGATGCGAACCGTCGCCTATAAACACCAAGATTTCGTACCCATTATGCAGTGCGGGTTTACCTCCAATGGGACGGTGGTTAGATCAGATTCCCCCTGGAAAACGCATAAGGAGCTGGTGGATTATGCGAAGGCGAATCCCGGAAAGATCACGTACAGCACGACAGGAGCCGGCACACCCATGCACTTGATCATGGAGTATATTGCCAGACAGGAGGGGATTCGATGGATCCACATCCCCTACCAGGGAGGCGGACCCGCCCTCACTGCTTTACTGGGAGGCCATGTTGCTGTTTCATCGAGTGGAATCGGATTTACTCCCCATGTCAGGGCGGGAACCGTCCGTCTCTTAGCCACCCAAGGCGAAGAGCGAATAAGGGCTTTTCCGGATACGCCTACACTGAAGGAATTGGGATATAAAGATTTCACCACCGGGGCTTACATTATGCTGGCTGCTCCAAAGGGAACGCCTCCATCCATTGTAAAAAAATTGGATGATGCCTTTCGAAAAGCCATAGATGACCCACAGTTCATTCAGACCATGACAAAAATGGAGCTTGACATCAGCTATCGAAACTCTCAAGAACTGTGGGAATATATGGAAGGAGCCTATGCCCGGCTGGATAAGTTGATCATTGAAGGGAAGATACCAAAGATAGAAGATAAGTGAACCTCTCGACTCCCTAACGATAGTGAGCGCAAGAGATAAGTTGACATAAAATTGATGTAGGGCAAGGCTTTAGGCTTGCTGCAAGCAGGCCTGAAGGCCTGCCCTAGATAAGAAAATATCTCCATATTTAATAGTTCACTATAATGAGCAGAAATGACCCCCGCTGATCCAGGGTCGAACCAAAGGGCAAATGGAAAACTTCGCGAAACAGTCCTAGGACATAAAAAAATCCCGATAAGGAGGAAAGAGATCATGGGATTCACTCTCGCCGAAAAGGAAAGAAGGCACCGGGCCGTGCAACAGATCTTGACTACCGATAATCTACAAGCACTTTTACTTATTGGCGATACGAACGTGGGAGAGGCATTTTACGGAGATTACAGGTACTATACGAATAATCGCATTAACTTTCAACGGGGGATGGCTCTTATCTTCCCCGGTTCAAAATCAGTGTTGTTTGTGAGATCTGAATTTTCGCGGCAAGCTGCCGTCCGTACATCTTTTATGGAGGACTGCCGTATCAGCACCAATTTCATAGCGGACGCAGTCAAGCTCCTGAAGGAACGGGGAGTCTCGCGGGGGAGGGTCGGTATCAATCTGGAGATGCTTCCCGCGGTCTGGTATATTTACCTTTGTCGAGAACTACCGCAGATCGAATGGGTAGAAACGCATGACCGTATTATGCAAATCCGCATTCAGCGCAGCCAGGAAGAAGCAGAGGTGTTCCGCAAAGGGGCGGCGTTGGGGACTGGCGGCTTCGAAGCGGCCTTAAAAATCATACGCCCAGGGATCAGTGAGCAAGAAATCGCGGCGGAAATCGAATATTATTCCCGTGCCCGGGGGGCAGAGGGACACTTTACTCTGATTGGCTCTGGCAAATTCGAATTGGGGGAGAAGAACGCTCTACCGCTTCCCTATACCCCTTCTCAACGACGCATCGAGATCGGTGATACCATCTATTTGGAGATCACCCCGCAATATGAGGGCTACTGGACACAGCTTGTGCGGATGGTGAACGTAGGCAAGCCCAACCCCGATCTTGAGAAAATACAGATCGTATGTCGTGACGCGCTGAAGAGGGGTTTGGAAGAATTCAAGCCAGGGAAGAGAGTGATGGACGTTGGTTTAGCCATGGAGTCTTATGTGAGGTCATGCGGGTATATCCTCAAGGAGCCTTTAGGTCATATCTGCGGCCTCAATCTCGTTGAAGAACGGCCTACTCTCAAGAATGAAAGAGTGCTCCAGCCCGGAATGGCAATGGTCATTCACCCCACGGTGTTCACGCCAGACGGTAAGAATTACCTATTCTGGGGAGAAACCTATTTGATCGTCCAGGATGGGTACGAGCGGCTTCATCGTACAGGAGACGCATTGCTCACGATATAGGAATCTCCCAATTCGAAGAAAGGAATACGGATTCGGATCCCGGTGGGACGGGGGCCATCGGAAGAAACCCGGAGAGGGCTGGAAGCAGCCGGAAGTCGTCTCTAGAATGCGATCTTCGCGCCCAAGATACCCGGGGGATTAGAAAAGAGGGAACTCGCCTTGAAGAAGTATGATATGGGAAGCAGCCTCTTCTGGCTGGTCTTTTCTGTTTCCGTATTGATCGAATCCCTTCGTTTGGGAATCGGTAAACCTCGAAACCCGGGGACGGGGTTCATTGCCTTCGGAGCTTCGGGATTATTGGGAATCCTTTCTCTCGTTCTATTCCTTAAGACGACTCTGAAAAAAGAAGAAGGCCCGAGGGAATCCATCTTTGCTGGTAGGGTGTGGAAGAGGGTTCTCTTTGCCCTGATCGCCCTCGTCATTTATGCGAACGCCATGCCCATAGCGGGTTACCTGATCAGCACCTTCCTGCTGATGAGCTTCCTCTTCTGGATTGTCAGAGGGCAGAAGTGGTGGTGGGTCCTGGCTTCTTCTTTTCTGACGACCCTCATCTCGTATTGTGTCTTTTCGAAATGGCTAAACTGCCAATTCCCGGAAGGTTTCTTCGGGCTTTAAGGGAGGGAAATGGGGGTCTTCGATCACATCCTTTTGGGCTTTCAGGTCACGTTTCAACCTGCCAATCTTCTTTTCTGTGCCATTGGGGTGCTTGTGGGGACCCTGGTCGGAGTGCTTCCTGGAATCGGGCCGGTCGGTGCGATGGCCCTCCTCCTTCCAGCGACCTTCAAAGGCACGCCCACTTCGAGCATTATCATGTTGGCAGGCGTCTTCTATGGAGCTCAGTATGGAGGATCCACAACCTCGATCCTGGTCAACATCCCTGGAGAAGCGAGCTCCGTCATTACCTGCCTCGATGGATATCAGATGGCCCGGCAGGGCCGGGCAGGCCCTGCCCTGGGAATTGCCGCCTGGGGTTCTTTCATCGCAGGGACGATAAGCGTCATTGGATTGATGCTCATCGCCAGTTCTCTCTCCAAGGCGGCTCTCAGTTTCGGTCCTCCGGAGTACTTTGCCCTGATGTGTACAGGGCTAATCATCGTCACATACCTGGCCCAGCAGTCTGTGCTGAAGGCCTTGATGATGGCTCTCGTAGGGATTATCATCGGAAATGCGGGGATGGATATTGTCACCGGTCTTCCACGCTTCACTTTTGGAATCGACGAACTGACGGACGGGGTGGGAATCATCCCCCTGGTGATAGGCCTCTTCGGAATAGGCGAAGTATTTGACAACCTTGACCAAGAGTTGGAAAACAGACAGATCTTTCAAACCCGGATCAAGAACCTCTGGCCATCCCTGAAGGACTGGGGCGAATCGAAATGGGCGATTTTAAGAGGGACGATCATTGGATTCTTCCTTGGAATCCTTCCCGGTGGAAGCGTGGTTCTCTGTTCATTCGTCTCCTATGCGGTCGAGAAGAAGGTTTCCAGAAACCCTCAGAAGTTCGGAAAGGGTGCGATTGCAGGGGTGGCCGGTCCGGAGTCAGCCAACAATGCTGCGGCACAGGGATGCATGATCCCCCTCTTTTCACTGGGCATCCCTACCAACGTCATGATGGCCATGCTCTTTTCGGCTCTCATCATTCATGGAATTCAACCGGGTCCCCTCTTTATCAGGGACAACCCTGACATCTTCTGGGGCCTGATCGCCAGCCTGTACCTGGGGAATGTCCTGCTTCTCATTCTGAACCTCCCTTTGATTGGCATCTGGATTCAAGTGTTAAAAGTTCCTTATCGAATTCTCTTCCCTCTGATCCTTCTCTTTTGTTTGATTGGCGCTTATACCACAAACAACTCCAGCATCGATCTCCTCGTTATGCTCCTCTTCGGAACGGCGGGTTACCTGATGAAAAAGTTTGTCTATGAAGGGGCTCCCCTTGTCCTCGCCTTTGTTCTGGGTCCGATGCTGGAGCAGGCCCTTCGTCAATCCCTCCTGATGTCACAAGGAAGTTTCATGATCTTTATCTCTCGTCCGATCTCCGGCACGGCTTTAGGAATCGCCCTCGTCCTGCTTCTTTCGACCATCTTCCCTTACATGAAAAAACGACGGCAGAAATATGAAGAATTCAAGGAGTGAGCAAAACCAGGGTCAGGCCTTGCAATAACACATATGTTAGTTCATTGACGCCTGTGTTCCAGCCTTACCCTCTGATTAAGAACAGGGGAGGTGTCCGTCCATTATTTCTTATGGGGCATCACACGATGTTTGGAGGGAGGGATCAAATGGGTGGGTGCGCTTGAGAAACGACCCATCCTATTACATCAGGATACCGATAAACAAGTCTGCCCCCGAGCCTATGACCCCTAGATGACAATACTTTATTACGATTGACCCCTGACTGACCCTTCCTGACGTCCACAGGAGAGTATCTGTTCGTTAAATCAGCCTAGAACTTGATTTTCACCTTCACGTCCATTCCAGCTTCTGTTCACCATTTATCTAGAAAGTTTTTTAAGGTGTCTAAAACAAGCTCACTTTGTTCAGCGCCTCGCGCCCCCCCTCTGTCACCAGAAATGTTCCACCATTCATCCAGACGTGGTCATCATCTCGTAACGGGATGTGAACGACGATGACCATGCCTGGCTTTATCACGGTTTCGTCTTTCGGATCCAACGAAAGGAATTCATCCGCATCGAGGCCTAAGGCATGGCCGATTCGGCCACCGAGGGCATAGCCTCTACTCCGAGCGATCTCCGCCGCAGCCTGGTAAACGTCGCAAGCTCTTGAGCCGGGTCTCAATTCCTGAATGGCTGCAGTGTATGCCTTTCCCCACACGTGAAGCAACTTTCCATCTGATGCCTTATAGGCTGAAAGCGGAATGTCCGCACGGAGTTGCGTGAAGTACCCCTCATAGGCGGGCGTAATTTCAACACTCAATCTTCCTCCCTCGATAAGGACACTTCCGACAGGTGCATAGAGTGAGTTCGTCTCACTACAGTTAATCAGATTCATCGAGTATTCACATCTCCCCTCGTGAATCATACGACTCATCTGTCCGTAAATTTCGTGATCCGTCAAACCAGGTCGAATGATGCTCTTGAGGTACAGATAAATGTCATCGGCCACCTTCGCTGACATTCGACAGCATTCGATTTCTTCTTCACTCTTGATCAAACGGGCCTCGCTAATGATATTCGTCGCATCGCGAACTGAACCGGGTCCATACTCTTTAACGAGATCCAGATAGATGGAAATCGGAATTGTATCCATTTCTACTAATCCCACTCCACCCCTCTTTTTGAAACGACGCACCTCGTCTATGACCAGTTTCTGAGGTCTCGGCTGGGGTCGGATATCGTTTGCCCAACCCCGTGCGTTTGGAGTATGAATGGCCAGGCTTTCTCCAGGGAAAAATACAGGCTCACTTCCCTCCCGGGGAAACACGACGTAGTGATGAAAAGCGGCCACAACCCCATATCCCGCAAGGTACCGGTGATTGCCGCGATTATTGCTGCCGTCGCGGCCGATGACGACCAACACATCGAGATCCTGATGGCCCATTTGCTTACGAATAAGTTCATAACGCCGTTTACGCTCTCTCAGCGATATAGCCATCCTTTGCCTCCATTCACTACGTCTCTTGAGAGTACCGAGTTCTTAACGATCAAGATAGCTTAATTTTGCCTTCCTTTGCAAGTTTGGTTTTCATCTGCGAGTGTCGAATAGCTAAATCGATCCACTGCTGCATGAGTCTCTTGAATCGTTTGAATGTTGCAATTTGCCCTTCGAGGTCTGGTACGTACTCGGCCTTGACGTATTCGGTTTTGCTCTTCATCCGATAGGTGTAACTGATCTGATAGAACCCGCCTTTCTTTTCTTTGGGCCTCTGGTATTGGTACGTCAGTGACCCCGGCCTCATCTCCCCGATTCTCATTAGTTCTTCTTTGACTCCGGCGATCTTTTTCTCGATCGGATCCAGTTTTTTATGCATACGGCCCCCTTCCTGTTTTTTGTATAATATAGCATATATATGCTATATATACAAGCCTGTTTCCCCAGAAAGGAGAGCCTTCTATGGTCCTTTGGATTCAGTGGTGGAAGATGGTCCGACAGTTGCGCCCCGCCTTTGCGCGGGAAACAACCTTCCTGTGGTTTGGTCTCTGTCTGGTCGGCCTCACCCTTCGTCCCGATCTGCGAGGCGTGAGCAGCATCATCCGGGCGTTAGGCTTGAAGGAGGTTTTCTATGACCGGCTCCTCGATTTTTTCCACAGCAAAGCGGTTCTCGTTGACCTCCTTGCCGCCCTTTGGTGTCGCCTGATCTTGACCGTCTTGCCTGCCTCCCTCGTGCCCAAAGTCAATGACCGCCTTGTCTTGATCGGCGATGGAATCAAACTGGCAAAAACCGGTCGCAAAATGCCGGCGGTGAAAAAACTGCACCAGCAATCCACGAACAACACCAAACCGGAATTCATTTACGGCCACTCCTGTCAAGCCATCGCGCTGCTGGTCGGATGCGCCCAAAGCTTCTTTGCCCTCCCCCTGACCTGCCGCATTCATGAGGGGATTGTCTTCTCAAACAGGCAGACCAAAAGCTTATTGGATAAAATGGTCGACCTGGTCCGCTCCTTGACGATTCCCATACCGTTGTACCTGGTTTTGGACGCCTATTATGCCAGCAAAGTAATGGTCCATGGCTTGCTTCACAGCGGGAACCACCTGATCACTCTGGTACGTAAGAATGCCGTGGCTTATTGGCCAGCCCTGCCCAACTCCGAAAAAAGAAGGGGTCCGAAAAGAAAATACGGACCGAAGGTCAAACTCAAAACCTTGTTCCAAGACGTTTCGAGTTTCATCGAGGCGCCCAGCCCGACCTACGGTGAATCCCATGTCACGATACGGTATCGTCCCATCGATCTTCTTTGGCGCCCCGTGGGCATTCTGGTCCGCTTTGTCCTGGTCATCCACCCCCAGCATGGATCCAAAATCTTCATGACCACGGATTTGTCCCTGTCCCCCCTGCACATCCTTCGAATCTATGGATTCCGATTCAAAATCGAAGTCGCCTTCAAGCAAGCCCTTTATACCCTCGGAACCTACGCCTATCACTTCTGGATGGCCAGCATGACGCCTCGTCCCAATAAATCGGGCGATCAATACCTGCACCGAAAAAGCCAAGCCTACCGAGATCTCGTTTCCCGAAAAATACGGGCCTATCATTGTCACATGCAACTGGGCATCATTGCTCAAGGCTTACTGCAGTACCTCTCTTTGACATGCACGAAGGCCGTATGGCAGTCCTTTGGCTCATGGCTTCGCACCATCCGCAATGGCATTTATCCCTCTGAGCAAGTTACCGCCCTCGCGATGAGAAACACGCTTCCCGAATTACTCGTGAATTCGCCCGAGAACCCAATCCTCGTGAATTTCATTAGGCAAAAGATTGACTTGAACAGGCAAGAGGGATTACGATTGATAGCAGCTTAACAAATGAAGGGTAATTGTTGATACTCACTCAAACGTTTAACAAAATGGCGGAGAGTTCTCGGTACTCTCAAGTAATCTCCATAAGCAAGTGGATTGATGGATGGATCATCATAATAATAGAAGAAGTTCGCTCCTCCTCTTTGTCTGACTCCTGCTCTCCCCTGACGCTTAACCCCGATGACCCCCCATACAAAAAGATGGCGAAGAATCTGGACCGCCTGTATTTGAAGCGGCTTCCTTTCCACAAACGTTTGAAGACGTTTTAAAAGTTCCTCTTGAGACAACTTGTGAAGTGAGCCAGAAAGAGAATCCAGAAGGTCTTTGATATACGGAAACTGTTTTTGGTACTCAATTATCAGGTCTTTATACTTGCTTTGACTATATATTTCTTCTTCCGCTAACCTTGTATCAGTCGTTTCGATCGTTGAATGTCCATTTTTGACTGCTTCTTCGATAGCGAACCGGGCAAATGATATGATATCCCGAGGACGTTTGAAAGTTCGATCTACGATGTATTTTTCAGCTGATGCTCGGCTTCTATATGCTTTTTGGGAAAATAAGCTTGCCCAAATTTTATCGTTGCCGGACTCCTCAAGATTTAGGCTAACTCGGACACGTTCGCAAAGCACAGCTTTGAGGTCGTCACTGTTCCAGTACAACGTCTCTTCATTCTGCCGCAATTTATCCTGATCATCAAAGAAAAGATTATCATAAATGTCGGACCGGAGGAAAACGGTGACGATGATCTTGCTGGCGAATGTTGAATTAAGTTCGTTAGCTGCTTTAAGGAGGCCAATGACGAGATTTTCGGATTCTCTGGACGCATCCCAACTGTCGTCAAGCCTGTCAATGATGATACGAATTTGTTTCCCCTGAGGCCATTCGGTAAGGAGTCTTACCTTTATTTCTTCGGTGACTCTTAATGGAGTAGCAACTGTCCCAGTATCTCCAAAATCAAAACTCACCCATTG
>Ga0214473_10008118_pt1 | contig 12435 bp, 10 predicted proteins | sample RVTome_7_FD_203509 | JGI IMG/M metagenome (GOLD analysis project Ga0214473, IMG submission 203509) | Soil microbial communities from uranium-contaminated site in the Upper Colorado River Basin, Wyoming, United States - RVT98D197 | ecosystem: Environmental > Terrestrial > Soil > Contaminated >... | reverse complement strand
CGGAGCGGCGTGCCGTGTGCCGCCCATCCGTCCAGAAAGGCGTCGACGTCCGCGAGGAGCCCGGCGCGCGCGGCGGGCTCGAGTGGACGCTCGGCCGCGAAAACCCACACGCGGGCGTGGTCGGGCAGGGAAGTGATCGAGACGCGGGGCATGAACGGCTCCTGTTAGCGGGGGTCCGTGGAGGGGTCGGCGTTCAGGTCGAAGCGGGGGACGCGTGCGCTGCGTTCCTCCCCGGCTTTGTCCACGAGCACGTACTCACCCTCCATCCAGCCGGTGGTCGCGTGCAGAACGCAGTAGCTTTTGTACTCGTGTACCGTACCGGGGTGCAGGATGGGCTGGCGTCCGACCACACCGTCGCCCTCGACGTGCTGGTCCTCGCCACTGGCGTCGTGGATGTGCCACTGCCGGCGCACGAGCTTGAGCGTGCCCGCCCCGGCGTTCTCGATCCGGATACGGTACACGAACACGTACTCGTGCAGCTCCGGCCGGGAGCGCGCCGCCACGAACTGGGGGCGCACCGTCACCCGGATACCGTCCGTCATCGCATAGTAGAAGGACTGCCGACCCATGGCTCGGAATGTACTGACCCCTCCAACCCGCCTCCTCCTCGGCCCCGGCCCGTCCAACCCGGCACCCCTGGTCTCCGCGGCCATGGCCGCCCCGCTCGTCGGACACCTGGACCCGTACTTCCTCCAGGTGATGGACGAGACGATGGCCGACCTCCGGACCGTGTTCGGGACCGCCAACCACCATACCATCCCGATGTCGGGGACCGGCACGGCGGGGCTCGAGGCCATCATGTTCAACCTGCTCGAGCCGGGCGACGAGGCCGTGGTGGGCGTTGTGGGCTACTTCGGCCAGCGGCTCGTGGAGCTGGCCCAGCGGGCGGGGGCGCGGGTGCGCCGGATCGAGGCGCCGCTCGGCGAGGTCATCGCGCCGGAGCGGGTCAAGGAGCAGCTGGACCGCCGCCCGCCCAATCTCGTCGCGCTGGTGCATGCGGAGACGTCGACGGGCGCGCACCAGCCGCTCGACGAGATCGGGAAGATGGTGCGGGACGCAGGCGCGCTCTTCGTGGTGGACTGTGTGACGTCGCTGGGGGGGATGCCGGTGGACGTGGACCGTCGCCTGATCGACGCGGCCGGCTCCTGCTCGCAGAAGTGCCTTGGCGCGCCACCCGGACTCGGGCCGGTCACGTTCGGGCCGCGCGCCATGGCGGCGGTGCAGGGCCGCCGCTCGAAGCCCGCGACGTGGTACCTGGACCTCCAGCTCCTGTTCCAGTACTGGGGGGAATCAGGAGGGCCGCGCGACCGCGCATTCCACCACACGGCGCCGGTCGCCAACCTCTACGGGTTCCGGGAGGCGCTGCGCCTCACGCTGGAGGAGGGGCTCGACGCCCGCTACGCCCGGCACCGCGCCGCCCACGAGCGTCTCGTCGATGGGCTTGGTGCCCTCGGCCTGTCGCTGTTCACGCCTGAAGCAAACCGGCTGCCGATGCTCAACGTCATCAACATCCCCGAGGGAGTGGACGACCTGACGGTCCGGAAGCGGCTGCTGGAGCGCGGGATCGAGATCGGCGCCGGATTCGGGCCGCTCAAGGGGACAGCGTGGCGCGTGGGGCTGATGGGGACGAATGCGACGACGGAGGTGGTTGACCGATTCGTCGGGGAACTGGCGGCGGTGCTAAAGACCACGTGAGGACGGGAGCACGAGAGGGCGTGAGACACGCTCACGTGCTCACGTGCTCACGTGCTCCCGTGCTCACGTCACCTTCGGGTGCTCCCCACTCTCCCGAAGAACGGTCGGCGTTGCCCACGCCGGCTTGGGCTGCTGGGGCAGGCCCAGATGGGCCCGCGCGCGGTTCAGCGCGTCGTCGAGATTCCCGAACAGGTTCTCGTCCCCGATCCGGTCGAGCAGCTCGGACTTGGCGAGCGCCATCATCGGTTGCGCGTGCACGTCCGAAAGCAGCATGAGCGTGCCAGCGACGCGGTTCTTCTCCCAGACGTCGGTCAGGGCACGGAGCCCGGTGGAATCGATGGCCGGCACGTTGCGCATCCGCACGATCATGACCTTGGGCTGCCGCTCCACCTGGCCAAGCGTGTCCCGGAACCGGTCGGCCGCGCCGAAGAAGAACGGGCCGTTCACCTCGTAGACCAGCACGCCCTCTGGAACATCGCGCCGGGCGGAGGCGTTGGGATCCGCCTCATCGGGCCGGTCCTGGATCTCGCGGGTCACGATGCTGATGTTCGTGACCTCGGCCATGCGGCGCATGAACAGGAACGCCGCGAGCACCATGCCGACCTGGATCGCGATCGAGAGGTCCACGAGTACAGTGAGCAGGAACGTGGCGAGCAGCACCATCACATCGCTGCCCGGTGAGCGCAGCTCCGACCGGAAGGTCCGCCACTCGCTCATGTGGTAGGCCACGATAACCAGGATACTCGCCAGGACCGCGAGCGGGATGTAGCTCACCCATCGTGAGAAGAACAGGGTGACGAGCAGGACCGTGAGGGCGTGGATCATGCCGGCGACGGGCGTCCGGCCGCCGTTCCGCACGTTCGTGGCCGTCCGCGCGATGGCCCCGGTGGCGGGGATCCCGCCGAACAGCGGCGTCACGACATTGGCGATACCCTGGCCGATCAGCTCCATGTTCGACCGGTGACGTCCGCCGATCATGCCGTCGGCGACCACGGCGGACAGCAGCGACTCGATCGCGCCGAGCAGGGCAATCGTGATGGCGGGCGACGACAGGGCCCGGAGGCGTTCCACCGTGATCCCTTCGGGCAGCCGGGGGATGGGCAGCGACGCCGCGATCGTCCCAAAGCGGTCGCCGATGGTCTCCACCGGCAGGTCGAACAGGCTCACGATGACGGTGCCGGCGAGCAACGCCACGAACGGGCCGGGGACGCGCCGGTTCACGCGCGGCCAGACGACGAGGATCGCGAGGGTGAGTGCCGCGATCCCGACGGTCCACGCGTTGATGGTGCCGGCGGCCCTGGCGTAGGCGCCCCACTTGGTCAGGAACTCCGCCGGGACGTCGCCCATGCGGAGGCCGAGGAGGTCCTTCACCTGGCTCGAGAAGATGATGAGCGCGATCCCGCTCGTGAATCCGACGGTGACCGGGAAGGGGATGAACTTGATCACCGCCCCGATCCGGGCGACCCCCATGGCGATCAGCAGGATGCCCGCCATGATGGTGGCGATCAGCAGGCCGTCCAGGCCGTGCTGTTGCACGACGCCGTACACGATCACCACGAACGCGCCCGTGGGGCCGCCGATCTGCACCCGGGAGCCGCCGAGCGCCGAGATGAGGACCCCGCCCACGACCGCGGTGACGAGCCCGCGGTCCGGGGTCACGCCGCTCGCGATGGCGAAGGCGATGGCAAGGGGGATGGCGACGATGCCGACGATGAGGCCGGCGACCGCGTCCGCCCGGAACTGGCTGAGGGAGTAGTCGCGGGCGGTTGTGACCAGCTTCGGGATGAGCACCGGAGAAAGCCGTGTGGGGGACGTTGGCACCAAAGATAGTGGTCGGGGGAAGGGCGCCGGGACCGGCGCCCGCGCGGCCCCTATCGCTCGTTGCGCTCCATCCGACCGAGCAGTCGCAGCAGGCCGTCCAGCACCGTGAGCGGATGCGGCGGGCAACCCGGGATCCAGAGATCAACGTGGAGCTCGGGTGGCACTCCGTTCAGGACTTCCGGGCTGCCGCGGAACGGCCCGCCGCTGATGGCACAGGCTCCGACGGCGATCACGAGCTTGGGGTCCGGCGTCGCGTGGTAGGTCGCGAGCAGGGCCTGATGCATGTTGCGGCTCACGGCCCCCGTCACCACGATGCCGTCCGCGTGCCGCGGGGACGCGACGAACTGGATCCCGAACCGCGCCATGTCGAAGACCACGTTGCCGAGGGCCACGAGCTCCGCCTCACACCCGTTGCAGCTGCCCGCCGAGACCGAGCGCAGGCGCAGGGATCGGCCGAAGAGCCGCCGCATGGCGGCGTCCAGCGGGCGCGCGAGCCGGACCGCCCCGGTCTCCGTCAGGAGATCGTCCCGCGCGGTGGCGCCCATGGCGACGTCCCGCGTGAACTGCACCGCGCCGTGTGGGCAGGCGTCCGCATCCTCGGGTGCGAACAGGCAGGCGCCGAGATCGAGCCGGGCGGTTCCGTCCGGCCCGACACGGATCAACGCCGAGGGCGTCCGCGGCCCGCAGTCGCGGCAGCCGTCCGGGCATAGCGCGGCGTCGAGCACCGGCCGGCCGCGGAACCGGTCCGGCAGCGCTGCGTCGGGCCCCGGGAACGGCGACGTCGGTGTCCCGTGCGCGAGCCGCGCCCGCAGGAAGTCAAGCATGGCTCGCGCCCACCATCACAAGTCGTGCCCCGCGTACGACAGGTTGAAGCTCTTGTTGCACAGGGGAAAATCGGAGATCTCGTTGCCCGGCATGGCGGCCGCGAGCGCGGGCCAGTTGCGGAACGAGGGGTCCGTCACCTTGTAGCGACGGATGCCGCCCTCCGCGTCGGTGATCACCACGTGGACGATCTCCCCGCGCCACCCTTCGACCAGCGCCACGACCAGCTCGCTCGGTCGCACCCCGCTAGCCGGGACCATCGTGCTGCCCTTCGGGACACCGTCCAGCTGCTCCTCGAGGAACTCCAGAGAGCGTTGGATCTCGATCCGGCGCACCTGGGCGCGCGCGAAGACGTCGCCCGCCCAGGCGGTCGCCACGGGAACGTGGGCGAACCGGAACACGCCCCACGGGTGATCGTGCCGCACGTCGCGCGGGATCTCGCACGCCCGCGCCACCGGCCCGACGAAGCCTTCGCGCTCGGCCAGGGCCGGCTCGACCACGCCCACGCCCTCGAGCCGGGCCTGCACGGACGCGTCGGAGAACATCAGGCGGGCCACGGGCGCGAGCATCTCGGACGCCCAGCGCAGCCGGTCGCGCAGCTGCTCGACGAGCGCCGGCGTGAGGTCGAACTGGACTCCGCCCGGCCGAAGCAGACCGCGACCGTAGCGATTGCCCGACAGCGCCATCAGGAGGTTGAGGAACTCGCCGCGCAGCCGCCCGAAATAGGCGGCGCCGGGCTGGTAGGCGATGTCGCCGGCGAGCGCGCCGAGGTCGCCGACATGGTTCGCCAACCGCTCGAGCTCGAGCGCGATGCCGCGGATGGCCTGCGCGCGGGGCGTCTTGCGGCAGCGGGCCAGGGCTTCCAGCGCACCGCAGTGTGCGTCGGCATGTCCCACGACCGTGTCCCCCGCGATGGACTCCGCGACGAGCGCCGCCCGCGTCCGATCGGCGGTCTCGAGCAGCCGTTCGATCCCGCGGTGCTGGTACCCGAGCATGATCTCGAGGCCGAGCACGCGCTCCCCATGGGCCTGGAAGCGGAAATGCCCGGGCTCGATGATCCCCGCATGCACGGGACCCACGGCGACCTCGTGGACCTCGTCGCCGTCCACTCGATCGAACGAGTACGCTTCCCGGTCCCGGGGCTCCCAACTCCACCCGCTCGGCGCGTGGTCCGGCGGGTGCCGGCGCACGGGCTTGAGCGCCGGATGGCCCTCCGGGACCGCCGCGCACTGCTCCCAGATCTCGCGCTCGAACCGTGCGGCCTGCGGGCAGTGCGGGGTCAGCGTGGGGTACCGTTGCTGGACCACCGCGGACGTGATGCCGAGTGCGCCCGCCGTATCGTCGGCCACGATGGCCACCAGCTGGATCCGGTCGGCGCCGTCGGGGAGACCGAACAGCGACACCAGGCGATGGCCGCGCGCGTGGGCGTCGGCCAGCGTCGCGCCGAAGCGATCGACGCTCTCCACCGGCACCGACGCGAACGGGATGGCGCGGCGGTTGCGGAGCCCGAGCCCGAAGAGATCCGTCACGGAGCGATCCCGCCCAGCGCCGCGGCGGCGTGACGCAAGGCCTCGCCGAGCGGCGCCGGTACGTAGAGTCCGAGCAGCAGGACGGTCAGGGCCAGCGTGATCGGACCGGCCACCAGCCACGCGTGGTCGGCCTCCGGACGAATGCCCGGACTTGGCTCTCCATGGACCACCCGCAGGATGCTGACGGCCATGCCGGCAAAGATGGTCGCGAGCAGGGCGACCACCACCAGCGCCAGGGTCGTGTGCCCGCCCGCCACCGCCGCGCGCAGGATGATGAACTCGCTCAGGAACGGGCCGAACGGTGGGGATCCCGTGGCCGCGAACAGCCCCACCACGAGCAGCGCGGCCGAGATGGGCAGCGCGCGGCCCAGGCCGCGCACGGAGCCGCTGGACGTGCCGGCGGCCAGCACCACGTTGCCGACCGCAAGGAAGAGCAGTCCCTTGGCCAGCGCGTTGTTGACGAGGTGGAGCGCGCTGCCGTAGGTGCCGGTGCCCCCCAATCCCAGGCCGAGGACCAGCAATCCCATGTGCTCCACGCTGGAGTACGCGAGCAGGCGCCTGAGGTCGGCCTGGCCCAGCACGAACGCCGCGGCCACCACCAGCGACACCACGCCGAACCCGATGAGGACGGGCTGGGCAAACGACGCGAGCCCTGCGGCCGCCACGACCTGCGTGGTGCGGGCGACGCCCAGGAATGCGAGCGCCGTGAGACCGCCGCACATGAGCGCGCCGACGGGGCTCGGTGCTTCCCCGTACGTGTCGGGCTTCCAGGTGTGCAGCGGGGCCAGGCCCATCTTGGTCCCGTAACCCGCGAGCAGGAAGACGAACGCCGCCTTGAGCCACGCCGGATGGAGCTGCGGGGCGCGCCCCACCAGGTCGGCGAGCACCAGCGGCCGGTCGGTGGCGGGGACGGCGAACTGCGCGGTGGCCATGAAGAAGGTGCCGAGCAGTGCCAGCGCGATGCCCACCGACGACAGCACCAGGTACTTCCAGACGGCCTCGAGCGACCGCCGGTCATGGCGGTGGTAGATGAGCGGCGCGATGGCGAGCGTGCTGGCCTCCATGCCGACCCAGAGCACACCCAGGTGGTGACTGAGGCTCACGAGCGAGGCCGCGGCGAGAAAAGCCAGGAGGCAGCTGACGAACGCGCGACCGCCGCGCGGGTTCTCGTGCCGCAGGTAGCCCACGGCATACACCGCGACCACCAGAAAGAGCACGCTCACGATCGTGAGCACGAGCGCGCCGAGATCGTCGAGCGCCACCCAGCCGCCCAGGACCGGCGCGGGCCGGCTCACCCACGCCGCGGTCACCAGCCCCGCGTGTACCGCGGACGTCCCCAACAGCCAGGCGGTGCGATACGCGGTCCCGCGGTGCGCGTAGGCTCCCACCGCGCCGAGCGCGGGCACGACCACGAGCGCCAGGAGCGTCACGGTTCCTTCAGCTCCTCGAGCCGGGAGGAACTGAGGGTGTCGAACTCGCGGTTGATGTGGAACACGACGATGCCCATGATGAACACGCCGACGAACACGTCCAGCAGCACTCCCAGCTCCAGCAGGAACGGCACGCGCTCGGCCTGCGTGAGCCCGAACACGAAGATGCCGTTCTCCAGCATCAGGTAGCCCACGACCTGGGTGATGGCCTTGCGCCGCGACGTGAGCACGATGAGCCCGGTCAGCACGTTGGACAGGGCAACCGCGACGAGGAGGGTGCCCTCGCGCTCGGGAAGCGGGAGCCTGGGTGCCACCACGAACGCGACGGCCACCGCTGCGGCGCCCAGGAGCACCGAGGTCGTGAAGCCGATGAGGGGCTCCACCTCTCGCCGGACATTGGCCTCTCGAATGGCCCACCGCAGGAACCAGGGCAACGCCACGGCTTTCACGACGCCCGTGCCCAGCGCGAGTCCGATGATGTGGAGGGACCACCCCGGGTGCAGCGCCAGCGGGAGGACCGCCAGCAGCAGCCCCTGCGCGCCGATCGCCCGGATGCACGTGCTGAGCCGACTCGTCCCGAGGATGGCGAAATCGGTCAGCACCACCAGGGTGAGGAGCAGGGAGCTGAGGGTGGTCATCCGGCGGAGCCGAGCAGCAGGATGATGGCGAACGCCGGCAGGATCCCCGCCGCCACCAGGAACCGGGGCACGCGTGCCAGGGACATGCGCGCCATCATGGCCTCGACGACCCCCAGCGCCACCGCGACGGCACCCAGGGCAACGAGCCACACCGCGAGCGACGCCGCCACCGGGAGCCCGGCTCTGGGAACGAGGACGTCCACGATCATGGTGCCGAACAGCGCGAGCTTGAGGGCGGTCGCGTACTGAACGATGGCAAGGTCGGGTCCGCTGTGGTCGAGCACCATGACCTCGTGGATCATGGTCAGCTCGAGGTGCGTGGCCGGGTCGTCCACCGGCACTCGGCCCGTCTCGGCAATGGTCAGCAGCAGCAGCGCGCCGGCCACCATGGCGAGGGCCGGGCCGTCCGCGCTCCACAGGGAAGGCGCCTCCGAGAACATCAGGGCCAGAGACGTTCCACCGGTTGCCAGTGCCAGCGCCGCGAAACACAGCACGAGCGCCGGCTCGCCCATGCTTCCGAAGGTGCCCTCCCGGCTGGCGCCCATTCCCTCGAAGCTGGACCCGGTGTCGAGGGCCGCGAGCACCAGGGCGAACCGGCCGAGGGCCAGGAGGCCGGCGAAGGCAATGAAGTCGCCGGCGAACGTCAGGAGAGCCGAGCGTCCATCGAGGGGGAGCAGGCACGCCGCGGCCGCCGTGGTGGCGAGCAGCAGGATCGGCGCGATCCGGAACACCCACGTTGTCGTCCGGCTGTAAACCGTGCCTTTCCTCCAGAGCCTGGCGAGGTCGCGATACAGCTGGGTGACCGGCGCGCCGCGGCGGCCGGTGAGCAGGCTCTTGGTCCGGTTCACGATGCCCGGCAGCGCCGGCGCTGCCACGAGCGTCAGGCCGAGCGCCACCCACGTAACGGCGGTCATCGCGCCCCGCCGAACACCGCGAGGTAGAGCAGCAGCACGCTCACCGTGGCCACGATGTAGAGGAGGTAGAGCTGCAGCCGTCCCTGCTGGATGGGCCGGAGGCGCGCGCCGGCCCGGCGAACCGCCCGCCACGCCGGCTCCAGCGCCCGGTCCAGAACGACGTTGGCGGGGTGGGTTGCGAACGCCTGCGCGGTCCGCTCGACCGTGACCCCGGCCAGCTTGCCGAACACGTCCACGAGGGGCGCCGCGAAGGACGACGCGGAGTACTGCATGCGCGTGGTGGGCGCCGCGTACCCGCACGCCCACGTCGCGCCCGCCGCGACCGCGGTGCGTCGCTGGGCCGTGGCCCGGAGGACGGCCGTGAGGCCAGTGACGCCGAGCAGCACGGCGGCCAGGACCGAGATGCGGGCGGCTCCCGACAGCGCCGGTCTGGTCAGTTCGCCGATCACGTCCGCTGGGATGCCCGCGACGGTGGCCACGACCCGCGCGGCGGAGGGAATCACGATCCCGGGGAGCACGCCCAGGAGTCCACACGCCAGGGCCAGGGCCAGCATCGGTCCCCAGGCCGCAGCCGGGACCTCCACCGCGTCCCCGGCTGCCGGTGTCCGTGGGTGACCCAGGAAGACGGTGCCGCACACCTTGGCGAAGCACAGCAGCGCGAGTCCGCCGATCAGCCCGAGCGCGGCGGCGCCGAACACCGCCAGGGCCGCCGGCGTGCCGCTCAATCCCGCGTGAAAGAGCGCCTGGAAGACGACCCATTCACTGACGAATCCGTTGAGCGGCGGGAGCCCGACGATGGCGATGGAGCCGATGAGGAACGTGATCCAGGTGAGCGGCATGCGTCGCGCAAGGGCGCCCAGATGCTCCAGCTCACGGGTGCCGGTGGCGCGGAGGATGCCGCCCGCCCCAAGGAACAGCAGGCCCTTGAACAGGGCGTGGTTCAACGTGTGCAGCACAGCGCCGAGGACGCCCAGCGCGGCCAGGAGCGGGATCCGATACGCGAGGCCAAGCGCGCCGGCGCCGAGTCCCACGAGAATGATGCCGATGTTCTCGACACTGTGGTATGCCAGGAGACGCTTCAGATCGTGCTGGGCCAGCGCCCAGAGCACGCCGAGCACGCCGGACACGGCACCCAGAATCAGTACGGTCCACCCCCACCACGCGGGCGGGGCCCCCAGCATCGCGACCAGGCGCAGCATGCCGTAGATGCCGACCTTGATCATCACGCCGGACATGATCGCGGAGACGTGCGACGGCGCCGACGCGTGCGCCTCGGGCAGCCAGAAATGGAGCGGCACGAGCCCCGCCTTGAGACCAAACGCCACGAGGCCCAGGCCAAGCAGGAGCGACCGCGTGGCGCCGAGCTCTCCAGCCACCGCCGCGAGCGACGCGAAGGTGAAGTCCGGGGCGTGCCGCGACCACAGGCCGAACATCACGATCAGCAGCAGCGTGGCCGCGTGTGTGGCGACCAGGTAGACGAGCCCGGCGCGGCGCACCTCCGCGCGCCGGTGGTCAAACACGATGAGGAAGTAGCAGGCCAGCGCCATCAGCTCCCAGGCCGCAAGGAAGAACAGCGTCGCCTGGGCCGACACCACGAGCGCGAGGGCCACCAGCAGAAAAGCAAAGCCGAGCTGCGTCTGCGGCACGCCGCCGTGCTCGACCTCGGCCGCGAGATACCAGGCGCCGAAGATCGCGGCGAGCGCCCCGACGCCCAGGATCAGCACGAGGAACCAGGCCGAGAGCGCGTCCAGCCCCATGACCCAGGGGCCACCCGGCACCTGCGTCGGCAACTCGATCGTGGCGAGCGCCGCTCCCCGGAGCACGCGAACAGCCGGCACGAGGGCGGTGCCCGCCCCGGACACCACCAGCACGACGAACACCCGCGCGGCGAGGTGCGGCCGGCGGGCCAAAGCGACCGCTGCCACTCCCCCCAGCAGGACGAGCGCCAGCCCGACGAGCAGTGGGGTCATCCCTGCACTCGGAAGAAGGCGGTGGCGCGTCCCTCCAGATGCCGGATGCTGTCGAGGATCGCGTCCGCCGCCGCCCGGTCCTTCAGAAGTTGCCGCAGCCCGGCGTCACGCAGGACCAAGCCCAGGCGGCTCAGGATCTTGAGATGGGCCGGGACGCTGGGGCTGATCAGGACGAACAGCGCGTGCACGGGCAGACCGTCCAGCGCGTCGAAGTTCACCGGGTGGCGCAGCAGGCAGAGCGTCACCAGCGGTTGCTCCACGTGCAGCACGATGGGGTTCCGGGCGTGCGGAATGGCGATCCCATCGCCGATGCCGGTGGAGCCCATGGCTTCCCGCGCCTCCAGCACGGAGACGAGGAACTCCCGGTCCAGATCGGCGGGCAGGGGAAGGCGGGCCACGACCTCCCGCAGGACGCCGGCCTTGTCTTGGCCGCCCACGTCCGCGTGGATCCCGCCCGCACTCAGCAGCGTGGAGAGGGGTGGGACCTCGTCGGGGGAGCGGCGGGCATCATCGAGCAGGCTGCGCGAGACGGCGATCCCGTTCTCGGTCGCCCATTGCCAGAGCTCGACGGCGTTGAGGTACAGCCGTTCATCAACGCTGTGGGCGGGAAGGCCGCGCTTCTTGATCCAGCCTCGCAGGGTGCCCTCGTCCACCTCGAGATACGAGGCCGCCTGCCGGAGGGTGAGTCGCATCAGCCAGTGGGGGCTGTCGTGGCCAGTTCCTGAAGAGGCTGGGAGACGCAAAAGGATAACCGGCGCCGGTCGGGATGACAACGTCGCCGCGCACGCCGCGCCGCAGCCCAGCCCATGTTGGTTATTGGCATCGGTGGGCGACCCGACGGGTCGCCCCTACGTCGGCCAACCGTGCGCCAGCAGCAACGTCCCGGCCAACGGCCAAACGGCCAAACGGCCATACGGCCAGACGCCTAACGCATTGGCGGCACCGCCCACCGGTTGTTGGACCGGTCTATGTCGGGGAACACCTGCGCGGCGTCGATCTCCACTACGGCGACTCCCAGCCGGCCCACGACGAGGACCTCCGCCCGCGTCGCTCCCGTGAGCCAGGTGTCGACCGGGATCTCCTGCTCCTCAGTGGTGCCGTCGGTTCGCGTGATCGTGAGCCGCACCGGCATGGGGGCCAGACCGCGATCCTCGACCACGATCCTGGTGCCGTCGGTCTCGGGTGTGACGCTCACGATGGCCTGGTCGAGGGTCCAGGTCTCGTAGTACCACGTCCGCCAGAACCAGTCGAGGTTTCGCCCGCTCACGCTGTTGAACGTATTGAAGAAGTCCCACGGCTTGGGATGCTTGAAGCGCCACCGCTGGAGGTACTCACGGTAGACCCGCGCAAAGGCCTCCTGACCAAAGAGCCCGCGCAGCGCCGCGAGCATGGTCGCCGGCTTCTGGTAGGAGGCGATCCCGTACGCCGGACCCGGATAGTGATAGTCCGACCATCGCATCAGCTCACCCTCGAGCCCCGCCCGCGCGATGCCGAGGTAGCCGTCCCGCTCGTCGGCGTCCCCCGTGTCTCCCGGGCGGAACTCCTCCCGCGCGCGGTTCTCGTTGAACGTGGTGGTGCCTTCGTCCATCCACGCGTGCCGGCGCTCGTCCGTTCCC
>Ga0214473_10008117_pt1 | contig 12435 bp, 13 predicted proteins | sample RVTome_7_FD_203509 | JGI IMG/M metagenome (GOLD analysis project Ga0214473, IMG submission 203509) | Soil microbial communities from uranium-contaminated site in the Upper Colorado River Basin, Wyoming, United States - RVT98D197 | ecosystem: Environmental > Terrestrial > Soil > Contaminated >... | reverse complement strand
GAACTTCCTTTTTCCTACAATCCTTCATCTGGATACATTGTGGCGGCCAATAACGCCATCGTCGGTTCCGATTATCCCTACCAGATTGTCGATACTTGGGACCTGGGCCTTCGCGCACAACGCATCGTGGACTTAATCGAATCCGCCGAAGGGCCGATGGATATTTCTTACTTTAAGAGCATGCAGGGAGATAACCTAAATTTAGGCGCATTGCAGATTATTCCCTATCTCGCCGATGTGGACTTTGGCGATGCTCATCTCAATGAGCTGCGCGACCAGTTAGCAGGCTGGGATGGCCGGCAAGATGCCGATTCAGCTCCTGCGGTCATCTTCAATACCTTTTTAATGCATTTGTTTGACGCTGGGTTTCATGATGAACTGCCCAAGGCTTATTGGCCGGGGAGCGGCAGTACCTGGTATATCGTGCTCAGCCAGATGCTGGCCGATCCACAAAATGCCTGGTGGGACAATGTGAACACCGAAGTTGTCGAAACCCGCGATGACATCCTGCGGGCCGCCTTTGCAGCCGGCGTTGCTGAGGCGGAAAAGACGCTGGGCAAAGATGCGTCGAAGTGGGCGTGGAGCGAGTTGCACGCGATCACTTTCCAGCATGCGGTGATGAGCGATTTCCCGCTGATCGATCGTCTTTTCAACCGCGGTCCTTTTGCCATCTCGGGTGGCAGCTCCATAGTCAACGCGACTGCCTGGGAAGCTTATAACGGCGACTATACGGCCATGAGCGTCCCTTCCAAGCGCAGCATCATGGATTTAAGCAACTGGGAGAACTCCCTCGAGATCAACATCACCGGCCAGTCGGGACACGCTTATCATCCACACTATATTGACATGGGGCCCATTTGGGCCAATTTAGAGTATCTGCCCATGCATTGGGAGCGCGCCGCTATTGAAGCGGACGCAGAAGGGCACCTTATCCTCATCCCCACCGAATAAGCTATTAAAACAAAAAACAGACGCATATGCGGTCTGTTTTTTGTTTTAATTTGCCAATTTCTTACTTCTTTTACCTTTACCGCGCTGGCGAAGAAATTCCAAGACCGGTGGCAAGATGGAAATGAAGACAATGCCCAGAATCACCAACGTGAAGTTTCTTTGAACTGTAGGGATATTGCCGAAAAAGTATCCAAGGGAGGTGAAAAGGGCCACCCACAACAGGCCACCGATGACGTTAAATAGAACAAAACGCGGATAGGTCATGGCCCCCACTCCGGCTACAAAGGGGGCAAAGGTGCGGATAATAGGAATAAAGCGCGCCAGGATGATGGTCTTGCCGCCATATTTTTCGTAAAAGGCGTGGGTGCGGTCGAGATATTCCCTTTTTAGGAAACGAACATCCTCACGGAAGACGCGCGGCCCGATAGTGTGGCCAATGGCGTAATTCACGCTATCGCCCAGGATGCCGGCCAACGCCAAAAGGCCAAAGAGCAACCAAGGGTTGAGCAAACCCAAACCCGCAAAGGTAGCCGCGGCGAAAATCAGCGAATCGCCGGGTAGAAAAGGGGTAACCACAAATCCGGTCTCCGCGAAGATGATAGCGAAGAGAATTACGTAGGTCCAAATGCCATAATCTTGAATGATCTGACTCAAATGAGCGTCTATGTGTAAGAAGAATTGCAGGATTGAGAGAATGAATTCCATGAAAGCGTTATCTCCTCGATGTAGATCTGACTTTTCTTGTGATTGGAACGGCTGCGGCGCGCAAACGGTGGTTGCTAACGTTCAGCAGCACGATGGAACCGATGGCCAAGACGAATAACACGATCCAGGAGCTGACAATAAGGTGAGCGGGCACGAAACCATTTTGGTCGCCTAGCCCAAGGGCGGCCGCAGTGCTGAGCACCGCCATCACATTCCAAAGGCCGTGCAAGGCGACATTCGTCAAATACGTTCCGGCTAATTGTAGATAACGCCTTTCATTCTTGGCCCGCACCAGAGCATAGCCACTCAAAGCAGCCGTAAAGATGTGCATGGCGCTGGTGCCCACACGCGCCGCTGAAGTGCTTGCCCATGCCTCGGGACCCGCGCTGGTCATCAGGCTCTCCACCAAGGCATATCCCGCTCCGCAGATAGCGCCCAAGGCAAAGCCTTGGCTCGGGTTTAGCCTGCGCCCCAACAGGAGATAGACGCCAATTGGTTTTAGCAGTTCCTCGATCAGCGGGACAATTAATGAAAGACTTCCAAGAAATAAAATAATAAGAAAGGGATCACTAAAAACAGGCTGCAAGGCCTCTAACATTTGCCGGGAATCGGGCCCCAAGCGCTCCGCCAAGCGCGAGGCCGATTCGAAGGCGCGAGCCAACTCGGGATTCAAGCCAATATAGATGATAACGAAAATGAGCAAGATCACAATGCCGGTGATCTCAATGGCAAAGGCGAAGAAAGGAGTGAGGGTGAGACCGCTGCCGAAAGCGCCCCAGGCCCGCTGTGCGGAACCGGGTTGCAAGCCACGTAGCGCAAGCCAAAGCAACCAGGCCACAGCCAGCGCGGTAGTGACTAGATGCAATGGAGGCAAAGCTAGCCAGGCGAAGTTCTGATTTGAGATCAACTGACCAAGGCCGAGGGCAAGCGGAAGCAAAAAAATAATTAATGCAAAGCTAGAGCCGGGAAGCTTTGTTTGTGGCTTGGGCCGTCCCGTTATGTGTTGAAAGGCGTAGAAGGCTGAGGGGAATAATAGTAGCCCAATAAAAAAGAGCCCCGCTGCGCTTAAGAGTATGCTTGTGGCGGCGGAGCTATTTGCACTCGAGTCAGTCAGTTGGAAGAATGCCCCTACTGCTGCGGCAAAGGCAAGCGCCCACAACCCCAACATTCCCAGGATACTCAACGCGAATTGAAGTAGAGAAGCCCAGTGCGCTTTTGGGGCGGCGGTCTTGGCGCTGAGGCGGGGGCTCAATGCACCTCGATGGTTACATCCAGGATCAAATCGCCGGGCGGCAGGCCAGCGCTTTGGGAGGGATCGCGCGGCGTCAAGCTTTGCACTACCTCCATGCCTTGAATGACTTCACCGAAGATAGTGAACTGTCCATTGAGATGTTCAGCTGGAGCCAAGGTAATGAAGAACTGGCTGCCATTTGCAGTGGGCCCGGAATTGGCCATGGCCAGGAGACCGGCGCGGTCGAAGGTGAGGTTGGGGGTTACTTCGATGGCGAAGGCATAGCCCGGGCCGCCATAGCCAGTTCCGGTTGGGTCGCCTGCCTGGGCCACAAAGCCAGGCAGGACGCGGTGGAAAGTGACGTTATCGAACCAATCGTGTTCCGCCAGGAAAATGAAGCTGTTGACCGCCATCGGCGCTACCTCGGGGAAAAGTTCAACGACGATATCACCCTTCTCGGTGGAGATGGTGGCGGTGTAACTAGCGCCCGCTTGCAGGCTCATCTGCGGGCATGCGCTGAACTGGCGTTCACGCAGCAATTCGAGCTGGATGATGGCGTCCAGGCTGTAAATGTCCAGCGGACCGGAGTAGGGCACGCCATTGATCAGCAAATAAGGTGCAGCGCCTAGTTGTAATTCCTGACCACGCTCCCAAGCCGTTTGCGCTAGCCGTTCCAGTTCGGCACTATGCAAATCGGCGCTGAATTGGGTTAAGTCCAACTCCAAGCTTCGCGCGGCCTGCAAAAGCCAAGATTCAAAATCTTCGAGGCTCAGAGTAGTCCATTCGGCTTGCTGCGCAAAAAGCAGGTCGTGCATTTCCCAAAATTTGCTTTGACGCCCGGCGGCTTCGCTGGCTTGCACAGAGAGAGCGGCCTTGTCGTGCAGCGGTTGATCGGGTGAACCGATCAGGGGAAAGTGGCGATAGATGACACGCAAGTCTTGAGGATATTTCGTTTCCAGTTCGGCTAACACAGCGCTGAATTGGGCGGAAGGCGGGGATTGGAAATCACTATATTCGATCAGAGCCACTTGCGCGTTAGCGGGGCCGCGTGCCCAATCGTGTTCGCTGGGTGGTGGCATGGGAGAGTTGGCGACAGATGCGGCGCGATCGGCACTGCTCACTGCGGTGCAGCTTACTTCAGGCAGCGCTGCACTTGCTGGCGACGTCGAGGTAACAGCGACGGGGCTAGCAGTGCAGGCAACGAGCAGAGCCAAAAAGACGCAAACGAATAAGCGCAAAATGGAATTATTGAAAAGATTAGACATGCGGGCGGATTGTACCAGCCAGTCTATTCGCCGAGATTTGCTAGCAAAGCTTGCAAATCCGCAAAGGAAGTAAGCGGCGCCATGCGTTGCAGAAATTCTGCTAAAGAAGCGCTGCGGGTGCGCAACTCACGCACGGCGATACCCACCGGGTCTTCCCCGGCAGGGCCAATCGGCGTATCGGCATAGCTGCCGTAAAAAGCAAAATAGGCCTGGTTCAACTTGCGAATGGCGTAACCATGCTCCCAGAAGACCAGCCGCCGCGCTTCCATATAGGCTTCCGCCTCCTCCACCTTGTCCTTAGCCAGCAACGCATCGACACGAATGCGGGTGGCGTGCATCTCGGCGCGAAAGTCAAAGACCGGAGCGGGGGGCGGGCTAGCGGCCTGCTCCTGCGATTGGCTGGAAGCCGGGAGTAGAGGCGACGGAACTAATTCGGGATAGAAGCGTGCAATCAGCGCTGCGCCAATCTCCTTCCCAGAAATATTGGCGGTAGTTTCGTTCATCGTGGTCAATTCTCCGCTGCGGCTATAAAGCAACCCCAACGGGCGTAAGGTCAGGTAGTTGTGCGTCCATTCATGGGAGATTACTTCGGCCAGCCAGTTGAGATCGCTGCTTTGCGCTACCATGGTTGGATAGGTGCCCACCCCACCCACGGGCACGACTAAAGTGGACAAGTCCAGAGCGTGGGCAACCTGCTGCTCCAAGGAAATATGCTCTTCGAGGGTAAGTTCAGTCTCCAGGGAGATATTGGCTTCCTGCGCAATCACATCGCGGCGAGAAGCAATGAGCGCCCAGGGCAGCGGCGTGCCGTGAAAGAGCAGGGGCGGGATGGTTTGGCCGCCTTCGGCTAGATCGAACTGGGCAATTACTGCGCCCAGTTGGGCTTGCAGAATACTTTCAGCCACAGGCGCCCGCTGGACACGTTGAGCATAAAGGGCAGCCAATTCCTCTTGTAATTTTTGAGTTTGTCCCTCCACAGTTTTCTGATCCGGGTTGGCATGCAAAATGCTCAGCTGCGCCTCCCCCATTTGAATTTGGCTGACCAGGGCCATGTAATCGCGAACGAATTGGCTCTGCTCCAGTTCGTCGAGATACTTCTCAATTCCCAGGGCGGCTTGCCGGAGTTTTATCCACACCGCGTCCCAAGTCCAGGTGACATAATCAAATTCGATAGAACGCGTGAACGCTCGAACGCGTTCGCTTGGATCCTTCTGTGGAACAGAAGCGCCGCCAATGCATTGGCTGAGCAGCAAGAGGGACAAAAGTGGGGCGAGACGGCGCATGGAGAGGATGATACTGGCCGTATTTTTCAGCGTCAAATGAGGGTTTGTTAATCGCTCAACCCCACATGCTATAATCCGCAATAATGAATTTCCTCATCACCGGGGCGGCCGGCTTCCTTGGTTCAGCCCTGGCCAATCAGTTGGCGCGTGAGGGGCATTTGGTGCGCGGCTTGGACAACCTCTCCAGTGGAGAACCGCAAGCCCTTTTTGAAGATGTGCATTTCACCCGCGGAGATGTGAACGACCGCCCCAAATTGTGGACGCTGTTGCAGGATATTGATTGCGTCTATCATTTAGCGGCGCGGGTGCTGGTGGCCGAATCGTTGCTCTACCCACGCGAATATACGGAAGTAAATGTGGGGGGCACGGTTAGCCTGATGGAGGCTATGCGCGACGTGGGCGTGCGCCGGGTGGTCTTTGCTTCTTCCGGCGCGGTATACGGGGACCAACAAGAGCAACCCTTGCTTGAGGATGCCCCACCCTTCCCACGATCACCCTATGCCGTCTCAAAATTAGCCGCGGAATATTATGTGCGCACGATCGGATCGTTGTGGGGCATCGAAACCGTTTGCCTGCGCATCTTCAATGCGTATGGCCCCGGCCAGCATTTGCCCCCTTCACATCCGCCAGTAATCCCCAATTGGCTGCGCCAGGCGGCGCGTGGCGGCTCGCTGGTGGTGCATGGAGACGGCAAGCAGACCCGCGACTTCATCTATGTTCAGGATGTGGTGCGCTCCCTGGTGGCAGCTTCCACGGCGCCGGAAGTAGACCAACAGGTCATCAATGTGGGCAGCGGCAAAGAAACGCGGATGCGCGATTTAGCGCAAATGATCCTGGAAGTGACCGGCAGCCAAGCGGAGATATTGTTTACGCCGCGCAATGATCCTGGAGTCTCACGCATGCGCGCGGATACTGAGTTGGCCGGAAAAATGCTTAGTTTTCAACCGCGCACTTCACTGGAAGAAGGTCTAAGGTTAACCGTAAAAGAAGACGAGCGTTTCATAACAAAAGAGAAACAGCGGGCGTTTTAGACAGAGAGGCTTCATGTACAAGAAAATTCTTGTTCCCCTAGATGGCTCACAACTCGCCGAAAAGATTTTGCCGCATGTGGAAGCCTTAGCAACCCAAGGGAAAAGCTCGGTAGTTTTACTGCAGGTGGTGGAGCCGGCTTCGGCGGAATTCACGCCCAGCCTGAACATGATGGTTACCCCGCAGGAACTGGAGCTTTACTGGAAGAGTTTGCAAGCAGCAGAAGAAGCGGCAAGCAAGTATTTAAAAGATAAAGCGGGGGAATTTGGCAAAAAGAAAATCGAAACCGAAACCGTGGTGCAGCGCGGCGAAGCCGTGAATGTTATCGTTTCGGTTGCTAAAGATAAAAAAGTGGACTTGATCGCCATGGCCAGCCACGGGCGCACGGGTTTGTCGCGCGTCTTTTATGGCAGCGTAGCCAATGGGGTGCTGCACAAGGTGGATCGGCCCCTATTGCTGATCCGGGCCGAAGAGTAATTTCCGCGACTGATTTAATTTTTTAAAAAAGGCCCGCTGCTCAAATGGCAGCGGGCCTTTTTATCGTTATTGGACTTGGAAATCGAGCGTGGTATTGAGTTTATCGTTCAGGTACAGATCGACGCGATATTGCCCAAGTGCCCACAGCGTTTCGGGGGTCAGAGAGAAGTATAGTTGCGCATCTCCGCTGGTGATACTCACGTCATCAATCTGTGTATTGGGCGCAGCCCCCTCTGCGTTCACAGCGGTCCAAACCGCTCTCACAGTTGTATCATCGGGGGCATTGGACAATACGACGATGGCGTAAAAGATGGAGTCTTGATTATAAACTGTAGTGAGTTGGGCGCCATCCGAGTCAAAGGCCATGAAGGCATTAGAGATATTGGCCGTGCTGACATTGAAGCCACAGGCTAATGCCAGCAGGCTTAGGACGGCGAAGATACTGAGGATTTTGAATTTGTTGCTTGTCATCGTTTTCTTCTCCTTATGGTTTGATGTGGTTCTTATTCTAAACCCAAATGTTTTGCTCGGCGGTTAACTCGCCGCCGACATCGCCTGTATTTACCGTCCCCACCGGTTCGACCAATAAAATGCTGCATTCTTCTTTTGCAAATGGTTTGTGCTCCATTCGCTTCGGGACTATATAAAGATCGCCCTTTTGTAAGTGTACTTTGCCATCACGAAATTCGATCTCCATTTCGCCCTCTAGGACAATAAAGGCTTCATCGGTTTCCAGGTGACGGTGCCAGGGAAAATCTCCTAGGATCTTGGCAAGCTTGAACTGGTAATCATTCAATTCGGCGATGACGCGCGGGGCCCAGTGTTCAGAGAACTTGGCCAGCTTATCTTTGAAATTGATGGCAGTGTAGGCCATCTTAACCCTTTGCTTTGCCCTTCTCTTTGCGCTTGAATTTCGCCCTTTGGTCCTTCTGGGGAAGTGGCGCCTCCGGCTGTTTGGTTTGCCCGTGCGGCGGCGATGCTGTTGGAGAGCCCTCTGCTTGGATTGAGAGAACCTCAGGAACTTTTTTGATCCCCAAATCCACACTTTCTTCCATTTGGATCTGTCCGCGTAAGAAGGCACCCTCCTCGGTGGACATGGCCACCGTGATCACATCTCCCCACACCCGCCCGGTGGCGCGAATCTCCACTTTTTCGGCGAGGATATCTCCCCGCAATGCTCCCGCGATGATCACATGCTGGACGCGGAGTTGGGGGCAGGTCACTCGCCCCGTAGCGCCAATGACCAGCAAGCCATCCAGTTCGATCTCGCCATCATAAGCGCCTTCAATGCGCACACCGCCTGTGCCCCTCAGTTTGCCGCGCAGGTTGACCCCATCAGCGATCACCGAGGTAATGCGCTCAGCTGGCTGGGCTACAGGTTGTTGCGGGAGATTGGATTTGCGGCGAAACATTTATTTGGCTGAAACTTCTGCGGGTGGCTCATCGGCTGCGATGCCAATGATATTGAAGCCTGAATCCACATACAAAACTTCACCTGTGATGCGAGTAGAAAGATCGGAGGCCAAGAAAAGGGCGGCATTGCCCACATCCTCAATGGTCACGTTCTCGCGCAACGGCGCCACTTCCGCAAAACGAGTGAGCATGCCCTTGAAACCGGAGACACCTGCGGCGGCTAGCGTGCGGATAGGTCCGGCCGAGATGGCATTTACGCGGATCTTTTGAGGGCCGAGATCGCGAGCTAAATAGCGCACCGAGGCTTCCAGAGCAGCTTTGGCCACGCCCATCACGTTGTAGCTGGGTACGGCTTTCTGGGAACCATAATAGGTCATCGTCATCAAAGAGGCACCTGGGCGTAATAATGGCTGGAAAGCCTGGGCTAAGGCAGTGAAGGAATACACGCTCACATCCATAGCCAGGTGGAAGCCCGCTCGGCTGGTGTTGTAATAAGGCCCGGTGAGTTCCTCCCGGTTGGCAAAGGCGATGGCATGCACCAAAATGTCGATCTCTCCGAAGGCTTTTTTGGCTTTTTGCGCCACCGCGGCAATATCCGCATCTTTGCTTACATCGCAAGCTTCGACAAATGTGCAGCCGATTTGCGCGGCCAATGGTCGCACCCGCTTTTCGAGAATTTCCCCGGCGTAGCTCAACCCAATCTTGGCACCCTGCTCGTGCAGAGCCTTGGTTACGCCCCAGGCGATGGATCGCTCGTTGGCGACTCCGAAAATCAGTGCGTTTTTTCCGTCCAGTAAGCCCATGTCTCTCCTAGATAAAACTCTGTGCACTTAGCGGTAAGGTGGCGAGAAAGCGCCAAGGCCTGCTTTTCCAGGGTTCGGGCACCGTATATAAGCCTACCCGCGGCCCAATCTGGACCTGGCTATCGGGAACTGAGATCCCTGCCTCAATGAATATTATAGCCTTGGGGTCGGCCAGGTCTATGCCGTTGTAACGGCCATCTAGTCCAAGTGCTTTGGTCAACTTGCCCGGGCCATCCGTCCAGCGCTTTTGCGGCAGTCCGTTGCGCCGGGTAGCCATCCGTTCTAACCCCTCGGTAGGTTCGATTGCGCGGATGAGCACCGCATGCGGTTGACCTTCGGCTTGGGTGATGCAATTGAACAGCCAGTGATTGCCGTACGTGAAGTAGACGTAGGCGTGGCCGGGAGGACCATACATGACGGCTGTGCGCGGTGTGCGCCCGGCCTTGGCATGACAGCCCAGGTCTTCCTCGCCGCAATAAGCCTCTGTTTCGGTAATAATGCCAGCCAAGCGCCGGCTGCGGCCATCCACTTTTTCTTTGTGCACCAAGGTGCAGCCGATCAGTTGGCGGGCTACTTGTAGGGTGGGTTGGGCGAAGAAGGCGCGCGAAAGTCGTTGAGTGCGGATAGGCCGGGGCATACCCTCAGCCCCCGATGTAGGACATTTCCACTTTGGGCAAATCCGCTGTTTGGGCCGAGCGCAGTTCAGAATATCGATCTATGCGCTTTTGCCAAACCTGGCTAACCGCCTGGCGCAATTCCTGATCGCTGGCACCGCCGCGCAGCAAACTGCGCAGGTCAGTTCCCTTAATGGCAAAGAGGCAGGTATAGAGCTGCCCGTCCGCTGAGAGCCTGGCCCGGCTGCACGCTCCGCAGAAGGGTTGGGAAACGGAAGCGATGATGCCGATCTCCCCGCTGCCATCGGCATAACGATAGCGTTCAGCCACCTCGCCGCTATAATTGGCTTCGAGCGGCTCAAGGGGCAGTTCAGCATGAATGAGGTCGTGAATTTCGCGGGCGGTGACCACGTCATCCAAGCGCCAGCCGTTGCTATGGCCCACATCCATGTATTCGATGAAGCGCAAGACATGGCCTTTTTCACGGAAATAATGCGCCATGGGCAAAATGGCGTGCTCGTTTATCCCGCGCTTGACCACCATATTGATTTTCACCGGGTTCAAACCCACCTCGGCGCTGGCCTCGATCCACGCGAGCACTTTGGCCACTGGGAAATTCACATCGTTCATGGCCGTAAAAGTCTCATCATCTAAAGCATCCAAGCTGACGTTCATGCGACGCAAGCCGGCGGCTTTCAAAGAACGTACCCGCTTGATAGGGAAGGAGCCGTTGGTGGTTATAGACAAATCTTCAAGGTTGTCAATGGCGCCCAGCATGGCGACCAGGTTTTCAAGTTCGCGGCGCATGAGCGGCTCGCCGCCGGTGAGGCGAATCTTGCGCACTCCTAAGCCAACAAAGATGCGGGAGATTCGCGTGGCTTCCTCAAAAGTGAGCAACTGATCATGAGGTAAAAAGTGATAGTCACGCCCGAAGATTTCCTTGGGCATGCAATAGGTGCAGCGGAGATTGCAGCGATCGGTGACAGAAATGCGCAGATCGTGCAGGGGGCGATCTAAGTGGTCAATAGTTTCCATGATTATATTTAAGGTCAAGAAAACAAAGGCGCAGTGAGGACTGCGCCAGGGTCATGCTTGTCGTTTAATTATATCGCGTGCGTCATTTAGGAAAACTATTTGCCAGCAGGTTCCCCAATCTTGCCGATTCTCGAGTTGCGTATTCCTTTTAGCAATATCCAAACGCCTGCGCCAATCAGGAAAAGGGGCCAGAGCTTGGCAAAAATAGCCGGCCCGCCCAAAAAGCCGCTGAAGATGCCGAACAGGAATAGGCTAAGCAGCACGAGCCCGCCACCCTCCTTAAGGCCTTGCCAAAAGCGGCCTTCCAGCAAGTTGGTAAGCAATACGCCGAAGCCCACAAAGCCCGGGATCAATGTCCAGGCATAGGCCCAGCTATCCCAGTCGCCACTTTGGTTTTGATAATAAAGTAAGGTGCCGATGCCGCCAATGATCGAGGCGGGCACTGCCAGCCCGGGAGCGCGCACCAACACAGCCATGATTAAAAAGAACAAACCCGCAGCGACGACCAGCAAAGGCCATTCGTATTCGATTTGAATTACCCGATTTAATTGGGGGTAGTACTGCGCTGCCAAGAACCAGGCGCCAATGAGCAGCAGCAGGAAGCCAATGACTATGTTGCCTCTACGATGCGAGTCCATATTCTATTCCCTCGATCTTCATTATACGATTTTCAATCCAATTTGCGCAGCCCTGAATGCGCCGTGCGCCGCTCGCGAAAAACGCCAGCCACACCCATCAAGACCAATGCGGAGCCCGCCACAGTCCACCAAGTGATCGCTTCCCCGAGCACAAGCCAGCCTAAAGCGACCGCCAGCACAGGGTTCACGTAGGCATAGGTCATCACAATCCGGGTGGGCAAAAGTCGCAGGGCGGTAACATAAGCAGTGAAGGCGAATAAGGAACCGAAGATGACCAGATAGACCCAGGCCAACCAGGCCTCCTGGGTAGGTGTTGGCAGCGGCTCGTGACGCAAAACCATGACTATGGCGAAACCCACTGCACCGAACAGCATTTGATAAGCTGAACTGACGCGTGGGCTTAGTTTTACAGGCCGGCGCGCCTGCAACACACTACCGGAGGCCCAGGTTACGGGCGCCACCAGGAGGGCCAGAATGGCGATCGTATCCGCTCTTATGCCGGTCATCAGCGCGGGAGTGGTTAGCACGGTGATGCCGGCGAAGCCCACAAAGAGCGCCAGCACGAGCCGGATAGAAGGCAATTTGCGGTCGATGATCGCTTCAATCGCCGCAGCCCAAATGGGAGAGGCGGAAACGAGCAGAGCTGCCAGGCCTGATTCGGCGCGCTGCTCGGCAAAAGTGACCAATCCATTGCCGCCCAGCCATAGCAACATCCCCGAGGCGGCCAAGATGATAGCCTCCCGTTTTGAGAGGCGGATGGGCTGCTTTCGCAGGCGGCTCCACAGCAGCAATATCGTTCCGCCCAGGGCGGCACGCATAAAACCCATAGTGAAAGGAGGGAAGCCGGCTCCTTCGCGCACTGCTATACGGATAGCCAAATAGGTACTGCTCCATACCAAATAAACCACAAAAAGGTTGGCTAAGCCCACAGGATCGAGGCGTTGGGGTTGTTGAGGCTGCGAAGTCTTTTTGGTTTTAACCACGAATTTTA
>Ga0214473_10008116_pt1 | contig 12436 bp, 12 predicted proteins | sample RVTome_7_FD_203509 | JGI IMG/M metagenome (GOLD analysis project Ga0214473, IMG submission 203509) | Soil microbial communities from uranium-contaminated site in the Upper Colorado River Basin, Wyoming, United States - RVT98D197 | ecosystem: Environmental > Terrestrial > Soil > Contaminated >... | reverse complement strand
GAGGACCTGCAAACCGGCCAACAGCGCATCTATCACCTCGGGCTTTACTTTACGATTTACGCCAAAAGCATCGAGGAGCTAAACGCCTTGACCGACCAGATCGAGTCCACTCTCGGCGGTATGCTGGTGAACACCAAACAAACCATTTTCCAGATGGAACAGGGTTTCAACTCGACCCTGCCCTACGGCCTCGACCAGATAAATATTTCCAAAAACCTCGATACCAACACCGTAAGCACCACCTTCCCCTTTGTGAGCGCCACGCTCTCGGGCAATGAAGGCATCCTTTACGGCATCAACCGCCACAACAATTCGCTCATCCTCTTTGACCGCTTTAAGCTGGAGAATGCCAACCTCGTTGTTTTCGCCAAATCCGGCGCCGGCAAAAGTTACACCGTCAAGCTCGAGGCCTTGCGCAGTTTGATGTTCGGCACCGATGTTCTGGTAATTGACCCGGAAAACGAATACAAAGCGCTTACCAACGCCGTCGGCGGCAGTTACTTCGAGATGAGCTTAAACTCCGAAAAACGGATAAACCCCTTTGACTTGCCCAAAGCATCGAGCGACGAAACCGGCGAGATGGTCCTGCGCAGCGCCGTTTCTGACTTGACAGGGCTCATCTCCATTATGGTCGGCGGTCTGTCGCCGGAAGAATCGGCGATTCTCGACAAAGCGATTTATGAAACCTATGCCCTGCGCGATATTACTGTTGACATCCGCTCCCACGGCAATCCGCCGCCGCTCCTCCAAGATTTGCGCAACGTTTTGCAAAATATGAACGGCGCCCAATCGCTCACCCAGCGAATGAGCAAATACGTTGACGGTTCGTTCGCGGGACTATTTAACCAACCCACTAATTTCGAACTTGACCGCGGTATGGTCTGCTTTTCCATCCGTAATCTCGAAGACCAACTGCGTCCGGTCGGTATGTATATGATATTAAATTACGTCTGGAGCAAGATTCGCCATCAGCTGCGCAAACGCGTTCTCGTCATAGACGAAGCATGGCTCCTCATGCAATTTCCCGATTCCGCCCGCTATGTTTATTCGCTAGCGAAACGCGCTCGCAAATACTACCTTGGGCTCACCATCATCAGCCAGGATGTTGAGGACTTCCTCAACTCCGAGCAGGGCCGCGCCGTCCTTAACAACTCATCACTGCAGATACTTTTAAAACAATCGCCGACGGCTGTCGAACGGCTGGCGGAAGTATTCAACCTGACCGAGGGTGAAAAGTTTTTGCTGCTCGAGTCAAACATCGGCGAGGGATTGTTTTTTGCCGGCACCAACCACGTGGCCATTCAAGTTGTCGCTTCTTACGCCGAGGACCAGATTATTACCACCGACCCGGCGCAACTGCTGGCGGCGCGCGAAGCCCAAGCCACTGCCAACGCCCCAACCCAAGTGGTATCATCGAAGATAGGCGAGCCGTCAGTCGTTGGTAGTCAGTCGGGGATTAGTCATCAGTTATCGGGTGTCAGTGTTCAGGAACAGCCACCGAAAACTGATAACGGACAACCGAACACCAGCCTGCCTGCTACCCAGCCGCCTGTCAGCCAGCCATAAACCAATGATGGCTTGGATTTAAGGATGTGTCATTCCCGCTAATGCGGGAATCCAGTACCAACGGATGGAATAGAGTGGCCTGGATGCCGCATCATAGTGCGGCATGACAAGAGGAGTGTGCGGAATGACAGAAAAGTTGTCATTGCGAGGCCTGGCGAAGCAATCTCCTGATTCACCCAGATTGCCGCGCTCACGCAAGGTCGCTTGCCCTGAGCTTGTCGAATGGGCTCGCAATGACAAATAAACAACCAAATTTTTTAACCTTTAACTTATGTCCACCCTCCCTATTCCTCCCATCATCCCGCCCCAAGTACCGCCTCACGCGGCGCCCGACTCCAACGTCCCCGTCTCTTCCGACCACCGACGACCGACGACCGACGACCGACGAACCCTTCCTTGGGGAAAAATCGCCATCGCGAGCGGCATTATTATTTTAATACTCATCGGCTGGCTATCTTTGGGTAAAGTTGAGATTAATGCCACCCCCGGGCCCGATAAGGTTTACATCAACGGCAAAGAGGCAAAAATCGGCGCCCAAAAACATATGCCCGGGCAACTGCGCGTCAAAATCGCCAAAGACGGATACCTGACTTACGAAAAAACCTACAAACTTGGATTCCACGGAAATCTCATCAGCGCGCCGACGCTCAAAAAACTGCCGGTGGCGGAGCTGATGACCGAAGGAGTCGCCGGCGGCTTAACGCTCGCCAACAAAGGGGTTGGGACTCAAGGAATAAGCGCCGACCGCAACTATATTGTCCGCGCCACCCTCAAGAAGACACCCGCCGTAGGTGATCAGCCATCGGTGATCGGTGATCGGTCTGATTCACTGACAACCGAAACTCAATCCTCCGCCTTCAACGTCGAGAAGCTCAATCTCGACCCCTTGACGGCCATCGATAATGTCCAGTACCCGAGCGACAAGCGTTACGCCCTCATCACCGGTCAAGCGGGCGAAATCGGTCTCTTGGACTTCGCCCGCCGCGATGTCACCAGCCAGGACTACTCTGTTTTCGATTCAAACATCAAGTCCGCCGCGCCCTCCCCCGACGGCATAAACATTTTCTACTGGCTTTTCCAAAACGATTTGCAGAAAAATTTTTTGGTGCGCGATACACTGCAACGCAACCAGCCGGACAGGTTTTTCGACCAGCCGCTCATTGACCAGTTGGGTGTCACCAAACTCAAGTTTCGCTGGTCGCCCGACGGCCAAAAAGTCTTGGGACTGGGCGAAAAAACTATCCTCATTGATATCCTGGGCCGCAAAGCCAGCATACTGGAAGACAAGGCCACATTGGAGAACGCTTGGTTCTCGAACGACGGGCTAACCGTCATCGGGCTCACCGCCGAAAGCGTGCTCACTACCATCAATCTGACCACGCGACAACTTATGACCCACGACATTACGACGAGCGCCGACAAACTGACGATTGCCGACAATAATTTGCTTTATATCGTGGCAAAGAGCGGCGAATTTTTCAGCTACAATTTTGACACCAAGCTCAAGGTGGTATATCTTATAGATGCCAGCATTATCCCGTCCGATATCACGTCTTGGCTTGTCGACCCCACCGGCGCGCTGGTTTATTTCGTGGTTGACAATAAGCTATACACCGCGACACTGGTCAGGGGAGACTACAATGAGTAAAATCCAAATAACAAATAGCAAATTCCAAATAAGTTCCAAATTCCAAACTTATCAAATTTCGGACATTGGAGCTTCGAATTTACGTGAATTAAGAAACTGTATTCACCTTGTCATTGCGAGGAGCCCCGACTACTGTCGAGGGCGACGCGGCAATCTTACCCAAAGAGATTGCTTCGCCAAGCCTCGCAATGACACAACAATATTTAATTACACCTGTTGAGTTATTTAATTCACGTAATTTATTTGTTTTTTGATGCTTGTGATTTGGAATTTATACTGAAGGAGGGTCGTGCTCGCGAAGGGGAATATTACTAGAAAGCTTGTCATCATCTCACTGTGCGCGCTTTTTGTGTTGCCTCTTGCTGGTTGCCGGCAGAAAAAGACCACCACCAAGACCTCGACCAAAAACGTTGAGCTGACCATATGGCGTTCGGCGGACAGCAATGAAGCGTTTACCGACCTTATCAACAACTACCGCCAGGACAACCCGGGCGTTACCATCACCTACGTGGGGCCGGAAACACATCCGGAATGGAAAACCAACCCCGACCTTTACCGCCAAGAAGCCATCGACGCCCTCGCCACCGGCCGCGGCCCCGATATCTGGTCGGTGCGCAACGACTGGATGCCGGCCGACCACCTGAAACTGCGCGCTATGCCGGACGGGCTCCTCGGCAGTTTGAGCAAGGACGCGCAAGACCAGAAGTCGTCAAATGTCAAACTATTGCAAAAACTATTCGTGCCGGTGGCAACCAAGGACACCGTTTATGAATGCGGCGTCAACGCGCAAGCCATGGCTCTTGGCACACTCGCCACCGCCAACCTTGAGCAATGCCCGGTCTACGGCTTGCCGCTCTCGGTTGACAGTTTGGGACTTTACATCAACCAGGGCATTATGGAAAGCGCGTCGCAAGCGCTAGGCGACACCAATAAACTGACCAAGAATCTCTCGACCGAGGACGTTAAAGCTCTGCGCAATATAATGTCGAACGGCCCCAAAACTTGGTCGGAAGTGGTCAAAATCGTCCCCTACGTTACCGTTTCGGACGGCGCCAATATTACTCGTTCCGCCATCGCTATGGGACTCGGTACTAACATCGAGCAAGCGCCCAATATTATAAGCACGCTTCTGTTCCAAAATGGCACCGAGAAAATCGTTACCGACGACCTGCGCTCGGCCAATTTTCAGAATGCCAAGGGCGGCGAGGTTTCAAGCGCTTACCCGGGCCAGGGCGCCATAAAGTTTTACACCTACTTCGCCTCGCCCACTCTGGGCGGCAAAGCCAACCCACTCTACACTTGGAGCAAGGATTTCGCTCCGCAGGGCGCGCGCCAGGCCTTCGTTGACGGTAATCTGGCGATGATTATTGAGAATTCCGCTTTCTGGGCGACGCTCAAGGCGACAAATATTAAGTTCACGCCCGCCATCGTCAATATGCCCCAGCTCGAGTCGGCGGCTAATCCGACCAGTTATTCGACCTACTGGGTCGAGGGTGTGACCAACAATTCAAAAAATGCCGATGTTGCCTGGGATTTCATCGCTTACGCCGCCACCAAGGGCGTGCGCTCGTACCTCTCCAATACCAAGAGGCCGCCGGCGCTTATAAACAGCGCCGGGGAGTACGATACCGACGCCACCCAGCAACAGGTTTTCCAAGGGCAGGCGTTAATTGCCGACTCTTGGTACAAAGGTCCTGACGCCAACGAGACAGATACGATTTTCCGCAACTGGGCGGATAGCATTGTCTTGCGCGGTGTTAATGTCGCCGAAGCCACCAATACCGCCGCCAGCCAGCTGACCACCCTCCTGCAGAGCGCCGCCTCCGCCGCGCCTGCCGCTCCCTCAACTGATGCCAATGCTACCACCGCCACCCCCGCCCCAGCCGCCACAAACTAGATTTAAGAAGTAAGATTTAAGATTTAAGAATCTGAAGGGTGTCATTGCGAGGAGCCCCATTGGGGCGACGAAGCAATCTCCCGATTCACCCAGATTGCCGCGCTCCCCTGAAGTCGCTCGCAATGACAAGTGGTTGGTTTGCTTTAGAAATTAGGTCAATTAGGAATTAGAAATTTATGCCTCCCGACACCACTTTCGATCCGCTTTACGAAGCGCTATTCAAATACTACAACGGCCTTTTTGTGCCTCTGGCGGTCGTGCTGGCGGCGGTGATGATTGTTTACGCCGGCATCCTTTACACAACAAGCGAGGGCCAGCCGGAGAAGGTTAACGTTGCCAAGGAGTTTATTTTTGGCGCCATTATTGGTTTAGTGATAGTGTTGGGCGCCGGCTGGATAGTGAGCCAAATCGTGGGCCCCGGTAGCTCATAAGGTATTAACCTTTATTGTCATTGCGAGGAAGCCCCGTTGGGGCGACGAAGCAATCCAGATTGCCGCGCTCACGCAAGGTCGCTTGCCCTGAGCTTGTCGAATGGGCTCGCAATGACACGATATGATAATAAAAATTACAAAATGAAATTTGATTTAATTTCCCGAGCTTACGCCGCCACCGCTAAAAATTTCAGTAAAATTCCGACCGACGGATCCTTCGAATATAATGTCGTGCTGAAAACCGTTTTGGAAGTCGTGCTGGGCGTCGCCAGCGCGCTGGCCATCTTGGCCCTAATCGTCGGCGCGGCGCAGTACGTTGGCTCTATGGGCGACCCCACCAAAGCCGAAGGGGCGAAAAAAACCATCACTTGGGCCATCGCCGGCATAATTCTTCTAATGCTCTTCTACGCCATCATCGTCTATGTCTTGCCGACGGTAGTACCGGGAGAGGTAGTCCCGGGAGCTAGCTCACCATCTTAAAATATATCAAATCACAAGCACCAAATAACAAATAAATTCGAAGTCCCAAGTTTCAAACGTTTTGAATTTCGAATTTGGAACTTATTTGGAATTTGAGATTTGTTATTTGTAATTTCTAACTATATGGCTCTCATCAACCAAGGCACAATCGAAACATTGAATAACAGCGTTGGCTCGAGCGGCGGCAATCCCGGCCGCACCTTTGATGATATCAAGGACATCATCAACGCCGCGCTGGGCAGTTACATCCTGCCAACCGCATTTTTCTTGGTAATGCTTTACGGCATCCTGGGCGCCATTCAGTACTTTACCGCCTACGGCGTTGAGGAAAAAGCCACCAAGGGCAAAAAAATGATGACTTACGCCATAGTCGGCGCCATCATAGTCGCTTCCGCCTGGCTCATAGTCCGCTACGTCGGCCATTTCATAAACGCCAATGTGGACGTTGATAAAGCATTAGATACTGCACGCTAAAGCGCGCGAAATGTCGCTAAATCGTCACGCGAAAGTCATATGCGTTAAAATATATTGTTCGAACCCCAACGGGGTGAAAACTACAAGAGGCAGTAGTTCTCGGATTACCTCGAACAGTATTGTTCGAACGGAGTGAGAACTATTCAATCCCATAGTTCTCGGATTACCTCGAACAATAGCAACAGAGTAATATAATATTTGATCAATGTTCAAGACCCTACTATCACAACTCGATGTCAATGAAGGCGGGACGCTTATTGACCCGCGCAAGTACAATTCGGGTACCAGTACGGGGGATGCGCAATCACTGCCGCAACTGCTCATATCCAATGTCATAACGCTCATCATAGGAGTTCTGGGCGTGGCCGCCGTGCTGGCGATTATTTACGGCGGCATCCTTTACGTGACGGCCGCCGGCGACCCAGAGAAGGCGGAACGCGGGAAACGTGTTATAATGTATGCTGTAATCGGAATAGTAGTAGCCGCCGCCGCTTATCTCATCTACCTTTTTGTGATTAAAGGCGTGCAAAGCGGCCAAATCAGCTAAACGACAAGATTTAAGAAGTAAGATTTAGGATTTAAGAATCGGATGATTGTCATTGCGAGGTAACCCGAAGCAATCTCCTTCGTAACGTGCAAATTAAAATGACTTCGTCATTTTGCCCTTTACAAACTATTGTGGTAATATACAATCAAAATGCGATTCAGTGTCATTGCGAGGCCCGGCTAGGCGCAGCATTCCTAGATGTCATTGCGAGGTAATCCGAAGCAATCCTACCGTTAAGGTAAGATTGCCGCGCTCACGCAAGGTCGCTTGCCCTGAGCTTGTCGAATGGGCTCGCAATGACAGCTAGTAAAAAACAATAGATTAATAATATTTAACTTTATAAGGAGGCAACGATGCTTGCCAAGATAAGAGAGACCGGAACTAAACTAAGTGTTGGCGCCATGACCCTCTTTCTGGGCGCACAAAGCGCACTGGCACAAAACAAGGTTACCCCTGTAGAAACAGAAGCTGGGGCGGGCACAAGTATTGAGGTTGAGAAAGTACCCCTCCTTGAAGGCGATCTTACGGTATGGATTGGTAATATCGTTAATGTTATCTTGATCATTGTTGGCATATTAGCCGTGATTTACTTGATTTATGGCGGCATAATGTATGTGACGGCCGGCGGCGACGCGGAAAAAGCCAACAAAGGGCGGATTGCAATCACCAACGCAATTATCGGTATCGTTATCATTATGCTAGCCCTTGCTATCTACAACTTCGTTATTAAGGGTGTCGGCAAGGGAACAGCGAACTAAATAGTTCTAAGCCCACCTAGGGTAGGCGGGTAAAATTAGTTGGTGGTTGTACCGTCTAAAGATTAGTGTTATTCAAAGCCCGTCGCAAGGACGGGCTTCTTTGTGCTAGCGTGTACCAGGGAGATGGAGAGTGACTCCTGATCGGCCTTCGACCCAAGGGCGGAGGACGCGGGCGCCGGGGGGCAGGCGGAGGGGCGGGTAGGTGTCGATCTTGTAGTAGTTCGGCGACACCTGGCGGAAATACCCACCCTGATTCTGGCCCGGCATAATGATAACCGGCCCAAGTTCCTGCTGGTATTGCGGTTGCTCGTAGATGACCATCGGCTGCTGCTGCATTATCATCGGTTGCCCGTAGGGGGCGGGCTGGTATCCTCCGTAGCCACCAGGGTACGGGGACGATTGGTACTGGGGCTGGTACTGCAACTGGTGCTGCTGTTGGATGCTGTGCGCCAGCTCGAGGACGAGGACCTTCGCCAAGTCCTCGACCAGACGATTCAGGCCGTCGTCGCGGACACCACAGCTCTGGCGGTGCGGGTCTGCCGCCGCCGGCCGAGCCGGCAGAAGCAGGCAGAGAGTCATTGCCCAGATGAGAGGAGCCCAGAAAAAGAATCGTGTCAAGTTACTCACCCTTTCAGGGTGCATTTTACTTCCTCGCCGCTTCCGGCCAAGCCGGAAATCGGACGATAACTAACCATACCACAAACCGAGGGAAGTGTCAAGCAGGGCTACATAGATTTAAGATTTAGGAAGTAAGATTTAAGAAGTGGCTCGCATTTTCTTTTTTGTTGCCGTAATCAAACCCTGCAGCAAACGATGCGCGTGGTTAGCCTGATTGGCTATCTCGTCGAATTGTTCTTGGCTCAAATACTTGAGGTCTTGCGAAATTAATATTTGGTTTTTTAGCTCTATCAATGACCCTTGTGCCATATAATAAAATTGTGTTTTTTCCTTAAGGGTCTGGCGTCCAAATCCTTCGGCAATATTAGAGGTTATAGAAACCACCGCACGTCTCATCTGATCAATAAGCGAGAACCACTCTCGCTGCGGCATATCTTTAGTCATTCGATATACCAACAGCACTAGTTTATGGCCTTCTCGCCAAGCCAATAAATCAGTAAAGGTTCTGATTTTGGGGGTTTCCATTCTTAAATCCTAAATCTTACTTCTTAAATCTGCAAATAACGCGGCGGGTTACTTGCGTCCGCCGGCAGTCGTCGGCCGTGCCACGCCCTCCTCCTCCGTCACGCGCAAAACCTCCTCTTCCGTCGTGACGCCTTGGCGCACTTTATCCATCCCGTCCTCGTACATCGGCCTCATACCCTCCGCGCGCGCCGCGCGCTCATATTCCGAAACCGATGCCTTAACTTGTATTAACTTTTCCACGTTCGGCGTAATTCGTAAGACCTCGGCAATGGCTATTCGCCCCTTGTATTTCAAGCCGTTGCAGCGCGGACACGGCTGGGAATTAGGGATTGGGTTTTGGGTATTAGGGCTTTGGGGTGAGTTCTGATTTTGAGCATTAGAGCTTTGGATTTTATTTGAAATTTGTCCCGACGATCTGCTGATGTCGGGATCCCGACCCCCGACGTTCCGGTCGGGGCGTCGGGAGATTTTGTTATTTGGATTTTCCAAACCCGTTCCCCCGCACTCTCCGCAAATCCTCCGCACCAGCCGCTGGGCCATAATAAGATTTATCGAACCGGACAACAAAAACGGCGCCACGCCCATATCTAGTAAACGCGGTATGGCGCTGGGCGCCGAGTTGGTGTGCAGGGTGGAAATTACCAAGTGGCCCGTGAGTGCCGCCTGCATGGCCGTTTCGCCCGTATCGCGGTCTCTCACCTCACCGACCATTATAATGTCAGGGTCTTGGCGCAAGACGCTTTTTAGAGCATTGGCAAAGGTATAGCCGGAGTCCGGTTTAACTTGCGTCTGGTCTATGCCGCTAATGCGATATTCGATGGGGTCTTCAATGGTGATAATTTTTATCTGCGGGCTGTTGAGCTTCTGCAGGATGGCGTAAAGGGTCGTTGTTTTACCGCTTCCGGTAGGGCCGGTATTTAATATCACGCCGTGGGGCTTGCTGATAGCTTCTTCGATAACCTTTTGGTTAAGCGGCGAAAAGCCGAGGTCGTCGAGAGTTAGCAGTTTGCCGCTTTGGTCAAGAAGGCGCATAACAAAGACCTCACCCCAAGCGCCCGGAATGGCCGAAACGCGGACGTCAACCGGCTTGTCGCCGACTTTGATGTCAAAGCGGCCGTCCTGCGCCGCCTGCTGAATGTCAAGCTTCATTTTCGCCAAATATTTTATGCGATTGGCAATTTGTTTCAAAACCTCGCGCGGCAAGGCGACGACATCCTGCAAAACACCGTCTATGCGGTAGCGCAGACGGACATTTTTCTCGGAGGGCTCAAGGTGAACGTCACTCGCCGCCAAGTGAATGGCGCCGCCAAAAATTATCTCAAGCATTTGCGAGGTCGAAACCGACTTGATTTGCGCCGCGATGCCGGCCAAAGTTACTAATTTTTGGCGGGCGCCGGTTATCATAGACGGGTCAATTTCGAGCTTCTCCATCCCGGGCGGCACGGGCTCTATGAAGTCGAATTGTTTGATGGCAAACTCAAGCGAGGTTTTGGAGCATACCGTCGGCACAAAGTCGAGGTTAGTCATAAGCGCCATCTGTTTTAGGAATGGCAGGATGTTGGGGTTTTCGGGCACGGGAGAAGCCACCCGCACTTGGTTGTTGGCTTTTTGGTAGGAAACGACGCCGTACTTGAGCGACTCTTCTTTAGGGATAATTTGCAATGCCGTCGGCTCGATGGGAAAGCCGACAAGATTGATATAGGGCAATGCCAGCGCTTTGGCTTTCTGCGCCGCTTGCCGCTCTTCATCTTCGCGCGAAAATATCGATAATAGTTTGCCTAGGTCGGCGGACAAGGGACTCCTTCGGAGAATGACTAATTATTCTAATTAACCTAATTGCCCTAATCAAGCACCAATCCCCAATTGGGGACTTAGTCATTGGGATTTGATTGGAATAATTAAACTAATTGGGTTAATTATTATTTTTGTTCTTGTTTTTAATTTTTCTAACTATCGCGTTAAAAATTAAATTTAGTTCTTTTGTTTCCTGCCATAAAACCCTCGCTTCACTCTTCAGGGTAGGAACGGCTATCGCGATAATCCTTAACCAATACATAGCTTCCCGCGCTTCTTTCTTGCATATACCGATCTTATGCCTAAAATCCTTTCCCGATTCCGCGTCATCGGCTTCGCAGTAGTTCGCGCCGATACTGGTGCCTGCCCGCACAAATTGGCTGACGATTGGTTTAGTTACGGTATTTAATTCGATTTTTTTGGCAAAACTAACTATATCACCACCCAGCTTAGCCGTCCTCTCTTCAAGGTCATATTTTTTGTCTTGGTAATTATCAGGCATTGGGATTTGGGATTTGATTAGAATAATTAGGTTAATTAGGTTAATTAGAAATTCTATCTTTATTCTATCATTTTTAGATACAAAAATGGGGTGCTTCGGTCTGTGTCGCCACAAACCTCCGCACCCCGTGTTCTCCGCGATTATCCGGCTATGCCGGACTCTCTTGGGGAGTTTCGATCATCTGGCCGATTTCCAGAAGAATCATCGGCCCGTCGGGGTCATCCCCGTCGGTGGTTGGCACTAGCGCCAACCGGACCAAACGCTTTCGCCCCGCCCCTTCCCGACTAACATGAAAGAGCAGGGCTTCGCCGCCATCTTGACAGCGGCATGGCCGTAAAAACTCACACTGCAATAGCTTGTCTCCTTCCTTGTTGCGGTGCGACTAGCTGCCAGCTGGCAGCTAGCTATTGTCGTCGCCCTCGTCAACGACGACCCCGACGGGCTTGGGCTCCGCTTCGGTCTCATCCGTGACGGGAACCCCGTCGAGCGCGCTGGCGTCAGCCGCCGGCACCTTCCCGTTGCCGCCGCCCTCGGCGGCTCCCGACTCTGGGTTCTTCGCCGTAGGGTCCGGGACATTAGCCCGACTCTTGCCGTTCCCGTTGCCGTTCTTCTTGGCCGTCGCGACCTCATATGCCAGCCCCACTACCGTTGGCCTGCCGTTGTCGGCGCCCTCGCTGGCAGCCGTCCTCCCGGGAAGGTCAACGCACACCTCTGTCACAGAGCCGTCTTTCCGCAGATCCAAGTAGGCGACTGCTCGCCTATCCTCTTGCGAATTCGGAGCGTAGTTCATTGCGACACCCTCTCCTTGAACGAAGACGGGAATCTGCTTGACATCCGTGTGGTCGCCTAGGTCAAGGCAGAACAATGCTCCACTTTCGCGCATCAGCCGGCACCAGGGCAGACCGTCTATCCTCGCGAACCTCGCGAACCAGAGCGGCTGGACATTGCTTGAGCCACTCGGTACGAAGTCGGTCAGGATGATGCGCGCGGGCAAGCCCGAACACGCGCCCGTGGGGGTACGTTTCACGGCCTCGGGAAAGCGAAACTCATAGCTCACGTTGCCCTCGAGACGGAGGGAAGGAGCTGCCTCCAGCCTCTGAATCTCTCTCTCGTTCTCCTGGAGCAGTGCCTGAACCGTCGGACGAGTGTCGTCGTAGAGTCCCTTGCTCTGGACACGCAATTCCATGACTCTCTTC
>Ga0214473_10008115_pt1 | contig 12436 bp, 4 predicted proteins | sample RVTome_7_FD_203509 | JGI IMG/M metagenome (GOLD analysis project Ga0214473, IMG submission 203509) | Soil microbial communities from uranium-contaminated site in the Upper Colorado River Basin, Wyoming, United States - RVT98D197 | ecosystem: Environmental > Terrestrial > Soil > Contaminated >... | reverse complement strand
ACTTCATGACCCAGCCGCGCTTCGAGACTGGCGACCCTCGTTACGAGTGGGTCAACCGCATCGTCGCGGTGGCAGAGGGACGGGTCCTGCCGGGCGCCGTCGAGTACCGCGTCTATCAGGCGGTGAACGGATAGGCATCCTGTAGGCACCTGGATCCGCAGGACCCCACCGCTCTTGAAGTCAGACAGAGAGCGAAGACGACGCCACCGCTCAGGGGTCGTCATTCTGAAGTCGCTCTCGATTGGCTTGCGGAGGAGAGCTGCCGGCCCGGCGGCGGGGATTCCTCCCTGTCCCAGAGCGCGGCGTTCCCCAGCACCGCTTCGTCGATCTCGACCTCCGCGTCGGTCCGGAGGCGCTCCATCACCCGACCAAACTCCTGCTGCGCCTTCAGGGCGCGAAGACTCGCCTCGACTCGCTCGCGTACCTCCTCGAAGGAACGAGGCGCCGCAGCCACGATCTCGACGAGTTCGACCAGAGCCCACTCCCCCCCTTCGCCCACCACGACGCGCTCGCCCGGCACCCGCAGGTGCAATGCCTCGGGAAGGATCGAGCGCGGGAGATCGCGCGGGACGGCGGGGCCGAGATCCTCGGAGCTCTCCGGATCGAGGTGACCAGCCGGACCAAGCGCGGCGTCCGCTGCCCGGGCCGCCTCCTCCGAGTCGAAGACCGCCCGCCGGAGATGAATCCGACGCTCGAAGTAGCGCGCCTTCGTGTCCTGGTAGTGCTGCCGCAGCTCCTCCTCCGTGAGGGCGATCCCGCTGCGCAGGCTGTCGAAGAGAGCGTTCCGGAGAGCACCCTCCTCCCGCTCCACAGCCTCGCGCCGGATCGCTGCGATCCGCTCGCGCACGCCGGGTGCTTCGTCCAGACGCCGACGGCGTGTCTCCTCGACCATCAGCCGGCGGCCGATGGCCTCCTCGACCCGCTCGCGCGGCTCTCGCAGCTCGCGCCCGCGAGGCGCTCGGCCGACCACGTCCTCCACGTGGATCGGCTCGCCTTCCACCCAAGCCACCACGGGCGAAGCCGATCCACGAGGCTCGGCCTCCGGCGCCACCCGTGCCCCCTCCCTCCCGCACGCCACGAGCAGAAGAGCCAGTCCCACCGCGACACACCGTAGACGTCCACGACGAAGACGAGACCGGCCATGTCCGTCCACATCCAGTCCCAGACGGCTCCGCGACTCAGCCACGGTCGGATCCGGGCGGCACGACGGGAGGCGGGGGAGCGGCGGTATCCAGCACCTCCACCGAAACCAGCCGCTCTTGCTTCGGTCCGATCCCGCCGATCGCGTAGATCTTCCCGTCCGGAGTCACCGTGACCGCGTGGTGGTAGCGACCCGTCCGCAGCGAAGGACCCCGGCTCCACGAGTCGACCGCCGGGTCGTACACGAAGACGTCGTCCTCCCCCTTGGGAGAAGAGTAGGAGACCGCGCCCCCCACCACGTAGATCCGACCGTCCGCACCGAGCGCGGCCCCCATCGCATGCCGGCCCTCCGGCATCGGGGCTCCCTCGCTCCAACGGTCCGTCGCGGGATCGTAGATCTCCACCGATCGCAGCGCTCTCCGACTGAGCCGCTCAGCCTCTACGAGGGCCGCCTCGTACTCCGCATCGCTCGAGTAGTTCATGCGCCGCACCACGCCCTTGTGACCGTACCCCCCGAAGACGTAGAGCCTCCCGTCCCTCCCGAACGTCCCCGCGAAGTCCTGCCGGGCCCGCCGAAGGGGCGCGCGGCTCTCCCACGTGTTCGCAGCGGGATCGTAGACCTCGAGCGAATCCAGGAGGGAATGAAGATTCCCAGGCTTCGGATCGTGCCCCGCGGGATCAAGTGTATAGCCATTCCCCCCCACCAGATAGATCTTCCCGTCGGGCGCCGACGCCGTGACGCCTCCCCATCGAACCCAGGTCGGCACCGGGGGCAGCCAGCGGCGCTCGTCTCCGTCGAATATCGGGGGCGGCGGCTGGGTCCACGTCCCCTGCTCGGGATCGAAGATGATCGGACCGGGCGGCGCGAACCAGTAGATCCGCCCGTCTCTTCCCCCCGTTCCGGGCGGCGCCTCGTGTTCCGGGCCGCGCGTGCTCTCACTCTCCGACACGCCCACCTCGACCGGCGGCTCTCCGAATCTACCCGCCACGACCCTCTTCCTCTTCACGCGGCTGATGTACCGGAACCAGGGGTGACGCGGACCCACCCGCCAGGCGCCGGCCGACGGATCGAGGATCACCATCCCGAACTCGCCGCCCAGCCCGTGCCGCCGCGATTCCGGGTAGAGCTGGACCACGCCACCGAAGGCGTAGACGACCCCGGCGCGATCGGACGCTGCCACGTGGAACCGGCGGGACAGAGGAAGGGACGGTGCCTCCTTCCACATTTGCGCCCCGGCCACGTGGGAGCACGCCGTCGCCACGGCCACCAGCGCGAGCGCCACCCACGGCATCAGGCCATCAGGGCGACGGCGGCACGGGCACGTAGAACGCGTCATCGGGCGGCTCCGGGGGGACTGTGAGAGTGGATCGTCCCAGCCTCACCACGAGGGGCTGGTACCACCTGATTTCTGACCACGTAGCAGGATCAATCTCGACGTCGAAGTCCAAGTCGACTGCCCCATCGGACCGGGAGTTCCCCTTGATCTCCTTCGCCAGGTTCGTGTCCGGCTTCCCCTCCGAATCGACCACGCCGGACAGGATCTTCCACTTGGGATTGCCGTCCTCCAGGTACTGACCATACAAGACCGGAAGGACGTGGGTAACGGACTCGTGGTGGACGTTGAACTCGACCTGGAACCTTTGAAAGAACGAGCCCTGTGTGCCCGACCCGGGTGGCTCCACCTGGGGCGGCCCCTCGGCCCGGGAGACGATCCAATCGCTCAGGATCGGCAGGATGTCGTCATCGACGTAGTCGTCGATCCTCTGGCCATCCTTCCCCGCATTGAAGTGATCGAAGAAACGCTTGGAGGGTTTCTTGGCGACGACGTGCGAGAGGGCGGGCACGATCTCTCCCCAGGGCCCGGTGCGAGCGTGGGCGCTCCAGACAGGGACGACGCCGTCGCTCTCCAGAGACCCCGTCAGCGCGAAGCCGCGGCTCGCCAGCTCGTCGAGCAAGCCCGGCTCGACCTCCTCGAGGTCCGGATCCAGGGAGGCCTGCTGGAGCGCTTCAAGACCTTCTTCGAACTCCTTAGGATCGGGGACGGCGTCGGAGAAGTCCGGGTAGAGCTCGCTCAGACGCGTCGAGTTGACGCCGGCGATCAGGCTCAGCCTCTGATCGGGTGCGGATCCAGGATCGCGGTTCATTCGACACATCGTGTCGTTGCCAGACAGGAGGGGCTCGACCCTGCACAGGCTGTCCGAGTAGTCCAGGAGGTCGGCCGTCCCCGGGCTCCAGGCCCCCAGGAGCGCGTCGAGGCCGGGAAGCAATGCCGCCCCCAGCATCCGCACCACCTGGAGCCCGCCATGGTGCGGCGATCCCATGGTGACCATCGCATTGATCGAGCCCTGAGGCGCGTGCTGCGACTGGTACGCGCGCTCCGAGAGGCCGCCCATGCTGAAGCCGAAGGAGTCGAAGTAGGGGAAGCGCCCGGCGGTCTCGGGATCGGTCGGGTCGGCCGGCTCACCGCGGAGGTCCCCAGACAGCCCTTCCTCCACCTCTTGACGGATCTTGCTCCCGATCGCCTCGAGCCCCATCCGGGGGTTGTACGTGACGAAGACCGGTCGATAGACGCCATTCGTGGCCCTTGCCAGATCCAGCATCATGTCGAAGTAGCGGCTCGCACGGACCTCGGGAAGCGACATGGTGCGGTTGTCGAAGACCATGGTCCTCTTGTCCCAGCCATGGAAGACCAAGAGGGGCATCGCGTTGAGGTCCCACTCCTGCACGGCCTGGAGGTTGCCCCCGAACTCCGACGGAGAGATCGGCAGGATCTCCCCGTTCTCCGCGGGCAGGGCTTCCTTGAGCTTGGCGACCAGGGCGAGCGTCACCTTCCGCAGCGTCCGGATCACCGGGAGATTCGGGAAGCCGGCGAGCTGCACGGGCTGCGGCGTGTGCAGGCGCGCCGTCACCGGCCCTCCCGTCTCCGTGTCGATCGGGCTCAGACCGATGACCACCTGTCGATTCACCTCGTCCACCGCATGGAGATGCGGGACGATGCGGAAGAAGGTCCAGAGGCCGCGGTCCTCATCGTAGTAGGCGGGCGCGATTCCGCTCTCCAGGATTCCGAGGGCCTGGGCCGCGCTCGCCGAGTAGCGGGCGGAGACGAGGAGCGGCCCCGCGAAGAAGGGGGCCGTCTCGCCGGGCGTCGCCGACTCGATCTGAATCTCGATCGCTCCCCCCAGCGCGATCAGCGGCGGGAGCTCCAGGTCCGGATCGAGGGGCGGAGCTGCACCCGAGACGACATCGGGGCGAGACACCCGCCGAATCGTCACGACAGCGTCACCGGAGAGCCCCAGGGGGGGCAGGCCGAGTCGGAAGCTCCCGTCGGGAAGCTCCACGCTCCCGCCGGTCGTCGGCACGGTGGCCGAGGCCTCGACCGTGAAGCTGCCATCCGCGGTGAGGAGGAGGTCCGCCTCGCGCACGGTGGGATTCGCGGCGTCCAGGTCGGCGTCGACGACTGCCGATCGGCTCTGCACGGGGAACCCATCCGCTGCGATCGAGATCTCGACCAGGCCGGCGGGAATGTGGGAGAGCTGGAACTGACCATCGGTGTCCACGGTCGCCGAGGCCCCATCCGGTCCGGAGAGGACGGCCCCCGCCACGGGCGCTCCGGTGACCGCGTCGCGCACGACACCGGTGAGCCCGCCGGTCGTGGGACGCGGGGCGAGAGAGACAGAGAGTGGAGTGGCCGTATCGGGAGCCACGGCCACCGCGGGGACGGTCTCGGGGAAGTAGCGCGGGTGCACGACCTCGAGGGTGTGCGTCCCCGGCGGCACCCCGATCAGCCCGTAGCTGCCGTCGCCCTCGCTCGCAGTCGCGAGCCCGCCGCTGGCGAGCCGCACCTCGGCGAGGAAGACGGGCTCTCCCGTGACTGAATCTGTCACGGTGCCCTGCACTCTGCCCTCGGCCTCGCTTCGCAGGTAGAAGTCGAGGATCTCGTCTCCCTTGGGCACGACGTAGGCAGAAAGCGACTGCGGCTCGTGACCCGAGCTGGTCGCCGTCACCTCGATCGTGTCGAACGGCTCCAGGCCCGCCAGTGTGAACGCGCCCTCCGCGTCGGTCACGGCGGATCCCGTGACTTGTCCCGTCACCAGCGAACGGCCCTCCACGCTGGCACCGACGATGGGCTCCAGAGTGAAGCGGTCGATCACGCGCCCGGTCGCGTCGGGCGCCACGGCGCGCGTCCCTTGAGGGCTCTGCGCGAAGGTAAGCCAGAAGGTCCGCTCGATCGGGTTCGCCGAGGGGTCGGGCTCGACGTTCATGAAGATGAACTCGTCGAGGAACTCCGCGCGCCTGAAGCGAAGCGTCTGCCAGCCCAGCGGAAGCCCCTCGATGAGGAAGCTCCCCGTCTCATCGGCGCGCACCGCGATCTCGCTCCCCAGCACGTCCACCCGGATGTCAGGCACAGATTCGCCAGTATTCATGTCGACCACGGTTCCCACCAGCGTGACGGACTCCGGAATCGCGACGAGCGCCGGATCCAGGGGCACGTACACCGGCTCCGCGGTGGAGACCGTGAAGAGCTGTGGGAAGAAGCCAACCCGCGTCACCACGATCTCGAGATCGCCCACCGGGATCTCGCTGATGTCATAGGTCCCGGAGCTGTCGGTGATCGCCGAGAGAGTGGTGCTTCCTTGCGTAACCAGAATGAGCGCTCCCTCGAGCGGCTCTCCCGTGGCCTGGTCGGTCACGGTCCCAGCAACGGTGCTGGTAGCACCCTGACCCGGATCCGATGGCGCCACCCCGCCTCCGACCGACCAGGAGATCAAGGAGGCGCCGGCCACGAACGTCTCACCCGCCGCGACCGCGCCGCTCGCTCTCCACTCGAGGAAGCCCTCCCGCTCGATCGATACCGCCACGGCTCCAGGCTCCACCTCGACCGTGTAGCTCCCATCGGAGGCCGTAGGCACGACGAGCGTGACGCCGTTAACGACCACTTTCACCAAAGCGCCCTCGAGAGGGGTCCCCCTCTGCGCATCGGTGACCGTGCCGGTCACGGTGGCAACCTCGGTCGCCGTCGACTCCACCTCGAAGGCGAGGGTCTCGGGCGGGCCCCCCGCCCGCTGGTAGACCACCCGCATCTCGTTCGCCCCCGGGACGAGCGGGATATTGGAGACCGTCACGAAACCCGTGGTCAGGCTCGCCCCCTCGAGCGCCGGAAGGCGCCGGCCCGCCGCGTACCAGGCCGTGATGGTCACGTCCTCGAGAGCCTGGAGCGTGAGGTCGGTCCGGAGCGCCGGCACCGATGTGCCCTCCGCCGGGCTCACGAGAAGGAGCCCGGCGCCCGTGCGAAGCACCGTCAGCGTCTCCACCGTCTCGTTCCCCGCGCCGTCGCGCAGACGAAGCTCCAAGGGGTTCTCGCCGTCCACGAGATCGAGCGGCGCCAGCTCGAAGCGGTAACCCGAGCTCTCGAGACCGAAGGCGAAGCCCCCAAAGGGACTCGTCCCGGTCCGCCCCGTCACCAGCCCGCCGGGCCCGGAGAGCTCGAGAAGCGCCTTCTCGCTCACGGCGCCCGCGAGCTGGAGCGCGGTCTCCGAGGTGGCGCTCCCGTCCTCGGGCACCACCACCAGGAGCCGGGGCGGGAGGAAGTCGGCGCGGATCTCGATCGCCACCGGATCTCCGAAGGGCGCCACCGCGCGAATGGCGTTCTTCCCCGGAACCACCGGAACCTCGGCCGTGAAGCTGACCCGGTCGTCGGCGAAGGTCGCTGGAATCCCGTTCACATCCACGTAGGGGGTGCCGAGCGGAGCCAGGCCGCGCACCGTCACGGTCGGCGTGTTGACGAGCGCTCCCGCCGCCGGCTGGGTGATTGCGATCGGTGTGAGCTCCTCGACCCGGAAGAGCGTGAACCCGAGGTGGAAGGTGACCCCGCCCGACTCAAGCTCGAGCAGGAAGGAGTTCGCCCCCAGCTCGAGCGGCACGCTGAGGGCACCCGTCGCCAGGCCCGGAGCGAAGCTCCGGCCGTCGGGCTCCCCGTTCACGGCCACCAGCGTCGTCTCCGCCGCGAAGTTGAGATCCACGACGGCATTCTCCGCAAGGAACGCCTGGCCGTCGAGAGGCGAGATCAGTGTCACCGGCGGCGCATTCGGATCGCTCTCCACATAGGTGATCTCGTAGTTGGGCTGCCCCAGCGTGTCCCAGGCACGCACCTCGATGGTGTGGAAGCCCGTCCCAAGTATGAGATCGGGGATGGTGAAGCGACCGCGAATCGGCAGGTTCCACGGATCCACCGGCTCGGTCTCTTCCACGAGCAGCCCGGCGCTCCCCTCGTCGAGCACCACGTCGTACTCGTCTCGAACCTGATACCACACGACGTCGAGCAGCGGTCCCTCGTCGTAGACCGCGCCGGTCACGGTCACCGTGTTGCCGGCGATGACGGAGCCCATCTCGGGCGATTGGATCACGACTTGGGGGTGCGTGAAATCGGCGTAGACCGCCATCTCGTCCTGCACCGGCGCGACCTCCCCGCGAAGGACGAGCCTGGCGGCGGCGAGCAGGTCGCTCGGACCGCAGTCGTCCGGGAAACAGCCGGAGAAGAGATCCCAGAAAGATGCGAAGTACCGCGGCTCGAACTCCTCCGGCGCGAAGGCTTCCGGCACGGCGAGGCCTGGCAGGTAGAGGTAGGAATCGAGCTCCTCGATGGGAAGCAGAGCCTGGGATTCGGGACCTGCGAAGGGAACCGCCTCCCCTTCGATCCAGGCGGCGATCGAAGCATCTCCGGGGTCTTCCGCAAGGACGTACATCTCGAGCTGAGGAAAGACGGTCGGAACGTCGATGGGGGGCGAGAACCGCTCGAGCGTGATCTCGTCGATCGGGGGTGTGTACCAGGGCGAGTACTCGCCGCGGCTCAGGTTGAGGAGGTACTCCTCCAGATTGGAGAAGGACGCCATTCCCGCTGAACCGACCCACCTGTTGTTCCCGTCGACGACCACGAGCCGGACATGTCCAGCGGCGGCATCGTCGCGGGTGACGGAGACGGAGTCCCTCCCCTGGGCGCCGAGGGGATCGATGGCCCGCGCGCGCAGCTCGTTCTCGCCTGGCTCCAGGGGCACGCCCCGGGCCACGAAGCGGCCGGCCGACTCCACGCTCGCGACCACGCCGTTCACGTCGACGAAGGCGGTCGGGTCGTCCACCACGCCCGCGACGTCCGTCGTGGCCACGCGGAGCACGGCACCATCGTCGGGCGAGGTGATCACCACCTGGGGCGGAACGTTGAAGACCACGGTCCGCGAGTCGCTCGCCGACTCGCTCCCCCGGGTGGCCGTCGCGGTGAGGAGGTTCTCGCCCTCCGTGAGCCGCACCGCCGCCGCCACGTAGTGGGTGCCGCTCACCGCGGCCACCACCCCGTTCACCTGGACGCTCGCCGCGGGATCGCTGACCGAGCCCGCCACGGCGATCGTGGCCTGCGAGACCAGGGCGCCATGGGGCGGAGTCTCGATCGAGACGGCCAGGGGAGCCCCGCCTGCGGAGAAGGTCACCGTGACCGAATCGGCGCCGACGTTCCCCGCTGCATCGGTCGCCTCGACGGTGATCGTGTTCGGCCCCTCGGTGAGCGCGACCGTCTCCGCGAAAGCGTTGCCCGGGGCGGTCGGGCTCCCGTTCAGAGCCAGACCGACGATCGGACTCGCATCGGTGACCTCGCCGATCACGCCGATCGGCTCCTCGGTGAGCTCCGCACCGTCCGTCGGGACGGTGATGGAGACCACCGGCGGCGTGGTGTCTACGGTGACGTCCACCGAGTTGCTGGCGCTTCCGAAGTCGTTGGTGGCGACTGCGGTGAGAGTGCTTGAATCCTCAGGGAGGGAGACCGAAGCAGAGAAGGATCCGCCGACGACGCTGGCCGCCACACCTGCCACTGTCACTGCGACGGGTGCAGTTCCGCTCACCGTCCCGGTCACCTCCACGGCGCCCGACCCGAGGAATGCCCCGTCGCTCGGAGAGGCGATTACGATCGAGGGCACCTCGCCGCGGGTCACGGTGACCGAGGCGCTCCCGGAGTGGCCCGCGGCGTCCACGGCCTGGGCCGTGATGAGGCGCTCGCCGAGATCGAGCGGTACCGTCGTGGTGAAGGATCCATCCCCGGCGAGGCCGACGGTCTCCCCCGCCACCGTGAAGCTCGCGATGGGGCTCGCGTCGGAGACGGTACCGCTCACCACCACCGAAGGCTCGGTGGTCCGCGCCCCGTCCGCGGGCCCGGTGATGACCACGACCGGCGGCAGCGTGTCGAGGGTCACCAGCACCTCGTCAGACGCGCTGCCGAGGGCGTTGGTGGCCGAGGCGGCGATCGTCTGGGCTCCCTCGACGAGGGGGACCGTGGCCGTGAAGCTGCCGCCACTCACCGCGGCGGGGATGCCCGCCACCACGACGGTGGGCTCGGGAAGCCCGGTCACGGTGCCGGTCACGATCACCGGCGAGACCGAGAGGAGACTTCCGTCCGCGGGCGTTTCGATCGCGAGGGTGGGAGGCTCGCCTCGCGTCACCTGGATGCTGTCGGAGCCCTCGTGGCCGGCCGCATCGAGGGCCACGGCGGTGATCGTGTGGGTCCCCAGCGAGGGAAGGTCGACCATCGCCGAGAAGGCGCCGTCCACGAGCGCTACACCCTGCCCGTTCAGGGTCACGCTCTGGATCGGGCTCGCGTCGGTCACCGTGCCCGTCACGAGGATCGACGTCTCCGCGGTGATCGTGCCGTCCTCGGGTGCCGTGATCGCCACCAGCGGCGCTGTCGTGTCGAGCACCACGTCGATCGAGTCCGTCGCGGTGCCCGACGCGTTCACGCCGGTGGCCGTCAGCGTGTTCTGCCCCTCGCTGAGAGGCACGTCTGCGCTGAAGGCGCCGCCGCTCACCTGGGCGGAGGTACCGTTTACATCCACCGCGACGCCCGACCCGAGCACGGTGCCGAGGACTTCTGTGGGCGTCGCCGCCAGCAGCGCCCCGTCCTCGGGATCGGTGATCCGGATGCGGGGGGCCTCTCCCGAGAGACCCATCTTGGAGGAGCCCTCGGGCCCGCTCGTCTCCTGGATCCGCACGCCGAGCACCCAGCCCTGGTTCACCGCCCCGACCACCTGGTCCCCGGTGAGCCCCGGGCCGGTGAGCCGGAAGCTCGCCGACTCGACCGCCCCGCCAGCGCTCCCGTTCTCCCCGATGCGCAGACCCCAGTCCCAGCTCTTGACCGGGGCCATGGTGTTCCCGCCGCCCACCTTCCAGACCTGGTTTGCCTGGAACTGCCATTGGGTGATGAGGCCGGAGGGATCTTCCACCCCCATCGCGGGGACCAGGCTCTCGCCGACCACGTTCCCGAACAGCCCAAGGAGATCCCCCGCGCCCGGCGGAATCGAAACCGTGACGTCGACGGCATCGCCCCCCGCCGTATCGCTGAGTGCGACCGTCACGGAGACCGCGTCCCCGCTGATCGGCGTCGCGAGGGTGTAGGTAACGGCCCCGGCCGGGGCGGCGACGGTCAGCAGAAGGCCGAGGGGGACGAGCAGGCGCTTGATGGCGATCGACATGGGGGAAAGATCTCCGCGTGGGCGTTCATGGCGGTGTCGGGCGGCAGCTCAGAGCTCGACGTCTCCGCCTTCGCAGATCGCCACCGTGGGTGGCCCGAAGGCAGCCAGGACCCCGTCGTACTCCTCGTAGACGACGGTCGGCGCCGCACTGCAGACGTTCTCGGATTCGCCGAGCGCGAGGGTGCCCAGGAAGAGCAGGCTCCCGCACTCGCCGGAGCCTTGCGGCTCGCAGACCCGCACCTGGACCGGTGGCGTCTCGGAATCCACCTTGATCACGCGGCAGCAGCCGGCGCGGGCTTCACCGGCGACGAGGATGAATATGAGACCAGCCAGAATCGCAAGAGAACGCACCGCAGCCTCCCAGGCTCAAGAGAGCCGCATCATCGATTCGATCACGATCGGATGTCAAGGTGATTCGTGCTCAAGTCTCGCAACGATCGCTGACACGAGCGCGTGATCGGACCTACAGAAGGAGGTCGAACTGAAGAAGGGGGCGGGTGGAGCCAAGGTCGACACCTCTCTTTGGTGTCGCGATCTCAGTCGTGTAACGAAGAATCCCTGGCTCATTCCAGGCAACTCTCGGCGATTTCGAACGCACTCCGAGGCGGTGCGACTGAATACAGTTTTCCGCTTCTGGGACGCGGCCCTACACTGGATCCCTGCTGCCGACGCGCGAGCGCCTGCCAGGGCCGGTGGGGTAGGGGAGCATAATCAAACGCTGTTTGTGCCGGGTCCAGAGGGGAGCGGCAGCCCGGGTCGCCGACCAAGACGGCGGGCGACCAGCCGTCGGTCCGGTAGGCTGACTGAACCACTGACCCCCACCCATCGATGGCGTACAGTGGGGGCCCCGCGGAGGGCCATCCCGGTTGGGGGAGGCGTTCGTTGCATGAAGGACGAGACCCTGAACCCCTATGCGAAGAAGCCCTGGCTCAGGTTCTACGACGCCCACGTTCCGCCGAATCTCGAGTATCCGGACACGAGCTTCGTCCAGCTCTTCCAGCAGGCCGTGGAGGCGTGCGCCGAGAGGGTCGCCGTCTACTACATGGGGACCGCCATCAGCTTCGGCGAGCTCGACCTGCTCTCGAACCGGTTCGCCCGCTTCCTCCAGGAGAGAGGTCTCGCGCCCGGAGACGTGGTCGGGGTCCATCTCCCCAACATTCCCGCCTTCTACATCGCCGTGATCGGAATCCAGAAGGCGGGATGCGTGCTCTCCGGGGTGAGTCCCCTGCTCTCGCCCGAAGAGCTCGAGTACCAGCTCAACGACTCCCAGGCCAAGGCGCTGGTGACGCTCGACGCGCTCTTCGGAAACGTCCAGCGCGTGGCGGGGAAGACAGGGGTGCGCGCGATTGCGGTGGCGGAGTTGGGGGACTTCCTCTCCGTCGCGAAGCGGGTGGTGGGCCGGCTCCTCAAGAAGATCCCGACCGGGGAGGTGGGCCCCATCCCCGGCGTCGAGCTGGAGAGATTCCGCGACATCCTCGCGAGAACGCCCGCAGACAGGGTGGCGGAGGAAGTGCCGCTCGACGCTCCGATCATGATGCAGTACACGGGGGGCACCACGGGTCCTCCCAAGGGCGCGGTCCTCACCCAGAGGAACTTCGTTCGCCACTTCACCCAGATCAGGGTCTGGCTGGATTCCCGGATGGGCGAAGACACCCTGGTTTCCGCCTTTCCCATGTTTCACCAGGCGGGCCTCTTCCTGGCGGAGGTCTGCATGCTCGGAGGCCTCACCCAGGTGGCGATCCCCAACCCGAGGGATCTCGACTTCGTCGTCTCCTCGATCAAGAAGTAC
>Ga0214473_10008114_pt1 | contig 12436 bp, 9 predicted proteins | sample RVTome_7_FD_203509 | JGI IMG/M metagenome (GOLD analysis project Ga0214473, IMG submission 203509) | Soil microbial communities from uranium-contaminated site in the Upper Colorado River Basin, Wyoming, United States - RVT98D197 | ecosystem: Environmental > Terrestrial > Soil > Contaminated >... | reverse complement strand
GGCCCCCGCCGCCATACGCCACCAGCGTGTAGTCGCGCGGATCGAGGCCCCGCTCCGTCGTGATGCTGCGGACCGCGAGCGCCATCTTCACGTCGGCCAACCGCACGACGCCGGCCGCCGCGGTGTCACGCCCGAGCCCGAGCCGCTGCGCGACCTTCTCGTCGATCACCCGCGCCGCCGCGGGCGCGTCGAGCGGCATCGTGCCGCCGAGGAACCGCGAGCCGTCGATCCGTCCGAGCACGACGTTCGCGTCGGTGACGGTGGGCTCCGCGCCGCCGAGCGCGTAGCACGCGGGGCCGGGCTCGGCGCCCGCGCTCTGCGGCCCGAGCGACAGCGCCCCGCCCGCGTCGATCCACGCGATGGTCCCGCCGCCCGCGCTGACCTCCTTGATGTCGATCACGGGAATCCGCAGCGGCCGACCGTCGATGTGGTACTCGTCCGTCGTCTGCACGAGGCCGTGCTCGACGATCGCGCACTTCGCGGTCGTCCCGCCCATGTCGAACGAGATGAGCCGGTCCAGCCCGAGCACGCGCGCGAGGCTGGCGCAGCCGACGGCGCCCGCCGCCGGCCCCGACTCGATCGTGTGCACCGGCTTGGCGCGGGCGGCGTCGAGCGAGAAGGCACCGCCGTTGGACTGCGTGATCAGGAGCTGCCCGCGGAAGCCGCGACCGGCCAGGCCCGTGCCGAGCTCCCCGAGGTAGCGGTCGACGATGGGCAAGAGATACGCGTTGACCACCGTCGTGCTGGTGCGCTCGTACTCGCGCCACTCCTGCGTGAGACGATGCGAGGCCGACACGGCGATGCCGGGCAGCTCCTCCGCGAGGATCTCGGCGACCCGCTGCTCGTGGGCGGCATTGCGATACGAGAAGAGGAGGACCACCGCGACGGACTGGACGCCGTCGGCGGTGAGCCGTCGCGCCGCCTCGCGTACCGCCGCCTCGTCGAGGGGGACGAGCACCTCACCACGCGCCCCGAGGCGCTCGGGCACCTCGAGGCATCGTCCGCGCGGCACCAGCGCCGTCGGCCGGCGATAGAGCACGTCGTACATCCGGAGAAAGTTGCCGCGGCCGATCTCGAGGACGTCGCGGAAGCCTTCGGTGGTGATCAGGCCGATGCGCGCCCCCTTGCCTTCGAGGAGCGCGTTGATCCCGATCGTCGTGCCGTGGATCACCAGCCGGCAGTCGTCGAGCCGCACGCCGGCCTGATCGACGCAGTGGAGGACGCCGTCCAGGAGGGCGCGCGGCGTGCTGAGCGCCTTCGTGTTGACGACGGCGCCCGTCGCCTCGTCCAGCGTGACGAGGTCCGTGAAGGTGCCGCCGATGTCGACGCCGATTCTGAGGGCCACGAGGTCGCGAGTATACCACGCTCCCCGTCCGGCTTGAATTGCCGGCGTCCCCGTCGAGACCCTGACGCTCACGCGGTTGATTTGCCGTCCCGCCTGGTCGAGAATGAGCCGGCGCCGGCGCTCGAAGAGCGACGCGCACTGAGCGAGACAGGGGGAGATCGCGGGGCATGTGGCGCGTCGGCGTCGATGCGGGGGGCACGTTCACGGACGTCTGTCTCGTCGACGACGAGACCGGTGACGTCCGCGTCTGGAAGGTGCCGAGCACGCCCGATGATCCCTCGCGGGCGATCGCCCTCGGCGCCGTCGAGGGGCTCGGGGAAGCGGCGGGAGCCACGGCGGCGGCGGTGGGCTACTTCGGCCATGGCACCACCGTCGCCACCAATGCGCTGATCCAGCACCGCGGCGCCACGACCGGGCTCATCACCACCGAGGGCTTCCGCGATCTCCTCGAGATCGGCCGCCAGCGCCGGCCGCACCTCTACGACCTCCAGGCCGACAAGCCCCTCGTCCTCGTCGCGCGCGCGCAGCGGCACGAGGTGTCCGAGCGCATGCGGCACGACGGGCGCGTCGACACGCCCCTCGACGAGGCCGGCGTGCGCGCGGCGGCGCGCGCGCTCCGGGCCGCGGGGGCGCGGGCCATCGCGGTGTGCTTCCTCTACGGCTACCTCGACCCGCGCCACGAGCGCCGGGCGCGCCGCATCGTGGAAGAGGAGTGCCCGGAAGCGTTCGTGACCTGCTCGCACGAGGTGGCGCCGGAGTTCCGCGAGTACGAGCGGCTGTCCACCGTGGTCGTGAACGCGTATCTGGGGCCGGTGATGGCGGGCTACCTCGAGCGGCTCGGGCCGCGCCTGATCGAGGCGGGGATCGCGGTGACGCCGCACATCACCCAGAGCAATGGCGGCGTGATGTCGTTCGACGCGGCGCGGACCCAGCCGGTGCGGACGGTGCTGTCCGGGCCCGCCACCGGTGTCGTGGGCGGGGTCGAGGTGGGGCTCGGCGCGGGCTTCTCTCACCTCATCACCTTCGACATGGGCGGCACCTCCACCGACGTGTCCCTGATCGAGGACGGCCGGCCCAGGCTGGCGGGCGAGCTCGAGGTGCACGGCTATCCGCTCAAGACGCCGGCGCTCGACATCCAGACGGTGGGCGCGGGCGGCGGCTCCATCGCCCATATCGACGGCGGCGGGCTCCTCAAGGTCGGGCCGCGCTCGGCAGGCGCGGCGCCGGGCCCGGTGTGTTACGGCCTCGGCAACCAGGAGCCGACGGTCACGGACGCCAATGTCGTCCTCCAGACCCTCAACCCGGAGCACCTGCTCGGCGGGCGCATGAAGATCGACCGGGCGGGGGCCGAGGCGGCGATCGGACGGCTGGCCGCGCGGCTCGGCCTCGACGTGATGGCGACGGCGCAGGGCATCGTCAGCATCGTCACCGCCACGATGGCCAAGGCGATCCGCGTGATCTCGGTGCAGCGCGGGCATGACCCGCGCGAGTACACGCTGGTGGCCTTCGGCGGCGCGGGGCCGCTCCACGCCGCGCGCCTCGCCCGCGAGCTCGAGATCCCGCGCATCCTCGTGCCCCGCCACCCGGGCATCCTCTGCGCCCTCGGCCTCCTGCTGAGCGACCTCAAGACCCACTACGCCCAGACGCGCCTCATGCGGGTCGACGATGCATCGCCGCCGCGGATGGCCGAGACCTTCGCGGAGCTCGAGGGCCGCGCCGCCGAGTGGTTCGATCGGGAGGGCATCGCGCCGGACGCGCGGAGCCTGCGACGCGCCGTGGACATGCGCTATGCGGGCCAGAACTACGAGCTGCCCGTGCCCTTCCCCGAGGGGCCCGCGGGGCCTGCGCTCCGCGAGGAGCTCGTCGCCGGCTTCGAGCGCGCCCACGAGCAGATGTACGGCTACATCGCCTCCGAGGAGCCGATCCAGGCCGTCACGTTCAGGCTGGAAGCGACGGGCAGCGTGCGGCGCGCCGAGATCCGGGCTCGCCCACCCGCCGCGGCCGGCGCGGCATCGGCGCTGGCCGGGCGGCGCGACGTCTGGCTGCCCGAGGCGGGCGCGCTCGTCGCCTGCCCCGTGTACGACCGGGAGCGCCTCGGGCCCGGCCATCGCGTGTCCGGCCCCGCCATCGTGGAGCAGATGGACGCGACCACGCTGCTCTTGCCCGGCCAGGCGGCCGTGGTCGATCCCTACCTCAACCTGGTCGTGGCGGGGTGATGAGCGCGATGACGCCCTCGACGCCCGGCGACGCGCGGCCGGCGGTGGACCCGATCACGGTGGAGGTGATCGGCAATGCGCTCTCCTCGATCGTGGAGGAGATGGGCGAGACGCTGGTGCGCGCCGCCTACTCGACCAACGTCAAGGAGCGGCGCGACAGCTCGACCTGCCTCTTCGACGCGCGCGGCCGGACGCTGTGCCAGGCCATGCATATCCCGATGCACCTCGGCTCGCTGATGGGCGTGGTGGAGCACGTGACGGCGCGGCATCCGCTCGCGGAGATCCGCCCGGGTGACGTCTTCATCGGCAATGACGCCTATACGGGCGGCGGCACGCACCTGCCGGACATCGTGATGATCGAGCCGATCTTCCTCGACGGCCTCGTCGTCGCGTGGGCCACGAATATCGCGCATCACGCCGACTTCGTCGACCGCGGGCATGCCCACATCTACCAGGAGGGGCTGCGCATCCCGCCCGTCCGGCTCTACCGGGAGGGCCGGATCCAGCAGGACGTGCTCGACCTCATCCTGCTCAATTGCCAGGTGCCGCGCGAGCGGCTGAATGACCTGCGCGCCCAGATGGCGTCGAACCGCCAGGGCATCCGGCGCTTCCAGTCGCTGTGCGAGAAGTACGGCCGCGACCTCGTGCTCGCGGCCGGCGACGCGCTGCTCGACTACACCGAGCGGATGACGCGGGCGGGCATCGTCACCATCCCGCCCGGCGTCTACGAGATGGAAGACCGCTTCGACTCGGACGAGATCCCCGATGAGAAGGTCTTCCGGGTGCGCATCGAGGTCGCGGGCGAGGAGATGTCGCTTCACTTCGAGAGCCCGCCGCAGGTGCGCGCGGGGCTCAACCTCGTGTGGACCGGCCTCCTGGCGACGGTGTACTACGCCGTGAAGACGCTCGTCGGCCCGGAGATCCCCGCCAATGCCGGGCTCTTCCGTCCCATCCACGTCTCGGCGCCGAGCGGGACCATGCTCAACTGCACGGCGCCGGCCGCGGTCAACTCGCGCACCCAGACCTGCCAGCGCGTGGTCGACCTGATCCACGGCGCCCTCGCTCCCGCCGTTCCCGACCGGATCATCGCGGCCTGCAATGGCGCCTGCGTGTCGTCGACGTTCAGCGGCGTCGATCCGCGCACGGGCCGGTTCTACGTTTACCTCGAGACCATCGGCGGCGGCTCCGGGGCGCGGGCGACCAAGGACGGGCTCGACGGCGTGCACGTGCACATCACCAATACCTCGAACCTGCCCGTCGAGGCGCTGGAGGCGGAGTACCCGCTCGTCGTCGAGCGCTATGCGCTGGTGGAGGACTCCGGCGGACCCGGCACGTGGCGCGGCGGCCTCGGGCTCTGGCGCCAGATCCGCGCCGAGGGCCACGACTGCCACGCCTTCGTGCACGGCTCCCGCCGGCTCTCGGCCCCCTGGGGGCTCTTCGGCGGCGGCGAGGGCGGGCGATGCCGTATCGTCTACAGCCCCGGCGTCCCTCCCCCGGTGATGGCGCAGGGCTTCCTCGGCCCCGGGCAATCGGTGGCCATCATCACGCCGGGCGCGGGCGGCTACGGGGATCCGCGCGAGCGCGACCGCGCGCTCGTCAGGCGCGATCTGGCCGAGGGCACCGTCTCTCGGACGGCCGCGCGCGATGTCTACGGACTGGCCGATCGACCGTGACGGCGTATCCATGATCGCGTGAGCGCAGTCGCGCCGGCCGCCCGCCCCGCCTTCGCCGAGGTCCTGGGCGAGGCCGCCTACCGCCGGCTCTGGCTCTCCGGCCTCTGCCTCAACACCGCCCGCTGGATGGACCTGGTCGTGCTCGGCTGGCTCGCGCTCCAGCTCACGGGCTCGCCGTTCATGGTGGGTCTCGCCGCCTTTGCCCGCTCGGCGCCGATGATGGCGCTCGGCCCGTTCACCGGCGTGGTGGCCGACCGGATGCACCGCGGGCGCGTGCTCCTCGGGACCCAGGCGCTGGGCCTGGCGACGGCGCTCGCGCTCACCGCCGTCTTCGCCTCCGGTCGCGGCGCCTACTGGCCCCTGGTGGCGCTCGAAGTGCTGTTCGGCGTGCTCTGGGCGCTCGATTTTCCCGCGCGGCGGACGGCCCTCTACGCGCTGGTGGGACCGAGCCGGGTGGCGACGGCCGTGTCCCTCGAGACGGTGTCGATGCAGCTTGCCAAGATGGTGGGGCCGGTGCTCGCCGGGGTGGGCCTCGCCCATCTCGGCCCCGCGGCCTGCTTCGGGGTGATGGCGGCGTGCTACGCGATCGGGCTCGCCGTGTCCGTCGGGCTGGGGCGGCGGATCGGCGGCCCCGCGTCGCGACCCCTCGCGGCATCGGTGACGGCGAGCCTCGGCGCCGGCTTCCGCGCCGCCTGGCAGGAGCCGACGGTGCGCGCGGTGCTCGTGATCACCGTGCTGATGAACGTCCTGCTCTTCCCGTACCAGCACATGCTCGCGGTCTTCGCCCGCGACGTGCTGCGGGCGGGACCCGAGTGGCTGGGCGCCCTGGTGGCGGCGGATGGGCTGGGCTCGCTCGTGGGCGCGCTCATCATCGCCTCGCGCCGCGGCTTCATCGCGCACCGGCGGCTCTTCGCGGGCGCCGTCATCGTGGCGCCGCTCCTGCTGATGGCCTTCACGGGCTCGCGGTGGCGATGGGCCTGCGTGGTCCTCCTGGTCATGATCGGCGCGGCGGAGTCCGGCTTCGCCACGATGCAGAGCACGCTCGTCCTGCTCTCGGCGCACGAGGACCGGCGCGGCGGCGCGATGGGCATCCTCTCGGCCTGCATCGGCACCCAGCCGCTCGGCACGCTCTGGCTCGGCCTCCTCGCCACCGGCATCGGCGTGGCGGGGGCGATCGCGGCCAATAGCCTCCTGGCGCTCGCGGTGATCGCGCCGGTGGCGGTGCCGCTCTGGCGGCGCGGCGCACGGCGGGAGAGCTAGCGGGGAATGGGCGAGTCAGCCGGCGGGCACGGCGGTGGAGAAGGCGCGGCGCGTCGGTCCACGCACACGACGCCGCCCTTGAGCACGAGCTCGATCCGCTGAGGATCGAGCAGGATCTTGACGTCGTGGAGCGGGTCCCCGCCCACGACGACCAGGTCCGCGAGGCGCCCCTTCTCGAGCGTGCCCAGCTCGCGCTCGAGCCCGAGGCACTGCGCCGCCCCCTGGGTCGCCGCCCGCAGCGCCTGCATGGGCGTCAGGCCGGCCTCCACGAGGTAGCCCAGCTCGAGGGCGTTCCGGGGATGCCCGTGGCCGCCGGCGTCGGTGCCTGCGGCAATGGGCACGCCCAGATCGAGCGCGCGCTGGACGGTCGCCACGTGGTGCTGGTAGAGCGCGAGGGCCCGGGCGCGGACGTGGGGTGACGCGCTCTCGCGGTGATGGACGTACACCGTGAGCGTGGGCACGAGAACGATGCCGCGCCCGGCCATCTGCGCCATCAGCTCCGGCTCCTCGTCCAGGTACGAGCCGTGCTCGATCGAGTCGACGCCGGCCAGCACGGCGGTGCGCACGCCGGGCCCGCCGAGGGCATGGCACATCACCCGGCGCCCGAGCGCGCGCGACTCGGCGACAAGGGCCTGCATCTCCTCGATGGAAAACGCCGCGTCCTTGGGCCCATGCCCCGGGCGCGAGCTGGCGCCACCGGTGGTCGCGGTCTTGATGACGTCGGCGCCGGCGCGGACCATGGTGCGCACCATGGTCCGCACCGCATCCGGGCCATTGGCGACACTGTCCGGCAGCAAGGGGTCGAAGACGGCGCAGCAGCCATGGCCGGACGGGCTCACGCGATCGCCGATGCCGCCCGTCGGCGAGATGATCTGGAGCGCGAGCACGAGCCGGGGCCCGGGGATGAGGCCTTGCTCGATGGCGATCTTGAAGCCCGCGTCGAGCCCGCCGGCATCGCGCACCGTCGTGTAGCCCATGGCGAGCATGTCGGCCAGCACGCGCGCGGTGCGAAGGTGGGCCGTGCTGGCCGGCTCGTCGAGCCCCCAGCGGGTGGCCAGCGCATAGCCGTGAGAGGCCAGGTGGTCGTGCGCGTCGATGAGGCCGGGGAGCACGGTGCGGCCGGCGAGGTCCATCACCAGGGCGTCGGCGGGCCAGGACATGGCGTGGCGGGGCCCGGCGGCACTGATCCGGTCGCCGTGGATGACGACGGCGGCATCGGGCACCGGCGCGCGCCCCGTGCCGTCGATCAGCGTGGCTCCCATCAGGACGCGGGTCATGCTCATGGCGCCGCCGATCGCACCCGCGACGGCGGGCCAGCCAGCTCCCTCAGCGCGGCGAGAAGCTTCCCGGCGGGCTGCGCCAGCTCCTCGAGGATCGAGAAGTGGTCGTGGCCCGCGAGCGGCAGAGAGCGGCCCGCGAGGCCGTGTCGCTGCCACGCGGAGTGATACTCCTCGGACTGGCGAATCAGCTCGGGCAGCTCACCCCGGCCGACGGCGACGACGAGCGGACCCGCCCGTGACGGCAGATGCCGGATGGGACTGTTGCGGGCGGCCTCCGCGGGGTCGAGGCCGAGCTTGTCGTTCAAGTAGCAGAGGCGGATCGGCTCGAGATCGTAGATGCCGCTGATGGCGATGCCCCCGGCCACGCGGGCGTCGTCCATCGCCGCCGCGGTCAGGTGCCCGCCGGCGGAGTGGCCGGCCACGAAGACGCGGCCCGGATCCCCGCCCAGCTCCACGGCGTGCTCGATCACCCACCCCACCGCGGCGCGCACCTCGCTCACGATCTGGTCGAGGCGCGCCGCCGGCGCCAGCGTGTACTCGATCAGCGCCAGGTTGAATCCCGCGGGCAGGAGCCCCTCGCCCAGAAAGGCGTACGGCTCCTTGTCGTTCGTCTGCCAGTAGCCGCCGTGAATGTAGACGAGCGTCGGCGCTCCCGGCGTGCCGCACGGAAACACGTCCACGCGTTGTCGCTCGCCCGCGCCATAGTGGAGATCGCGGCGGCCGCCCCTCGCCTTCCGCAGGGCGTCGCTGCGCGTCGCCCAGCCGGAGACGTACTGCTCGCGCTTCGCCATGCCGACGGCGGCGCTGTTGTTGTAGGCGGCGTCGAGCGCCGCGCGATCCATCCCTCCGTAGAGCATCGGAGCCGCCGGGGCCATCAGGGGGTGGACCCGGCGCCCGCCAGCCCCGTCTTGGCGTACTTCAGATCGCGGTATTCGCCGGAGAGCACGGGCGCATGCCGCGCCGCGCCCTGGGAGGAGGGGCACTCGATCAGCACGTCGTAGTTCGGATGGTTGTTGGCCAGGCGCATGACCCAGAGCGTAGCCGCTCGCCGGGAGCGAGTCAACGCCGCGTATCACCGGTGCGCTTCGCTCAACGGGGCAGCCGCCTGATCGAGGTCCCGGACGAAGCACTGGACCTCGCCGAGGTACTCGTAGCGCTCCGTGTGAGCGACCAGGCCCGCCCGGGTCGGGTCAACCCCGACCCATCGCAGCGCCGCCTCCGTGATCAGGAGGTAGGCGCGTCGCCGCCCCAGCCGATTCTTGAGCAGTCGATGGACCAGGATGACGTCCACGCCCGCTGGTGGGGCCGGCCGCGCGCATCCGCGAGCGCTACCGGGCCTGGGCCGAGTCCGGCATCGCCGGGCTGACGCTCGTCACCGAGCAGCCCGAGGCGCTGGAGCTGATGGCGGATCTCGCCGGAGTGGCGCGCTGAGCATCCGATCTCGGCCGGTTGCGCAAGATCCACCAGATGTGTCACATTGGGTCACATGAAGACCATCTCGCTCAGAGAGCTGCATGAGCGGACCGGCGCCTGGGTGCGCAAGGCCGTTGAGCTCGGCGCAATCACGGTGACGGAGCGCGGCAAGCCGCTGGTGCGGCTCGAGGCGGTCATCGACGTCAAGCCAGCCAACCCGTTCCGGGTGCGCCGGCTTCGACCGGGATACGCACGCCTCAGGGGGAGACTGGGCCGCGGGACCGACAGCACGGCGATCATTTCCGAGGATCGTGAGCGCACGTCGCCATCGTGAGCTATTTCGATTCCTCATACATCGCGAAGTTCTACTTGGACGAGCCGGAGAGCGAGGCCGTGCGCCGGCTGGCCGAGACGCTCGGGCAGGTACGCTGCGCCGTGATCGGTCAGATCGAGGTGGCCGCGGTGTTTCACCGGAAGTTCCGCGAAGGCGCATTTGAGGCCCGTGCGTTTCGGGAGGTGATGGCCCAGTTCGACGATGACTGTGGTCAGGGCCTGTGGACATGGCTCCCCTTCACCACCACGCTTGCCGCGAGGACGGCGGCGGCGTTCGCGCACCTGCCGCGGCCGGTGTTCCTGCGGGCGGCCGATGCGCTGCACTTGATCTGTGCCCAGGAGCATGGTCTCGCGGAGATCTACACGAACGATCGCCACATGTCGGCAGCAGCGCGGCATTTCCGGTTGAAGCCCATGACCGTCTCGCCACGGTAGAGGGGCCACCGGCCCGGCAGGAGGAAGCGTTGAGCCCTTCTCCCGGCGCACCTGAGCAGAAGGCCCGACTCGACGGAAAAACAGCGATTGCCGCTCACAGGCAAACCGCCAATACGATGCCGCTCACCGGGAGCGAGTCAACGCCGCGACGTCACCGCGCAGTGACTCATGTCGCCAGGCAATGCGCTGGGCGGGTCGGGGGGCATCGAAACGACTCCCTCTCCCTCGGAGAGGGAGAGGGCCGGGGTGAGGGTGGCGCCTGTTCGCGAATAGTCCGGGCCAGGGACTCCAGCGTCGAGACAGCGAGACGTCAGTCCGTCAGCTCTCGGGCCGAGAGACCCCGCATCAGCGAAGCGCTTCGCTTGCCGGAGCCGCCGCTCGACCGAGATCCCGCACGAAGCACTGGACCTCGCCGAGGTGCTCGTAGTGCTCCGTGCGTGCACTAGGAAAATGAGCCGGTCAGCCCATTGTGGCCGCCCCTCGGCCCAGGCGATTCTGAGTCGAGAATCCGGGGTCCTGAATTCGAGATCCCTCGGACGCCGGCCCCCATGCGAGCGACCAAAGACAACGAGAGCTACTTCCCCCTATCCGAGGTGGTGTACCGGAAGCTCCGGCGCGCCATCGTCCGCGGCGACCTCGCCCAGGGTGCGACCGTCTCCGAGACCGAGCTCGCCAAGCAGCTCGAGGTGAGCAAGACGCCGGTGCGCCACGCCCTCACGCGGCTGGCGCAGGAGGGGCTGCTCGTCAGCACGCCACACAAGGGTGCCGTGGTCACGAGCCTGACCCGCCGGGATCTCGAGGAGATCTATCGCCTCCGCATCCATCTGGAAGGCCTCGCGGCGCGGACGGCGGCCGAGCGGCTGACCGACGAGGATGCCAAGGTCCTGCGGGCGCGCCTCGACGAGCTGGAATCAGCGACGGCGGCCGGGGACACGGAGGCGCTCCGGGCGGGCTACGTCCTGCTCCACCAGGCGATCTGGCAGGCGAGCCAGACGCGGCGCCTGCCGGCCATCCTCATGAGCCTTCAGGACTGCGTGCAGATGTCGCGGTACACGCTGCTGTTGCAGCCGTCAGGGGTCGAGGTCGGGTTCGAGGAGCACGCGCAAGTCGTCCGGGCCATCCTCGCCCGGGATGCGAACGGGGCCGAGCAGGCCATGGTGCGGCACATCGCGCGCGCGCTAGACCTCCTCCGCGAAGGTGCCCACGCCGGCGGCGTGCCGCAAGAGGACGGTTCATCACGCGCGAGCTAGGGGGAACACTCGAATGAACGATCGGTGGGAGCGCATCAGTCGTCGAAGCTTCGTGAAGCTGGCCGCGGGAGCGGCCGTGGCCGGCAGCGCCCCGCGCGCGGCGATCGGGCAGGAGCCCAGGCGCGGCGGGGTGATCAAGCACATCGGGCTCGAGCCGCCGTCGTTCGACATCCATGGCACGGTGTCGTACCAGACGCAGCTCGCCTCGTCGTTCGTCCACCGCACGCTCTTCAAGTTCGTCAACGGCGCGAAGCACGCGCCTTCGGACTACACGCTGGTGCCCGACCTGGCGCTCAAGGCCGACGTGTCGAAGGACGGCAAGATGTACACCATCGCGCTCCGCCCCGGCGTGCGCTGGGAAAGCCGCGCCCCGCTCAACGGGCGCGAGCTGACCTCGGCCGACGTGAAGTACTCGCTGGAGCGCGCGGTCAAGACGTCGGGCTATGCGAGCCTGCTCGGGCAGATCGAGGGCGTCGAGACCCCGGACAAGCACACGGTGCGCGTCCACCTCGGCGACGCCTTTGCGCCCTTCATGCACAATCTGGCGGAGCCGTGGAACGCCATCCTGCCGCGCGAGGTCGAGGACAAGCTCGGTGACTTCAAGTCCGCGGACTCCATGGTCGGCTGCGGGCCGTTCGTCCTGGAGCGCTACGAGCCGGGGGTCAAGGCCGTGTTCGCGCGCAACCCGACCTATTTCCAGAAGGGCCTGCCGCACGTCGACCGCGTGGAGTGGCTGTTCATCAAGGACCGCTCGACGCAGCTCTCGCTGTTCCGGGCCGGCCAGGCCGACATCCCGTTCTACGACGGGCGCATCCCGCGGTCCGACATCGGCTCGTTCAAGAAGTCGAACCCGGCCTACCCGATCGTGTTCTGGGACTGGCTCGCGGTGCGCACGCTCGCCATGCGCACCGACAAGGCGCCCTTCAGCGACGTGCGCGTGCGGCGCGCGTTTTCCCTGGCCATCGACCGGAAGAAGTGGGTGGCCCAGTTCCTGGAGGGCCAGGGCTTCGAGGACCACGGGCCGGTGCCGGCGCCCATGCGGGAGTGGAAGCTCCCCACCAAGGACTACGGCGAGGGCGCCCGGTGGCTCGAGCACAACCCGGCCCTGGCGAGAAAGCTCCTCGCCGAGGCGGGCTTCCCGAACGGGATGAAGCTCAAGTGCACGCACTGGCCGGGCTACGGGCCGGAGTACGTGGAGGAGCTCGAGCTGCTCGCCTTCTACCTCAAGCAG
>Ga0214473_10008113_pt1 | contig 12438 bp, 8 predicted proteins | sample RVTome_7_FD_203509 | JGI IMG/M metagenome (GOLD analysis project Ga0214473, IMG submission 203509) | Soil microbial communities from uranium-contaminated site in the Upper Colorado River Basin, Wyoming, United States - RVT98D197 | ecosystem: Environmental > Terrestrial > Soil > Contaminated >... | reverse complement strand
GTGATACCCCAGGGCCATTACGTCTTCCCCTTTAATCAAAGGAGGAGGATGGACAACATGGTCTTGCTGGAACAGGTCCAGGATTCGAAGACAGTGGCCCTCGACCACCTCGTCAACTTGAATGGAGAGTTTCCCCCGGCTTGCTTCTTTATCCGCCAAGGTATGGAGAACGAGAAGAGGCGTTTCCTCTCCCATCCGGTGGACTAATCTTTTGAGGGTGGTCTCTTTGGTCTCGCCGGACATGTTGAGGATTCTCATATGGTTTTTGACGAGCCGCAGGACATTATCTCTCATGGCATTGGAGAATCGGAGCCTTTCCATGATTCCCTCGGCCCTCCGGCATGAGTGAAATGGGTGATCATAGAAGTGAACATTCCCATTTTCATCAATCGAATAAGTGTCTTGTTTTCCGGTGTCATGGAAAAGGGCCGAGTAAAATAGGGAGAGGCGGTTCTCTTCGCTGAGTTGCACCTGGCTTCCTTTCCGGGCGAGCCATTCGAAGGCCCATGGTATCTTGTCTATTATGAGAAGCGTATGGCCAAGGACATTGAGATGATGGTGTTCGCTCTGGTTTAGGATCCCCAGCATTCTCAATTCTGGGAAGAGGGCAGGAAGGGGCCCCAACTCGTAGAGGGAGGTTATTCCAACACCCGGCCGAGGAGAAAGAAGAATCTGATCGATCTCCGTTTTGATCCGCTCGCCGGGAAGCTTCAAAATCAACTCTTTTTTTGAAGAGATCTGATTCTTTAACTCATGGTCCAGTCTAAACCCGGGAAGGGTGGAGAGATAACGAATTGCCCGAAGCATCCTCAGGGGGTCGAGATCGATAGAGCGGTCGGAAACCGCACGGATGATCCTCTTTTCGATATCCTCGAGTGCCCGCTCGACCCAATGGAATCTCCCTTCACGGAGGGAGAAAGCAACGGCGTTGACAGTGAAGTCCCTCCGCTTGAGATCATCTTCGATGGTTCGTCCCTGGAGGAGGGCGATATCCATGGACATTTTTTCTTTTATGATTCTATAAGTAACCGTATCCAGTTCTTCCTTTCCCACTTTGAAAAAGCGAAGATGCAAGGTATCCTCAATCATGGAAATGAATGAAGAGGCTTCTCTCGGCAGAGTCAAGTCATAATCTTTTTGATGCGTCCCGAGAAGAAGGTCTCGAATATGTCCTCCTACCAGAAACAGGGGGATATTCTTCTCCTTTGCCAGAATTGACAGCTTAATAAGAAGCGGGTCTTCCAGGATATCTTTCTCAACGGGTTTTAGATTCATTATTCTTAAACATCAATTTGATATTGTTGTTTTTCTATGATAGCTTAGCTAATATTAAAATAGTTGATAGAACTGAATCTTGTCAATTGGTAATGATGAGGTCTCTGGGAATGGCCAAAACGATCAGGGAGGAGTTGGAAGAAGAGGAAAAGCTGATTCTTTCCCCTTTTGCCACATTGAGCTCCATGACAAAAGGTCGTCGATTCACAGAAGAGGAGTGCCCCCTCAGGCCAGCTTTTCAGCACGATCGCGACCGGATTATTCATTCAAAATCCTTCCGAAGGCTGAAGCATAAAACCCAGGTCTTTCTTGTCCCAACGGGCGACCATTACCGGACTCGATTGACACACACCCTTGAAGTTTCCCAGATTGCGCGTACGATCTCAAAGGCTCTGCATCTCAATCAGGATTTGACGGAGGCGATTTCGCTGGGCCACGATCTCGGTCACACTCCTTTCGGCCATGCGGGCGAGGATACATTGAACGAGGTTGTTCCGGGTGGATTTAGCCATTCCGACCAGAGTCTGAGGGTAGTCGACTTTCTTGAAAGGGATGGACAGGGACTCAATCTTACCACCGAGGTGAGGGAGGGCATCCTCAAGCATACCAAAGGAAGAGGAGAGATCCTTTCGGAAGATCCTTCGGAGATGGCTTCGACCCTCGAAGGGCAAGTGGTCAGAATCGCTGATATCATTGCCTATGTCAACCATGACATCGATGACGCCATCCGGGGCGGAGTGATTTCTCAAAAGGATATTCCGAAAGATTGCCTGGCACGTCTGGGAGAGACCCATTCGAAACGGATCAATACCATGGTCAATGACCTGATCATTGAAACCCGTCAGTTGAGTAACGGAAAACTCTTCATCTCAAAAAGTGTTCTCTCAATGATCTGGGATCTGAGGGATTTCTTATGGGAACGGGTCTATGAGAACGAGATCGTCCATGCCGATTTTTCAAAAGCGGCCAAGATTTTGAAAGAGCTTTATCAATATTTCATGGACCATCCGGACTACTTCTTGACACTGATCCAAAGGGATTCCCTCTACGACTCCCTGGAGCGATGTGTGTGCGACTTTTTGGCGGGCATGACCGACCGTTATGCATTCAACCTTTATCAAAAACTGTTCCTCCCACTTCCCTGGGTCATTCTATGAAAGCAGGCGAACCTACACGCGTGGTCATCCTTGGTGCAGGAGGAAGGGACTTCCACAATTTCAACACCTTTTTCAGGAACCGTGCCTCTTATCGGGTGATCGGTTTCACCGCAACCCAGATTCCGTTCATCGCGGATCGTACCTACCCGCCTGAGCTTGCGGGGCCCGATTACCCTGAAGGTATTCCCATCTATCCCGAAGAAGATCTCTCCCGGCTGCTGTCGGAGCGACCCGTGGACTTGGTCGTTTTCTCTTATAGCGATGTCTCCCATCTGGAAGTGATGAATCATGCCTCTCTCGCTCTCTCCAAGGGCCAAGACTTTCTCATCCTCGGTCCGGCAGAGACGATGATCGAAAGCAGAGTGCCGGTCATTTCAGTCTGTGCTGTAAGGACAGGATGCGGTAAGTCGGTGATCACGCGGAAGGTGGTCGCCCTTTTAAGAAAGAGAGGTATCAGGGTATCCGTGATACGACATCCGATGGTCTACTGCGGGTTTAAGCCAGTCTCCCGATTCTCGACGATGAGGGATGTGGATGAAGACACCTGCACAATCGAGGAGAGAGAGGAATTCGAACCCCTTGTCGAAATGGGAATCACGGCCTATGCAGGGGTCGATTATGAAAAGGTTTTAAGGGCGGCAGAAGAAGAGTGTGAAATGATTGTCTGGGACGGAGGGAATAACGATTTCCCTTTTATCAAGCCGGATCTGGAAATTGTGCTGGTCGATGCCCTCAGGCCGGGGCATGAGATGCTCTATTTTCCCGGGGAGGTCAATTTCAGGAGAGCCGACCTTCTCATCATCACAAAGGTGAATGAAGGGGAGCCGGAGTCCTTGCTGAAGATAAGGGAGAACATCTCTTTGACGAACCCTGGAGCGGCAGTGATGGAAGCTCCCTCCGTGACACATCTGGATCGTCCAGGATGGATTGAAGGTAAAAGGGTATTGGTGATTGAAGACGGGCCGACCATCACCCACGGAGGTATGCCTTATGGGGCGGGAGCGGCCATTTCAAAAAAGCTTGCCCGGGAACTGGTGGATCCGCGGCCCCATGCAGTGGGTTCTTTGAGGAAGGTCTATGAGAGGTTCCCCCATATTGGTAATGTGCTTCCTGCCATGGGTTATTCAGATAGCCAGATCAAGGAGCTTGAGGAGACCATCCGCCGCTCTGAGTGCGATGCTGTAGTGATCGCAACCCCAATAGACCTAAAAAGAAGGATCAGGATCGATCAGCCTGCAGTAAGGGTGACCTACGATTTTGATATCGATCTTGGCCCTTTCATCGAGCGGTTTTTGAAAAAAAAGTCAAGGTGTTGACCCCACCCCCACCCTGGCCCTCCCCTCTCCGAGCCAGAGGCTCTTCCGAGCCGGAGGCCTGAAGGGGAGGGAAATCGAGTGATTCCTTCCCCTTCAAGGGGGAGGGTAGGAGGGGGATGGGGTATCCGGCGGAAGTCTGCGGAGGGGTTGACAATCCATATCCCGTGTGATAGTAATTGCCCATTCGCTTAAAACATAGAAGGAGAGCCGAAAATGGCCAAGGAGATTTTGATCGCCGGTTCGGGTAAGGCGGAACGGGAGGAGTTTCAAAAGATCTTTGAACCCACCGGATATCGCCTGGTTTTTTCCGAGAAGGGAGATGATGTCCTCCTCAAGGTCAAACAGTTGAAACCCGATTTGATCATTGCGGGGAGCTCGGAGCTTTGCGAGGCTATCAAAAGGGACCCGGGAAGTAGAGATATTCCCTTTATCCTCCTTTCTAGTATCTTTGACGAGACTCCGGAAGGGGGCCGTCGACGCGTTCCTGCAGACGGAATTCTCTCAAAGCCTTTCTACGAGGATGAGGTTCTCAACCTGGTTGATCGGCTGACGGAGAAGAGAGGGAATGAGTGGGAAGAAGAGGAGATCATTGAACTGGTAGATGTTATTGAAGAACCGGAACCGCGAATGAGCATCGACGATTTTGTGGGACCAGATAAGGAGGAACCCCTGGGGGAAATCTTGCCTCTGGAGTCATGGGGAAGAGCGGAGGAGGGAGAAGAAAGACCCCTTGAGACAAGGTTCGGTCCTACTGCTGGGAAGGGGGAAGAGGATCTATTGAAAAAGGAAAAGGAGGGAGTCCCCGAGGAGGCCGTTTCGGAAGGTGATTTTTTTGAAAAGATTGAACTGGACGAAATCCTGCAGAAAGTGGACGATTTGAAGCCCCTTTTTGAGAAGGAGTGGCCTGAAGAGATAGAGTTGAAGGTTCAGCCGCTCCATTCCGGAAAACCAGAAGTTCCAACACCTCCTGTCGAGATTCCCGTTGAAGAAATGGATCTGGAAGCTTTGGGGCAAGAAGCATTAGAAGCAGGACCTAAAGAAGAACTATCCGAAGAGGAATTCCCCGAAGAGCTCCTGGAGGAGATCATACAAGAGGAAGAAATCGGTTTTGCTGAGGGGCCGGAAGAGACAGGGTTGAAACCTGAAGAAATAAAGCGGAAGCCTGAGGAAATGAGGTTGGAAACCGGGAAAATAAGGTCGAAATTCGAAGAAGAGAGACCCATGCGGGTGATCGAAGAGGAGGTTCCTCGAGAAATGGAAAAGGTCATTTCAGAAGGGATCCGTGAGATTACGGAAGAATTCATCACCAAGCTCGTTCCGCAGATGACCCAGAATATCATCACTCTTACCGTCGAGCGGATTGAGAAGATGGTGAGGGAAATCGTCCCCGATTTGGCCGAAAAGGCGATTCAAGAGGAGATTAAGAGGCTCCAAAAAGACATCAAAGATTAGGCTGATGAAAAACGCCCATCTGCGGCGTTCCCCTCATCCTTCGTCATTGCGGCGTACATCCAAGTACGCCTCACTTCTCAGGATTTCGGGCGCCTTGCATCTGGGCATTTTTGATCAGCCTAAAAACGACATCGTCTTAAAAAATTAGGGAGGAAGAAGGTTGCATCAATGGCTCCAAAAATCTTGGAAAAGACCTATGACCCTCATCAAGTTGAAGAGAAATGGTATCGTTCTTGGACGGAGCGTGGTTACTTCAGAGCAGATGAAGATTCGAAAAGACCATCTTACTCCATTGTGATCCCACCCCCCAATGTTACCGGTGTCCTTCATATCGGACACGCATTGAACAATTCCCTTCAGGATATCCTGATAAGGCTTAAGAGGATGGAGGGCCATAACGTCCTCTGGATGCCGGGGACCGACCATGCGGGGATTGCCACCCAGAATGTGGTGGAGAAACAGCTCATGGCGGAGGGCTCTGACCGGCATATCCTGGGGAGAGAGAAGTTCATCGAACGAGTCTGGAAATGGAAGGGACAGTCCGGAGGAACAATCATCAGCCAGCTGAAAAAGCTGGGGGCTTCCTGTGACTGGAGCCGTGAGCGATTCACAATGGACGAAGGCCTTTCTGAAGCAGTGAAAGAGGTTTTCATCCGCCTTTATCAGGAAGGACTCATTTACCGCAGCCATTACATTATCAACTGGTGCCCCCGATGTCAGACGGCCCTGTCCGATCTTGAAGTCGAGCTTCAGGATACCCTGGGCAAACTCTACTATCTCAAATATCCCCTCGAGGGAATCGAAGGTTTTGTGATCGTCGCCACAACCCGGCCGGAGACCATGCTGGGTGACACGGCCGTTGCAGTCAATCCCGAGGATGAGCGCTACCAGGCGGTCATCGGAAAGAAGGTCCTTCTCCCTGTCCTGAATCGGCAGATTCCTGTTATTGCGGATCCCTACGTCGATATCGAGTTCGGGACCGGAGCTCTCAAGATCACCCCCGCTCACGATTTCAATGACTTCGAGATCGGATTAAAGTATGGTCTTGAACAGATCAAGGTGATCGATGAAGAAGGCCGGATGAATGAGAATGGAGGCCCCTATCGAGGGATGGACCGCTTTGAGTGCCGCGAAAGGATCGTCGAGGATTTTGAACGAGAGGGGGTTCTCTTGAAAATAGAGGACCATCCCCATAAGGTAGGTCATTGCTATCGTTGCAAGACGATCGTCGAGCCCAACCTCTCCCTGCAATGGTTTGTCAGAACTAGACCTCTGGCTGACCCCGCCATCGAGGCCGTAAAAAGCGGTAGAACTCGGATCATCCCCCAGGTCTGGGAAAAGACCTATTTCGAATGGATGGAGAACATCCGGGACTGGTGTATTTCGAGGCAGATTTGGTGGGGTCACCGCATCCCGGCCTGGTATTGCGAGCAATGCGGAGAGATCACCGTGGCCAAGAAGAATCCGACCTCTTGCCCAAAATGTGGCTCAGAGCACTTGAGACCCGAGACGGATGTCCTCGATACCTGGTTCAGTTCCGCCCTGTGGCCTTTTTCCACGATGGGATGGCCCCATGAGACCAAGCTTCTGAAGCACTTTTATCCCACCTCTGTCCTGGTGACCGGATTTGACATTCTCTTCTTCTGGGTGGCCAGGATGATGATGATGGGGCTAAAGTTCATGGGAGACGTTCCTTTCAAGGATGTCTATATCCACGGTCTCGTAAGGGACGAAAGGGGAGAAAAGTATTCGAAGACGAGGGGGAATGTCCTGGATCCTCTCGACCTGATTGAGCGGTATGGGGCCGATACTTTAAGGTTCACGCTGGCTGCCCTCACCATGCCGGGAAGTGACCTGAAGTTGTCGGAAGCAAGGACAGAGGGTTATCGCCACTTCGTCAACAAGATCTGGAATGCCTCCCGTTTTTCCCTGATGAATCTTGACGGCTTGGAGATCGAGGATACGCAAAAGAGTTACGACCGTACCGAATACAGCGTTCCCGATCGATGGATCCTGGGAAGGCTGAACAAGGCGATCCGTGGAGTCCGAAAAGCACTGGAAGAGTACAAATTTAATGAAGCCAGCCATGTCCTCTACCAGTATGTCTGGCATGAATTCTGCGACTGGTATCTGGAAATGATCAAGCCTTTCCTTTATCAGGAAGGGGACAAGAAGAGGAAGGATATCACGCAGCAGACCCTTCTGAAAGTTCTCGACGCGACGTTGAGACTCCTCCATCCCTTTATGCCCTTTGTGACAGAGGAGATCTGGCAACAGCTTCCTTCCGAAAAGAAAGCGGATTCGATTATGATCGCTCCTTATCCCCAGGTCGACGAGAGATATGATGATGACGAGATCGCAGATGAGATGGATCTGTTGATCGAGGTCATTACCGCTCTCCGGAATATCCGGGGAGAGATGGATGTTCCTCCGGGAGAGCAGATCGATGTTATCCTTCGAACAAAAGTGAAAAAGGTTGAGGAGAGAATCAGGAGGAATCAACTCTTCGTTGTAAATCTGGCCAGGGTGAAGGGCCTGATGATTGGCGAGGAGATTGAGCGGCCGGCCTACAGTGCTTTCGCTGCCGTTGGAGATGTGGAGATCTTCGTCCCTATGGACCGTTCCCGGATGGAAGAGGAGGCAATGAGGCTCCAGAAGGAGAGAGCAAAGGTCGAGAAGGAGATCCTCTTCGTAGAGAAGAAACTCTCCAATGAGCAGTTCAGGTCGAAAGCGCCAGTTGAGGTCGTTCGGGAAGAAGAGGAGAAGGCTTTGCAGTATCGCGCCCGCCGTGACAAATTGGAAGAGAGGCTCAAAAGAATTCAAGGAGACCTGAAGCAATAAACGATGAACCATGAACGATGAACTAATTAGGGCATGTTATAAATTCAGTTTGTCCGGCATGCCGGACCTGATCCGGCATCCAGGGGGCCTTTGAAAAAACTGGATTCCGGCTTTCGCCGGAATGACGTTTTTTTTACAAGAACAGTGGTTTGTTGGGCAGACACTAAGTAAAGTGTTCGTCGTTCATTGTCCATCGTCCATCGTAGGAGTCGTCAATGAAGATGGATATTGAAAAGGTGGCGAGGCTGGCCCGGCTGGAATTATCCGAGGCGGAGAAGGCGATGTTTGGAGACCAGCTGGAACAGATACTCACCTACATGGAGCAGCTGAACCGGCTCGATACGAAAGGGGTGGAGCCCACTTCCCACGCCATTCCCATGTCGAATGTCTTTAGAGAAGACGAAGTGAGGCCTTCCTTCCCGAGAGACGAAGTGATAGGTATCGCCCCTGATAAAGAAGAAGACCACTTCAAAGTGCCGAAGATCATCGAATAGAACCAGGGAAGAATGGACTGATGGAATATTGGAAGAATGGGTGAACAACAGAAGTTAAACGTAGGGCAGGCGTCTCGCCTGCCATGTCCGGTCGGCGAGGACGCCGACCCTACGAAGAAAATTAATGGGCTCTTTGTGGGGTTGATTGCTCTTTATCCAATATTCCAGTATTCAAACATTCCAGGAGCTTTATGAATATCCACGAATTAACGATTCACGAGCTGCGTGACCTTCTGGTTAAAAAAGAGTTTACCTCGAGGGAGGCTACTGAAGCCCTTTTCCAGAGGATTCGAAAAGTTGATGAAAAGATCGGGGCCTATCTCCTTCAGACCGAAGAGGCCGCACTCTGCCAGGCCGATGAGGCAGACCGGAAAATCGCCAGGGGCCAGGAGATCGGAGATCTTACAGGCATTCCGATCGGCCTTAAAGATATTCTCTGTACGAAAGGGATTCGAACCACTTGCGGCTCAAAAATCCTCGGGAATTATACTCCTTTCTATGATGCGACGGTGATCGGTAAGCTCAAAGAGAGGGATGCCGTATTCCTGGGCAAACTGAACATGGATGAATTTGCCATGGGGTCCTCTACGGAGAACTCGAGATTTCAGATTACCCGTAACCCCTGGGACCTCGATCGAATCCCAGGGGGCTCTAGCGGCGGTTCCGCTGCAGCCGTGGCGGCCGATGAATGTATCGCCGCCCTGGGCACGGATACGGGAGGGTCAATCCGTCAACCCGCCTCCTGCTGCGGGGTGGTGGGGATGAAACCCACCTATGGCAGGGTATCGAGATACGGGCTGGTGGCCTTTGCCTCCTCTCTCGACCAGATCGGCCCGATTACAAAAGACGTGACGGATTGCGCCATCATGATGAATGTAATCAGTGGCTACGATCCTTTTGACTCCACATCGGTGAATAGAAAAGTCCCTGATTACAAGCGGTCCTTGGTTAACGATGTGAAAGGGATTCGAATCGGAATTCCCGATGAATACTTTGTAGCGGGAATGGACCCCGACGTGGAGAAGGCCATCAGAGAGTCGATTGACCGGTTTAAGAAGCTCGGGGCCGAGGTAATGAGGGTCTCTTTGCCCCATACCGAATATGCGGTAGCGATTTATTACATCATTGCTACTGCAGAGGCCAGCTCCAACCTGGCCCGATACGATGGGGTAAAATATGGCTACCGTTCGGAGGGATACAGGGATCTGATGCAGATGTACACCCGGACCCGTGAAGAAGGGTTCGGTCAAGAGGTCAAGCGAAGGATTATCCTGGGAACTTACGTTCTTTCCGCTGGATATTACGAAGCCTATTATCGCAAAGCTTCCCAGGTGAGGACGTTGATGCGGAGGGATTTTGAGGAGGCATTTGAAAAAGTAGATGTCATTGTGACACCCACCGCGCCCACGCCAGCCTTCCGAATCGGTGAGAAGGTCGAAGACCCTCTGCAGATGTACCTTTCTGACATCCTTACTATCCCGGTTAACATCGCAGGCATCCCGGGGATCTCGATCCCCTGCGGTTTCAGCCGCGACAACCTTCCCATTGGTCTCCAAATCATAGGAAAACACTTCGACGAAGAGACGCTCCTCAGGGTCGCCTACACCTTCGAGCAGAACACCGACCATCATCTCCGAAAACCCAAGCTATAATCTAAAACGTAAATAGAACTTAGGGGATATTGAGGCAGGTTCCTCTCCTCAGTGAGACGGTGGGGTAACTACTATTTTGGCCTTCAATTTCAATGTCTTTGAAATTTGCGTAGGGCAGCCGTCCCCGGCTGCCCGGTTTTCGGTGTGTTGATTTCGAACCCCATTGGTCGGCGAGGACACCGACCCTACGGATTATTACTTCACCTGAGTCTTCCAGTCGCTGCGAAATATTCTTGGCATTAGAGAACCTGCAGGAGTTGTTTTTCGAAACCGACAATTTCATTCTCTGGTTCTGCTGTATCGTTCCTCATGACGAATCCACATTCTGCAAGATATTCGTCAAGGGTTCCCATCTCCTTCATCTCTCTAATCTGGATGTTGATAACTTCGTTCAGATTGGATTTTGCCTCCTCCATTGTTTTCCCTTGGGCAATGAAATCCAACTCAGGGATTTTGGCCAAGAACCAGTTGCCTTTTTGCCATAACTCAACGGTCGCTCTTAATCTCATGACCTACCTCCATATTGCTCCCATGCTGTTGCCTTCTTAGCCCTTACAAATTAAACCAGATTTCACGAATTTATTCAAGAGTTCGATGACACCTTTAGCACCAGCGCAGTCCGTGGAAAAAGGATTCCGGAATCACTCAAATCGGTAATCCCGCACTGCTTGAACAGCAGCCAGCACGTTGTCCAGAGGAGTGTCGGGCGGGACAGAACAGCCGGTCATAACAACATATCGTCTATTTCCATTTTCCGAAAGGAGGCGGTTCACCTCGCTACGGACATCATCAGGCGTACCGAACTGCATCACGTCGATGGGATTGATATTCCCACCGATCGCAACATCCCATCCGACCATGCCCCTGACTTTTGGCAGATTCATGCACTGATCAAGGCTAATCACGGCCGCACCCGTTTTTGCCATCATCCCCACGATTTGTGTCGAATCCCCGCAGATATGCAGGATACAGGGCATTTTAACGGATTTTATCAGACGCTCCAGAAACGGAAACTCTATCTCATTCGCCAACTGTGGAGATATCATGTCCGAGGAGGTAACGGGGTCGGGGAGAAAGAGGAGGTCCGCCCCTTCTTCTCTGAGTGCCCTTCCCACGTCGATGAGGATGTCCGTGATTTTGTCCAGGAGCCTCAGCACAAAGGACCTGTCTTTAAGCATTTTCCGCATCAGGAAGTCCGCCTCCAGTGTGCGAACGGCAGCGGTCAGGGGTCCCTCAAAGCCTGGCATCACGGGGATCTTCCCGTTTGAATATTTCGAGAGGAGTCGGACAGCCTTCAATACAGCCGGGATGCGGCCATCCTTTTGCGGATCAGGCGTGGGCAACCGATCGATATCTTCAGTGGTTTTCACAGAGAGCGGAACGGTCTGAAGACCCGTCTTGAGAATCCTTAACTCGCAGCCCAAAGCTTCAGGGACGTACATCGGGTCACTATAGCCAAAGAGCGCGTCATAGCCCACTCTCTCATAAGCTTTGATCTGTGCTTCAAACATCTTTTCACCACTTCGGATCAAGTCTCCAACGGGGATCCCTGAAAACCTGCCAATCCACAGGGAGGCGAGAGGAATGATCGGGACCTCCCGGGCGCGTTCGGATCTGATTGCTCCATTAACCCTTTCCATCGGATTCATACTTTACCTCAGTCTTCAGGGCTATTTCATGAGAGCAGGTAAGACTGTTGCGATTTGCGGGAAAGCGATCATAATGACCGTGTACACAAGGATCGCCCCAATGTAGGGTAAGACACCTCTGAATACCGTTGTCAGAGGTACGCCCTTGGATACCCCGGCAACGATATACGCGTTCAGCCCAACCGGCGGGGTGATACACCCCAATCCTGTGTACAGATTCATCATTACCCCGAACCATAAAGGATCGTAACCAACGGCAGAGACCAATGGAAATACAATGGGCAGACTGAGTAAGAGTGCTGCCGTCCCATCCATGATACAACCGAGGATCATGTCGAAGATCAATACGAGCGCAAGGGTCAGCAGCGGTGAGGCCTTCATGGTATCTGCGAGATCTGACAGCTCCATGGGAATACGGCTTGCGGCCATGAAAGCACCGAAGATCTGCGCCCCCACCAGAAGGGTAAAGACCATAGCCGCCGTCTTGGTCGTATCAACAAGTGAGTCGATCGCAGCTTTCCTGGTAAGTCGTCCCCTGGCGAAAGCGACGAGAAACATGGCGCCGCCACCCACTGCGCCGGCTTCGGTGGGAGTGAAGAACC
>Ga0214473_10008111_pt1 | contig 12438 bp, 7 predicted proteins | sample RVTome_7_FD_203509 | JGI IMG/M metagenome (GOLD analysis project Ga0214473, IMG submission 203509) | Soil microbial communities from uranium-contaminated site in the Upper Colorado River Basin, Wyoming, United States - RVT98D197 | ecosystem: Environmental > Terrestrial > Soil > Contaminated >... | reverse complement strand
CTTTCGCCTCCGGACGTTGCGTCGCCACGATGATGTGTACGCCGACAGCCCGCGACTTCTGCGCCAGGCGCGACAGATGATGTTCCACTTCCTTCGCCGCCGTCATCATCAGATCCGCGAGCTCGTCGATCACGATCACGATGTACGGGAGGTGGGTGGCGATGAGCGACTTCTCCTGTTCATCCGCGGGATCGAGCCGGCGGTACAACTCGTCCGCGCCGAGCTCATTGTACCCGGCGATGTTCCGCACCCGCGCTTCGGCCAGTATCTCGTAGCGCTCGTCCATTTGCGTCACCGCCCATTCCAGGATCTTCTCGGCGCGGAGCATGTCCGTCACGATCGGGCACATCAAGTGCGGCACGTCCTTGAACTGGCTCAGCTCCACCATCTTCGGGTCGATGAGGATCATCTTCACGTGATCGGGACGCTTGGTCATCAGCAGGCTGAGAATCACCGTATTCAGGCAGACGCTCTTGCCCGAGCCGGTCGTGCCCGCGATGAGCAGGTGCGGCATGCGCGTGAGGTCCCCGACCAGCGGCGAGCCCCCCGCGTCCTTGCCCAAAAAGAGCGGCAATCCCATCTCCCCGGCCTTCGCGCCCGTGGACATGATCAGTTCACGCAAGCGAACACGCTCTTTGTCGAGATTGGGCACCTCGATGCCCACCGTGTTCTTGCCGGAAATCGGCGCGACGACGCGTATGGCATGGGCGCGAAGCGCCCGGGCGATATCGTTGCACAGCGTGGCCACCTGGGAGACCTTGACCCCGGCGCCCAGCTTGAGTTCGAACATGGTGATCACCGGACCCGTGTCGATTTCCACCACCCGCGCATCGAGCCGGAACTCTTCCAACGTCTGCTCTAATACCTGCGCCTGTCTTCGAACCGCCGCTTCCCGTTGAGCGCTGATATGGAACTCCGGCTCATCCAACAATTCCAACGAGGGCAAGCGCCAATTCTCGATTTGCCGCGGATATGGCTCGGCGGCCTCCAGCCTCTCACGAGACGGAAAATTCACGATCGGCCCGGCGACCTTCGCTGGCGGGGTCGTTCTCACCGAAGACGCCGCGGAAGAACTCGCAATCAACGACCCCGGACCCGCGCGGTCGGATCCCGCATTCCCCGCCGGGACTACCTTCGTCCCCGCAGCGTCAGCCCCCCTTCGTTCGATCACCGGCTTCTTCGACGAATCTCCCGCCCTCTCCTCTTCGGCGGTCTCTTCCTCAAACAACCCGCTCGCTAGGGCCGCGTTCTTGCCCTGGACCCGACGCGACGGCGATGTCGGCGATTCGTCCAGCAACGCGCCACGTTCGCCGGCGCTTACCCCGGCAAGCCGGGCCCCCACGGCCGCCGGTGTGGCGCTCACCAGGGATCGCGCGATGGCCACCGCTTCGCCGGATGCGCGACCCGCTCGCAGCAAATACCCCGGTACCTTGAGCACCCAACCCTGCGACGCGAAGAGCAACCCCACAAAGAAGCTGGCCGCCAGAATGATCAGCGTGCCGAGCCGCTCCAAGTGTTGACGCATCCAGTCGCCCAACGCGAATCCAACGATTCCCCCGTGGCCGACTGGAAGGGCCCCGCCTCCCGGTTCCGAAATGAGGTAACTCGAAACGCAAACGCACGCGACCACCAGGACCAGTCCCAGTCCCCGTTCCCAGGGATTGCCCACTCGACCCCGAAAAAGGCGAACACCGGCCGACATCGTGGCAAACAACAGCAGCGGGAAGGCCCCGTCACCCAGATAGAAGCGGCTGTAGTAGGCGAGCACCGCGCCCGCCGCTCCGCACGCATTCTTCGCCGGTTCATGATGCGGAAACTGATTGGGACTGGGCCAATCACCGCCATCAAACGTCATCAACGCGGGCCAGCAGAACAGGCAGAAGGCAAAGAGCGCAAAGGTGGCGACCAGGGATCGTGACGCGGTACGTGCTTCCTCGTTCCCCATCAGGAGGCTATTCCACGAAGAGTCGCTCGGCGTCGGCCGGTCGGACAAGAATCACTGGAGAAGCGATGCGCGACCTGCGTACAAACCGCTTCCCCAGCCCTGAAAAAGGGCGTTGCTCAGGGACTTATCGGTCCGGACGGCTGAAACGCTAAAGGGATTCCCCGCGAACTGAAACCTCGAAGGAGATTCGAGCACGCAGCTTCGCCAAGCCGAAGTGCGATATGTCTCGCCCCCGTGAATCGTGAGGGTTTTTCATCACGCACGAATAAAACTCGGCCGAGTACGACGTCCCCTTCTCCTTTGCTCGTCAATTCCAATGGTCTGAAAACGAGAGCTACCCTCCGGTGGTCTCCAGCGTCTTGGCGGACTTCTTTTCGGCCTGAATCCTCGCCCATTCGGTTTCCGCCTTACGAACATTCTCCGTCGCGCTCATCATGAACTTGACCTTGGCCAGATCGTCAAAGAAAAGATACGTTCGGTTTTCAAACACCGCGAAAACCGCCGGATCGGCGGGATACAGTTTGCCTCTCGCCATCCCTTCCGCGCAATACCCGTCATACTTGGGCAGGTACCGCTCCGGATCACCACGAAAATCGTCGCGCATGACTTCATTCAGAAAGTAATAGATGCGGTTTTGGTAATCGCACTTGATGGCCTGCTTCCCCTTCATGGCCTTGGCTCGCTGCTGATAGGCCACGGGATCGTGCCCGTCCAGATCAGGCCGCTCGAAGAGTTCCGTCGCTCGTTGGATGAACGATGGCGGACGGCTGACGTAGGCGCGCTTCGCACGCTCCGACGAAAAAAGGTAAAGCTTCCCCTCGAAGACGTCGAACACCGTCGGATCGGAGGGAAGTCGATTCCCGTAGCTTCCTCCCAGCGCCGTCGTACACAGCGCTCCGAACTGCGGTAGGTACTTCTCCGGCTCGGCGTCAAACGTCTTCTTCGCTTCCTCATCGGCGAAAAAATACGTCGCGCCTCGAATCACCGAGTAGTACTTCGCATTGCCTTTCGTGGCCGCGCCCTTCGTGAAATAAGAAACCGGGCAATACCCCTGGATCGCGGGTGTGAGCTGGTGCTCCGGATCCCCAGGGGTGACCGGTACGGGCTGGGCCGGTTTGGCTTCTTGCTGCGTCTCCTCCGATGGAGTCGCGGGCTTTTTTTCCTCCTGAGCCTCGGCCGCTGATCCCCAACCCATCATCACACCCGCGAGGATTCCCCCTACACACGTGCCTCGTACTCGGAACCGACCCCATCTCATCGTCAAATCTCCCAAGAGAGAATCCCGAACTCGAATTCGTTCACTGTCTATCGGAACAGTCCCCTCATCCCCTAGATATCCTGATCCTGTCTGGATCGTAGGTTCGCTTTCTTCGGCCGTCCAAATCCGGCGCGGCGCATGGCTCCCTCCGTGGGATGGGACGGTCTGCCGCCACGCAATCTATCCCGTCGTCTCCTTCGAAGAACCTGTTCGCAGCATAAGCCAATCAGGAAGGTATCGGCGAAGAAACAACGGCGACGCCCATCCGGTATGCCCGCCGTGATGGCCCAGCCGCGCCATGTCCGGCGACCAGCAAACCTGCGTCAACCGCTCGTAAGCCAGTTTCGCCTCTGGATCGAGGTCCTGCGGACGGCGAAACCCGACGCACCCCGCCGCCGTCCCATGCGCCCGATCCATGGTCCCGAACGCCCTCGTCCCCCAACCCAGAATGAACCGATCCTTCGCACTGACCAGCGCATAACATCGCCGGACGGCACAAAGCGCGGGCCCAAGATTGTAATCCGACGACAGCGCGGGACAGGCCAGGACGACCGTCTCCATCAACTCCCGCCCACGCAGATGTTCCAACGCAAACACCGCCACGCCGCACCCACCGCTAAACGCCACGATATGCGTGCGCGCCGTCGGATGGCTCCGTCGAAAGCCGAGGATCTTCCGCGCCAATCGAGCGCCCATCAGTCGATTGCGACGCAACCACATCAGATCGGTCCAGATTTCACCGGGCAGACCGAATTGCCACTTGAAGAGCACGGTCCCGACCCCAACGTCGCGCTCCCGTAGCGCCCGACGGACCATCAGCGGACCGGCCTGCAACCCCCCCACCCCGTCCAGCAGAAAAAGAACGTCGCCGTCCAGCCGTCCCGTGGTTTCCGAAAACCCGAAGCGCATACTGTCGGAGAGATAGGCTTGAACGACGACGGCGCGATCGAGGAATACCCCCATGAAGGGTCTACCCAACGGCGGCCTCAAAGAGTCAACAACGCCGGCGACGAAAAGCGCCGATCCCCCGTCCGCATATCAGGGTGCGATACGGGCCTCATCTTTGGTCACATGATCCCCCGATTTCGTCGCCTCGCGCATTTTGCTGAACACCTCGCTGCGTTTGAATGGCTCGAGGAATCGTATGTCGGACACGCCCCATTCAAAGCGGCACGCCGCAAGCATCGGGCACCAGGAACACGGCGTCACCCGTCCGATCCGGTAGGGCGATACCGAAACGTCCCCGTCCAGCATCGCGTCCGCCAGTTCCCCAAGTCTTCGCCGCGTGAATTCCAAAACCATACGAAACGTGTTCGGATCCGCCGCATCGCTGCGCTCGATGTTCGAGATCCCTCCGTCCTTTTTCCGATGCGCCGCATAATGCGCCGATCGCCCCTCCTTGCCCGCCGAATCAAGCACTCCCAAATCGTCGATCGAAATCAACCCCCGCGGCCGGTACACCCCCGCCCCGGACGGGGCATTCTCCTCTACTTCCGAAGGATGGTTCACCAGCTCATACCGCGGAACCAGGCTCACGAACAACGCCGCGACCGGGCGAATCGGTCGGCCCGCCAGCGTCTCCCCCGATGCCGCCAGCGCCAGCAGATACGCAATCAGTTGCGTCGAAATCCCGTGATAGGTGCGGCTCAGATCAAGCCGCTTGTCCGGCGTGCGCTTGTAGTCAATGACCACGCCCAGCAACTCATCGGCCAGTTCCACCAGATCCACGCGATCAATGTAGCCCCGCAGCAAAACGGTCCGCCCTTTCGGTGTTCTGATGGACAGCGCGGGCAGACCGCCCGGGTCATCGAAACCGAATCCTAACTCCGCCCGCTGCGGTTTGGCTTGGCCCGCCGCCGCGACTCTACGTTGCCCTCGCAAGATGCGCGCCAAATCGCTCTGCACGCGACGAAGTAAATAGGCGTTACGCGCATCCGAAAGCGGACCTCCCTCGGCAATGTTTTGTCGCACCCTCGTGAAACTGGACTCCAGCTCGTCTTCCAACGACCTTTCATCCAGGGCACCAAGCGATTGACCGCGTTGGATCAGCGTGGCCAGAAAATCCTCCAGTATCGCATGGTGGACGCGACCCACGTCGACCGGATCAAGGACGGCGTCGTCCCGCTTGTTCAGCCGAAGGACGTGGCGGGCAAAATGCTGAAACGGACAGGCCGCGTAGGCCTCAAGTTGGGAAACGCTGCTCCGCAGCGGCCCGCCGTAAAGTCGCTTCACGGAGGCCGGAGACAAACTTTCGCGCGGATTGGTCGCCAGCGCCCGCATCGCCAACGCCGGCCACGGGCGCTGGATCAGTTCGCCGCGATGACGTTCATACAATGTGTTCCAAAGCGCCCGCGTGGGGCGGTCATCCGCGGTCAGCGGCGGTCGCGTCCGGAATTCCGTCGTCAACCGACGAACCAGATCACGCTCGTGGAGAATGTCCCACGTACTCCGCGTACGAATCGGATCTTCGATCTTGTCAAGAGTCAGTCCGGGACAGGACGCCTGTAGTGCAACAGCGTACGGAGAAATGGCCAGCGCCCGCCCATGCTCATCCGACGCCGCGCACGTCACCACCAATTCGTCACTCGCCCGAGTCACGGCGATATACAGCAACATCGCCTCATCGCCGGTCCGTTCCCACGTGCCCCCGCGAATGGGCAGGCCGCGCTCCTGCAACAGCTCGCGATCGTCATCTCCGAGAATGGAATCCTCCCGGGGCCGGGCCGGAAACACCCCGTCGTTGAATCCCAGAATCACGGCGGCTTTGATGTCCGGATGACGGCTTCGCTCAATGGCCCCAACCAACACCGCATCCACCGTGGGCGGCGCCAAACCCAGCGTCAACCCCGCCAGCCCCGCTTCCAGAACGTCGACCAATTCCGCGGCGCTAAGCGGGGCCTCCGATAACGCGAAACCCAGATCATCGAGAAAAGATAGCGCGTCGCGCCAGACTTGACGGTGCTCTTCCGCCTGATCGAGGTCGCCGTCGCGCTCCGCGTCGTCCGACCATCGCCTCAGCGTGCCGTCCGCTCTCACGTGCAACAACCAGTTCACTAGCGCCTGGGACCACTCCAAACCGGTCCGCACGCTCCCCGGCGTGATGAACGAAAACAACGGTTCCAACGCCTCCCACACCACAACCCGCGCGCGGTTGGCGATGTCTAGAATCCTCTGATCAAACGCATCCCGCTCATCCGATTCCCGCGGGATGCACTTACGTGCCGGATAGGTCCATTCCCTCCCGCGCCAGGCCTCGGCCCCTTCGATCGCGTTGGCGATCAGGTAATTCTCCAAGGTGTCAATCTGATCGGGTTCCAATGCCAGGAAACCGGCCTTCAAAAACAGTCGAACGACATCGAGCGGCATGTCCGAAGCGATGAGCGCCGCGGCACTGCGAAGCAGTTCCACGAGCGGGTGATGCGCGATTGGCCGACGACGGTCGATGAAGAATGGAATATTCCTCGCCCGCAGGGCCTGCGACAACAAGTCGTGATAAGGCTCAAGATCGCGGACGATCAGCGCTACGTCCCGGTAGCGGTAGCCCGTCGATGGATCCCCAATCCATTGCATCACCCGCGACACCGCGTATTCAACTTCCAATCTTCGCGTGGGAAGTTCCACCAGGGCCACGCGCTGCGCTACCGCCGCTTTCGATCCGGACGCCTCCGGCGGACTCGGCATCTGCCCCCAGACTCTTTCAAGCCGCCCAAGCGTTCCGTTGCGACGAAACCGATGAACGGATTCCAGGACCAACGGCTCCTCCATCTCCAGACCCGTTTCGCGCATCTTCCGGGCCAGTGCCACGTAGGTCCGACCGGTGCGCGCATATAGATCGCCCGCGGACGGCGACGCCGTCCCTGATCGCAGCCGCGCCGGGTCCATGAGCATGGTGACGTCCACGTGCGCCGCGCGACGCGCAAGTTCCAACAGCAGGAGCGACTCCTGACCGCTCAGCGAGGCGAATCCGTCCACCCAGACATCGACCCCTTCCAGCCACGGACAGCGCGTTACCTGCGCGCGGGCCGCCTCCAGATGCTGCGACGGATCAAGATACACTTCGCCCAGATAGGAAAGATACGCCTGGTAGACAAGCCCCAAATCGTGAAGCAGGGCGTCCCGTGCCGGATCTGAATACCGCGCCGCACCCCCGGTTAAGGCTGTAGCCGTCCCCTCTAGCTCCTTACCACCCTCCCTGGCGGAGCGTAATTGTTCCGGCATGATGGCCTCATGGATCAGTTCGGAAATCGTCGCGGCGATCCGCTCCACCACGCCGCCGGCCCGCGACCATGAGCCGCCGCCCGGCGCCAATCCCCGAAAGTACCTCAGTCGTCCGGACAATTGGGCCAAGAGATGCCGAATCACCATCGCCCGCGCGGATTCTGTCAGCGCCGTACGCACCGGACCGCCGACGAAATCGAGAATCCGAAACGCCAGTCGCCGAAAGGAAAGAACGTCCGCCCGATGAACCGCCGACCATGATGCGCCTGCCGTTGGCCCCGTGGGCATTCCCGCGATAGGACGCAACAGGGCGCGCTCCATTTGCAGGGCCGCCTGCTCCGGAACCAGAAACACCAACCGCGGCCCGTCAACCGGGTTCTCCAAAAGGCGCGCACGAATCGCGCTGAGACAGTAATGCGTCTTACCCGTTCCCGCGCGACCGATGACAAAACGAACGGCCATGGAATCGAATTCGATTAGATACCTCAAGTCCGACCGGGTCAACAGGCGAAGACGCTCCCCCCATCGACAAACACAAAGAATAACACATAATCCCGGATCGCCGATGGAGAGAAGGGCATTCGTTTCGCTAATATGGTCGTTTATGGTGCTCGGCCGTTTCAAACAGACAATTCGACAATGGTTTGGTCGCGGCCAACCGACCATCGCGGAAGGGTGGGATCGATACGCCCGGCGGCATGAGCGCGACGGCAAGCTCGGCGATGAATGGAACGAACCGGCGGCCATCGGGATTGACGTGCCCGCGGATGAACTCGTCGCTTACCTGGATCGCACCGTCTTCGGTCCGTTCTTTGGCACGTGCGAAGTCCTTCTCGAAATTGGTCCTGGCGGCGGCCGGTTCACCACGGTGCTCCTTCCCCGATGCCGCAAACTGCTCGCCGCGGACACCTCCGCAAACATGCTCTCGCTGCTCAAGTCCCGTTTCGGGGGTGACGCCAGGTTGACTTGCCTTCATCTGGACGGTCGCGGCCTGCGCGGCATCGCCGATGCCTCCGTGGACGCCGCCTTTGCCTACGGCGTCTTCGTCCATCTTCAACACTGGGACATCTACCACTACCTCACCGAACTTCGCCGCGTCTTGAAGCCCGGCGGCAAAGCGCTCATCCAACACGCCAACACCTTTTCCGAGCTGGGATGGAAACGGTTCCAAAAAGATGTTCCGGGGTCGTTGAATCGACACAAGCTCCCCGGCACCTTCACGTTGATGACACCGGAAATCATGGCCGAATTCGTTCGTCGCGCCGGACTTGCGCTGGTTGGTTGCCGAACGGACGTCGTCCGTCGCGACGCCATCACCCTGATCCAGGCGTAATCGCCCTTCCACGGCGACCTGCGGTTCGGCCCGATCGACTCCCAGCCCTCGGAGTTCGGCTCCCCCACCCGTCTTGAGCCCGACATGGGATACTTCGATCAAGGCTCATTCTCGTGCCGAATCCGCGAACGGATCGCCTGAGCCTTCGCGAACGCGCCAATACCGTCCCATACCCGGAACGACAAGAGAATCGACAGAAACGCGAAGCACACCCCGAAGATAATCACCACCGGCTCCCGGATGCGCAAACCCCAGGCCAGAAACGCCACTGCCACCGGAACACTGATCGCCAGAAAGATGATCTCCTACAGCGGAAATGTAGCCTCAAACGGCTTGAAAATACCCTTCAGCATCAGCGGCCTCGCGACCAACGCAACGAACTGTTGAAAGGAGCGGCGACAGTGACGTCCAAGCCCCGCGTGGCCTGCTGCGCGTTTTTGGAGAAGGGGAAGACCCTCGTAGGGAATGAACCAGGCTCCACCGTCTTTCGGACATTCTGGTCATCACCCTTTGCGCCGTGATCTGCGGCGCAGACACCTGGATGGAGATCGAACTGTTCGGCCAAGCCAAGCTCGATTGGCTTCGCATTTCCTTAGAACTTCCTCACGGCATTCCTTCCTACGACACCTTCGGACGGGTTTTCGGTCGACTGAATCCTGAGTCGTTGGAACGATGTTTTCTGACGTGGATGCAGGCCTTGGCCCAAGCCAGCGGCGGACGGTTGATCGCCCTCGACGGCCAGACGCTCCGCCGCAGTTTTGACAAGGCGAATGGCAAGGTCGTCATTCACATGGTCATCCCCACCGCGCCAACGGGAACCAGGATGTTGTAGGGCGCTAACCGGTTGCCGGAAACAAGCGACATCTTTCACCGTGCCGTCCAAAGTCGGCAACCTAACGATGTACGCAATGGTACACGATTTCGTAGTACGCTACTTGCCATTCGACCTTTCTCGATTCTGCGGCAACCCGACGCGGCGGACCGGCGTCGACGCCGGGGCACAAAGGTGCCACGCGCCAATTGCACTGACGCCAACGCAGTTCGTCACGGCTGCTCAGTGCCGCTCTATTCTGTCAACTTCACGAAACGATCTTGAATACCGTCTGCACCGTCGTTGGCGTTGAGGCCGTCGCCGCCGCTGCCGGGCGTGCCTAGATTCACGCTGTTGCCATTTTGGGTCGAGCTGCTGCCCGCGTCTTCGAGAGTCGCAATCGAGGGCCCCCCGGCGCCGCCGCCGCCGCTGCCGCCCATCCCGCCCGTGCCGCCACCACCGCCGTTGCCGCCCGCGCCTTGGGCGGCGAATCGCGATCCGCCGGCGCCACCGTTACCTCCGCCGCCGCCATTACCGCCCGCACCGCTTGCTCCGCCGGTTCCGCCGTTGCCGGTGGTCAGCGAGTTGTTCTCGATCACGATTCCGGTCGAGTTGACCAGGAGGATGGCGAAGGAGCCGCCGCCGCCCTGACCGCCCCGGCCGCCAAAGCCGCCCTCGCCACCAGCGCCGCCACCGCCGCCGCCGCCGCCGCAAGCGAACACGAGTGCGCCGCCGCCGCCGCCACCGCCGCCGCCGCCGCCGCCGGCCCCGCCCGTGTTTCCGTTCAAGCCCGCAGCCGGTTGATACTTGCCATCCGCGATTATGTCGATGTTAAAGGCGCCGACACCGGGATCACCACCGCCGCCATTGCCGCCGGAAGTCCCGTCGTCCCCGTCTTCACCGATCACGCCGCCTTCACCACCAGCGCCTCCATTGCTCCCGCCGCCACCTCCACCGTCAAATCCGCCAGCCGCACCGCCTGTGCCGCCGTTTCCACCTCCGACAAGTAGGCCCGACGACCCACCCGTGCCGCCGACATTGTCGGGCGGGCATACCGAAGCGTTATCGCCGCCACCGCCGTTGCTCCCGCGAGCCCCCGTTACGCCCGTCGCCCCCGGCGCGCCGTCGGCGCCGTTCCCGGCCACGATATCGTTCTCGGCGATCGTCACGCCGGTGCTGTCCACCAACCGAACGCCGACGGAGCTCCCTCCATCGACACCGTTGCCGGCCACGATGGTAAAGCCGTTGATGCTCAAAGACTCCACCCCGTCGCCGTTGACCGCGGTGGGGCCGCCGACGATGGTCGTCGGCGAAGCGCTGGGGCACTGCACCCAGGAGGCGCGGTCGAAGCCTCCCAATAGATTGACATTGGAGCGCAGGGTGATAGTCTGGTTATAGACGCCGCCGGCCACATGGACATTGCCCCCGCCGGAATCGGCCGCCCGGTCGATCGCGGCTTGAATTGTCGCGAACGGATCGTTCCTACCGCCGAGGTTGGCATCGTTGCCGAACGAGCCCGCAACGAAGAAGTCCGAAGCCGTCTCTCCGGCTGCATCGCCGACGCATTGCCCGCCGCCGTTTCCCGGCACGGCTGGGCAACCTGCGCAAAGGGCCAAGAGAATCGGAGCCGCCACCCACCGCCAAGGGCTCCTGGACGCCGCTCTGTTCATTGGATTATCCATAAAGGCATCTCCCAGACGGCGTCGGGCCGCAACGCCGATCGTGTTTGTGACAGGCCCGAGGTTGCAGTCCAGCCCCGGCCCGGATGACCGGGGTTCCACAATCCCGCCTTTTCCAGATGGCCCTTGCCCGAAAGACCGCGAACCCACAATAATGTCCCTGACCCTCGATTCAATGGGCTTTTGCGTAAACCGACATTTCCCATTTGGCCCTCGCATGCACGACGCCTGCGGGCCAAGCAAGCATCCTACTAAGGCCAAGCTCGGATGCCAAGGCGCAGGTCGCGGTCGTAGCTGTCGGCCCAGACGTGCTCGTCTGTGGATGCAGGCCTTGGCCCAAGCCAGCGGCGGACGGTTGATCGCCCTCGACGGCCAGACGCTCCGCCGCAGTTTTGACAAGGCGAATGGCAAGGCCGTCATTCACATGGTCATCCCCACCGTGCCAACGGGAACCAGGATGTTGTAGGGCGCTAACCGGTTGCCGGAAACAAGCGACATCTTTCACCGTGCCGTCCAAAGTCGGCAACCTAACAATGTACACAATGGTACACGATTGCGTAGTATGCTACTTGCCATTCGACCTTTCTCGATTCTGCGGCAGGCCGACGCGGCGGAGGAGGTCGGCGAAACGGGGATCGGTGCGCATGGGCGCCAGAAGCGGGTCGATCAGCGTGAGCAGGAGCAATACATCGCGCTCCTGGTAAGCCTTTTCCAACCAGTCGAACATCCGGTCCCTATCGTCAAGCCCTGCATGGACGAGAGCAAGCCGAGTCGGCGCGACGTACGCATCCGTCGACCGGGCGGCGAATTTGTCGAGGATCCTCCGGGCCTCTTCGGGCTGACCGGCCTTGGCGCACATGTAACCGAGGAGGGCGGCGTACAAAGGGTCGTTGTTGGAAAGTCGGACCGCTTCGCGGGCCTCCGTGATCGCTTCCGGGTCGGGAGTGGAGACCCCCGAATCGTCCGTTGCGGCCCCCAACCCGTCCGTTGCCCCCTCCGGCGGACCCGTAGAGGCCCCCGGACCGTCCGGGGACGGCTCCGACCCGTGCGGGGAACCCCCCGCAGCGCCCGGAGATTGTCCCGGCTTTAGTTGAATTCGAGCGGTTCTCGTTTTGCACATCTCTCGACCTTCCCGCAGGCTATGCTGCTTGCGATTCTCCCGCAATCGCACGTGAGCCAAGTGCCGCGAGCAGC
>Ga0214473_10008110_pt1 | contig 12438 bp, 10 predicted proteins | sample RVTome_7_FD_203509 | JGI IMG/M metagenome (GOLD analysis project Ga0214473, IMG submission 203509) | Soil microbial communities from uranium-contaminated site in the Upper Colorado River Basin, Wyoming, United States - RVT98D197 | ecosystem: Environmental > Terrestrial > Soil > Contaminated >... | reverse complement strand
CGACGTCAACCCCGACGTCACGGTCGAGTCCCTTCGCGAGCGGCTCCGCGACAGCTTTCCCGGCGACCTCGGGATCGAGCCGGTCGAGGTCACCGAGGAGGCGTTCGTCGGCCGCATGGTCGTCGACCGTCGCCACCTGCACCCCGGCGGGTACGTCCACGGAGGCGCCTGGGTGGGGCTGGCCGACACGGTCGGGGCGTGGCAGACGTTCCGCCACCTCCCGCCCGGCCACGACTTCACCACCGTGGAGCTGAAGCTGAACGTGTTCGGCGCCGCGACCACCGGGGACGAGTTGATCGCGACCGCCGAGCACCTGCACGCGGGCAGCTCCACTCACGTCGTCGAGGTCCGGGTGGAGGAGATCGGGGGCGGCTTGATCGCCAACCTCCTGATCACCCAGTTCGTGCTCCCGCCGCGCGAGTAACGCCCGCGCGCACGATCACGGCACGCGGTGGACCTCGAACAGGTTCGTCCCCAGGTCCTGACCGGGGAGGCCGGCGGTGACGCCGATCAGATCGCCCGAGTCGGCGACGCCGTTCTCGCGCGCGAGCCTGGCGCAGTCGTCGAGCAGGTCGCGGAACTCGTCCCGGTTCGGGCTCTGCACGCAGCGGACTCCGAACAGGAGGTTGAGGCGCCGCACGGTCTCGATCCGCTCCGAGACCGCCAGCACCGGGACCGAGGGGCGGTGCGCGGAGACGAGCCGCGCGGTGCGCCCGCTTCGCGTCGGGACGACGAGCGCCGCCAGCCCCAGCGTGTAGGTGGAGCCGACGGCCGCGCGGGCGACCGACGCGGCGACGTCGTCACGGTCGGAAGCGACGCGGTTGAACACCCAGTCGCCGAACGGGAGGTTGGGCTCGGTCTCGCGGGCGATCTCCTCCATCACCCGCACCGCGGCGACCGGGTGGTCGCCGACCGCCGTCTCCTCCGACAGCATCACCGCGTCGGTGCCGTCGTAGATCGCGTTCGCGACATCGGTCACCTCGGCGCGGGTGGGCCGCGAGGCGTCCACCATCGACGCCAGCATCTGGGTCGCGGTGATCACCGGCTTCGAGTTGCGCCCGGCGAGGGCGATCAACCGCTTCTGCAGCACCGGCACCTGGGCGATCGGCACCTCGATCCCGAGATCGCCACGGGCGACCATGATCCCGCTCAGCGTCGCCTGCACGATCTCCTCGGCGTTCTGTGCCGCCTGCGGCTTCTCGATCTTCGCGATCAGCGGGATGTCACAGCCGCGCTCCGCGAGCCGCCGCTCCACCGGCTCGAGGTCGGAGCGGGTGCGCACGAACGACACCGCCAGCAGGTCGACCCCGTGGTCGACGGCGAAGTCGACCCATTCGAGGTCGTGCTCGCCGACGGCGGGAAGGCCGCGCTCCGCCCCCGGGAGGTTGACGCCTTGGTGCGAGGCGACCGGTCCCCCGACCTCGACCGTACACTCGACGTCGTCGCCGTCGGTGCCCTGGACGGCGAGCCTGATCCGCCCGTCGGCGAGGAACACGGAGTCGCCCTCGGTGACCGCGGTCGCGAGGCCTGGCGCGGACACGGGCAGGCATTCGGTCGTTCCCAGCATCTCGTCCTGGGTCAGACGGAGCTCGGAGCCGGCCTCGAGGTCGACCACGCCGCCGCCGCCGAGCTCGTCCAGCCGCAGCTTCGGCCCCGGGAGATCGCCCAGCACCCCGACCTCGCGCCCGGTCGCCTCCGAGGCGGCGCGGATCCGCTCGATCGTCTCCGCGTGCTCGGCGGGCCCCGCGTGCGAGAAGTTGAGCCGGGTCACGTCCACGCCCGCGTCGATCAGCTCCCGCAGGATCTCGGGCTCGCGGCTCGCCGGGCCGATGGTGGCGACGATCTTCGTCCGCCGCCACCCGGCGCGGGGGTTAGCGGCGGTGCTCATCGCGCGGCCTCCCCGCTCGCTGTCGCGCTCGCGGGCTCCTCGAGCCGCTCGATCGCGGGCAGCCGCCACGCGACGCTCGCCAGCACCAGCCCGACGGCGGCCGACAGCAACGCAAGGAACCACTGGCCCGAAGACATGATCACGAGGTCGAAGAACTCCCTCACCGGGGTGGCCGCCAGCGCCGCCGCGTACAGGGCGCCGAGCGCGGCCACCATCGCCAGCATGTACCCCTGGATCGCGATGTGCTCGCGACCCGGTCCGCGCTCGAGCAGGAGGATGAACCCGAGCCCGAGCACGATCAGCGTCGTCGTCGCCGAAGTGCGTCCCTCCTCGAGCGTGCCGCCGAACACCGTGTCGACGAGGAAGAACGACAGCAATGACCCGATCCCGATCGCGAGCCCGGCGGGAACCGAGAATGCGGCCAGCGCGCGCAGCAGGCGCCCCCGGTACAGAGGGCCCTCGCTCGGCGCCAGCGCGAGCACGAAGGACGGGATCCCGATCGTCAGCGCGGCCGCGATCGTCAGCTGGCGGGGGAGGAACGGGAACGTGAACCCGAACATGGCCGCGGTCAGGATTAGCACCGCCGCGTAGATCGTCTTCGTCGTGTACAGGCGCGCGAGGCGGTGGATGTTGCGAGCGATCCGCCGCCCCTCCGCGACCGCGCGCGGCAGCATCGAGAACTGGTCCTGGAGCAGGACGATGTCGGCGACGCCCTTCGTCACCTGGCTGCCGGACCCCATCCCGACCGCGAGCTTCGCCTGTTTCAGGGCGGGGACGTCGTTGACGCCGTCGCCGATCATCGCCGTGAATCGTCCCGCCTCGGACAGCGACTCCACAAGAGAGCGCTTCTGCTCCGGCCGGATGCGGCAGAAGATCGTGTTCGCCTCCGCCGCCGCCGCGAGCTCGTGCGGGTCCTCAGAGAGCTCGGAGCCCTCGATCACGCCCGCCTCGTCCGGGACCCCGACCGCGCGCGCGACCGCGGTCACCGTCTGGCGGGCGTCGCCGGAGATCAGCTTCAGGTCGACCTCCTGCTCGCGCATGAACTCGAGCGTCTCCGCGGCGTCCGGCCGCAGCTTCTCCTCCAGCACGATCAACGCCCTCGCCTCGAGTCGCGGCGGCGGCTCGGACGCGGGGTCCTCGGGCAGCGACCCCGCCGCCTCGCCGAACGCGATCACCCGCCGGCCCGCCGCGGTCTGCTCCTCGAGCGCCTGCTGCAGCCCGGGCGGCAGCGCCAGCGCGCCTGACTCGCTGAGCACGTCGGGGGCCCCGAGCACGTAGCTGCGCCGGGCTCCGCGGCCGTTCACCGTCAACCCGCTCCACTTCCATTCGGAGGAGAACGGGACCTCGGCCTCGACGCTCTCAGGCGCGCCGGGGTAGTTGTCGGCGATCGCCTGCAGGGTGCGGTTTCGCTCCCCGGCGCTCGCGGCGAAGCTGGCGAGCGCCTCGTGCGCGGGGGCCGGGGTCGCCGGGTCCGCTAGCTCGACAGCGACCAGCTCCAGGGTGCCGTCGGTCAGCGTCCCGGTCTTGTCGATGCACACCGTGTCGACGGCAGCGAGCGACTCGGTGGCGGCCATCTGCTGGACGAGGGTGTTCATCCGCGCCAGCCTCACCGCGGCGATCGCGAGCGTGACGCTCATCAGCAGCACAAGGCCCTCGGGGATCAGGGTGATCAGCCCCGCGGTCGCGGTCTGCGCGGCATCGGTGAACTCGACGCTCCGCAGAGCGAGCGCAGCCACCAGCAGGATTGCCAGCGGCACCATCAGGATCGTCGTCGCGGCGAGGATCCGGTTCACCTCGAGCTGAAGCGGAGAGGGGGGATGGCGAAACTCACGCGCCTCCCCCGCCAGCTTCGCGGCGTAGCTCTGCTCGCGAACGGCGTCGACCTCGTAGAAGCCGGAGCCGTTGATGCAGAACGCGCCCGACAGCACGCGGTCGCGCTCCCGCTTTCGCGCCCCGTCGGATTCCCCCGTCAGCATCGACTCGTCCAGGGTCAGCCCGCGCGAGTCGACCACCACCCCGTCGGCGACGAGCTGATCGCCGGGCTCGATCCGGACGATGTCCTCGGGCACGACCTCGTCCGCCCCGAGCTCGACGAGCTCACCGTCGCGGATCACCTTCGCCTTCGGCGCCACCAGCACCGCGAGCCGATCGAGCACCTCCTTCGCCCGCACCTCCTGGCGGATCCCGATCGCGCTGTTGATGATCGCGATCACCCCGAACAACGCGTCCGCGAACAGCCCCAACGCGAGGATGAGGACGAAGAAGACGGCGATGATCGCGTTGAAGAGCGTGAACACGTTGCCCGCGACGATGCTCGCGACCGAGCGGCTCGAGGACTGCTCGGGCGAGCCGAGCCTCGCGAGCCGCTTCGCGGCCTCCGCGCTCGACAGGCCCTGGGGTGGTGCGGCGACGCTCATTGCGTCCATCTATACAGAAACTCGGGCGGTGCGCCGTGAACCTCCCGGACCCGTCGGGTGCGGCGAGATCGAGCCGCCCGCGGAGAAGGTGACCCAGATTCAGAATCAGTATTCCTGCGGATTGTCGACGCGGACCATTTCCCGCTACGCTGGGGAGTCCCCGACATGCAACAAAGGCGGGGTATGTAGCAACTTCCGATCGCGACGCGGTCGGTGGCGACTTCCAATCAAGGACGAAGGCGGACTTCGCCCGGGAAGGGAGCGGGAATACATGACGCATGGCACAACTGGGACTGCTTGGCTCAGCGCACTTCGAACCAAGCGAGTCCTGATCATCATTGGTTGCGTGCTCGGTTCGCTGACGCTCGCGTTCGCGTCGGCCGACATCGAGGTCGCGGACGCGAAGGGAAAGCGCGGCAAGCGCGGGAAGCCTGGACCTGCGGGTCCGGCCGGCCCGCAGGGCGCGAAGGGCGACACGGGTGCCCGGGGCGCAGCGGGCCCCGCGGGGCCCGTCGGCCCTCGCGGGCTGCGCGGACGGCGCGGACGGACTGGCCCGACGGGCCCGACGGGCGCGACCGGGACGGCCGGGACGGAGATCGCGACCGCGAACGGCACCGGGTCGGCCACGGTCGAATGCCCGGCGGAGGCGCCCTTCGCGCTTGGCGGAGGTGGCATGACCACCACCGGCGAGCTGCGGATCTCCTCACCGCTGACCGAGGGCGGCCCCCCCACGGCGGGTGAGCCCGCCAACGGTTGGGCGGCGACGTCGACCGACGGAGGCGCGAACGTCGACGTTTACGCGATCTGCGCTCCGTAAGAAGTCGGTACGGACCGGTGGGCGCAGTTCGCGGATGGCGACTGGGGGCGATCGTGGCCGTTGCGGCCGCGATCGCCCTCGTCGCCGTGCTGCTGATCCGCGGCGGCGAGGGCGAGTCCGAGCCGCAGCGGACGGCGGCCGAGACCGTCTCCGTTGAGGAGCTGCGGGCGCTCCCCGCGTCCGCCGGGCATCCCGTCTACTGGGCCGGTGAGCAAACCGGCACCAAGCTCGAGCTGTCGCAGACCGGGGACGGGAGCATCTACATCCGCTACCTGCCCCGGGACGCCGAGGCCGGGGATCCGCGACCGGACTTCCTCACCGTCGGCACCTACCCCGAGGGGGATGCGGTAGAGGTCGTGCGCGGGTCGGCAAAGCACGTCGACGCCGCGGTCGAGCGGGTGCGGGGCGGCGGTGTCGCGTACGCCGACCCCGAGAACCCGGGCACCGTCTTTCTGGCATATCCCAGCTCGCAGTTCGCGATCGAGGTCTACGACCCGTCCCCGCGCCGCGCGCTCGAGCTCGTCGAGTCTGGGACGATTCAGCCGGTCAGCTGATCTTCGCCTGGCTTCTCTTCCCCGTGGCGCTGCTGGCGTTGTGCGCCGGATGCGGGCTGGCGCTCGAAGCGCTGTCCGGGCGCCGGATGCCGGGTGTTCTGATACCGGCCTCCGGCCTCGCCGTGATCGTCGTCGTCGCCGGGATCCTGACCGCATTCGACGCGACCGCGGAGCTGGCGACGCCGGTCGTGGTCGCTGTCGCCGTCGGCGGCGTCGGGATCTCATGGAGGCGCCTTTCGGCTCCGTCCTGGTGGGCGGCCGCCGCGGCGGCGGGGGCGTTCGCCGTCTACTCCGCTCCGGTGCTGTTCTCGGGTGAGGCCACCTTCGCCGGGTACATCACCCTCGATGACACAGCGACGTGGCTGGCGATCACCGACCACGTGCTCGAGCACGGCCGCGATCTCGACGGCCTGCCGCCGTCCACCTATCAGGCGACGCTCGAGTACTCGCTCGGCGGGGGCTATCCGATAGGCGCCTTCCTCCCGCACGGGATCGCGAGCGCGCTCGTCGGCGAGGACATCGCGTGGACCTTCCAGCCCTACCTGGCCGTGTGCGGCGCGATCCTGGCCCTCGTCCTGTGGCAGCTCGCGGCGGGCCTGGTGTCCTCCCCGCGCCTCCGCGCTCTGACCGCGTTCATCGCCGCACAGCCCGCGCTGCTGTTCGCGTACGCGCAATGGGGCGGCGTCAAGGAGATGCTGGCGGCGGCGCTCGTCGCGCTGGTCGCCGCGCTGGCGCCGGCGGCGATTCGCGAGTCGGGCCCGCGCGCCCTCGCGCCGCTCGCGGTGACCGCCGCGGCGCTTCTGTTCGCGCTCTCCCTCGGGGGCGCCGTGTGGCTGCTCCCGTTCGCGCTCGCCGCCCTTGTGCCACTCGCGCGCCGCGGCCTCGCGGTGGTAAACGTGCGCAGGGCGATCCCGTTCGCGGCCGCGGCGGTCGTTGCGACGATCGCGGTCGCGCTCGCGGGCGTGCGGGTGCTGCCGCGCGGCGCCGCCAACCTCGCCGGCGGCTCGACGCTCGGCAACCTTTCGGCGCCGATCGACGTCCTGCAGCTGTTCGGGGTCTGGCCGGCGGGCGACTTCCGCCTCGAGCCCGTCGACGTCGAGATCACCTACGTCCTGATCGCGGTCGTGATCGCCGCCGCAGCGGTCGGGTGCGTACTCGCGTGGCGTGCGCGGGCGACGGCCCTGCTCCTGTACTTGGGCTCCGCGCTCGTGTGCGGCGCGGCGCTGTTCGGGATCAGCTCGCCGTGGATCGGCGCCAAGGCGCTCGCGATCGGCTCGCCCGCCACGCTCCTGATCGCGCTCGCTGCCGGCGCCGCGATCGCCGCCCGCGGACGCCGAGTCGAGGGCATCGTGGTGATGCTCGTGATCGGCCTCGGGGTCGTGTGGTCGAACGCGCTCGCGTACCGCGACGTCAACCTCGCGCCCGCGGAGCAGTTGCACGAGCTCGAGAGCGTGGGCGATCGGATCGCCGGCGAGGGCCCGACGCTGATGACCGAGTTCCAGCCCTACGGCGTCCGCCACTTCCTCCGCGACGCGGACCCGGAGGGCGCGTCCGAGCTCCGCGCGCGCCCGGTGCCGCTCCGTGGCGGCGAGCTGCTCGAGAAGGGCGAGTGGGCCGACACCGACAGGCTCGACCTCGGCGGGTTGGCGCCATACCGAACGCTGGTGCTGCGCCGCTCGCCGGAGCAGAGCCGCCCACCATCGTCGTTCGCCTTCGTAGACGGCGGCCGCTATTACGAGGTGTGGCAGCGCCCGCGGACCCCCGCGGGTGCGGTGACCGCGCACATGGCGCTCGGCGACGGCGCGGATCCGGCAGCGCGGCCACGCTGTGGCCGGGTCGTTGCGCTGGCGGAGTCGTTGGGACCCGGCGGCAACCTGACCGCGGTCGCGCGCCCGACCCCACTGAAGACGCCGCTCGAGCTGCGGGGGCCGGGCCGGAGGCAGGGACGGCTCACCGTCCCCCGCGACGGCGAGTACGAGCTGTGGGCGCGGGGAAGCGTTCGCGGCGAGCTGGTGGCGACGGTCGACGGGCGCGAGGTGGCGGTGGCGCGCCACGAGCTCAACAACTCGCGCCAGTACGTGCCGCTGGGCACGGTCGAGCTCAGCGCGGGCGCGCACCGGGTTGCACTCGACTACGGGGGCGCCGATCTGCACCCTGGCAGCGGCCCCGGCGTGCCAGGCTCGATCGGGCCGCTGGTCGCAGTGCCCGCCGCCGACCCGAGTCTGGTGACGGTGCGGCCCGGTTCGGCCCGGACCCTGTGCGGGCGCCCGTGGGACTGGATCGAAGCGGTGGAGCCGGTTGCCGGAGAGGCGGGGGAAGGCTAAATTGGGCATTTCTGCGGATTGTGGGCGCGTGGCCCCACCCATAGCCTCGTTTGGCTGGCCGGACAGTTGCAGCGCTGGACCGGGATGGTCCACCACTAGGGAGGTGTCGTGTCGAAAGAAGAGTCGGGCCCTCGCGCCCTCTCGGCGCGAGAGACCCAGATCGTGCGCCTGATCACGCAGGGCAAGACGAACGACGAGATCGCGGCCGACCTTTCACTTTCGCCACGCACCGTTCACTCCCACATCGCGAGCGCCTTCAAGAAGGTCGACGTCTCCAATCGCACCCAGCTCGCCGTATACGCGCTCACCAACGGGCTGCTCGACGACGATCCAAGCGGGTAGGGTTCCCGCCGCATGGCGGTGAAGCTCGGTCTCAACCTCGGCTACTGGGGCATCGGCCCGCAGGGCGAAGAGGCGTTGGAGTTCGTCCGCGCCGCTGAGTCGGCCGGTTACGACTCGGTGTGGGTGGCGGAGTCCTACGGCTCCGACGTCGTCAGCGTGCTCGCGTGGCTGGCGCCGCAGACCAAGACGATCAAGCTCGGCGCAGCGATCATGCAGGTTCCCGCGCGCCCGCCCGCGGCCGCCGCGATGGCGGGCTGCACGATCGACGCGCTTTCGGGCGGCCGGTTCATCTTCGGGTTCGGTCCCTCGGGGCCGCAGGTCTCCGAGGGCTGGTACGGCGTCCCGTACGCGAAGCCGTGGGGGCGGACCCGCGAGTACGTCGAGATCGTGCGCCAGATCGTCGCCCGCGAGGACCGGCTCACCTACGAGGGCGAGCACTACAAGCTCCCGCTGTCGGACGGCGAAGGCAAGGCGCTGAAGCTCAACATCCACCCGGTCCGGAATGAGATTCCCGTATTCCTCGGCGCGATCGGCCGCAAGTCGGTGGAGCTGGCGGCGGAGATCGCCGACGGCTGGATCCCGATCTTCTCCAGCCCGGACGCGTTCGAGCGCACGTGGTCGGAGCACATCGAGGCCGGGCTCGCAAAGGGCGGGCGCACCCGCGACCAGCTCGAGGTCTCGCCGACGCTCCAGGTCGCGATCGACGGCGACATCGAGAATGCTCGCAACGTCGTCAAGGCGGGACTCCTCCTGTACCTCGGTGGGATGGGGAGCCGGAAGACCAACTTCTACGTCGACCTCGCCTCCCGGATCGGGTTCGAGGCCGAGGCGACCGAGGTCCAGTCCCTGTACCTCGACGGCAAGCGCGACGAGGCCTACAACGCGATCCCCGACGAGCTCGTGGACGAGACTTCGCTGGTCGGGACCGAGGAGGAGGTCGCGGCGCGCGTCGAGCGCTACGCCGCGGCCGGCGCCGATCGGCTGATCGTGTCGCCGATCCACCTCGACGCCGGCGAGCGCAAGCACACGCTGGAGCGCCTTGCTGCGCTCGCCGGCGTCGGTGCGCCGGTCTGAGTCACCGGCTCACCGGTTCGGCGGTTCGGCGGGTCAAACGTTGACCGTTTCCGTCTTCGCCGCCTTGCAGACGATCTTCCTCTTCTGATCGGGGAACGTGTTCTTCGCGATCGTGCTCTTCGGCACGTCGGCGAAGATCGTCGCACCCGCCCATCCACCGCGGCTTGTGAAGTGCCGGAACTCCGACACGGTGTCGGACTTGCTCCTCGGCTGGGTCTGGGTCGGGTTGCCGTTGACGTGGATCGTGATCGTCCGCGAGAGGCAGTACTGCCCCTTCTTCTTGTTCACCGTCATCGTCCCGGTGACCCCGGTGTCCGTCGCGTCGCTGAACGCCAACGTCGTCTTCACCTTGATCGGCTTCTTCTTCGCATCCGCGACGCCGGCCAGCGCGAGGCTGGTCACCGCGCACAGGGCGCAGGCGACTACGAGCCGCATCCTTCGTGAGCTCATTCTTCCTCCTTGGTTCAGGGAGCGGGCAGTGCCAGCGGCTCCGAGCTGGTCGCCTTGCACACCGTTCTGCCGACCGTTGACTTCTTCACCTTGGCCACGTAGGTGCCCGGGTCGACGAGGGTCTCGATCACGAAGATCCCCGTGTCGGTGTCAGACGTGCCCCCCGTGGTGACCCTGTTCCCGTTCTGGGTCAGGTCAATCCCGCGGTTGTTGAGGCACTTCTTCTTGTCGCTGGTGAGGGTCCCGGAGACCGCCCAGCCGAGGAACTCGCCGTACTCGCCCTCCTCCTCGGCGGTCAGCGTCACCTCGGTGCCGACCTTCTTCTTCTTTTTCTTCTTCGCGTCCGCGACGCCCGCGACCGGCAGGCTCACCAACGCGCACAGTCCGACGAGCAGCATCACCCGCGCCAACTTCAGTCTCATCCTTGCGCTCCCCATGTCGTGTTCCGGGTCCTCATGCCCGGATGCGGAATCCATAGCCGGGCGGCCGCGCATCCGTCAATGGGCCATTTGCACCATTGCCGGTCCAGTGCGTCTATAACTCGGCCCCATGGCCGAACTGACGCCGGGCGTGGTGTTCGCCGGCCACAGGATCGAGGAGGTTGCGGGGCGGGGGGGCATGGGCGTGGTCTACCGCGCCACCCACATCGCGCTCGACCACGTGGTGGCGCTGAAGGTGATCTCGCCGCGGCTCGCCGACGACGAGGGCTTCAGGCGCCGGTTCATCGCCGAGCAGCGGGCCGCGGTCCAGGTGCGCCATCCGAGCGTGGTCCCGATCCATCACGCGGGCGAGGAGGACGGGCTGTTGTTCGTGACGATGGACCTGATCGAGGGGGTCGACCTGCGCGGCCTGCTCGAAGCCGAGGGTCCGCTCGACCCCGAGCACGCCGCCGCCATCGTGCGCCAGGTCGCGGCCGCTCTCGACGCAGCCCACGACCGCGGCCTCGTCCACCGCGACATCAAGCCGGCGAACATCCTGATCGAGCGCCGCGACGGCGCCGAGCGCGTGTACCTGACCGACTTCGGGCTCACGAAGCGGATCGACGCCCACTCCGGGGTGACGGCGACCGACGCCTTCGTCGGCACGATCGACTACGTCGCGCCGGAGCAGATCCGCGGCGAGCGCCCGGACGCGAGGACCGACGTGTACGCGCTCGGCTGCGTCCTGTTCGAGATGCTGACCGGGAGCGCCCCCTACGCCGACCGTGACGAAAACGTGGCGAAGATGTACGCGCACCTGCAGGAGCCCGCGCCGATTCCCTCCGAGCGGCGGCCGGGACTCGCCCCCGAGCTCGACGAGGTGGTGAGGACGGCGATGGCGAAGGATCCCGGCGAGCGCTTTCAGTCCGCGGGCGAGCTCGCCCGGGCGGCCGCCGCGGGCGCGACCGCGCCGACGGTGGAGACGGCGCCACCGCCCCCCACCGTCGAGGCCGAACCTCCGGAGACTGTGGTCGAGGAGCCGTCCACGGTGGTCGAGGCGCCTCCGCCTCCGCCGAAGCCGGCGCCGCGCGAGCGGACGCCTCGCGACCGTCCCGCGCGCGGCGTGATCGCCGGGGTGCTGGCGGGGGCGGCTGCGCTCGCCGCCGTGCTGGTCGCGGTGTTCGTCCTCGGCGGCGGGGACGACGACGGCGGTGGAGGCGGAGGCGGCGGTGGGCGCGGCAACCCCGACCGCGCGGCCAAGGTCGACGGCAAGACGATCCCGATCGCGAACATGCCGGTCGGCGTGGCGGCCGGCAAGAGCGGCGTCTGGGTCTCGAGCCGGCTCGGAAGCACGGTGTCGCGGATCGATCCGAGGTCGGGCAAGGCCGACGCGCCGATCGAGGTCGGCGCGGAGCCCGAGGGCATGGCGGCGGACGGGAGATCGATGTGGGTGGTCCTCGGAGCCGAGAACCAGGTGCTGGAGCTCGACAGAAGCGGCGAGGAGCGGGCGCGGTACGACGTCGGCGTGTTCCCGCGCGGCGTCGCCGTCGGCGACGGCCGTGCCTGGGTTACGAACGGCGAGTCGGACACCGTCACCCCGATCGGCGCCGACGGGCCGGAGGAGGCGATCATCGTCGGCGACTTCCCGCACGGCGTTGCGGTGGACGAGGACTCCGTATGGGTGACCAACCGTGAGTCGGACGACGTGTCACGGATCGATCTCGGCTCGGACACGGCGGACGGTCCAATTACGGTCGGCGACAACCCGAAGGGGATTGCGCTTGCTGAAGGCAAGACATGGGTTGCGAACACGAACGGCGGAACGGTGTCCGTCATCAACACAGCCAACGACGAGGTGCTGGGGCCGGTCGAGGTGGGGGGCACACCGCGCGGCGCCGTCGCCGCCTTCGGCTCTGTGTGGGTCGCGAACGGGGACGGCTACGTGTCACAGATCGATCCTGCGAAGGCCGAGGTGATCAAGACCATCGAGATCGAGGAATCCTCCCCCGAGGAGATAGCCGCCGACGAGGACCGGTTGTGGGTGACGACCGGAGAGGGAGATTCCGTCGTGCGCATCGACCCCGGCACCTCCTGAGCGCGGACGCGGCGACGGGACCCCCCGGAGGTGCATGGGGGTCCCGCCCAGTCAGGCG
>Ga0214473_10008109_pt1 | contig 12438 bp, 14 predicted proteins | sample RVTome_7_FD_203509 | JGI IMG/M metagenome (GOLD analysis project Ga0214473, IMG submission 203509) | Soil microbial communities from uranium-contaminated site in the Upper Colorado River Basin, Wyoming, United States - RVT98D197 | ecosystem: Environmental > Terrestrial > Soil > Contaminated >... | reverse complement strand
CAAGTTATTTTCCGCTCCAACTTCTCCTTCACTCACTAATCGGTAATTCAGCACTGGAAGCAGCCGTTATTCCCGGCCTAGTCTGGGCCTGGCTGCTGGGTCCCCGCTTGGCCGTGCTGAGGACACCTGAAGAGACTCTTAATTTCGTAGCTGACCATTTTGTGTTCGGCGTGATCAGCTACATTGTCGGCTATGGTTACGGGCTACGCCGCAATCTGTCCCGCGAACTTGCTGAGCACGAAAGGAGCGAAGCCCGCTTCCGTGGCCTCTTCGAGCGCACCCACGATGCGGTCTTTATCTCAGATCCCAATATGATCATCGTCGACGTGAACGATGAGGCCGCCCGCTTACTTGGCTACACCCCAAAAGAATTGATCGGTATGCCTTATCGCGATTTGGTAATCCCGGAGCAGCACGCAGACCTTGAATTGCGGGTCGGCCAGTCCCAAGCGGGTGATTCGCCTACTGTCTTTGAGCGCACCTATATCCGCAAAGATGGTTCGCCAATAACGGCAGAAGTGAGCGGCGCACTCATTCGCACCAGCGATGGGACACCGCTCCATTTTCAGACCATCAGCCGCGATATCACTGTGCGCAAAGCAGCCCAAGAACAGCTGTATTACAAGGCCACTCACGACGATCTGACCGGCCTGTATAACCGCGCCATGTTCTTTGAACTCCTTAATCGTGCTATCGAACGCACCCGGCGCAATCAATACAAGATGGCCGTTTTATTCCTGGATTTGGATGGGCTCAAAATGGTGAATGACACCCATGGCCATGCCATGGGTGACCTTTTGCTCAAAGCGTGCGCCGAGAAAATAATAACTCTGCTGCGCAAAACGGATATCTTAGCCCGGGTGGGTGGGGACGAATTCACCATTGTGTTGGAAGGCCTGGCGGATAAAAGCTTCGCCTGGCAGGTCGCCGCAAATATTGAGCAATCGCTCAGTGAAGTTTTTGTCCTCGTTGGCAAGCAAATCGAGATCTCCACTTCGGTGGGCATCAGCTTCTTTCCCGGTGATGCCGAGGATGCCGAAGCCTTGCTGCATAAAGCAGATCAATTGATGTATGCGGTCAAACAGGAAAAGAACCGAGCCAACCGCAAGTAATTAAGTTCGCTTTCCAAGCCCAATCAGCATCCAATTTTGTCATTCTGAAGGGAGTGAAGGAGAAGTTCGCCGAAGGCGAACGCTGCGAACCGAAGAATCCCTGCAGCCACTCGCTTTCAAATATACATGATGGGGGAAAAACCTTCAATCTTTATTTCTCGAACACCTTGTAATACCCGCGATCAAGTTCATCGTCGCTCAGGTGTGCATAGCGCTGCGTCACTTGAATATTGCGATGCCGGGCCAGCTCCTGGGCTAATTTCAAATTGCCGCCGGAAGCGCGCAGCACAGTGGTGACGAAGTAGTGCCGGAAGGAGTGGGGCGTAATAGAACCCACTGCAGCCTCTCCTAGAGCCTCCTGGACCCTTTGGGCGATGATATTGCGGCCGGTGGTGGGCGTCATCGGCTTGACCTGCTTGCCGGAGCCCTTGTCGTGGCGGGAAAAGAGGGGTAGGGAGGCCAATGGCTTGCCGGAGCCGCCATCCTGAGCGGCACGCGCATTGAGATAGTCCTTCAACGCCGCTAACGAACGGCTGGAGAAGCGCACCACGGCCTGGCGATTGCCTTTACCGATGATCAGCGCCTTGCCCTCGTTCCAGTCCAAGTCGCCGCGGCGCAGTCCGCAAGCTTCATGCACGCGCAAGCCGGTGTCGCCCAGGGTGATGATGAAAGCGCGGTCGCGCAAGTTGCGCAGGCGATCCTCTTCGCCCTCCACGGCAGCCTTGGCTAGCCCCTGGGCGTAATCGGTGACCTGCTCGATGGCCTCGCGGGGAAATTGGGGCAGGCGCGGGCCCGGGCGGCGTCCGCGCTGGCGGATGAGCAGCCTAACTCTTGGCAGGTTTGGCTCGGCCAGCTTTTCGCCGGCCAGGAATTCGTAGAAGCCGGCCACCGCAGTGAGACGCAGGCGCTCGGTGGAAGGCGAGCGGTCCTTCATGGCCGTGGCGAACCAGGCTACGGCGTCCTCGCTGAGCTCGGACAGCGGCCGCTCGGCTGGATCTAGGCCCTCAGCGTTCAGCGTATCCGCGAAGGCAGCCAGCGCCTTGCGGTAGGTGAGGGCGGTGTTCTCCGAGCGGGCCAGAGCTACACTATCAATGTATTGTGCGATGGCTTGCTGGATGCTGATCGCCGAGTTGGCTTGCATGGAGCGATTATAGGGCAGTGCAGAAGTTATCGCAAGCATCTTGGACGCAGTAAGCGATACCACAAAACCGAGAGCTGTTTATCTGGCTTCTGGCCTCCCAAAAAGCGGACATTTTCCAATTTACAACCATCCGGTTTTGTGTATATCATCATAAAGCGAGGGGCCATATGAGCAAGCGCTTTGCCGACTTGACGACTGCGCTGCGGGCATTGGTGGCCGTGGCGCTGGTTTTGCTGGGCTTCCGCGCTGGCCCGAATTTATTGCAGCTGGCTGTGCTTTTGATGATGGTCAGTTGGATCAGCGATTACCTGGATGGCACGCTGGCCCGCGCCAATCCCCAAAATCCGCATAGTTGGTTGGGCGATCATGACCTGCAAATCGACATGAGCGCCGCTGTGGGTCTGCTGGTCTACCTGGTCGTTAGCGGGCTGCTAGCGGCCTGGTGGGGCATCATTTACTTTGCATTCTGGACCGCTTTGTTCGCCCGCTACGGGGTCAACAACGCCACCGGTTCGGCCATGCAGGCGCCCATCTATGGCTATTTCCTATGGGTGACGGCTCGCCTTGCACCGCAAGCGTTCTGGTGGGTCGCAGCATGGATCGCCTTCTTATTGATCTTCGAGTGGCGCCGGTTCACGCAACAAGTCATCCCGGAATTCCTGGGCGGCCTTGCTGACACGTTTTGGAGAAGGAAAAACTATTTGTGAACCGAGCTTGAAGAGAGCGTTGAAGATATTGTACGTGTTATAGGCTTTGTCAAAATGGTAGGTTTAATACAAAACGCGGAATTTTTTATACGCGTGGTAGGTGTGTACATGTTGCCAAATTTGTAAAAATGGTAGCCGTGGTGTGTGCGGTAGGTGTGGTAAGCAGGCTAAGGTGAAACCGTTGAGCGCAGAAAATCGTGAAACTTAGTTGCTACTCGTATTGCAGGCACGCCGCAATTTAATGCACGGATCTACGTTTTCTGAATCAATCCGCGTTGAATTTCAAGGAATTTGACTGCTGGGTTGTTGGTCGCAATTAGACTTATTGGATAGATTCTCGTAAACTATTATCAATCTCACCGAAACCACGTAATCAGAAGGATGGCATGAAGGCGATCGTTCAGCACGAATATGGTTCCCCCGATGTGCTTAAGCTTGAAGAGGTCCAAAAGCCGACTCCGAAGGACAACCAGGTACTGATAAAAGTTTACGCGGCATCCCTAAATAGATCTGACTGGGAAGGCCTGACTGGCAAACCGCTCTATGCTCGCATTGGGGGGCTTATACGACCCAAAAACAAGATACTCGGATCTGACATCGCGGGGCGAGTGGAAGCGGTTGGCAAAGATGTCGAGCGGTTCAAGCCAGGGGATGAGGTCTTTGGGCTCATGTTGAATTATGGAGGCGGCTTTGCCGAGTATGCCTGCACGTCTGGAAGGGCACTGGCTCTGAAACCAGCCAATATGACCTTCGGGGAAGCGGCAGCTATCCCGCAATCCGCATTTATCGCCGTGCAGGGGATTCGCGAAAAAGGGCAGGTTCAGCCGGGGCAAAAAGTGTTGATCAATGGCGCCGGTGGCGGGGCAGGCACATTTGCAATTCAGCTCGCCAAATTAGCCGGGGCTGAAGTGACCGGCGTGGACAACGCGGAGAAATTGGACTTGATGCGCTCGCTTGGGGCAGACCACGTGATTGATTACACCAAAGAAGATTTCACCAAAAATGGCAGGCAGTATGATCTGATCCTGGATGTGATCGCCTATCGTTCGGTTTTGGCATATACGCGCGCCCTGGCGCCCAATGGAACTTATTTCTTTGTGGGTGGCTCTGTTGCACTTCTTTTCCCGATTTTGTTCTTGGGGCCATTGATCAGACGAATCACAGGTAGGAATATTAAACTTCTAGTCGTTCAAACAGATGCAAAAGATTTGATGTCTATCGCCGAGCTAATTCAAGCCGGTAAAGTTACGACTGCTATCGACAAGCGTTTCCCGCTAAGCGAGGCTGCTGAAGCACTGCGCTATCTTGGGGAAGGGCACGCCAAAGGAAAAGTCGTCATCACTGTGGAACATTAGGAGGTACGTCATTGCGAGGAGGGCGCAGCCCGACGAAGCAATCTCCAACATCGCTATGTAATACAGTGGAACATCTAACAATACTTATTTAGGCTAAGAAAGGCTTATCATGTCCAATGCTGCTCGTTCGATAACGGTCTTCGGCATTTATCTCGCCGTGTTCGGCGTTCTATTCTTCTTCATCCCCAATTCCATATTGCCATTACTGGGCTTCGCCGCCACCACCGAACCCTGGATCCGGCTGACCGGGCTGCTGACCGCGATCCTGGGCATATATTTCCTTTACAGCGTCCGCAACAGCGATGTCGTTTTCTATCGCGCCACCATCTACGCCAGGCTGATCTTCTTTGCCGGAGTCACCACGCTGGTCATTCTGGGCTGGGCGAGCCCGCTGCTGGTTTTGTTTGGAATGGTGGATCTGGCCGGAGCGGCCTGGACTTGGTGGGCGTTGGGAAGCGAGAAGGGAAAATAGGTCGTCCGCACTAATTACTTGCGGGAACTTCTGAGTACTTGGGTTTATAATTTTGTATTAGGAGGAGAACAACATGAAAAAAACTTTGGTGCGTGATGCGTGGAGTGGAAAAGAGCTCAATATTGAATATGATCTGGAAAAGGATGCGATGTTGCTAAACGGTGTTGAGGTAGAGCGGATGAGGGAATTAGAGGATGAAGGGGATCCTTTTGTGTACCGAAAAAAAGGCGGTAATCAATTTGATGAGCTTTATCATTTGTCCAAAGAACAGGTGGAAAATCTAAGGTCTAAGTAGTAATAACAAAAGAGCAGATGGGGTTATTTATACTTGCGATAATAATACATAAGAAGTCGCGCGTCTGTGCCCACCAAGGGTAGGGCTGGATAGGATTTTTAAGATTTCCGAACCTCGTGTGTCAATCATTTTGAAATTTTATTGCACCTTTGTACGTATAATCCCCTTCATGTATCTCTATCATTTCTTTTAGCCTATCCTGAATAGTTGGTTTTTTTGACTTTTCTTCCAACCATTTCTCTACTGCTTTGCATATATCCTCACAAAATTCTTGGACTACTAATACGAGAAAAGTTTCGTTTTTGCCGCCACCAAAAGATGAATCTTGGACCAAAGTGAGATGAGGTTTTTTAATCCTAAATTTGAAATGCTCGAGGATTTTCATTTTCCTCTGATCTGTAATATCCTCTTTTCCCAAATGGAGCAATGCACATCTTAGGGCATAACAATCATCCCCAGGCAAGAACCCGCTGTACTGAGGTAAATTACTTTCAAACCAAGCGGAATATTTATCACCACATGTTTCACCAAATTCAAGTGCACAACAAATATCGGGAAGGGATAGGGAAACAAATAGGGCTGCATACCAGTTTTCATCCTTCAATGATTTGTAAACCGAATTAACAATGTTATTCATTTTTTCTCCACCTTTCAGTGAAATCCGGCTTTGCGAAACTTAGATTAGATTGCGATAATAATACTTTAGTTGTCGCGCGAAGCGCGCGCACTACTAGGGGTTGGGGTAAGCAGGTGATGGATGAATTCTTTTTTTTACATCTTAAACTTGTAGTTTAAATTACGTTACGGCGTAACTGTGAAATCTGCGAGCATACCAGCGCCATAATGGTCTTGCAGGTTGCAAATAAGCACGTAATGACCGGCATCAAGGGTCACAGTTAAATCCGCGCTATCCCCTCCTGCAAGATTTTCTATTTTTCCCAACACCTCAAATTGCCCTTCATCCACTTTGCGGTCCGCCCCTATGGGTAAGGCGTCAGCCGCCAAGTCCGTTTTTATGATTACAAAATTGTGGACTATCTGGTACGATTCGTTCTGGTACGATTCGTTTTTAACGTGAAATGTGATTTCACCAGCTTTGGTGCTGGCAGCTGAGAGGGCTATTTCATGAACAGTCATGGAGGCGGTGATCTTGCTCGGGCCTCCGCAACCGGTCAGTAGGGAGGAGAAAACAACAAAAATAACCAACCAACTTCCTACTTCGCGTCCTTGTATTTTCATTTTACTTCTCCTTTTGATGAGGCGATAATAATACTTTAGTTGTCGCGCAAAGCGCGCGCACCATGGGTGGGGGACAAGACAATCAATTGAAATAACATTGTATTTCACTCGCCCCTAGTCTCTTTTACAGGCAGCGGGACATGCAAGATAAACCTAGATCTATCCGAATGGTGCATTTCCTTAAAGCGTGCGTCTCTGAGACAAATGCCCATATCTGTCTCATATTCCATTCCTTTCATTTCCAAAAACCTCATCAACCCAAGAAAGTACGTGCGATATTCAAAATATGGCATGTTATATTCTTTGTCAATTTCCCCCAGGTGAGTGTCATCGTTGTCGTAGACCAATAGCCATTTCTGCTGCATGCCCGCATCCTCCCGAACAAAGAAGGTTTTATTCTGATGTTTAAGCGCTTCCTCAGCGGGTAAACCAATGGGTGCATAGGCTCTAACAACAATATTAACTCCTCCGTATTCGCCCGTCATCCTCTCCAAGAATTGAAACACATCGAAAACATTTGTTGTTGGGTTACCCTCTCCCCTCCAGTCTTCATAATCGATAATAGCCTCCTTAAACTCAAGTGGCAAACCTTTTTTCAATTCCTCCACCTGTTCAACAATCTCAGTTAATCTGTTTTCGGGAATACTTGACTCGACCATCTCTCCCTCGAGTGTCTTTATTTCGTTGAGGATTCTAAACTCCTCGCCAAAAATTCCTGCCCAATCATGCATGGAAGACCTTGCGGTATCAGCTATCCCTTTTGTTATTGCTCCTACTTTTGCCAAAGCTAATCTGATTTCTTGATCTTCCTTGCCTGACACCAAATTGACTTCTCTTATTGCACGATTAATTGACCTGTTAATATCGGCAATCCTTCTAAAAGCGCTATATACATAACCTTTGATATCCTGTTTTGAAGCTATTTTTTGAACATAATAGCCAATCGCCCCGGACAAGACGACTTGCAATGCCTTTATGACGAATTTCTGTTGGGGGTCAATATCCACAAGGCTAGTTTCAAGATACAACGATCCAATATCCATTGAACCAAGCAAACCAATGGCTATTAATTCTTTGACGTTTTGGCCCAACCAATTAAAATTCATTTTCCACCTTACTTATCCCTTATTTGAATTCTAGAAGTCGAGGCCCATTTCTAAACCTCCTAGAGCATACGACGAAATGGATTATGCAGCCCGTCCTAGTTACCCCTAGTTTAGTTTGCGATAATAATACGTAACCCACAAACATAAAATTCATTTAGAAGCCTCGCCTGGTAAACGACCATCATGCTCTGGGCGGGGCTGTTGCTCAAACCATTCTGCAAAGGTCCTAGAACGCTTCTGGATGCCATTAGCAACACGCTGCAACAGTGGGGTGGTCTGCGCACCAGCACCAAACCGCGCAGGCCGCTCTACGCCCACATCAAAACTCAAATTTGCTGAAAAATAAACTTTCATTTCGATTTTATTTTACGGCCAATTTTGAAAATAATTTTGCAACCTTAAAGAATTAATCCTGTCTTTTGTTATAGTACCTCAAGTCCAATAAGCTACTCGAAGAGCATGAGGGAAATAAGAAAACATTAACTTGACAAGTTTTTGAAAAAGCACGCGCAAGTTGCAATCTTGGACCACGATCTGGCCGGCTTCCGTCCTCGTCACCTGTGGGCGTCGCCGGCCAGATCTCTGATCCAGCTCGGCACTGTGAACTTTCAAAACCACGGGGCTGAAGCCCCGCTGCTAGAACGGTAGACTGGTGGTTGCAGAATATGGACCGCAAAGCCGCTCCCGGAACGGATGGATGGTTACAAACGACTATCAAAGATATTTTCCTGAGAAAAGTCATAGCCCTGCTGGCTGCCACCTTGCATAACGAATTTATTTACCACCACATCTGCGCCAACACCCACAAGCAGACTAGCCCACCTCAATGCCTCATTTTTCTGCTAGTCTCACAGGCGCCGTCAAACAGACTAAAATTACCACGAGTGAGCCGGGCTATTGGCCAACGCCAATACACATCGTAATAAATAACAGATTTCACAATATCCCCCATACTTGCGATAATAATACTTTAGTTGTCGCGCGAAACGCGCGCACCATGGGTGGGGGATAGCTAACAAGGGAGCTCATCACTTTTACCTTAACTTAACATTTCCCGTCATTTTTTGACAGCATACTTATTTACGAAATAATTAACGAAAGCAGAACACGTTACTAGGAAAAAAGTTGCATCTTCTTTTTCCAAATTGGGGTCATCCACCATTGCGTGTCTAACACCGTCTTCATCGCTAGCATATCCATATAATTTTAACAAACCTTCTTTCAAAGCTGGGTGTATTTTGTAACTTTTTTCAAATTTCCTAAATGAATCGGATAACGTAGATTTTTCTAGACCCGTCAATTCACGCATTACACTTTCCACAGCCGATATAGATTCTTTTATTGAATTCCTGAAGTCAGGATTTTCTTTATTCGAAAGATGGGTCAAAGCCTGCCTTAAATGGTTGCTTGCTCCGGAAAAAACCCCCTGATCAACTGCCGACTGTATGGACGCAATTTCCTCCTGATTAATAATGGGCGCAACGTTGCCCTCTATGAAGCGAAACCCAGACAGCTCACGCGAAAGGACAATGTTAATTGATTCGGCAAGCTCTACAGTAGAAAAGGGCCCATTAAGCATCCATTCGATAAAATCATATACTTTGTACCAGGCAATTTCGAAAAAGCGGTCGTGAATGTCTTCCAATTGCGAGGTTGCAAAACTAGGTCTTTCGTCTCCAGGTTCACGTAAAAATCGTGAGTAGAACGAGAATGCAATACGATCCATCCTAGCTGTGGCTGCTGGCGTTGGGAAATTACCAAAATTGAAACAACCCACGTAAAGCGCATTCCAAAGTCCATTACGCAGCTCTTTGGACATATCCGTTGTTTGTATTATTTTGCTGATGGGTTCATATCCCATTCTTTGACTAAAGGTCATGTGAACTCCCACCTCTCTAAGAGAGTTTGTATAAAGTATAAACAATAAGTTTGGAAAAGATAGCCAGTAAGAGGTAAGGAGGTAAATGTGGGGGATACTCGCCAAAGTCATTTTCGTGCCTCTAAAGCCTTCCTGGTGGCCTGCATGCGCTCAAATTCCTCATCGCCTGGAACACGGCCATCACTCTGAGTACGCCCAACCGGCTCAAGCCCTTTTGGCAAAGCCTCACCATGCCAACGAAAATCCTCAATGTCTCGAACGTCGGGATCGTCGCCAGGACGCCACAACTTACACCTGACCACAAACTCGCGAGCACCCAAGACCAAAGCCATGCGCACGAAATCGCTGTACGAAAGACCGGCTCTTGTAGCCCATTGGAGCAACTGAACTTCAAGTGGGCGACTAACCCTAACTCGTACAAGGGAATGCAATTTTAGCTGAGTGCCCATACCGACCTCAGCATAAAGCATGATTTTTTTAGGGTTTTTTGGTTTGTGAAAAAGGTAAATAACGAGCTGTGAAAATCCCCGCTTCCTTTAATTAATATATATATTAATATATATTTAAATATTAAATAGATAATTAAAGCAAGTTCAGAAAATATTAGGACATTCAACACTTGACAGGTTTTTGGAGTGGGGGTCTGTTTTGACATTTTTATTCTATTCCCACGAACGCCCATGGGCTTTTGAAAAAGAATTCGCCACACTGATAGCCACCTTTGACCTTTTTATAAGAGCCTTTATGCAGGTCAAATCGCCCGGTTTCTGCCATCGGCTTACAAATATCTTCTTGTAACCAGACGGGTAGCTTGAAAAACTTTATCTGGTCCTTCAAAGCAAAAAAGGAATAGCCAAACATGCGAATACCTTTTGGAAATTTGGCTTTTTGTCCGTCCTTCTGCAGATACTTTGACATGTAAGCAAACACATATCGGACTAGTTCAACCCGAGTAAGACCATGCTGCCAAAGCCCTTCATCATCTGGTTTAGGCATTCTTACACCATGCCTCACAGCCAGGACAACATGGTAGTGAACTGCGCCACGCTGTTGCATTTCCGCAACCCAAAAATATCCAAACAGATCTGGACTTAGAACTCGTTTCACTTTCCGCAAGAATTGGGTAACGTGCCTGGGCTGCCAATCTTCAATATTGCGATAGGTTAGAGTGACCATAATCCAATCCGAATCAGCCACCATTTCCTCAACTGATCCCGCCCAATTCGCAAATAGACTAAGCCGGCTCTTAAGCCTAGAAAGCCTTAATTCCAACGGATTTACCTGGGTCAATTGCTTAGTGACCCTGTTATAGAACCTCATAAAGCGGTCACCTTGTTGATAGTATTAGACAAGCCCAAGTGCGGCGTCCTCCTCACGTCCGGGCGCCGCACTTGGTTCTTCTCCCGCCATAGCAACAATACAGCGGCACTCCATTTGTCAAGGTAAGTCTTACTGAGCGAAACGCAAGAAATAACTAGGGCGCTTTTATCGCCCAAGTTATTTACTTGCTTATCACTCAAACTTGACAAATAAAGCCTCGCCGCTGTTGCTAAAAACAAGCGGGAGAAGATCGGGCGAAAGTGAGTTTTACGCCTTACAGAACTAGCCCATATATGGCTAGACGATGGTTGCGATAATAATACTTATCGAAAATATGGCCTATCAATTACTTATTACCACTCCCCTACCGTATGACGAAGTAGCCACTTTGTTGTTGAAGTGAAGAGGGATAGCAGGTACACATGCCGCGCAATAGAACAAGATTTATTCCTCGGCTGCCACTGCCCTACCGGCGGCCAGGTGCAGCAAGCGGCCCAGCTCAGCTTCGGTGTCCGCGTCCAGCGGCTGGTCAAATTTCACATGGCGGTTGCCTTCGCCCAGGCCTTCAAGCTTAAGGATCTCCGAATCCTCTTCGCGGATGTTATGCAAATAAAATAGACAGTGCTTTTTGCCGGGCTGAATGCCGCAGATGACATTGTTGGGGTTATCAATCGAATAGAGCGCGCTTAGCGCAGGCTCGCCGCCAACCACGCTTTCGGTTGCGGTAGGCAACTGATCCAGCGCCAGGGTGCGCAACTGTTTGGCTATCTTTTGAATAGGTGCAGGTTTGCCAGCCAACACGTCTTCAAAGTCCATCTTAAATCTTCATTGTACAATGAAGCCCGCATGTCTTGGGCTTTATACCTTCTCGTGGTGGCGGCAGGTTTTATGGCCGGCATCGTTAATACCTTGGCCGGCAGCGGCTCGCTGATCACCTTGCCGGTGCTCATTTTGCTGGGGCTGCCCGCCAATGTGGCCAACGGCACTAATCGGGTCGGCATCGTGCTGCAGAACATCGTGGCCGGCGCCAGCTTCAGGCGCAGCCGCATGCTGGACCTGCGCGGTGCGTTGCTGCTGTGCGTCCCCGCAGTCTTTGGTTCGATCCTGGGCGCGCAGATCGCCGTAAATCTTAATGAAGAACTGATGCAGCGCGTCATCGGCGCGGTGATGGTGCTGATGCTGTTTGTGATCGTGCTGCGCCCACAGCGTTGGCTGCAGGGCAAGCTGCAAAATCTGCCGGGAGGCTTCAATTGGCAGCAAGCGCTAACCCTGTTTGTCATTGGGATGTATGGCGGCTTCATCCAAGCCGGCGTGGGTATCTTCCTGCTGGCGGCGCTGGTGCTTTCCGTGGGCTACGACCTGGTGCGCGCCAACGCGGTCAAAATCATTATCGTATTGGCCTTTACAATTTCATCCCTGCTCGTGTTTGCTAATAACGACCAGGTAAATTGGGGCGTGGGCCTACTATTGGGCAGCGGAAATATGCTGGGTGCCTGGATGGCGGCGCGCATGGCGGTGAAGCGCGGCGCGGCCTGGGTGCGCTGGGTGCTGATCGCCACCGTGGCACTTTCGGCGGCTTATCTGCTTGGGCTCTTTGATATGTTGGCTAGAATGCTGAATTAGCACCCTAGGGCGGGTTACAAACCCGCCCCTACTGACAGCCTACTTTCTCAAAGCGAAAGATACCTTGTAGTTATAATTTCCCCCTTCAATGAGTTGGCTTTTCGATCCCGCAATCTGGATAGCCCTGCTTACATTGACCTCGCTGGAGGTCGTGCTGGGCATCGACAATTTGGTCTTCATCTCCATCCT
>Ga0214473_10008108_pt1 | contig 12439 bp, 12 predicted proteins | sample RVTome_7_FD_203509 | JGI IMG/M metagenome (GOLD analysis project Ga0214473, IMG submission 203509) | Soil microbial communities from uranium-contaminated site in the Upper Colorado River Basin, Wyoming, United States - RVT98D197 | ecosystem: Environmental > Terrestrial > Soil > Contaminated >... | reverse complement strand
TCGCGGTCCTCCGCGCGGACCAGGAGGAGATGCGTCGTCACCTGGCGGGGTGGACGTTCGAGAAGGTCGTGAGTGGAGTCCGCGAACCTTGGCGGGAGGGCGAGCGACTGGAACCGCCAATCCACGAGATCCACGCGAGCTCCCCCGGCGGCGAGAGTCTCGAGATCTTGCTCAACGAGGCCGCGGGCGACGTCTGGCGGTTCCGACGGAACCCGGCGGTGACCCGGCCGCTGTCCGAGGTCGGCCTCCGCGCGGAAGACGGCGTCCCCTTCCTCGCGCCCGAAATCGTCCTGCTGTACAAGGCGAAGGTGCGGCGGACCCGCGACGAACGGGACTTCGAGGGCGTCCTCCCCGCGATGGACGGCGGGCGGAGGGCGTGGCTCGCGGGCGCGATCGCGGCCTCCCATCCCGCCCATCCGTGGATTGCCCGGCTCCGCGAGGACGACCCGGCAAGTTCATAGAGGGTTTGCCTATCGGGGCCGACCGTGGGCGGCATCGAGGTCCAGGTCCACGAACCCGTGAACGTGCTCTCCACGATGCTCCTCGCGTTGACCGGCAGCGCGAAGGACGCCAAGCCGCACCCGATCGCATCGGCCGCCCTCGAGCACGTGAGGCCGTTCGCGGACCACGCGTCCCTCGCGTGGCTCCGGGGCCTCTACAGACCCTCGGACCTCGCGCGGCTCTACGGCCACGCGGCCCAGCTCGCCGGGCCCGTGAGCTTCGCCCCCCGCACCGCGCGTCCCCCTGCCGAGCTCGCATCGTACGAGCCGGAGCGGATGAAAGACCTGCCCGCGAAGATGGCGGCGTTCTACGGGGACGCGAGGCTCGGCACGTTCCGGCGGTCGCGCACCGTGGACTACACGCTCGCGGAGGCGGAGGTGAAGGACGTGGTCGACGGCGCGGGGATCGAGCGGTTCCTCGCGGACCTGTACGGACCGATCAAGTACAAGCTCGTCGTCGTGCCCGTCCCCACGCACCCGTCCTCCGGCGGCGGCACGGGGGCGAGGAACGGGTGGGAGGCGTTCGCGCTCCTGCACCCGCCGTACGTGGCGCGGGGGTCCGACGACCCCGTCTCGTGGTCCCTCGATCCGGAGGCGACGCAGGCGGTCACGCTGCAGGAGCTGAGCCACGCGATGATGCTCGACGCCGCCAAAGAGCAAGCGGACCTCGTGTCGCGGCTGTGGCCGGTCCTCACGAGAATCCCGCGCGACGCTCCCCTCGCCCGCGAGGTCCCGGATGCGGGCCTCCGGTTCGCGGCGCTCTTCGCCCGGGGCTCGTCCGCCTCGTACCTTCGGCGCACGCGGGGCGACGAGGCGGCCCAGCGTTGGCTCGAGGACGAGGTGCGGCGGCTCGGCACGCCCCTCGTGAAGGACTTCTTCCTCGCGATCGAGCAGTACCTCGAACGACGGCGGTGGCCGGACCTTCACGCATTCCTTAGCGACTTGCCGAAGGCGCTCCGCGCCTAGTTTAAGGGTCGCGCGGCCATCCCGGTCGTCCCGATGGAGCTCGGTTACCTCACCGCGCGAGGCCATCCCGTCGTCATCGACACGATCGGCCTCCGGACGATTTTCCCCGCGTACCGCGTCGACGAACGCGCCCTGACCTGCGAGTTCCTCGGGCTCCCCGAACCATTGACTCCTATCTCGGACGTGCGCCTCTCGGTCGCGCTTCACCGCCAAGGCTGGGGCTCCCCGGGAGAGCCCTTTGTCCGCCCGGTGGAGGCGAGGTTGTACCGCCACCGGATGGGGTACATGCTCCTCGGGCGGACTTGGAAGGCGATCCGGGCGGCCCGGCGGGGCGACCGCACCCACGTCCGACGCCCCCTCGGGGCGAGCCTCCCGAAGGTCACGAAAGTGCGGGGCATTGCCCCGCCGCCCCGCGATGCGCCACTCGTCGGCTTCCTCGAGGACGGAGCCGTGAAGGGATGTGAGCGCTCCGGGCCCGGCGTCACCCTCCGCGCAGTGGAGCGGAAGGAGTTCACGGATTTCGTCATCGGAAAGCTGACCGCGACCCTCGAGTTCCCGACGGAGGACGCCGCAGAGACGTTCGCGCGCGGGTTCCCGGTGGCGGGGGACCTCGGTGCCCTCGACGCCTCGGTGACGATGGACATCGACCGACGCCGGGGAATCGTCCGAAACCGACGCTCGATCGGCATCGTGGCCCTTGCGGTCGGACTCTACGCGTTGGGAATCGGACTCGCGACGTACGTCTACGCGACCGGCCGCTACGACGACCTCCTGCGCGCGCTCGGCGGCCTCTGGGGGTTGTCGGTCCTGCTGGCGTGGTACCTGCCCGACATCCTGTGGAACCTGCGCCGCGAACTCCTCGACCTCGTCGCAAAGTGGGAGGAAGTCCCGGCGCGACGGTGGGTCGAGCATGCGGAAGCGCACGCCGCCCGTTTCGTCGAGGCGATGCGAGCGCGGGGCGTCGACGTGACCCCCGACCTCGAGGGTCTCGCGACCCTCGATCGGTTCTTTCGGGGTCTGCCGCCGGACACGTACCTGCCCGCCTTCGCACGGGACGCGGGCGGGTTGATCGGCGCAGCCTTCATGGCGCACCTCGACGCGGACCTCCCCCACGAGTGGCGCTACCTCCCCGACGCGCGGAACGAGGTCCTCTGGATCGGAGGGATTGAGTTCTGGGTCGCGCCCTCCGTCGTCCTCGCGAAAATCTGGGAGGGGAAGCAGGTGGAGACGCTCGACCGCCGCGCGAGGGATCAGGTGCGGCTGATCGACGTGCGCCTCGCCTTCCGCGACCTCGTCCCATTCGCGGCGCTCGGGTACCTGCCCCGGGGATGGGACCGGTTCGAATCCGTCGCGGAGCGCATCCTCGCGGATGCCAAGCGCGGGAGGTCGCGGGGTTTCGAACGGCAAGGTTCGCGGTTCCTCGTCACCACGGCGAACCATGGACCCTTCCAGGTCCGGCTCATCGAGGGGCAGATCCGTCGCGGCGGTCGGAAGGAGTTCACCCCGCTGGTCGCCATCCCGTTCTGCACGAAGACCCAGACCGTCCGCGCCCGCCTCGACCCCGCGTTCCCCCATGACACCGAGCGGCCGGATGTGGCGGTCGTCCGGCTCGACGGACGCGACGAACCGGTGGCGGTCCTGATCCACAACTACCTCGAGGCCCTTCCTGACCTCCCGCACCTCACGGATTCCTTCGACCTAGATCTGCTGGCGGTCGCGGACCGGATCCAGATCACGCGAGACGGTGGACCCGGACGATTCTCCCCGGCCGGCACGGGGCCGGACGGACCCCCCGCGCCCCCATGGACCTCCGTGCGGGGTCGCATCACGTCCGCAGCCTCCTTCGTCAACCCGTTCGACCAGACTCCGTTCTGGGAGCTCTTGCTCGATGTCTCCGGGTTCCCTCTCCAGGTCGTCGTGCGGCAGGACGCGTGCGACGGGGAACCCGAGGGGGGCCGCATAGCGGAAGGGGCGTGTTGGCTCGCCGCCAGGTTCCCCGCCGAGGAAGGGGACGAGGAAGAGGGCTCCGACGGCGCGGGAGAACGCGAGGACGAGCTCGAGGATGGGGACGGAGACGATTCCTGACCGCACACTTTCACCGATCCCTCCCACGCTCGGACAAATAGGTCGGATTCCGTCGTAGGTGGGGGAGTTCCATGGGACGCACGGTCCCGACGTACCGCATGTACCTGGAGTCAATCCTCGACCGCTGGATGGACTACCGCCGCGCGCTCCGGGAGAAGGACCGGGAGCTGTTCGACGAGGTCCTGAACCGCGCCCGCCAGCACGCGTCCGCCGCGTCGTACTGCGCGCACCTCGACCCCGTGGAGACCGCCTTCCTGTCCATCTTCCTAGAGATGGAGCGGGAAATTGCGGAACTGAAAGCGACCCGAATCCCGGAATCGGGGCAATAGGCCTTCATATTCAGACACGCATGCGCATCCCGGTGGCGTCGAGGAGAATCGTCATCACGACGGACGTCTACGAAATGCTCCGCCGCCAGAAGCTACCCGGTGAGAGCTTCAGCGGCCTCCTTCGGAGGTTGGCGGCAAGCAAGGGGAAACTATCGCCCCACTTCGGGGCCCTTGCCGACGAGCCCGAGGAGTTCTTCGAGGCGATAAAACGAGTCATCGCCGGCGTGGACCGCGCCTCGGAGGATGAAACCGGGAAATCCGCGCAAGAATGACAGGACTCGATACGACGGTCCTGAGATAGGGGAATACGCTAATCCGGTGCTCTCGTATCCCTCCAGAGGCGGGACCATGAAAGCGTTCCAGGACTACTACCCGGACGATCTGTCGCACTGCTACGGCTGCGGGCGGCTGAACGAGCGCGGCCTCCACATCCGCACGTTCTGGGACGGCGAGGAGAGCGTGACGCGCTTCATCCCGGCGCCGCACCACACGGCCGTGCCCGGCTTCGTGGCCGGCGGAATCCTCGCATCCCTGATCGACTGCCACGGCACCGGCACCGCGGCCGCGGCGGCGTACCGTGCGGAGGGACGCGCGATGGACATGCCGCCGATGCACCGCTTCGTGACCGCCTCCCTGCGCGTGGACTACCTGAAGCCCACGCCCCTCGGCGTCGAGCTCGTCGTCCGGGGTCGGGTCAAGGAGATCCGCGGGCGGAAGGTCGTCGTCGAGGCGACGGTGTCCGCGGGCAGCGAGGCAACCGTGCGCGGCGAGGTCGTGGCGGTGGAGCTTCCGGAGACGATGCGGCCGCGCGCGTCCGCGTGAGCACTTTCGCTCCCCCCTCCCCCGCGCACCGCCATTACCGCCAAACCCGATGATGGGCGGGGGAGCACGACGCAGGGCTGGATCCTCGACGCCCACCCGGATTACGAGCGCGATTCCATCGTCCTCTGGCTGTGGACACCCTCCGGCGTGCACCGAATCGAGGACCGCACGTTCCGCCCCTCGTTTTTCGTGAAGGTCCCGCTCGCGGAACTCTCGGACCTCCAGCGCCGCATAGAAATCCTCGACCAGGTCGCCGCCACGCGCGTCGCGATGAAGCGCACGGGATTGGCGGCGGAGTCCCCGGAGCCGCTCCTCGAGGTCATCCCCCGCCACTACCGGGACCTGCGGGACGCCGCGCAGATCGTCGCGAGCGCCGGCCGGTACTACGAATACGAGCTGTTCGACGTCGACCTGCGCTTCAGCCAGCGGTACTTCCTGCAGCACAACCTCTTCCCGATGGGGCTCGTCGCGTACGACGGCTCCTGGAAGCTGCTCGAGGAGCACTTCGCGCTCGAGTACGAGGTCCCGCCGCTGCGGCGGGAGGTGCTCGACGTGGACATTGACGCGCCCGCGGGCATCCCGCGGATGGAGGACCGGCTTTTGGCGGCGAGCTTGGACGGGGACGCCGTCGACGGGGACGAGGAGGACGTGCTCCGCGGAATCAACGCGCTCGTCGAGGACCACGATCCGGACATCCTGTTCACGGACGGCGGCGACGCGTTCCTGATGCCGTACCTCGTGAAGAAGGCGGAGGCGCACGGCGTGGACCTCCGGTTCGGGCGCGACCCGGGCTTCCACGGGACGCGGTCCGCGAAGTCGTACTTCTCGTACGGGAAGATCCTGTACAAGCCGAGCCAGTACCTGCTCAAGGGGCGCCTCCACCTGGACCGCGGCCACTTCGCGGTGCGGGAGAGCGGGTTCGCGGGGCTCGTGGAGCTGTCACGGCTCTCGACGCTCCCGCCGCAGGAGCAGGCGCGGCTCACGCCTGGGACGGGGATCACCGCGATGCAGGTCGGCCAGGCCCACCGGGACGGCGTCGTCGTCCACTGGAAGAAGAACATGCCGGAGGGGTTCAAGACCGCGGAGGACCTCGTCCTCGGGGACCGCGGCGGCTTCATCTTCGAACCGGAGGTCGGGCTGCACGAGGGGATCGTCGAGGTCGACTACGCGTCGCTGTACCCGAACATCATGGTGAAGCGCAACATCTCGCCGGAGACGCTCGACTGCGCGTGCTGCGGCGCGGACGTCGGGCGTCCCGTGCCGGGGCTGAAGTACCACATGTGCGCGCAGCGCCTCGGCCTCATCCCCCGCGTGCTGCGGCCCCTCGTGGAGCGGAAGCGGTACTACAAGCGGATGAAGAAGGAGAACACGCCGCTCCGGGAGGTGTACGAGGGCCGGGACACGATTCTGAAGTGGACATTGGTGACATGTTTCGGATACCTCGGGCACAGGAACGCGCGCTTCGGGCGCATCGAGTGCCACGAGGCGATCAACGCGTACGCGCGCGACCTGCTCGTGCGCTCCATGCAGATCGCGGAGGAGCACGGGTACGACGTCGTCCACGGCATCGTCGACTCCCTGTGGCTCCGCCCGCGGAAGGACGCGCGCGACCCGCGGATGCTGACCGAGAGCTTGCACCGCGAGCTCGGCTTCCCGATCGACCTCGAGGGCACGTATCGCTGGCTCGTCTTCCTCCCGTGCAAGACGACGGGCGTCGGCGCCCTGAACCGGTACTACGGGCTGTTCGACACGGGCGAGTTCAAGCTCCGCGGCATCGAGCTGCGGAAGCACGACACGCCGAACGTCGTGAACCGGATGGAGGACCTCCTCCTGAAGGAGCTCGCGACGGCGCGCACGGCGGGGGAGTTCAAGGCGCTCCTCCCGCGCTGCGTCGACCTGATTCGCGGCACCGCCAAAGCGCTGCGGGAGAACCGCGTGCCCCTCGCGGACCTCGCCCTCACGAAGACCGTGACCCGGACGCTCGACGAGTACGCCGTGATGACCGCGACCGTGGCGGCGCTGAAGCAGCTGAAGAAGCGGGGCTTCGCGGTGGAGCCGGGCGAGTACGTGCGCTACGTGATCTTGAACGAAGCCGCCAAGGACGCGGAGGCGAAGGTGCGGCCCGCGCAGTTCCTCACGGGGGACGAGCGGCCGGACGCACAGGCGTACGTGCGCCTGATCTGCCGCGCGGGGGAGACGCTGTTCGCCCCGTTCGGGTACACGGAGGAGCGGCTCCTGGCGGCGTGCCGGCGGGTGCGGGACGCGCCGACCGTGGACCTCGGCGGGGAGGCGAGGCACGAGGGGAAGAGCGCGCGGGAGGGGCACTACACGGGCGTCGGGTACCACGCCGCGTACGCGCGGGCGGGGGAGCTGCTCGCGGAGGAGTAGGCTAATCTCTGGCGGCGGATTCGGGGACGCATGGCGCACCGGACCCGGACGAAGCTCGAGGCGGCGGTGTGCGCGGAGATGGAGCGCCGGGGAGTGCCCCACGGGCACCGCGTGCTCCACTACCGCGTCCGCATGAAGTCCGGGAAGGTCGCTCGGTACGAGCCCGCGATCATCGCCCACCGCGGGCCGATCCTGTTCCTCGTCGAGCCGTTCGCGACCCTTCGCGGGGCGGTGGAGCGGACGACACGGTTCCTCGACCAGCACTCCCCGGAGATCGTCTTGGCGGTGGTCGCCCCGGAGCGGATCGCGTCGAAGCTCCCGCCGGAGAGCTACGACGAACTATACGAGGCGGGGGACGTGCCACGGCTCGTGCAGCGGATCCGCGAGCAGGACCCGCACGGGGTCGTGCGCCCGTTCCGCAAGCGCCGTCAGTCGGCGGGCGGGACGACCTCGAGGCCGTCCTGACCCTCGACGAGCTTCGCCACGCGCTGCTCCGCCGTCCGGAGGGCGTCGCTGCACCGCCGGTACAACGCGATTCCCTCCTCGAACGTCCGCAGCGCCTCGTCCAGGGTCACGGTCCCCCGCTGGAGCGACTCGACCTTCTGCTCGAGCGCCGCCAGGTCCGTCTCGAAGTCCGTCACCGCCGCCTCGTCCGTATCACCCGACATTCCACGTCACCATCCTGGAGCAACATGAGGAGGGGGTCGCCCGCCGCCACGCCCGCGACGGACGCGAGGACGCGCCCGTCCTTCACCGCCACGGCGAATCCGCGGCGGAGCGTCGCGAGGGGGCTGAGCGCCTCGAGGCGCGCCCGGGACGAGTCGAGCGCCTGGCGGTGTCGGCGGAGCCGGGGGAGGAAGGCACGCAGCCCGGCGCCGGCGACGGAGAGGCGATGGCGCGCCGCCGAGGCCCGGACCGTCAGCGACGCGGGGGACAGCGCCGTGCCGAGGGCGTCCACGCGGAGGCGGGCGTCCCGCAGCCGCGCCACCATGCTCCGCAAGAGGGCGGACCCGAGGGACGCGAGGAAACGCTCTAGCTCGGTCGCGTCCGGCACCGCCATCTCCGCGGCGGCGCTCGGCGTGGGTGCGCGCACGTCCGCGACGAGCCCCGCGATCGTCACATCGGTCTCGTGTCCGATCGCCGCCACGACCGGGGCGCGGCACGCCGCGATCGCCCGCGCGAGCCCCTCGTCGTTGAACGCCCACAGGTCCTCCGCGGATCCGCCGCCGCGGGCGACGAGGATCACGTCCACGTCCCCGCGCGCGTCCAGCGTTCGCAGCGCGCGCGAGACGCTGGCGGCGGCTCCCTCGCCCTGGACGGACGCCGGGGCGACGAGGACCGTCGCCAGCGGGTACCGCCGCCGGAGGACGTGGAGCACGTCGTGCACCGCCGCCCCCGCCTCGGAAGTGACGAGCCCCACGCGCCGCGGGAACCGGGGCAGCGGGCGCTTCCGACCCGCCGCCAGGAGGCCGTCCCGGGCGAGCGCCGCGCGCGCCGCCTCGAACGCGACCCACAGGTCCCCGACCCCGCGGGACCGGACGGTCCGCACGAGGAGCTGCGGCTGCCCCCTCCCCGGATAGAAGTCGAGGTCCGCGTGCACCACGACGGCCGCGCCGTCCCGCAGCCCCGGCGCCGCATCCGCGTCCGCGCGGAAGAGGACGCACGCGAGCTGCGCCCCGTCGTCCCGCAGGGTGAAGTACGCGTGGCCGGACGGCGCGCGCGCGAGATCCCGGACCTCGCCCCCGACGTGGACGGGCTGCGGCTGCGCGCGGACGACCTCGCGGAGGCGCTCGCACAGCTCGGACACCGTGAGCACGTGGAGTGCCTCGTCGGCGGGTCCCTCGGCAGCGAGTGCCGCAGCGGTCCGGAACGTCACCCCGTCCTCCAATCCGCGGGGAATGGCTCTGCGGGCTTACCCCTCTCCGGGGGAGGTGGGCGAAACTTCCGTCACGGGATCCGCAGGAGCTTGCGGTTCCGCCGCCAGGACAGAAGCGCGAAGGTGACCCCGAGGGCCGCGACGACCGTCACGAGGATGAAAGCAGCGTACCAGGAGCCCAGGTCCGCGGCCCCGAACGAGACGTCGCGCACGATCACGCGCTCGGAGGTGCCTGCCTCCGGCAGCGTCGCGTTGAACTGCACGCCGACGCGGCGGTCCCCCGCGACGATGTCGATGCGGATCGGGTCCCCCTCGCGGAACCACGTCGGGTACACGACGGAGACCGCGTACGCTCCGTCCTCCGTCGTGCCCTGCGCGACCTCGCCCGTGCGCTCGTTCGTGATCGTCACCGCCGCCCCGTCGACCGGCCTCCCGTCGCTCCCGTTCACGCGGCCCCGGAACGTCACGATTTCCTCGACCGCGAGCCCGCCGCGCGCGGTGACGTTCTGGAGGACGCCGCCCGCGAACAGGTACGCCGTCACGTCGCAGATCCCGCCGACGGAGAAGGCCATCGAGACGTTGTCCGTCCGATTCTCCACGGCGAACCACTCGCGGGACGCGACGTACGCCCCGTCGCAGTAGACGTCGACGGACCCGGTCCCGTTCGCGCCGGCCGTCGCGGAGAGACGGAGCGACTCGTCGAGCCCGTCGGAGTCCCCGTCGACGGCGGCGACCTCGACGGACCACGCTACCTGGGGCCGGGAACCGGTGGAGAACGTCGCGAGGAACTCGTCCCAGAGGCTGTCGCGGCTCAGCGCGAGGCGCAGGTACTCCGGGTTTCCGCCGACGGGGAAGAAGTAGAGGGACATCCCGTGCGCGTTCGCCGCGTGGACGCCGTTCGCGGGGCTCGGGTTGTCCCAGTGGCGCTCGTGCTCGACCGCGCCATGGAACGCGATCCGGAGGTCCTCCGCCCGGCGAGCGAGGCGCGGGCTCGGGACCTCCGCAAGGACGTTCTCCACGAAGTGCCACAGGTCGTAGTCCTCCGCGGACTCCTCGAAGCGGTCCGTGGCGCCGCGCGCGGCGAGGACCTCCTGCGTGTAGAACGGCAGGTGTGCCATGAGCTCCTCGAGGAAGGGGTTGAGGGCGCCGACGAACGGCCGCAGCCCGGCGGCGCTGACCGCGCTGAGGGCCACGCTGTACAGGGCCACGCCCTCGTAGCCGCCCACGTAGGCGTCCACGAGCGTCCGGGCCACGTCGCCGGGCCCCATCGCGGGGTCGGCCGTGAGGGCCTGGAGGAACGGGGTGTACGGCCATCCCTCCTTCGGCTCGTCCTTCTCGCTCCCGACGAAGTAGTCCACGAAGTCCGCGAGCTCGTACTGGATCTCGAGCGTCATCCGGCACGCGTCGTTCCCGAGGAGGTCAATCCGCCGCCCGTTCGCGGCGACGATCGCGTCCATCGCCGTGCGGAGCTCCGTGGCGTTCAGCCGGTCGCCGATCACGGGGTCGTCGTCGACGACGACGCCCTGCCATCCGTCCCCGTGGTCCCACAGGACGAGGAAGTAGTGCGTCGCCGGGTAGTTCCCGATCCCCCAGTTCACGAAACTCACGAGCTCGGCGGGGTCCGCCATGTTCACCTCGCCGAGGTCCGTGCCCGGCGCGTCCGGCTCCATCCCGGCGGTGACGTAGAAGCGCCGCGCGCTCGTCCAGTCCCCGTACGTGCTCTCGAACCCCGGCGTGCGGTCCATCTGGACGACGACGTTCACGTCCGGGGTCGACCCGACCGCCGACATCTCGAGGAAGTCCTCGATCCCGACGTCCTCGAGGTTGTTGTCCGCGTCCATGTAGACGAGGACGGTCCAACTCTTGTCGGCGGCGCGGGACGTCGGCGAGGACGCCAAGGATAGGAGGAACAAGGCCACGGTGAGCGCTGCCCAGAGGGGGCGCACGCGTTCCGATTTACCCTTGGCTATTAAGCCGTTTGCCCCACGGCCCGCAGGTCGCGGGCGCGCAGGAGCGCGAGGAACTCGACGCCCGCCGACGCGAGGGCCTCCGCCCCGCCCTCCTCGCGGTCCACGACGGCGACCGCGCGGTCCACGATGGCGCCCTCCGTGCGGAGCCCCTCGATCGCCTTTCGGAGCGTGCCGCCGGTCGTGACGACGTCCTCGACGAACACGACGCGGTCCCCCGCCCACAGCTCTCCCTCGAACGTGCGCTTCGTCCCGTGCTCCTTCGCCGCCTTCCGCACGATCAGGAACGGGAGGCCGGTCTCGAGCGCGACCGCGGCGGCGATCGGGACGGCGCCCAGTTCGACGCCCGCCACGCGGCTGTACCCCTTGACGTGGGGCGCCATGCGGAGCGCAATCTCCCGCAGGAGGTCCGGCCGCGTCGCCGCCTTCTTCACGTCCACGTAGTAGTCGCTCTGTTTCCCGGAGGCGAGGGTGAACTTGCCGAACTTGATCGCGCCGCACGCCTGCAGCCTCATGAGGAAATCCCGGTCGTTCACCACGGCACCTCCTTCTTCCCCAAGCGGAAGCCGAGGATGTTCACGCCCCGATGGAGGAGCGGCGTAATAACGATGACGAGCAGGAGCCCGAAGATCGCGTCGCCCCGCACGTAGTGCTCGAGGAAGAACGCGGAGTCCGCGAGGACGAGCAGGAGAAACGCGCCCACGCAGAAGTCGTACCAGTCGAGGACGGGCGTGCGGGCGCCCTTCGGCTTTCCCATGCGTCGCTTCGTGAACGAGCCGAGGAGCAGGTCCCCGAGGAGGGCGCCCGTCGGCAGGGCGAGGACCGGCACGAGCCCGTTCGGGAAGTCCCCCCACGCGAGGTCCGGCTCCGCCGCCAGCGCGACGCCCCACTGCACGAGCCCCACCGCGGCGCCCGTCGCGATGCCGCCGAACAGCCCCCGCCAGGTCTTCCCGTCCCCGAACAACCGGCGCCCGTCCGCGAGGACGCGGCCCCCGTCGATTGGACGGCCACCGCCCCAAAGGGCCGCGGCGGGATTCGCCACGTACGCGGGGAGGAAGAACCAGAACGCCTGGAGCAGCGCGAACCCGACGGACACCGCCGCAGCGAAGGGCGGGACCGCCAAAAGCGTATCGGTTACCGAGGGCGATAATCTCCTCCACAACCCTTTATACCCCGGAACGAAGTGCGCACCGCGCATGGACCGCCTCCCCACGTTCATCGAGGGATTCGACGAGGTGCTCGGCGGCGGGATCCCGCGGGGGAGCGTCGTCCTGGTGTGCGGCACGCCGGGCACGATGAAGACGTCCGTCACGTTCTCGATCCTCTACCAGAACGTGAAGAGCCGCGGCTCGAAGGCCCTCTACATCTCGCTCGAAGAGGGGCATGACGACCTGAAGGGCGCGATGACGGACCTGGGGCTCGCGGGGATCGAGGACATGGAGATGTACATCCTCGACGTCTCGAAGATCCGCCTCGAGCACAAGGAGGAGGAGACCGCCAAGAACT
>Ga0214473_10008107_pt1 | contig 12440 bp, 14 predicted proteins | sample RVTome_7_FD_203509 | JGI IMG/M metagenome (GOLD analysis project Ga0214473, IMG submission 203509) | Soil microbial communities from uranium-contaminated site in the Upper Colorado River Basin, Wyoming, United States - RVT98D197 | ecosystem: Environmental > Terrestrial > Soil > Contaminated >... | reverse complement strand
GACGATCCGCGACTACCTCTCGCGGGAGGTGGTGGACAAGGTCGATGAGCACGAGCGCGAGCGCAGCTTCCCGACCGACATCGTGGCCGAGCTGGGCCAGATGGGCCTCCTTGGCATCCCCTTCCCCGAGGAGGAGGGCGGCGCCGGGCTGGACACGCTCGCCTACGCCATCGCGATCGAGGAGTTGAGCCGCGTCTGGGGCTCGCTTGGCATCATCGTCGCCGCCCATACGTCGCTCGGCTGCAACCCGCTCCACCTGGCCGGCACGGACAAGCAGAAGCTCAAGTTCCTGGTGCCCATGGCCCAGGGCCGGACGCTCGGTGCGTACGGGCTGACCGAGCCCGGGGCGGGCTCCGATTCGGGCGGCACGCGGACCACCGCCGTCTTCGAGCCCTCCAAGCGCGGCAACGGCGGCTCGTGGGTGATCAACGGCGCCAAGCGCTTCATCACCAACGCGGGCCAGGCCGGCACGTACATCATCACGGCGCGCACCGGCGAGCGGCCTGACGGGTCGCCAGAGATCAGCGCCTTCATCGTCGAGTCGAGCACGCCCGGCTTTGTCGTCGGCCGGCTGGAGGAGAAGCTGGGCCTGCATGCCAGCGCCACCGGTGAGCTGCTGTTCGAGGATTGCCGCGTCCCGGCCGACCAGATGCTCGGCAGCCAGGGCGAAGGCTGGAAGATCTTCCTGAAGACGCTCGATGGCGGCCGGATCTCGATCGGCGCCATGGCCGTTGGCCTGTCGCAGGCCGCGCTCGATGCGAGCGTGGTCTACGCCCGCGAGCGCAAGCAGTTCGGCCGGCCGATCGGCTCCTTCCAGGGCGTGGCCTTCATGGTCGCCGACATGGCCACGGAGGTTGAGGCCGCGCGGGCGATGGTCTGGCGCGCCGCCTGGCTCAAGGACACCGGCCGCGACTATTCCACGGCCGCGGCACAGGCCAAGCTGTTTGCTTCCGAGGTCTCGCAGCGTGTCACCAACATGGGCGTGCAGATCCACGGTGGCTACGGCTACGTCGAGGAGTACAAGGTCGAGCGCTTCATGCGCGACGCCAAGCTGACCGAGATCGGTGAAGGCACGAGCCAGATCCAGCGGCTGGTCATCGGCCGCAAGATCCTGGGCCTGCGGGTCGAGTAAGCGCCCGGCTGGATGGTCGGGCGACAAGGAGGTAGTCGGATGTCAGTAGCCAGGGTGACGGAGATCAGCTCGACCTCGGACGTGTCGTTCGAGGACGCGATCAAGCAGGGCATCAGCCGCGCCTCGAAGACGTTGCGCAACGTCAAGGGGGCGTGGATCAAGGAGCAGCAGATCGACGTCGAGAACGAGCGCATCACCCGCTACCGGGTGAACATGCTGGTGACGTTCATCCTCGACGACTGATTGCCTGGCCGTGCGGCGCGCCGCGCGGCGGAAGGGGGCCCGCTCACTACCTCCTACGCGTCGGGAGCGTGGTACGCCCAGGCTGCGGCTCGTTTGGCACCACTTACGCGCCGGGTGCGTACCAAGTGCGCAACCGCCGCCAACCACGCGTGGCAGGCATAAATGGGGCGGGAACGTCCGGTTGCTGAGCGTGCCACTGCCTCGTCGCCTCTGACAACCGTTGGCTAATACGCTCCAGGAGCGTAAGTGACTAGCCGCGGCGCTGGCGGAGCGCCTCGTAGAACAGCACCGCCGCGGTGACCGACACGTTGAGCGAATCGGCCACGCCGAGCATCGGCACATGCACGGACGCGCGTCCCAGCTCGCCCCACGCGTCGGACAGGCCGCGCGCCTCTGAGCCCAGCGCGATCGCAACCGCGCCGCGATAGTCCGCGGCCGCGTAGTCCACCGAGCCGTCGACGCGCGCCGCGATGATGGCGATGCCGCGCTCGCGGAGCCAGGTCAGCACATCGCCGGTCGAGGCCACGCACACCGGCACGGCGAAGACGGTGCCAAGGCTGGCGCGGATGATGTTCGGGTTGAACAGGTCGGTCGCGCTCTCGGCGACGATGACGGCGTTCACCCCGGCACCGTCCGCGGTGCGCAGCACGGCCCCCAGGTTGCCCGGCTTCTCGACGCCCTCGATGACGGCGATCAGCGGCTCCGGCGGCAGGACGAGGTCGGCCAGCGTGCGCAGCGGTGTCTCCGCCACCGCGATCACGCCGTCCAGTCGGTCGCCGTAGGCCAACTTCTCGAAGGCGTCCCGACCGAGCTCGAGCACCGGCACTGATTCCTCGCGCAGCCGTTCCAGCAACGCCTTGGCTTCAGGCTCGACCAGCAGATCGGACTCGACGAAGACCTCGTGCAGGATGGCTCCGCCCTGGAGCGCGCGCAGCGTCTCACGCACGCCATCGATCAGCGTCAGCCCGGTCTTGTCGCGCTCGCGGCGGCCGCGCAGGCGCACGGCGGCCTTGAGCCGCGGGTTGGCCGGACTGGTTATTCGTCCTCGGTGGGCGGGTGACTCCACCCGCCGATCGTAGCGCCCCTTCCCGGGCGCACCTAGATCAAGCGCCCAGGTAACCGATGACCGCTCCCATCACCGTGAGGACGACGAACTGATACCCGGCGGTGATCCCGAACCAAGTCATGTTGCGACCGTCATAGACGAGCGCGTTGAGGGCCGCCATGGCCGAGAACCCCAGCGCGGCCAGGAAGCCGACGATGGCGCCGTTTACCAACGACGTTATGCTCATGCCGCCGATGAACAGGGTCAGCACGTAGGCCATCACGAGCGGCATCACGAGCGCGCCAATCGCGATTTTCGGCGTCATCATGGCGCTCATGGTCATCGGCTTGACGCCGATCGATTCCGCCCAGCGGTTGCCGAAGAGGGGTCCGGCGTACCAGATGGCGCCGACGACCCCGCCGCCGACAGCGGCAACGATGACCGCCACCCAGTTGAGATTCGTGAACTCAAGAGCCACGACGTACGCCTCCCTCTCGCTGCCCCCAACCCCTCCGGGCCAGTATCACGAGGTCGGGGGGCCGTCAATAGAGCCGACAGACCCCAAATCCTTACCTGTTCTGTGCGGCTTTCCTGATCGACACGAACCGAGGGTTCGTAAACGTCATGCCCAATGGCGGCGTCTTGGTACGAGCCCCATCGCTAGATGGCGAAGTAGCCCACGATCGCGCCCATCAGGGCCAGGCCGACGAGCCAGTAGCCCGCGGTGATGGCCCACCACATCCACGAGCGGCCCTCGAAGAGGACCCCCGCGGCGCTGACCGGAGCCACGAAATACAGCCAGATCAGGGCACCCCAGATGGCGCCATTGACCAAGCCAATGCCACCGAACAGCAGCCCCAGTCCGTAGGCGGCGAGCAGGGCCGAGACGACCATGAACGCGATCGTCATCGGCGCCGGCGTGCCGGGTAGCGTCTTGCCGGACGCCGCTTCCCAGCGCTTGCCGAAGACCATCGGCAGGTACCAGACGTAGCCCAGGACGAGGTGGGCCACGGCGGCGACCAGAATGCCGACGTAGCTGACGTGGGTGAAATCAGGCAACTCTCGTCTCCCTCTCTGTGCGCCACCCAAGGGCGGGGCAGCGCTGTCGCCGATTATCCGCGTCCGTCAGTACCGGTGCGCAGCATTTCTGATGGATTCGACCGCCATTGGGTTGTCCAGTGCCGACTGGAACCTGGGCCGGCCTACATGCCGAGTTGGCTGAGCAGGAGTCGCGCGATGATCACAGCAGTGACGCTGGTCAGGATCGCGGCTACCGTGCGGATGATCGCCGTGTCGAAGGGCCACTCCTGGATCGACAGTGCGCGGCGCTCGATCTCGGTCGCGGCGGCAAGGCCGGCGGCTTGTCCGTGTAGGGCTTGGGCGATGCTCGCACCATCAAGCGACGCACTGCTTGCCGACTGGATCGGCCCGATAGCGGCCTCGAGCAGATCGCGCGCCCAGCGTATCTGCACACCTTTCGCCCTAACCATCTGTCGATGCATGGTGTACGCGGAGAGGAAGAAGAGCGCGCTGACGATGGCAACCAGCACCACCGTCGAAATAAGGCCCTTGATGTCCGTGATGGCCCACACGAATACTGGCGCGACTATCACCACGGATAGCAGGAAACCCTCGAAGGCGAGCGAGCCAAGGGGCTTCAGGCCCAGGTTCGGGTCGGTCCAGAACGGTTCAAGGCGGAGCGCCCGACGACCGATCCGGTCGAGCCCGAACAGCGCCGCTGCATACACCCACACGAACGTGGCGACCGGTAGCAATCCGATGAAGACGGTTACAACAACGAAGCCCGTCGCAAAGCCCGGGAAGTCGATGAAATTGAGGACGTCATACGAAAGGACAAAGAGCGCAGTAATGGCCAGCGGCCCAATCAAGCTGCCCACGTGGCGGAACGGATGATGCCGCGGTAGCAGGTCGTCGGCGGTGAGCAGGCGCTCGAGAGTCGGCTGGAGCTGCCCCGCACGGCGCCCCAGATGGCCTGCCGCCCACAGCCCGAATACGTTGCCGAATAGGATCACCAGCTGGCTTGCCAGGCCCGAGTACGTCGGCAGCTGCCAGGCGTGGTAGGCGATCTCGTAGGCCGCAAAGGGAAGCAAACCCCAGGCCAGAAACCATCCAACCTGTGGGCCGGGCAGCCGTGCGAGGACGCGCTCAGTCAGTGGCGCCGGCATTTGTTCCGACACGAGTATCACCCCGCTCAAGCGCGGTCAATAGAGTCGAGCGGCCCGAAATCCCTACAGTTGCTGTGCGGATTTCCGGATCGACTCGACCGCGGCCGGATTGTCCAGGGCCGACAGGTCGCCCGGGTCTGCACCCAGGTAGGCCGCGCGGGCGACGCGGCGCATGATCTTGCCGCTGCGGGTTCTTGGCAGGTCGGTCACGACGTGGACCGCCTCCGGCCGGAGCGCCTTGCCCAGGTCGGCCACGACGCGGTCGCTGATCGAGCGGCGCAGGTCAGGATCGTCCGTCTCGCCGGGCCGGAGGCGCACGAAGACCACGATCACCTCGCCCTTGACGTCGTGCGGCACGCCCACGGCCGCCGCTTCCAGGACGGCCGGGTGCGCCACCGCTGCGCTCTCGACCTCGGCCGGGCCGACGCGCTTGCCGGCCACCTTGAGCGTGTCGTCGCTGCGCCCCTGGATGAACCAGTAGCCGTCGGCATCGACGAGCGCCCAGTCGCCGTGGACCCACGTGCCCGGGATGCGCGCCCAGTACGACTCCAGGTAGCGTTCGCGATCCTGCCAGAAGCCGCGCGTCATGCCCGGCAGCGGCTGGCGCAGCACCAGCTCGCCGACCTCGCCCCTGACGCTCACCCCATCCGGACCAACTACGTCCGCCGCCGCGCCCACCGACGGACCGCCAAACGATGTTGGCTTGATCGGCGTCATCAGGTTGCAGCACACGATCCCGCCGCTCACCTCTGTGCCGCCGCTGTAGTTGACCAGCGGCAGCCGCCCGCCGCCGACCTCGCGGAAGAACCACCACCACGACTCCGGGTTCCACGGCTCGCCCGTCGAGCCGAGCACGCGCAGCGACGACAGGTCGTGGTCGCGGATGGGGTCTGTGCCGTACGCCATAAGCGCCCGGATGACGGTCGGTGACAGGCCCAGGTGGGTCACACCGTGGCGGGCCACCAGCGCCCAGAGTCGGTCGGGGGAGGGGTAGTCGGGGGCACCCTCGTAGAGCACCAGCTCGGCGCCCAGCAGGAGCGCGCCGCTGATCGCCCACGGGCCCATCATCCAGCCGAGGTCGGTGAACCAGAAGAGCCGATCGCCCGGACCCAGGTCGAAGCAGTGCGCCAGGTCCTGGGCGCCCTTGATCGGGAAGCCGCCGTGGACGTGGACCGCGCCCTTGGGCCGGCCGGTGGTACCCGAGGTGTAGATGATCATGTACGGCGTCTCGGGGTCGGTTTCCGCCGTCGTCGTGAGCGGCTGGAGGGTCTGGTCGGCCATCTCGCTCGACCACCAGCGATCCCGACCTTCGGTCCAGTTCGCCTGCGGAGCCAGGGGGCTCAGGCGGCCGACTACCAGCACGGTCCTGACGGTCGGGCTGAGCTCGACTGCGGCGTCTGCGGTCTGTTTGAGCGGGACCGGTGCGCCGCGGCGGAGGGTCCCGTCCGCCGTGACAAGCAAGGTGGCACCGGCGTCGTTGAGCCTGCTCGCAACCGCCGGAGCCGCGTAGCCGGAGAAGATCGGGATGTAGATCGCCTGCAGCGTGCCCAGTGCCAATACCGTGATGACCGTCTCCGGCAGGAGTGGCAGGAAGATGCCCACGCGGTCGCCCGCGTTGACGCCCAGGCGCGCGAACATGGCCGCCGCGCGGTCGATCTCCGCCTTGATCTCTGAGTTGGTCAGGCGGCGGACCGTGTCGTCCTCGCCCACCCAGGTGAGCGCGGCGCCACGGGGGTCGCGCGCCGCGCGGCCGTCGATCGCCGCGGACGCGTAGTTGAACGCGCCGCCGCTCCACCAGCGCGACCATTCGACGCCGCCGCTCGTGTCCAGAGTGCGCGTCGGGCGGCGCTGCCACTCGAGCGCCAGGTCGTCGGCCGCGGCGCCCCAGAACCACGCCGGGTCACGCTCCGCGTGGCGCTGGAGCGATTCCAGGTCGGGTTCGCCAGCGGCGCGGATGAAGCGCCCCAGGCGCGTCGCACTGGCCGCGTCGGCCGCTGGCCGCCACGCCGCGTCCGCCACGTCGCGCCCGAATGTCGGCCACTTGTCGCTCACGGCCGCATCGTAACGGGAGGGCCAATGTGCTACATTGACGCACATGGCACGGATCGGGATCAGGGAGCTACGTCAGAACGCGAGCGAGTACATTCGCCGCGCCCAGAAGGGCGAGACGATCGAGGTGACGGACCGCGGCCGCCCGGTGGCACAGCTCACACCGCTGCCGCGGCCGATGAGTGTCCTCGACCGCTGGATCGCAGAAGGCAAGGCGACACGGGCTATTGGCCGGCTGGAAGATCTGCCTCCACCCAAGCCTCTGCCGCCCGGATCTCCATCCACGCAGCAGATCCTTGACGAGTTGCGTGAGGACACGATCTAGTGGCGGCCGTGTATCTCGACGCCTCGGCCGCCGCAAAGTTGTTGCTGAATGAATTCGAATCGCCAGCCCTGCGGACCTATCTGGGCAGGCGGTCTTCGCAAGCATCCTCGGCGCTGCTTCGTGCGGAGTTAATGCGCGCCGCCCGTCGTGCCGATATTGAGCGGGTGGGTGACGCTAGGGCGATCCTGGCGAGGATCAACTTGCGCGAGGTTGACGACGAGGTCCTCGTCCGAGCCGGCGAGATCGCTCCGCATTCACTGCGGACGCTCGACGCAATCCACATCGCAACGGCCACTTTGCTCGGCCCAGATCTCGAGGTGGTCGTTACCTACGACCGGCGCATGATCGAGGCGGCGCATCTCTACGGGTTGCCGGTGGTCTCGCCAGCCTAGGCCGCCTGCCTGTAATCCACAAGCCACGGCCAGCCCGAAATCGATAGGACCGACTCACCGCCGGCCGTCCTACTCTGGCCGTGCCTGCGTCTTCCCTGCCATGAGGCGATTCGTGGACGAGCTCTTCAACCGCATCGCCAAAGCGACTTCGCGCGCTACCGGCCGCCCGATTGCCTTCATCCTGGCGTTGACCGTGATCATCGTCTGGGCGGTGACCGGGCCGCTCTTCGGCTTCTCTGACACCTGGCAGCTGGTGATCAATACCGGCACGACCATCGCCACGTTCCTGATGGTTTTCCTGATCCAGAACACCCAGAACCGCGACACCGCTGCGCTCCAGATCAAGCTCGACGAGCTGATCCGCGTCCAGACGGGCGCCCACAACGCGCTGCTTGACCTGGAAGAGCTGACCGAGCAGCAGCTCGACCGGTTTCGAGAGCGCTACGAAGAGCTGGCGCGCGAGGCGCGAGAGAAGCTCAGGCGGGGCGATGCCGACACCGATCAGCCGCCGGTCGACGATTCGCTCTAGGGCGCCGGTGTTGCGCCCCCCGTGGCGTACAGCGCGTCGACCAGGATCGCGCTGAGCTGGGTCGTCCAGCCCGGCCCGTAGGCTCGCCAGGGATACGCGTCGAGCTCCGTGACGTCCGCCCCCGGGGTGCTTGCCGTGAACCCGGACACGCAGGCGGCGAAGTCTGCGGCCGCTTCGTCGAACTCGCGCTGGTTCTTCCAGCGCAGCAGGAACACCTCATGCGACGCGCTCTGGACGCCGATCACCAATGTCAGGTGCACTGCATTGTCATGGAGCGACGAGGTCGGACAGCCCGGGTCGCCGCTGGTCAGGTGGAGCACCGTCGTGTCCTGCAGGACGATGTTGGCGATGACGTCGTCCATGCTCCCCGGCGTGGGACCAGGCCCGCTGCTGCCGTAGCAGCCGCCAATCGTCAGCGCGATTGCCGCCAATACCCCGATCCAGACCGACCTGTCCGACAGTTGCCTCACCTGGCGACATTACGCGGATCGCTGCGTCCTGCAGGGGCCGAACGGAGCGCACCAGGCTGGCTCAGTAGGGGAACACGCACCTCACGCTGCGCACCGTCGCGCTGTAGAGCTGGGTATGGCCTGAGAAGGCGCGCACCTGCATCACGATCCGCGCGGTGTACGTCATGAACGGGTAGTTGCGCGCGACCGTCAGCGTGTGCTTGGTCCCGTCCGGGGTGTATGTGTACTTGACCTGGTTCCAGACCCACGTCGTCTGCCACACACCGCCGTGCTTTTCCTGCGCCCAACTGTCGATCGTCAGCTTGTTTCCGGGAGTGGTGCCGGGGGCGATGGCCTTGACCGTGAGGAAGACCTTGCTGGCACCGCATTCGTTGCGGGTGATCTTGTGGTTGTAGCTGGCGGCCAGTGTCGTGGCTGGCAGTGCGAGTGCAAGCAACACGATCAGCAACGTCCACCCGAGAGCGAGCCTCTGACGCATGGGAACCCTCCTTCTACGCCTGCGCCCATCGTCCAAGGCAGGTCCCGGACAGGACAGAGCCATTCGGCAGGTTCCGGCCGGTTGCTCCCGCTTGTGTGACCTTTGGCGCTGTCATCGGCGTCACATGGCCGTTCCAGGGGTGACGGTGCGTGGCCGACTCTAGGCCCGCTTCCGCCTGCCTCCGGAGGACGCCATGCCGTCCGCTGTCGTCCCTTCCCGCCGATCATCCGCCGCCGGCCGTTTCGGCGTGCCCGTCGTGTTGCTCGCCGGCCTGGGCCTGCTCGTCCCGGTAGTCGCCGTCGCGCCAATCGCTCAAGTGGCTCGAGCCGGATCCGACGCGGTGGCCTCAGGGACGATCCGCTCCTCGGCCGTGGGTGTCGGCGCGCCCGCGACCAACGGCAGGATCGCCTACATGAGTTCCCGCAGCGGGAACTACGACATCTACGCGATGAATGCCGATGGCGGAGGACAGACGAGGCTCATGAGCAACACTGCGTTTGACACCAATCCCGCTGGTCACCAGACGGCGCGAAGATCGCCTTCGTAGGCACCCGCGATGTGAACCGGGAGATCTACGCGATGAACGCCGATGGGAGTGCGCAGACCAGGCTGACGAGCAACGGCGACTGGGATGACTATCCGGCGTGGTCGCCCGACGGCACCAAGATCGCCTTCTGGAGCGATCGCGGCTACATTTATGACTAGCCGTGGTCGCGTGTCTCACGGTCGCGTGCGCGCTGCTTGGCGTCGCGCAACCCGGCAATAGGGCCCCCGGCACTCGGCTGCTCGGCCGCTGGGGGCGCGGGCGCGGTCGCAGACTGGGGCCCGATTCCGGTTGACCGCGACTGGATCGTCCAATATTGTGGGCTAGGTGTCCAACGATGTGGAACGCGAGGAAGCGGAGCGGCGGGGCCCGCTGGCAGACCTGCGCGTTCTGGAGCTTGCGACCCTGATCGCCGGGCCGTTTGCCGGCCGATATCTGGCGGACTTCGGGGCACACGTCATCAAAGTCGAGCAGCCGGGCAGCGGCGACCCGCTCAGGGGCTGGGGCGCGAGTGGCGGTGGCGACGTCTCGTTATGGCACCTGGTTCAGTCGCGCGGGAAGTTGTCTGTCAGCGCCGACCTTGGGGATCCGCGCGACCAGGCACTGGTTCGCAGGCTGGCGCTCGAAAGTGACATCCTGCTGGAGAACTTCAGGCCGGGCAGGCTGGAGAGCTGGAATCTTGATCCGGTCGAACTGATGGCCGCGAATCCACGTCTCATCGTGGTCCGCATCTCCGGCTACGGACAGGACGGTCCCCTTCGCGACCAGCCGGGCTTCGGCGCGATCGCCGAGGCTGCCGGGGGACTGCGCTACATCACCGGCGAACCTGACCGCCCGCCGTCGCGGGTTGGACTCAGTCTCGGCGACTCAATCCCGTCACTGCACGCATTGATCGGGACCTTGATCGCGGTTCATGAGCGCCACACATCCGGACGCGGTCAGGTGGTCGACGTATCGCTCGCCGACTCCATCTTGGCCATGCTCGAGGGGATCCTGCCCGAGTACAGCCACCTTGGCCTGATACGCGAAAGAACCGGCTCAATGGCCCACAACTCGGGCCCGACCAACGCCTATCCGTGTGCGGACGGCACCCTGGTATGTATCGCGGCCAACACAACCGGTCTCTTCAGGAAGCTTTTCCGCGCAATCGACGCCCGAGAGTACGCCGATGACGTGCACTTGGCCTCCAATCGGGAGCGCGTACGACGGGCCTCAGAGCTCGACGCTGCCATCCGCGAATGGACGCAGGCCCGCACCGCGGACGAGGTCATTGCCTTCCTGAGGGCACGACGAATCCCGGTCAGCCGAATTAGCAGCATTGCCGACATCGTCAACGATGCGCAATTCGAGGCGAGGAGGATGATCGTGGCCGTCGAGGACGAGCGGCTGGGCAGAACTCTGCTCGTCCCGGGTGTGACCCCGAAGCTATCGCGAACGCCCGGTCGGGTGCCGTACTTGGCACGGCCGCTGGGGGCGGATACAGAGGCGGTCCGTCGAAGGCTCGCCGACCGGGGAGGGGGTGCCTCCATTGAAGCGGAGACCGAGCTGGCCGCGGAAGCCACCGGTCGATGACCGCGCGAGGGCGCCGCAGTTGACCGGCAGCGGCGTGGTCCAGACGTACCGCGGTCCGCGCGCGCCGATGGACCTGGGCACCACGCTCATCCACGAACACATCTTCGTCCGCAACCCAGAGCTCGAGCTGAGCCTCTCGTTTCCCGAGTGGAACGAGACGGCCATGGTCGATCGAGCAGTCGACTCCCTGGTCGCGCTGCACTCGCTGGGCATCCGGACGGTGGTCGACCTGACGGTCCCCGGGCTGGGCCGCGACGTGCGCCTCGTCGGACGAGTCGCCGAGCGGGTGCCGGTCAACCTGATCGCCGCAACTGGCTGGTATGGCGCGGCCGGCCTGCCGGCCTACTTCGAATTCAACGGTCCGGACCGCCTCGTCGGGGGACCGGATCCGTTCATCGAGCTGTTCGTGCGTGACATAGAGGTGGGGATCGGAGGAACGGACGTCAGGGCAGGCATGATCAAGGTCATGTCAGGCCCGGCGGGCATTACGCCCGACGTGGAGCGGGTGATGACCGCGGCCGCAGTCGCGCACCGACAGACAGGTGTGTCGATCACGACTCACTCCCACCCCGCCTCTCGAATCGGGCTCCAGCAACAGGCTTTCCTGGGCGCCCACGGCGTTGCCCTCGATCGGCTGATCATCGGGCATTCGGGTGACACCGAGGACCTTGGCTATCTGCGCGAGCTGATGGACAACGGGTCGACGATCGGCATGGACCGATTTGGGATGGAGCACGTGCTCGATGACGGACGACGACTGCAGACGGTCCTTGCGCTGCTCGAGTTTGGCTACGCGGACCGCATGCTCCTCTCCCATGACGCGGCGGTCTACAGCCATGTCACGCCACCGTCGTGGCGCGCGCGAGTCGACCCCAACTGGCACATGGAGAACCTGCCCCGCCGGGTGCTACCGCTACTGCGGGAGGCCGGCGTGTCCCAGGCGAAGATCGACCAGATGCTGGTCAGCAACCCGAAGCGACTGCTCGAACCTCTGCCGCGCGAGGCCGGCGGAGACAGAGCGACGGAGGAGGTCCCATGAAGGCGGCCCTACTGGTTGGCCCGGGCAGGCTCGAGGTGGGCGACGTACTGGATCCCGAGCCCGGGCCGGACGACGTTCGGATCCTCGTCGGCGGAGTCGGGCTGTGCGGCTCGGACAGCAGCGTCTTCAGCGGCAAGTGGCAGGCACCCAGTTTGCCCTGGATCATGGGCCACGAAGCGTTCGGGACCATCGAGGCGGTCGGCCATCGGGTCTCATCGACTCGAGTGGGTGAGACGGTCGTCCTCGAGCCAAACATCGTCTGCCTCGAATGTGCTCAATGCCGGCTCGGCCGGACGTCGGCGTGCGAACAACGTCAATCCGTCGGCATGAACCGGCCCGGCGCGTTGGCCGAGTTGCTGGTCGTGCCGGGCAGGTTTGCCTGGCCAATCACCGTTCGCGAACCGGCGACCCTGGCGTGCATCGAACCGTTCACGGT
>Ga0214473_10008106_pt1 | contig 12440 bp, 8 predicted proteins | sample RVTome_7_FD_203509 | JGI IMG/M metagenome (GOLD analysis project Ga0214473, IMG submission 203509) | Soil microbial communities from uranium-contaminated site in the Upper Colorado River Basin, Wyoming, United States - RVT98D197 | ecosystem: Environmental > Terrestrial > Soil > Contaminated >... | reverse complement strand
TCTCATCTTGCTCTCCGATGCGGCCAAGCCCCTCAAAACCAGGCCGTTCCTCAAGACGTGATGAAGCGCTTTTTCGACCTGGCCAACGCGGGGGAGGAAAGCGCATGAAGACGTGTACGAATAAAATCCTTATCCTGACCGTCATCGCCCTGAGCCTGTCCCTCATCGCCTGCGCCGACTCCGGACGGCAGAAGGCGAACGGCCCCGGGACGCAGACCGCGGCCGCGGAAGCGCGGCCGGGCCTCGTGGAGCCGCCGCCTCGGACGGAGTCTGCCCAGAGCGTAGGAACGGACGCCGGGCAGCCGGCCGGCGCGCCCCAGGCGGCGCAAGTCCAGGCCAACGCCCAGTTCACAGAGGACGAGCGGAACACGATCGACATTGTCCGCAAGACCAAGAACTCCTGCGTCTTCATCACCAACCTCCAGTACGTCCGGGATTTCTTCTATTCGTCCGACCAGCCCGTGCCGCGGGGCAGCGGATCGGGGTTCGTCTGGGACGACCAGGGACACATCGTCACCAACTTCCACGTCATCGAAGAGGGCGATAAGTTCATGGTCAGCCTGCCCAACCAGAAACAGGTCGAGGCCACCCTCGTCGGCCGCGAGCCGAACAAGGACATCGCCGTCCTCAAGCTCGCAGAGAGCGTGTCCGATCTCACGCCGGTCACGGTCGGGACGTCGCGTGACCTCCAGGTCGGCCAGAAGGTCATCGCCATCGGCAATCCCTTCGGGTTCGACCACACCGTGACCAAGGGGATCGTCAGCGCCCTGGGCCGGAGCATGCCCGGCGCGAGGGGCGTCACGATACGGGACATGATCCAGACCGACGCCTCGATCAACCCGGGGAATTCGGGCGGGCCGCTCCTCGACTCGGCCGGCGAGCTCATCGGCATGAACACGATGATCGCCAGCCCATCCGGGGCTTCGAGCGGGGTGGGATTCGCCGTACCCGTGGACACCATCCGGAAGATCGTGCCCCAAATCATCCAGTTCGGAAAGGTCACCGAGCCGGACCTCGGCGTCACGTTCGTCAACGACGAATACGCCCGCCGGGCCGGGCTCCGCGGGGCTGTCATTCTCGAGGTCCCTCGCGACAGCCAGGCCTACGGCGCGGGCTTGCGCGGGCTCAGCCGCGACAACCGCGGCCGGCTGTTCGTCGGGGATATCATCGTCGGGATCGACGAGACGAAGATCGCGTCTTACGACGACCTCTACAACGCGCTCGACGGCTACAAGATCGGGGACACGGTGATGCTCGAGGTCGACCAGGGCGGCAAGACCCGCAAGGTGCGGATCACCCTGGTCAAGATCGACTGAGGCTTTTTACGGCCGTTTTAAAGGGATGATTCCGGCCATCTCGCCGATGACGTTAACCAGGTCCTTATCGGACGGGACGATGATCTTGGCATTCGATTGAAGCGCGGTTTCCAGGGCCTGGAGCCGGCGCAGGACCTGGGCGTTGCCCACGAAATATTTCTCGGCGGCTTCGTTGACCAGTCGGATGGCCTCGGCCTCGCCCTGGGCCTCGAGGATCTTGGCCTGGCGGACGCCGTCGGCCTTCTTGATCTCGGCCCGGCGCTCGCCGTCGGCGACCGTCTCCCGCGCCGTAGCGAAATCGACGGCGGCGACCTTCTCGTTCTCGGCCTTGACGACCTTGTTCATGGTCTCCTGGACGTCCTTGGGCGGGTCGATCTCCTTGAGCTCGGTCCGGACGATGTCGATCCCCCAGCGAGCCGTTTCCGTGGACAGGGTCTTGAGGAGCTCCTCATTGATCTTGCCGCGCTCGCTGTTGGCGGACTTGAGGGTCAGCGTGCCGATGATGTTGCGCAGGGTCGTCCGGGCCAGATTGACGATCTGCCACTGGTAATTGTTGACGTTGTACTGGGAGGCTTTGACGCTCGTCTCGTCGTCCTTGACCTTGAAGTAGACCTGGGCGTCGACGCGGGCGTTGAGGTTGTCGAAGGTGATGATCTCCTGGGGCGCCGCGTCGACCATCTGCTCGGTGATGTTGACGCTGTGCAGCGTTTCGACGACGGGCATGACCCATTGGAAGCCGGCTTTGACGAACCGGTTATACCTGCCGAGGCGCTCGACGAGCCCGCGGTGCGTCGGCCGGATGACGCGGATCCCGGACAGAAAGATAATGATGACGACAACGGCGATCCCAATATAAACGGCCATGGTTGTCCTCCCCTCTGTGGCGATACCCCTTGAATGTACTCCGGCGACGGACGTTCTGTCAATGCCGGGGAGAGTTCTTTAGTCGGCGATGTAGCCGGAGCGGTGGGTCAGCCGGTAGCCGCCGCTCTTGACCTTGACCTTGAGGTCGTGGAAGGAGCCGTCGGCCTTATAATCCACGGGCGTGTAGTAGAGGAGATAATAGTTTTCCAGCGCAGCCGCGGCCGACTTCATGAGCGACTCGAAATTCGCCGAGGTGTCAAAATACCCCCCCGTGGCCCTGGCCATCTCCCGGAAGGAGGCATAAATATCCTCGGATTTCTCCTCCATGACGACGCCCGTGATTTTCGGCGCGGGCTTGGTGACAAAAAGGAAGTGGACGGCCGCCGTGGAACTGGCAAAGGCTTTCTTGATAAATCCGACGTTCAGGGGCGTCTCGCGATAGTATAGGTCGAAGACGGCCGAGAGGTTCTGAGCAATGTCGACGCGGTCGTTGAGCATGGTCGAGATCAAGCTAAGGAGCTTCGGGTCGATCTTGGGAATGAATTCTCTCTGGTAGAAAAGGAAGACGTTTTTCTGCCCGCTCTCGTCCCCGAGGGCCCGGGCGAAATCCAGGAGCCTCTGTTCGTCAACGTTCCTCAGCATATCCAGCCGGCTCAGGCACGTCGAATAAACCTGAAGCTGTTCTTCGAAGGACACTCCATCCCAATACAATGTGGTCGATGATAAGAACGGATCGCCGAGAATCATGTTTTTTTCGGTGGCCGTATCCATTACATGGAGCGAAGCGGTGAGAGTTTGGGCGATCCCCGCTATATCCTCGATGACGCTCCTGTACTCGGCCGCTCCCATCTGGATATCGCGTCGGATGTGGCTTAAGAGGTCGTCGACAACCTTACCGCGCCCGGCCTTGACCAACATCTCGCTTTTCATCCGGTAGGCCTTCATCGGCGTCGCGATGACAAAGTCGTCTCCGGGAATGAGGACATCTTTGACGAAGAACTCGAGGGCCGGTCTGAGCTTAGGGTCGTATTCCGCCATCTCGAAAATCAGGTAGAAGTGGCGGCCCGTATCAGGGGCGAAAATTGCGGCCTCTTCTTTTCGCTCGATGTTCGTTTTCTTAATGAGATAGACGGCTTCGAGTTTCTGAGGCCGGTCATTATCCCAGACTTCGAAATCGTCGAGCGTCAAGATGTCGACAAACGCGTTGCCTTTAAAGACACGGACGGGGATTTCAATGTTGATGGCCTTTGTCTCGTGCTGGATGGTCTGGGCGGCGGCGAGGGCGAGCGGCGCCGCCGCTATCAGCCAGATCCATTTCCTCATGGGCGCTCCCTCGTCACATCTTCCAGGTGCCGGCAACGATCAGGTTGGCCCCGGTGACGAAGGCCGCCTTGTCCGAAGCGAAGAAGGCCACGGCCTCGGCGACGTCCTCGAACGTCCCCAACTGGGACTCGGAGAGGTCCCGCGCCTGGGGCAGGGCCCCGCCCCTGATGAGGCCCGGCGAAACCATGTTGACGGTGATGCCGTTCCCGACTTCCGAAGCCGCCGCCGTCCTGGTCAGGATAAGAAGGCCCGTCTTGGCCACGGCGTAGGGCACGATCGTCGGGAACGCCCCGAGGTACTCGGCCCGGCTGTAGCCGATGTTGATGATTCGCCCCCACTTCCGCTTGCGCATCCCGGCGAGGGCGGCCTTGGCGCAGAAATAGGACCCGAAGAGGTTGCCGCGGAGGACGCGTTCCCAGTCGGCGACCTCGAGCTGGTCCCAGGGCTTGACGAGGAACGGCCCGACGTTATTGACGAGGATATCGACGCGGGCGAAGCGCTCCTCGACTTTCTTGATGAGACCGGCTGCCTGGGCTTTCTTGGTCAGGTCGGCCCGGAAGACAGCGCTGAGCTTGCCCTTCTCGCGGATGACGGCGGCCAGCTCTTGGGCCTCGTCGCGGCGGGTGAGATAATGAACGGCGACGCCGGAGACGTCCTCGGCCAGCCGGAGGGCGATGGCCCGGCCCATGCCTCGGCTGGCGCCGGTGACAAGGGCGATGCTCAGGCTCATGGCGTCACGCGAGCGTCCCGACGGCGGCCTCGACGGCGTCGAGGATCTCGCCCGATTCGACGACCTCCTTGAGCTTGTTGATGTCGTTGTAAAGGGGCCGGTCCTCCTCGAGGTGGGCGATGTACTTGCGGATGACGGCATGGGCGGCCTGGATCCCCTTGCTGGGCTTGTGGGGCTTGCGGAAATCGACGGCCTGGGCCCCGGCCATGAGCTCGATGCCCAGCACGGCCTGGGCGTTGTCGATGATCTGGCGCGTCTTGAGGGCCGTGGTCATGCCCATGCTGACGAAATCCTCCTGGTCGGCCGCTGCCGGGATGGAGCCGGTGGCCGCCGGGTGGCAGAGCACGCGGTTCTCGCAGATGAGGGCTCCGGCCGTGTACTGCGTCAACATCAGGCCCGAGAACATGCCCGCACCCTTGGTCAGGAAGGCCGGCAGGCCGGCGTTGAGGTGCGGGTTCATCAGCCGGTTGTGGCGGCGCTCCGAGAGAACGGCGACCGTGGTCACGGCCGTGCCCAAGAGCTCGAGGGGAAGGGCCATGGGCACAGCTTGGAAGTTCGCCCCGGTCAGGACGAGCTGTTCGTCGGGGAAGAAGACGGGGTTGTCGGCCGCGCCGTTGAGCTCAATCTCGATCATGGCGCGGGCCCACTTGAGGGCGTCGCGGGCGGCCCCGACGACCTGGGGCGTGCTGCGGAGGCTATAGGCGTCCTGGATCTTTTTCCCGGGCAAGGCCAGGAGCTCGCTCCCCTCGGTGATGCGCCGGACGTTCTCGGCGGATTCCAGGGCGCCGGGGTAGCCGCGGGTCCTGTGGAGCCGTTCGTCGTAGGCCTTCATGTTGGCGTTGAGGACCTCGAGGGTCATGGCCGCAGCGATCTCGGACATCTTGAGCCAGCGGTGGACGTCGTGGACGATCAAGGCGGACATCCCGGCGATGACGTTCGAGCCGTTGATCATGGCCAGGCCGTCGCGGGCGTGGAGGACGATGGGGGCGATGCCGGCCCGCTTGAGGGCCTCGGCGCCGGGCAGGCGCTCGCCCTTGTAGAAGGCCTCGCCTTCGCCCATGGGGACGAGGGCCATCTGGGCCATCGGGGACAGGTCGCCGCAGGCGCCAACCGAGCCTTTCTCGCACATGACGGGCGTGACGCCCTTGTTGAGGAGCTCGATGAGAGTATCCGTGACGACCGGGCGGAGGCCCGAGTGGCCGTGGCAGTGACAGTTGACGCGGCTGAGGATGGCCGCCCGGACGACCTCCCCGGGCATGGGCTTCCCGTAGCCCGCGGCGTGGCTGTAGATGAGATAACGCTGGTACTGCTCGACCTGTTCCTGGGTCAGGACGACGCTGGCCAGTTCGCCGATCCCGGTGTTGACACCATACATGATCTCATTTTTCTGGATCTTGTCCTCGAGGAGGGCCCGGCATTTTTCGATGCGTTTCCTGGCCTCGGGCGCGAGGGTGACGGGGGCGCCGTCACGCGCCACCCGGACGACTTTCTCGACGGTCAGACCGGTCCCGTTCAGGATGATGGACATGGGATTGCCTCCTCGGAGTGATGATCGGCGTGGTGATGCATAATCAGCCCTACAACTTTAGCGGAACTCGCCATAGATGGCAAGATGAAGAAGGGGTCAAACCTATTTTTTACGCATTTTTGCGTAAAAAATAGGTTTGACCCCTTCTTGTGACCCCCGCCAGTTGCTTGCCCCCCCCGCCTGTGCTATAAGTATCACTCTGTTTTTCGACAATCACCCGGGCGGAGTTGACCCTCATGACTAAAGAAACGAAACGAGTCCTGATGACGGGAGCCGCCGGGCAGATCGGGTCCGAGCTGGCCCAGACACTGCGGAAAAAGTACGGCAGCGACAACGTCATCGTCACCGACCTCATCCGGCCTCCGGCCTCCCTGGCCGAAGCTGGACCTTTCGAGCTGCTCGATGTGACCGATGCCAAGGCCCTCGACGGGCTCATTGGGAAATACGCCGTCGATACGGTCTATCACCTGGCCGCCCTGCTTTCGGCGAAGGGCGAAAAGAACCCCCAAAAGGCCTGGGACGTCAACATGAACGGGCTCTACAACGTCCTCGAGATCGCTCGCGCCCGCGGTTTCGCCCGAGTTTTCTCGCCGAGCTCCATCGCCGTTTTTGGGCCCGCCACCCCCCGAGAAAACACACCCCAGGACACGGTCCTCGACCCGCGGACGATGTATGGCGTGACCAAGGTCGCGGGCGAGCTGCTCTGCGATTACTACGTCCGGAAATACGGCCTCGACGTCCGGGGCTGCCGGTATCCCGGCATCATCAGCCACCAGACCCTGCCCGGCGGCGGCACGACGGATTACGCCGTGGCCATTTACTATGAGGCCGTCAAGTACGGCCGCTACACCTGTTTCCTGCGCGAGGACACCCGGCTCCCGATGATGTACATGCCCGACTGCCTCAAATGCACGCTCGATCTCATGGAGGCGGATTTCTCGAAACTTAGGCATCATTCGAATTTCAACGTGACAGCTATGAGCTTTTCGGCCGGAGAGCTGGCCACCGAGATCCGCAGGCACATTCCATCGTTCGAGTGCCGTTACGAACCGGATTTCCGCCAGGCCATCGCCGACTCCTGGCCCGCCTCGATCGACGATTCCGCAGCCCGCGAGGAATGGGGATGGAAGCCCGACTATGACCTGGCCACGATGACCGTCGATATGCTCGCCGCCCTCAAGAAACGGCAGGCCGCGGGTATATTGAACGGCTGAATCCTCTCTTTAGTTCTTCTCCTTATTTCGCCTTGGCCTTGGCCAGCTTATCCGCGAGAAAATTCGGCAGGGCGAAGGCCGACCGGAAGACATCGGGGTTGAAATAGCGCAGTCCGTCGGGGATGTAAAGCGTCCTGATTTTCGCCGGATCTACCTCGTCCGACAGGAAGTTGTAGCACCACATGCCGACCGGATAGGTGGGCACGGGGCCGAGGTAGAGGGGGGAATGGCGGAAGAGCTTCTTCAGGAAGACGCTCTTCCGGGCGTGGGAATCCAGGTGCAGCATGAGCGAGCCGGCCTGGGCGGCGATGATGCCGCCGGGATTGAGCTTGGACTTGAGCTTCCGGTAGAATGCCTCCTGGTGGAGGACCGTGGACGGGCCGACCGGGTCCGATGAATCGACGAGGATGACGTCGAACGTCTCCCGGACCTTGTCGATGAAGACGTTGCCGTCGGCGACGACGAGCTCGGCCCGGCCGTCCTTGAACGTCTTCCTCAGCCAGGGGAAGTGCGCGCGGCAGGCCTTGATGACCTGGCCGTCGATCTCGACGAGCCACGCTTTTTTAACCGGGTGTTTGAGGACCTCGCGAAGCGCGCCTCCGTCTCCCCCGCCGATGATGAGCACGCGCCCGGGGCGCGGATGGGAAGCCATGGCCGGGTGGACGAGCATCTCGTGGTAATAGAACTCGTCCCGCTCGGTCGTCTGGACGAGTCCGTCGAGCAGGAGAACACGGCCGTAATCCTTGTTGCGGATGATCTCGATCCGCTGGAACTTCGACTTTTCTTCGTAGAGAACTTCCTGAACGGTGAAGAAGATCCCGGAGGCGCCGGTCTGGTATTCCCGGGCCTCGGTTTTTTTCGCGTTGAGCGCTTTGGTCGTTTTCATGTCTTGCTTTCCTCTCGGGTCCCTATCATAGCATATGCCGCAAGCCCTTCATTTCGATTTCAGGGCGCGGAAATCAGGATTATAAAAAAACGAGTTGCTGAGGTCCGACCTCGAATGGCCGACTAATAGAGCTTATCGAGCTTGATGCCGCGGTAGTATTTCTTGAGGATGTCCTGGTATTTGCCGCCGGCCACGGCCATGCCGTAGGCGCCGACCTGACAGAGGCCGACGCCGTGTCCCCAGCCGCGGCCCGAGAATGTGAACGTATCGACGCGCCCCGCCTCGTCGTAGGACCGGTCCACGACGAACAGCGTGTCGCGGAGACCCAGCGCGGCCCGGATCTGGAACCCGTGGACCGTCGCGCTGTTGTCCTCCCCGGTGACCACGAGCTCGGTGACCCGGCCCGACGCGCCCCGCGACTTTAGGTCAATGTCGACGAGGCCACCGATGGGATACGACTGGTTGATCAGTGCCTCGAGCTCCTGGCGCGTTTTCTGGACCTGCCAGCGGTTGAACAGCGAGAACCGGTCGAGGACGTTCGAGTTCGGCGGGCAGATGACCTCCAGATAGGCGACCTGGCCCTCCCGCTCGAGCCAGCGGACATTCTCGCCGCCGAGGAGAGTCAGTTTCGTGGCGAACGTCGTCTCCCCTTCGACCGTCCGGAGCAGCCGGACATGGTTGGAAAGGGCGAGCGTTTTCCGTTCGAAATCCTGGCCGACCTCGATCGTGCCCTTCCCCGCCGCCCGGAACGTCCCGGACTGGAAGAAGTCCTTCTGGTCCTTGACGATGCGGGCCATGGCCATGGCCAGCTCGGCCCGACTGACCGCCCGGAGGGGGTCTCCGGAGCGCACAGAGACCGGGACAAGCCCCGATTGCATACAGTAGGCCATGGGCCCGCGGTCCCTTCCCTGAACCTGGGGGACGTCTTTGAGGATGAAATCCACCTCGCCCGGCAGAAGCAGCTGTTCGATCCGTTCCTGCCAGCCGAAGGCCTCGACGAGGAGACGGGCCAGGCCGATGAAATCCAGGGCCGCGGAATCGGGGACGAATCCCTGTTCCTTGACGCCAAGGAGCCGGCGCGTATCCTCGATCCATTCGACCGCCTCGTCGAAGGACACCTCCTGCCGGAAATCCAGGGGCTCGGCGCCCATGGGCACGACACCCAGGCCGAGAAGGAGGGCGACGTCGAGGCTGGCGTTCCGGCCGTCGATGGTGATGGGCGCGACCGGGGTCTTAGCCTCGATCTGCCATTCCGGCTGCTTCTCGAGGGTGCATTCGACGCTCTTGAGGTAGGGAGCGGGACGGCCGGCGAAGACGTTCTCGACGTTTTCGGTCTTGCCGCCGCAGGTGCTCGTATAGAGGGCATTGATCAGCTCGCCCCGATAGCGCATAACTTCGCCCTTCGTCTCGTCCACCGCCCGGGTGCTCAGGGGGTGCTCGGACGACATGCCCATGTAGAGCTGGGACCGCGGCGTGTTGACCAGGTCGTAGCCGAATTCCTTGAACTGGCCCTTGTTCTTGAGCGCGTACGTCCGGGCGGCCACGGCCTGGGCCTTGAGCGCCTCGAGGGCGTTGAACTGGCCGGGCGAGAGCTCGCCGGGGACGACGCTCTTCAGGTAGTCCTCGAGGTTGAGAACGTTGGTGAGGACGATCCCCTTCCGGCTCCCTTTCATGATCAGGAAGCCTCGGTAGCTCCGCCCGTTGAGGTTGAGAAAGCTCTGGGGGTTACCGGGGATGAAGTAGATGGTCGATTCCCGGCCGAGGGGCTTGAGTTCGTTCTTGAGGAGCATCCAAATCGGTTGGGGGGGCTCCTCCGTGATGTCCTCGCGGGCGATCCAGACGTCCTTCAGGCCGGCCGCGTTGAGCTGCGCGATCTTGGCCAGGGCATCGCCCCGGGTCAGGAAATCGCCGAGCTTGATCTCGAAGACACCGGCGACATCCGCTTGGGAGTCTTCGGCGACATAGACATTACCGCCGATCCTGCTCTTGAAGCCGGCGGCCAGGAGGTCCGCCTCTTCCCGTTCCTTGGCGTAGGCAAGGAGGATGACGTACTTCTCCGTGATCTTCTCCGCTCCCCCCTTGATCTGGACCTCGTCGGCATCGTCGGCGATCAGCTTGTAGCCCGTGTCGACCTCGTAGATCTTCATGCCCGAGGAGGAGCGGATGCGGATGTCCTGGAGGTTCGTGCCCAAGCCGATTCTGATCTCGGGCTTGGAGATCATGAAGCCGTGGAAGAAGGCCCCTTCGGTCCCGAATTCGACAGGAATTCCCCCGAAGAAAAAGAAGGCGACGAACAGGATAAACAGGTACTTAATCTTGCGAAACTTCATAGGGAACCCACTGACTATATGGACGGTTTTATGCTAGCGGATGGGGGCAAGCTTGTCAAGCGAATATTCTAGCTGTGCTACACCGGCACGCAACTGCCACAATAGCTTGTATTTAGTATTGTTTTTTTGCCGAGTTCGCCGCTCGGCCACCGCCCGGGACCGCCCTGAAATCCGCCGACCAATCGACCGTCCCGCTCTCGCCGGGAAGAAGCTTGACCCTGACCGTGAGGCCCTCGTTTTTCGTCTCGATGACCGGGGCGCCCGGGCAGTTGAACTTGTCCAAACGATACCCCTCGGGCTCGGTCAGGAAGAGCTCGTAGGGGTCGCCGGCGATGACAAGGCTTTTCCCGGAGAGCGTTGTTCCGTCCGCCCATCGGACATCCGCGAGGTCCACCCCGCCGCAGGTGACGTGCCGGCTCGTGGCGATGACCTGGGGATGCGGCTTCCTCTCCCGGATGGCCAAGGCCTGCGACCTGAAGATCGGGTCGAGCGGGCCCGGGGCGAACGACCCGGTGAAGCTCCCCAGAACCTTCCGCGTCCAGAATTCAAAGACAAAGTATTCCTTCCCGGGGTCGAGACCGATGTCGGCGAACTGGATCTCCCGGACGGACTCGCCCGTCCGGCCGAGGACCATCCAGTCCTCGAAAGGCCGGGCGATCTCGAGAAGGAAGAGGTCGCAGGTCGGCTGAAGGCCGGCATCGAAGACCCGGGAGCCGGAGCCGCTGACCTCGGCGCCGACGCGGCCAAGCTCACTGGACCTCGACGGGTCGACATCGAAGACCTGCCCGGGCCGGGTCCAGAGGACGGGCGCCGCCCTGCGGGCGGGCTCGACGGCCTCCGTCCGGTAGAGCTCCGGCTTGTCGGTCAACAGGAGGATCGACCCGGTGAGCGAGGTCACGAGGGTCGATTTGTAGCGGTCCTCGTTGAGTTCGATGTGGTCCGGGTCGTTCCGCCACACGACGTTGTTCCAGGAGTTGAACTGGGCCAGGCCGGCGTAGGAGAAGCCGTCCGTTCCGATCCGGCAGCCGTCGAGGAGGCCGATGAGCTCGGGACGGATGCCCCAGCAACCGAGGAGGAAAAAATCCCGGCCGATCTCCTGGCGGATCGCCTCGACGTAGCTTCTGTAGGCGGCGACGAGGTTGTTCTTGGTCCTCTCGAAATGGCCGGCATGGGCGTTGTATCCTTCGTAGCGAAGGTGGCGCAGGGCGTCGACCTTGTAATATTCCCAGCCCATCTCCCGCAGACCGCGGTACACCGGTCTGACGACCGCGTCGACCGCTTCCGCCTTCGAGGCGTCGAGGCTGAACTCGATCCAGCTGCCGCGGGCGGGGCGCCCCGTCTCGTCGGTCACGAACCAGTCCGGCCGCGAGGCGGCGAAATCGGCCTGCTTGAAGGCGACGTTGGTCCAGATGCCCGGCTTCAGGCCCTTGCTCTTGATGTAGCGCGTCAGGAATCCCAGCCCTTGGGGAAACTTGGCGTTCGCTTCGAGCCAGAGCTCGGGCAATCCCTCGCCGCGCTGATAGCCGTCATCGATCTGGAGGTATTCGTAGCCGAACGGCAGGAGGACGGTCGAGAGCGTGTCGGCCGTCTCCACGATATCCCTTTCCGTCACCTTGTCGTAGAAAGCGAACCAGGAGATCCAGCCGGCGACGGGATGCGGCCAGATCTTGTAGGTCCACGGTTCAAAGAACTCGAGGCCCTGGTGGACCTGGTAGAACCGAGGCCGGAAGCGGAGGACGATCTCGCCGCCCTCGGCCTCGAAGCCGAATTGCCGGATTCCCGGCTCTTCCTCGAGGGACTTGACCGAGGCCCGCGACCCGGCGTCGACCGAAAACACCCAGTCCCGGCCCCGGTCGTAGACGGCCCTGTTGAGCAGGCTGCGGCTCGTGCCGGAAACGTGCCGGACCATGACCAGACCGCGGTCGCGTCGGTCGGCTTCGCAGGGGAAGGATTCGGGGCCGCCGCTGAGCGTGCCCTCGAGCCTGACCCTGCCACCCCGCTCGCGGGGGCTCAGGAGGATCACCTGGCTGACGGCATCCCCCGTCCGGAAGACGTTGATTTTGGCCTCGACCCCAGGCTCTACCCCGGAAATCTCACCCGTGAATATTTCCCGGCCATCGTAGCGGATGCGGATCCTATCCCCTTTGATGGAAACCCGGGCAGCCTCATTAGGCGGCGCCGCCGAAGCCGGTCCCTTCCTGCCGCAAGACGCGACCATCGTGACCACCATGAATACCGCCCCGATGGAG
>Ga0214473_10008105_pt1 | contig 12440 bp, 8 predicted proteins | sample RVTome_7_FD_203509 | JGI IMG/M metagenome (GOLD analysis project Ga0214473, IMG submission 203509) | Soil microbial communities from uranium-contaminated site in the Upper Colorado River Basin, Wyoming, United States - RVT98D197 | ecosystem: Environmental > Terrestrial > Soil > Contaminated >... | reverse complement strand
GACCGCCACAGGTCGGTGCTCACTTATAGTATGAATGGCTCGCTTTAGGACTCTGAGGCGTCATTGTTATACTAAAAGGCAACTGTATTTGGATCGTCTTTCTTCATTTACCCTTCCGAGGTTTTGCATACGCCGATTTATTGATGCTTAGCTCCAGCGACAACTAGATGACGACTTGCGTTCTCATCGCAATAGAACTGCCGTCGGTCTAGACAAATCGTTGGGCAGGCAACCCCCTTAAAAACCATTCCTTGAAGGATGATACCAGTCACTCTCTTCAGTACTCGGCGCGAACAAAGCAATTGTCAAGGCATGTGGGCAATGTGGCTTCAGCAACCCGCCTACGGGGTTGAGGCAAACTTGTGACAAGACTACGGGCAAAGTGGACTTGATAGGTAGTAGCAGATAGACTCGCTGGCGGTTGCAACTCGTTACAAATGTTAGTAGATCGTAAGAGCCATAACCTACTCGAGTGTGTTTCAACGCACTCTTAATCAGCGGGTCGGAGGTTCGAGTCCTCCACAGCTCACCATAGAATCGGTAGCTTAGGGCCACATGAATCGTGGCCCTAATCGTTTCTTACGAACATTTTCCCGAACACCTTTGACAGCGAGGACGAGCACTGAATAAGTTGGTGTTTAAAGCGCTGTGGTAGAATTCCTGCATGAGCGCATCAGAAAACTTAATCGTTGAAGATGGCGGTAAGATCACCATACCGGAGGCGGTCAGGGACCGCTACGGGTTGGCGCAAGACACGCCCGTTCGCATGATCGAAACTCGCAACGGCATTCTGCTTATCCCACTCACGGATGAGCCGATGAGCGAGGCGCTACTGTCAGAGCTAGAAGAATGGCAGTTATTCGGCGCCGAAAGCTTTGAGTTGTTTCCCTATGAGGAGAAGCAGGCTTGACTGTCGGCGAAGTCCGTTGGGTCGAGCTTCCAGCGCGCGGCGGCCGCGCCCAAGCTGGTCGCCGCCCCGCTATCATCGTTCAGGGTACTAGGACACTTCCAACTACTCTTATTGTTCCTCTCACCTCGCAACTCGATGCACTTCGATTCGTCGGCACTGTGCTTGTCGAGGCCGATCCCCACAACGGCCTGCGCCGGGCGTCTGTTGCTCTCGTCTTTCAACTCACCGCAGTTGATAACCGTTACGTCACCGAGCGCCTGGGGAGTGTCTCAAAAGAGGTTTTGGATGAAATCTGGTTAGCCTTCGATAAGCTGACTGGGAGTGCGTAGCTTCCGACGGGAAACCAAGTACGCCGTCGAGTCAGCGGGCGGTACAGGTCAACATCACTATGTACAAGCCTGCTCGTGTGCCTAATAAATGCCTGGGTGGAGGCAGACATATCGTGCGATATCAACACACTCCAAAGGCGGCACACTCCAGCGGCACACGCACAAGTCAGCAATTGACAGCGATGTAGCCCTGATATAGCATCCCCCAGCCAAGGAAATGTTTTTGATCTAGCTCGACTCGAACGTGCCCTCGCCTCTTTCCCGCTAGGCCTAGCAATAATCTCAAGTACTGTGGCTTAAACACAGTCCGCTATTCCCAAGGAGCACTCACATGCTTTCGCCGAACTTACATCGTTCTCCTTTCAAGGTGGCGTTCTATATTTGCTTCTTGACATTGTCAATTGTTGTTCCATCTGTTTACTTGTGCCGGCACTCCATTACGGAACTTTTTATCGCCCAGACACCTCGATCACGAATAAACTTTATTTCTAGTGGCGGACACCAGATTACCTATCCTTCTTTTTCAACTCTCACCTCATCAACCGAGGCGACAAACTTACGAGTGATGAAGCAATACGGCACATTGCCGCTTAGCTTTGAACCACTGGGAGGTCGGAAGAACGCCGCGGAAACCTTTGTTGCGCATGAGAGTGGCTCTACTCTTCTCGTCAGCTCAACTGAAGCCGTCTTTTCAATGGCTCGAGTGAGCGCAGAAGGCCGCACGACCTCACACAAAGGAAGTTCTGGCCCTCGTCAGATGGATGCCCCACTTTGCGACGTTGTGCGAATGAACCTGATATCTGCGAATCAGCGGTCCCGAGTTGTGGAGCGTACAGCGTTCGAACTACCAGGCAGAGTTAACCGCTTTGTCGGAGACAAACCCAGCGTATGGCAGACTGATGTACCGACTTACAGCCGAGTGCGTTACAGCGAAGTTTACCCCGGGATAGATTTGATCTACTACGGCAATCGACGACAATTGGAATACGACTTCGTCGTGGCGCCAGGCGCAGATCCGCAATTAATCCATATGGCTTACAACGGGATAACTGGGATCTATATCGATAATGACGGGAGTCTCAATCTTCAGACAGCTAGCGGGCACATCAAACAGGAAAAGCCTATCGTCTATCAGATGATAAATCAGGCACGGAAGCAAGTTGCTGGTCGATATACTCTCGACAACAACCATGAAGTGGGTTTTGAGATCGGGAACTACGACGCGAGCAAACCGCTTGTAATCGATCCAGTCATCGTGTACTCGACCTACCTCGGCGGCAGTGCTGATGACATCGGCTATGCCGTGGCAATTGACTCAGCCGGGAACGTCTATGTCGCTGGCAGAACCCTCTCAATTAACTTTCCGACAGCGAATCCGTTTCGTTCGACGAATAGCGGCCTTCGCGACATCTTCGTCAGCAAATTGAACTCAACTGGAACTGCTATTCTCTATTCAACTTACATTGGCGGCGTCGGGGACGATGTAGCATTTGCAGTAGCTGTCAACTCCAGTGGTGAAGCTTATCTCACGGGCCAAACTAACTCGACCAACTTTCCATTAGTCGGGGCCTTACAGCCATTTTATGGTGGAGGCAACGTGGATGCTTTCCTTGTCAGACTAAGTTCCAGCGGCAACGCACTCATTACTTCTACTTACGCTGGGGGCAGTGGAACAGATGTTGGTACCGGAATAGCGCTAGATAATTCGAGGAACATCTATGGGATCGGCTACACAACTTCACCAGACCTGCAGACTGTTAACTCTATCCAGCCGTTCAACGCGGGCGGTTCCGACGGATACTTACTGAAGCTTTCGCCTTCTGCCAATTCCATCATCTTCTCAACCTACGCGGGCGGTAGCGGGGATGATTTTGGCAACGCCATCGCCGTTGATTCTGGGGGATATGTATACGCCATTGGCGACACTGATTCTATTAACTTAACAACCGTAAATGCGCTGCAGCCGTTCAATGCTGGTGGCGTGGACGCTTTTCTTGCAAAGTTGACTCCTTCCGGAACTAACGTGGTCTTTTCGACTTATGCAGGTGGAAATGGCGATGATGTCGGGAGCGGTATTGCGATTGACGGAACCGGTAACATCTACGGAGTTGGATTTACCAATTCGACAAATCTGCAATTAATCGTTAATGCGGTGCAGCCCATCAAAGCGGCCGGTTACGATGCCTTTGTCGCAAAGTTAAATTCCACTGGTACCGCGATTCTGTATTCTACTTTTTTAGGCGGCAATGGTAATGACTTTGGCATTGGCCTCAATGTTGATACAGCTGGGAATACTTATATTATCGGAGAGACCACTTCCAGTAACTTTCCGTTGATGAACCCGTTGCAGCCATCCAACGGCGGGGCTCGAGACGTCTTCGTCACTAAGTTTAGTTCCACTGGCAGCGCAATTCTGTTTTCAAGCTACTTAGGTGGGACCGCAGATGATACGGGCTTTTCTCTTGCTGCTGATCTGGCGGGAAATACGTATGTGACTGGAGTGACAGCGTCAACCAATTTCCTCACTACAAATCCAATTCAGCCAGCAGCGCAGGGCGGCCTCGATGCTTTTATCGCGAAGATATCAACCTTGGCTACTCCGACGCCAACACCTACTCCAACACCCGGCCCGACGTATTCCATCTCAGGTAGGGTGGCGGATGGCAGCAATAACGCCGTGAGTAATGTGACGATAACGTTCGAACTGAATTTTCAGGGAACGGTCTCGACAAGAACTACGTTGACCGACTCTGGAGGAAACTACTCATTCAGCGATTCAGCTTGCCAGAACAACGTGAAGGTCACTCCCTCGAAGACTGGCTACTCTTTTAGCCCTCTCAGTATGGCCTTCGTCAGCACCGGATGCGTCAGTGGAAGCAATACCGCCAACTTCACGGCGACGCCACCGCCGCCCAATAGCGTGCAATACAGCTCTGCTAGTTACAGCTTTGGCGAAGGCGGTGGCAGCGCCACCATCAATGTGACCCGTAGCGGCGACACCTCTAACACGTTATCAGTTAATTACCAGACAAACGACAACTTCGGCTTCGTAGAATGCAACGTGAATAATGGCCTCGCAAACCAGCGCTGTGATTACATCACGACCGCCGGTACTCTCAACTTTGCCGCGAATGAGATTAGCAAGACCTTCACTGTCCCGATCATTGAGGACCTCCAGCTCGAAGGCAATGAGACTCTCAATCTGAGCTTGAGTAACCCGGCTGGCGGAACCCTGGGGAGCCAGAGCACGGCAGTCCTGACTATCAGCGACAACGACACCATAGCGTCAACGAGCAGACTCTTCGTTGCCCAACTCAATGGTGCGCAGGAGACGCCATCGAACAATTCAACAGCAACAGGAGTCGGGACAGTATTGCTAAGTAGCGACGAAATGAGTGCGCAGGTGAATCTGAGCTTTAACGGACTGTCGAGCACCCAGACCGCCGCGCACATTCATGGTCCAGCTCACGTGGAGTTTCCGGGTGAGATTGTCTTTCCGCTTTCCACTGGTACCGTGAATAATCAGACCATCAATCTAACACCGACTCAGGTTGCGCAACTAAAAGCGGGTCTCTTCTATTTCAACGTTCACACAAACAACTTCCCTGATGGCGAAATCCGGGGTCAGATTCTGCCCAATCCCCTGGAGAATGCCCGCTTCTTTGTGCGGCAACAATACTACGACTTTCAAAACCGTGAGCCCGACCAGGGCGGCTTCGATTACTGGACAAACGATCAGATAACTAGTTGCGGCGCCGACCTGGCTTGTATTACGGCCAGGCGTGTCCGGGTCGCAGACGCTTTCTTTTTCGAGCCAGAGTTTCAGCAGACCGGTTCCTATGTTTTTCGCCTCTATCGAGCAACGTTCGGAAATATTCAACCACGCGCTAACCCTGAGATATTGCAGTTGCCCAGTTATGCGGCGTTTATCCAGGACCGGGCACACGTCGTTGGAGGGGGAGATCTGGCCCAGAAGCAGTTGGCTCTGGCCAATGCTTTTGCGCAACGGGCTGATTTTCTTGCCAAGTATCCGGCAAGTCTCAGCGGGCCACAGTTTGTAGATGCGCTGCTAGCCACGATCCTGACGGACAGCGGCGCGAATCTATCATCGCAGCGCGATCTTCTTATTACCCACTTCAACAGCGGCGGCCGTGGACTGGTATTGTTTCACCTGGCTAATGACTATTGGAACACGTGTCAGTCTGCTCCCTGCGTACCCACCGGCTTTGGGACAGCCGTGGATAATCGCCCGTTTCTGGATGCCGAATACAACCGCGGCTTCGTTGCGACCATGTACTTCGGCTTCTTAAGACGTGATGCGGATATTGGAGGATTCAACTTCTGGCTGGGCCAGGTTGCCAGCTTTCCGTTGCGGAATCCGGTGGGGCAGCACAGGATGGTTTGCGGCGCTCTTATTACCTCGCAAGAGTATCAACAGAGGTTCAATCTCTACTTCACCCGCACTGATGCTGAATGTGGTGGGATCCAATGAACAACGTTGAACTGAGATCTATGAGGGTTGTTAAGCCTTTGGGGCGACGGAGCGGACGGCTTCAGATACACCGCTCTCGTATTTTTTGAAATTCTCATTGAAGCGCCGGGCGAGATCGCGCGCTTGTCGGTCGTAACCTTCCTTATCGCTCCAGGTGTTGCGAGGTTGCAGGACTTCCTGCGGGACATCCGGACAACTGACAGGCACATTTAGTCCGAAGATTGGATCAGGCAACACGTTTACCGTGGCGAGCTTTCCGTTGAGGATTGCGCGAATCATTGCGCGCGTGTAGGCGATCTTCATGCGCTGGCCCACGCCATATGGACCACCACTCCAGCCCGTGTTAACTAACCAGCAGGCGGCATCATGCTGCGCAATCTTCTCTCCCAGCAGCCCTGCATAAACTCCAGGGTGCAAGACCATGAACGGCGCGCCAAAGCAGGTTGAGAATGTAGCTTCCGGTTCCTTAATTCCCTTTTCCGTGCCTGCGACCTTGGCAGTGTAACCGGAAAGGAAGTGATACATCGCCTGTTCCGGAGAAAGGCGGGCAACGGGCGGCAACACGCCAAAAGCATCTGCCGTGAGCATTATGATGTTGCGCGGATGACCAGCATACCCCTGAGGGACGATGTTGGGAATGCTGGTCAGCGGATAGGATGCGCGCGTGTTTTCTGTTTTCGTTCCATCATCCAGATCAATCTGCCGGTTATCAGGATCGAAAACGACGTTTTCCAGAATCGTGCCGAACATTTGCGTCGTGCGATAGATGTCAGGTTCAGCTTCAGCCGACAGCTTAATAACCTTGGCGTAACACCCACCTTCGAAATTAAAGACTCCGTCACTGGACCAACCGTGCTCATCATCGCCAATCAGTTGACGTTCCGGGTCGGCTGAAAGAGTTGTCTTGCCTGTTCCGGACAAGCCAAAGAAGATAGCCACATCGCCGCCTGCGCCCACATTTGCAGAGCAATGCATGCTCATGACGCCCTGCTGCGGCAAAAGATAGTTCATGAGCGTAAACACGCTTTTCTTTGTTTCGCCCGCATATGACGTCCCGCCAATGAGCACCAATTTCTTGCTGAAATTGAGCAGAATGAATGTAGGCGAACGTGTCCCATCACGCGCAGGATTCGCCTGAAAGCTGGGGAAGTTGATGACTGTGAATTCCGGATGAGGAACTTGGTCGCTAGCGGCACTACTGATGAACATAGTGCGCGCGAACAGTGAGTGCCAGGCAAGTTCCGTGACTACGCGCACGGGCAGGCGATAGCGGGGGTCGGCGCCGACAAAAGTATCCTGGACAAAGAGGTCCTGTCCGGTCGCACGGGCCATCATGCGCTCTTTCAGCTCGTTAAATTTCTCCTCCGAAAAATCCCTGTTGACGTCACCCCAAAAAACCTTTGTCTCACTGGACCGTTCCCTCACTATAGCCTTGTCTTTGGCCGCGCGCCCGGTATGCTCTCCGGTATCTACAATAATTGAACCATGATTCGATAATAGCCCTTCCTTGCGGCGGGTAATCTCCTCATATAGTTCAGGGGCGGTCAGATTCCAGTAAACTCGGGCTGCGTCGCTTATGCCATAATTGCCCAGTTCATAATCGGTCTTTTTGCGGCCAAAGTGCTCGGTTACTCTTTCTGTGCGTGACGAAGTCATAGAATCTCCGAAAGGGAAGCATCAACAGTAATTAAGGTGATTGGTTTGCGGCGCGGTGTGAAACTATTGAGTTTCATTCTCAGAGAGTCGGCGCGATTGTGCCAGTTCACGCAGCGCAAAAGCCAGGTCGCGTGCGGCACGTTCAATGCGATCAGCCGCGGCGTCTAAACCCTGTACTTGATCCGAAGTCGGGACAGCCACCGCCGCCAACGCGGCTTCGATCTGTTCGATGAGACGGGTTGCGTCAGTTTCAGTCTCCTGTTCAGCACGACTCATCGGAGGAATTGAAACATCTTCTTTCATGAAGGTTATACCCTGGGAAGTAAATAAGTTGGAGAATACATGCCGCAAAAGTAAAGCGGCATCTATTGATTCTTACATCACCAAAGGCTTTGGAAGCAAGCCCCAAGGAGGATGTAACGCATGCTGTTAGCTTGCGCGCGCAAACTGATACTTGTCGCGCCGCAAGCTAACAGCATGCGTTACATGGTGGAGCAATCGATAACAAGTGATTGAAAAGCCCGCACAGACGGATTTCACAAAGAAAGAGTGGAAAATTATCCAGTCGCTATCAACACCGGCCCGCGTTCAGAGATTCTTCAGCTCGATGCCCTATAACTGGGAGCCCGAGGGAGGAACACTTCGTTCCTTTCGCGAAGTAATAAAGAGGAATGAAGCCCATTGCTTGGAGGCAGCGGTAGCGGCCGCAGTCATACTGGAGCAGCACGGATTTCCTCCCTTATTACTCGACCTTGAGTCGAAAGACCTGCTGGACCACGTCGTATTCATATTTAAGAAGGATGGCCGCTGGGGTTCGATTGGCCGTTCTCGTGATCCGGGTCTGCACGGCAGGCGTCCTCTGTTCCGCAGCCTGCGTGATCTGGCGTGGAGCTATTTTGATACTTACGTCGACTTTTCCGGACGGATAATCGGATATGGCCCGGGCAACCTTTATGATCTGGGTAATTACGATTGGCGGTTTGCCTCCAAAAACATGCATAAGATCGAGGATTATCTCAGGGGCTTGCCACACAAACCTCTGCGTTCTTCTGATATGCGGTATGAGGCGGTTTTCGAGCGCTACAAGAAATTTAAAAAGCGTTATCCGGATAGGCGGCCGGTCTATTACGACAACCGCCAGCAATGGATGCGCTAGAAAATGATCCACTAAAACACACCAAAAACACACACAAACAATTCGAGCGTGCTCCCGCTCGTGCAGTTTCGTGTAACTTCATTAACTGGCTCAAGCAGCACTAAATAGGGGCCATCTTTGCGGGCAGGCTCCTGTTTGTTCGCGCAGCCAGCAGCATGTGACAAATGACTGCAACGAGGATGATTAAGCCGCCGACAACCGCCCAAGTGGACGGACGCTCCCCCAGGAAGAGAAATACCCAGATCGGATTGAGAACTGGCTCGACAAAGCCAACGATGCCGGCGTCAAGAGACCGGATACCCTGAGCCATCCCCAAAGTAAACAGGGTGTAAGCCACACCAATCTGAACCACACCAAGGTACATAACGATTAGCGCATCCTGTCTCGTCAGGGTTGGCAAGATAGATAGCCCGGCAGGAGCAGCTAGCAGAACTACCAGCAGGTTGCCATATATGACGGACGACGCGCGATTGACTTCGCGGGAGCGGCTGTGTCGCAGCAACAAGAAATAGAAAGCAAAGCAGAGTCCGGAAGCAAGGGCCAAAAGATTTCCATAATAGTCCTGCGGCCTCAGCCTGCCGACAAAGAATAGCGACATGCCTCCTACGCAGGCTAGTACCGTAATGAGATCGCGCCGTCTAAAACTCTCCTTGTAAAGAAGTGGCTCAAGGATCAGCACATAGACTGGAGCGGTGTACTGTAAAAAAATTGCGTTTGCGGCGGTGGTCGCTTTGGTAGCCAGAACAAAAAATAACAGCAGCAGGGCGTAAAGGAGAGAGGCGAGCGCGGTAATTCTGTTTAGTCCAAAACCTTCGCGTCGAGTAAAGATTGCGACCGTGATTGCGGCAAACAACGAACGTCCAAATGATAGTTGGAGCCCGGAGAGTTTAGTCGCCTTAATGAACAGACCGCCCGAGCTCCAAATGACCGCAGCTGCAAGGACCAGCAACAGTGGCGAATAGGGTAATTGCCGGGCTCCCAAACCTCTTGAGGACAAATACGCTCCTTTCAAGGCATTTAGTCATTATCTTTCTGTTCACGTAAATACTTACCGTAAACGCCGTTCCAGGGCGGAATAACGATCGATACTGCGCCGGAGGTTTGCGCCTGGCAGGCAAGACGAATCAGCGGCTTAGGCTCAGCGGTGTCGATGTACCCAAATCTTTTGATCTGCTTTCCTTCCCGCGCCGCTACATCGGAAAGTTTCTCCGCGCCGCCCAGAATCCCCACCCAACAAGTGCCACACGACGCTGATCGACATTCCACAGGAATCGGTCCTTCAACCCGGCGCGGGTCGATCTCGCGCCAATCGCGCGAACGATCGGTGGCTGCGCCCCACGCGAGATCCTGCAGATGGTTCATCCTGTACGAGCCACTCGCGTCATTTTCGTCGTAAGTGATGGTCCACTTTTTATCCACTGTTTTGAGGAAACTCAACAGGCCCTGGCGATCATCCCTTGCGCGTTCTCGAAGGATCTGTTCCGCCGACTTTTTCGCGATCTTCGCCGGAATCAACACTTGGCCCCGCGCGGCTGCAAACATCTCCAAGCCCGTCTGCCGGATAGTCATGAACGCAACCGCCGTAATTGCTAGCAGCAGCGACTGGCTGACCTGCAAGCGAGTAGATGCGCTTGCTGCCACCGCTAATATTTGATCCGACAAGGAGCCAGATTCCGCCGCAAATGAACGAGCGTAAGCTAAAACGGCTTCTCTTATCTCGGCCCAGTAGCGGTGACCATAAAGAAAGATATGTGAGGAATCTATCTGATCTCTTAGATAATAATTGCCTTGCATTAGCAACTCTTTAGCAAGCTTCTCCGGGTTCTCCGACTGTTCGAGCGCCTGAAAAAGGGAGAGGGAATAAAAGGCAAACCAGATCTGCAAGGCATTCTTGTCTACCTCATGTACTGAACGCAGAAGAATCGTTATCGTTGCCGACCAGGCTTCTTCGTCATGTTTCTCGAGGAAGGTCTCGAACGGACTCTTACTGGGCCTTTTCATCTGAGAGGATGCTCATCTACTAGAGTTTTGAATGTCTGGATATTATACCGATGTGGTTTGAGATTGGCTCAATACCTCAACGCAATAAACACACCGACTGGAGACTGCCCTAACAAACATCGATCAGAATGCGATCAATCGGATGAGATTCACGACACCGCCGAACCAGAACCGAGAAGCGGTAGCGACCGGGTCCGCCTTTGACAACGGAAGACTTTAATGTAGGCGGACCCGGTCGCTACCGCTCCTCGGTTCTGTTGTCGTGTTACACATCGTCCAAATCTTCACATCCCTTATGCATCTTCGGTATCGAATGTCTCCGGCCTTTCAGCTTGAGGCAGTTACTCAAGGACGTCATCGTCCAACAAGGTGCGCACTCGGGAGCGACGCGACACCGGGGGCTTGCCAGAATGTATCAGCAAACAGAGGATGGGCTCAAACGAAGATCACGGAAAGAGTTGGAATTCAGCGACCCCGAGTTGCCCTGGTTTTTCCCCCGTAGTCGCTAAATGTAGAAACGGCTTCTGAAAGGAAACTCGAACGCGTTCCATCGGATGCTGAGCGGATGACGGTGGAAACGGTTAATGGAAACTGCCAAACCACAAATCTTAAATGAAAGCCTTATTCCGCGCGATGATCCTCACCATCATACCGAAGTCGGGTGGTTTCATCATCAACAACCGTCTCCAAATATACGGGGCGACCCCAAAGAGCGTGCACGTGTTCCAAAGCCTTGCGCGCATAACGCATGTCCAACTCGGTGCCCTCGTAGCAGTGCTTTAAATAGAGTTCCCTGTTCCCGTTGTAATCGCCGTCTTCAACTTGCAGGTAAGGAAAACCAAAATTCGTCATGTTGGCTACTAGGGTATCGCGCACTCGTTCCCAACGCTTTTCAGTGATGGTCCACTCCTCTTCGTCGACCAACTCATACACGAACAGATCCAACTCGTGGCAAAGGTCCTCGGTAAGATAGTTACGCAAAAACGAGACGTCGTTCTCCAGTTCGCGAACCTCGAAGATCTTTTCACGGCCCTCTCCGCCAGGCCGTCTTAACTTTTCTCGCTCCTCTGTTGAAGGGTTGTCCCAACGGCGCTCGATATCTTCGTAGATCTTGTAACCCAGATAGTAGGGATTCAGTTGGCCTTTTTGCGGTGACACAACGCCAGAATGAAGCTCAGCAAACTCAATATGCTCCTGATCTTCCAGATCCAGCTCGCGCATTATCCGAGCATGCCAATAGCTGGCCCAACCCTCATTCATAATCTTCGTTTGCATCTGAGGGACAAAATATTCCATCTCCCCATGCACCATTGCGATCAAGTCACGCTGCCACGATGCTAGAGTGGGCGAATACTGCATGATATAGGAAACGATATCCTTCGCGGGAAGGCGCTCTCGAATTTTTTTTTGCGCATCAAGACTATCAGTTTGGTCATTCTCCTTGCTGGGAGGCGCATCGCTGCGCTCAAGTCTCCATAAGTCGTCGTAGCGGCCATCCTTCTTCTCGACATCCGCACGACGTTTCTGTTCTTCCAGTGAAATTTCACCCTTGATAAAGAAGTTTGGATCGATATGCTCTTCTATAGAAAGCACGGCATCAAGAAATCTCTCAACCGTCTTGCGCCCGTACTTGAACTCATAATCCATGATGCGGCGCGAATGGGAGGAGACGCTCTCCACCATCCGCCTATTGGTCTTCGAGAAGTAGGCGTTGTTCTTGAAGAAATCGACGTGTCCCAGCACGTGCGCAATGACCATCTTGTTTTGGACCGGGCTATTAGTCTCGAGTAGAAAACCGTAGGCCGGATTGGTGTTTATGACGACTTCGTAAATCTTTGAAAGGCCAAAGTCGTACATTGTCTTCATTCGATGGTAAGCCTTCCCAAAGGTCCAATG
>Ga0214473_10008104_pt1 | contig 12442 bp, 9 predicted proteins | sample RVTome_7_FD_203509 | JGI IMG/M metagenome (GOLD analysis project Ga0214473, IMG submission 203509) | Soil microbial communities from uranium-contaminated site in the Upper Colorado River Basin, Wyoming, United States - RVT98D197 | ecosystem: Environmental > Terrestrial > Soil > Contaminated >... | reverse complement strand
TAGATGGCCTCCTGGGGCCATTCGACTTCGCGACAGAACTCCGATGAGGTCGTCGGCTGGAACCCAATTCCTTCACAGGCTCTGACCTGTTGCATCCCTGTGAGAACCTGCGATCCTTAGGGCTGTTGGTGACAGCCATCGTGAAGGATCGCCGATGTTCTTACGACGGTGCAACCGCAAGAAGAATGGCAAGCCGCACAGCTACTGGGCCCTGGTGGAGTCCTATCGCACGGCCCGTGGCTCTCGCCAGCGAGTGGTGGCATATCTGGGGGATCTCAAGAGCAAAGAGCAAAGCGGCTGGGTCCAGTTGGGCCGGCGTCTGGATGATAAGGCTCGTCCGCAGCCGTCGCTGTTCGATCCGCCGCACTACGAGGACCCGATAGACGATGAGCCGGTTCAGGTGAATCTCAAAGGCGTTCGCTTCGAGCGGCTTCGGGACTTCGGGGATGTGTGGCTGGCGTTGGGCTTGTGGCGATTGCTGGGACTCGATACGCTCTTGGCGGAGAAGATGCCGGTCGGTCGGGAAGAGGTGCCCTGGCCCGTCGTAGCGGCCATCTTGACGCTGGGGCGGTTCTGTCGGCCGTGCAGTGAGTTGCGGATCGAGGAGCACTGGTACGCTCGTACGGCGTTGGAGGATCTGCTGGGAGTCTGCCCCGAGAAGGTCCACACGGATCGGTTGTATGCGGGTCTGGATCGGTTGCTCGAGCACAAGGAAAGCATCGAGAAGCACCTCAAGGAGCGATTGGGGGACCTGTTCGATTTGAAGTACGAGTTGCTGTTGTACGATGTGACCAGCACGTACTTTGAGGGAGCGTGCCTGTCCAATCCGATGGCCCAGCGGGGTTACTCGCGGGACAGCCGTCCCGATTGCCTGCAGGTCTGTATCGGTCTGGTGGTGACGGAGGAGGGCATGCCGTTGGGCTATGAGGTCTTTGACGGCAACACGCATGACTCGAAAACCGTAGAGCAGATCGTCGAGGCGATGGAATCGAAGTACGGGCGAGCCCAGCGCATCTGGGTGATGGACCGGGGCATGATCAGCGAGGCGAACCTGGCATTCCTTCGCCGCCGGGGCGGCTCCTACATTGTAGGTACGCCCAAGTCCATGCTGCGTCAATTCGAGCAGTACCTGACGGACAAGGACTGGCACGAGGTGCAGGAAGGAGTCGAGGTCAAGCTGGTCCATGGTCCGGATGGACAAGAGGTCTTTGTCCTGGCCCGCAGCCAGGATCGTCGGCAGAAGGAACAAGCGATGCATCAGCGGTTCCTCGAACGCATGGAGGCGGCGTTGCAGAAGATGCAGCGATCCGCCGAGAGCGGCCGCTTGAGAGACGCGGCCTTGGCCCAGCGGCGGCTGGGCCGCCTCCAACAGCGTTGCTGGCGGTCCGCCGGGGCCTTCGAGGTGAAGATCACGGCGATGGAGGCTTCCGTCGGCAAGGCAAGAATCAAGATCGTCTATAGCCGCAAGGATCGATGGAGCGATTGGACGGCCGTGTCCGAGGGCTGCTACCTGCTGCGAACGAACCTCGTCGGCGTCGATCCCCAGACGCTGTGGAAACGCTACATCCAACTGACGCAGGCGGAATGGGCCTTTCGCATCACCAAGGAGGAGCTGGTGATCCGCCCGATCTGGCACCAAAAACCCGAACGGGTCAAGGCCCATATCCTGGTGTGCTTCCTGGCGTACGTGCTTTGGAAGACACTGGGACAGTGGATGCGTCGGTCTGGCCTGGGCGATGCCCCGCGAACGCTGTTGCTGGAGTCAGCCAAGATCAAAAGCGGCGATGTGGTCCTGCCGGTTCGCCGCCTTCCGGGCAGACCCACCGACGGCCAGACCGATCCGCCCGACCGACTTGTCCGACTCCGCTGCGTCACCACGCCGGACGAAGCCCGGAAAGTGTTGCTCCATCGCCTGGGTCTGATCTTGCCCCAGCGGCTTCGCCGCATCGATGAACTCGTACAAATGTAGTGAAGACTTTTGGCGAAAACCGCCCCCGGCGCTATCACGAAGGCCCATTTACCCTCCGAACTGCGTAACTTGGGCTAGGTTGCAGTGCAACCTAGCGCTGGACTTTGGCATTTTGTTGGGCGTCGCGGATGAGGGACGGCGTCGCTGACGACCTCCGGTCAGCCTGTACGGGCATACAGGACGGCGGAGGGCAAGGAGGACGTGAATTTCAGGCACTTCGTGTTCGATAGGTCCTGGGTCGCGAAGCCTCTGGAATGGTCGTGATGTCGCTCGATCGCGTTGCACCAGAGTTCTCGACGTAACTGGTGGATGAGCCGGGCTGTCGATGGACGTTCAGAGGATCCCGTCTTTCGCCACTTTGGAGGCGGCAGCAGAGCGTTCGTTTCGTCCCCTGGGAACGCGAGGGACCCCGCCGCCAGGAGCATCGCGTAGCTGGCTACCGCAAGGGCCGGTTGACGCTCCACGCTCCGGAGGGAACGGACTTGCGCTTTGCCCACCCCGATGAGTTGTTTCTCGTCGCGATGATTGACCTCGATGTCCCACCGCCAGAGGTAATACTGAACGACCTTTTCCAGCGGCAGGTCGGGGTCGGTGCAGATCAGGTACGCCGGTTGGCGGTACAGGAGTTTGCCGCCCTTACGCAGGCGGTATCCCACCGGCGCAATCACGACCAGGCGAAGACGCTTGTGGGCGCCGGCCTTGGCCCACAGCACCGGAGAGAGGGTCTTGACCCGAAAGCTGTGGACCCGACCCCAGGCGTAGGCGTGGACCTCTTGCCAGGGGACCGAGTCATCTTGGCGGAGTTCCTCCGGGGTCGCCGCACGCTGACCGTATTGGCGTTTCTTGCCTCGGACGGCCCTGTCCTGTGCACAGGCCGGAGCATAGAGCTTTGCATCTTTGCGAATACGGCCGATGAGCATCGTCCGCTCCGGCAAGGACTTGAGAACCGTCCGGTTGCAGTAGCTGCCATCCACGGGAACGATCAGGTCTCGCTGGCGGCTGTTGTGCTCTTCATCCAACTGCCGCCGACACTGTTGGATCGCCGCCGCTCCGTGCGTACTGAGATTGTTCCGGCGACAGGCCTTGCGATAGTCCTTCCACTGCTCCGGAGGAGCCGTCTTCCTGGGTTTGGCCACGCCAGGAACATGCTCATAATGAATGGGGATCGCCCGGGCCGGTCCGGGCACCCGGCCGTCCGTGAGCATCGCCGATACTTGAAGGAATCGTTGCGCTCGTATGAAGTTGCAGGCAAAGGCGGGGGATAAAGGGTCCCGACGATAGGCCACTCCCGGAATCCGGATGCCGGTTTTCCGCAGGTGGGTATCATCCAAGGCCGCTATGAAAGGCGCCAAGTCGGCCGACTGGGAGAGCACAGCGGCGATCACCGGTCGAAACAACCGTTGGACAGTCCAGGGGGCTTTGGAGAAGAGCCGATACTCGGCGGACCAGTCCTGGAACTGCCGGCCGTTGGTACAGATCAGCCCTGTGATCGTATGTCGGCCCAGACAAGTCAGTTGCGCCAGGCTCAATCGATAGGCCCGTTGCCAGATGCGCTGCCGGGAGAAGCCATCACGGCATTGCTCCCACAGGTGGTTGTAGTGATCCAGCAGGCCTACGGTCGTCTCTTGCGTGCAGACGGCTCGCCCTTGCGCCGTCGCAGAATGAGGGTGTTTTTGTCCTGAAGTGTCCATTCTACCGTCTCGCTCTTTTGAAAGTCCATCGCGTGGGCCAGGACGGTGGGAAGATTGACATACCACTGGTCGCCGGCCTCGCCACGTTTGACCTGTTGTATTTTGGTGGGATATCCCATATACCAGCTCCTTTCATCCTCCCTCCTGGACTACGGTAATACTACTATGCCCGCCACGCCAGCAATGCTCGCTCCGCAGACAAAAAATCTGAAGAAAAAAAACTGGGGTTCCCCCAAACCTACCCGCGAAATGCCAAAGTCCAGGCTCCGGCCCGAAGGGCCGGAACTCCTGTCTGGCGGCCCCTACGCACAAACCGCAGGAGTCCACCTCTGGCCAGGCCAGCTCCAACTGCGCCGGATGCTCCCGCCCGTGACGGTCCTGACCGCTGGTGGCTCTCTGCAGGCCTACCCCGCAGTACTTCCACAGCTTCGTCTTTCTCTTGAACCGCCACGGCGTATCCAAATAGGCCAGTAACGTCACCGAGCGGATCAGGCCCATCCCCGGCACCTCCCGCCAGTGGCCGACCACCTCGAAGGCCTGCCCCTGGCGGCTCAATTGCCCTCGCGCCAGACGCACCTGCTCGCCAATGACATCGTAGCCTTTGAACAGCAGCCGCAATTGTTCGACCAGATCCGCCCAGACCAAAGAGCTGAACCATACCTCGCGCGCCTGCACATCTCGCACGGCCCGCCCCGGCACCCGTTCGCCGTACTCGCGAGCACAGGCCCGAACCTTGTTGATCGTACGCGTAGCCTCCCGGACCCGGTCCTCATACAAACGCACCCACCGCTTCAGACGCACCATCTGCTCGTCGCGGCTGTGATAGACCGGATGCAGGTAGTTGCCCCGAAGCAGTCCCGCCAGTTTGGTCGCCGAGATTCGATCATCCTTGTCTCCATCGCAGGCGATCCATTTGTTGCGACGCGGATCGCAGACCACCAGCGAATCGACGTAATCAACCAGGTTGCGATACAGCCAGCCCGACAGCGGGCCTTCCTCCATCGCCAAGTGCTTGCGGCCCTCCAGACGGTCGAGAACCTCCCGGATCGCTCGAACCGTAGTGGCCACCGAATGCCGCTGCACGATCGTCCCTTTGTCTTCCACCGCCAGTTCCGTGTTGTTGCTATGCACATCCGCTCCGATATAATAGACCGCCATGACGCAATTCCTTTCCACTTGAGTTGCTGTTGTTTGCCCAAAACAACCGTACCGTAACTCAACGAAAGAATTGCGTCTCTTTATATCTTCAGCGGCAAGAGCTTGCCCTGAGCGCAGTCGAACGGGCCGAAGGCCTTGGCGATCACCTTCCTGATATCCGGTGCAACCATCGCCAAGCTGCGCTTGACGCTGCCGCCCACGGCAAGGCGAGTTTTGGCTCGGCCGATGAAGTTGTACTCCAGCAGAAATGATGGCTTGCATTGTCGCCCCGTTTCGGCGATAATGGTCGTGTACGAGAGCAGCCGCGTGGATGCGGCTGCAATGACTCCTAATGCTTAGGGGGGAACACGTATGTATGAACTGCTGCTGCGAACGGAAACGCTTCTGATCAGCCTGCAATCGCCGGCGTTGCTGGGCATCGGGGCCGTCGCCCTCGTGATCGGCCTGGTCTTCTGGCTCGGCGGCACTCGGTACAGCACCGTCATCATGGCCCTGCTCGGCGCGGTCCTCGGCGCCGCCGCCGGCCTGATCGCCGGCGACCGCTTTGACGTGCACCCGTGGCTGAGCATCCTGATCGGCGCCGTGGTCGTGGCCGTGCTGGCCATCCTGCTCAAGAAGGCACTGGTCGTCGTTCTGGCGGTGCTGATTCTCTCGGCCGTCAGCGGCGCCGGCTATGTCTCCGTGGTACTCGATTACACGGCGCCCCCGCTTCCGTCCGAGATCGCGGCGGAGCAGATCATGGTGTATCACCCGTTCCTGCAGATGGCGCCGGAGGCCCGCGTGGAGTACGTCGACCGGATCAGCAAGGAGTCGCCGACCTTCCAGGACCGGCTCAGAGCCCTGCTCGACGACACCTGGGCGGCGATCCGGCCGCATAAAACGACGGCCCTTATCGCCATCGCCGCCGGCGCCGTCGCGGCCGTGGTGCTCGTCTGGCTCGTCGCGAAAATCATCATCCCTCTGGCGTACAGCATCGTCGGGGTGGCGGCGATCTTCCTCGGCCTGCAGGCGGCCCTGCTGTCCGTCGGGATTCCCGCCGCCTCCGAGTTGAACCCGCGCCCCTGGCTGCTGCCCGTCCTCTTCCTCGTTCTGGTCGTCCTCGGCTGGATGTGGCAGCTCTCCTTCCACCGCCCGGTGAAAGTGCAGCAAGAGCCTGAAGAGGTGCGCAAAGGATCCCACAGGCGATGAAGATCGGTTGCAGGTTCGACGGGCTTGTTCACGTGGGGGCACGTGCCGCAGATGATAAGAAATCTTGAATCGAACGGTTCCGACTGCGATCTGGGCGGAGCGCTGCAGAAAATCAAGAGCAGACTGAAAAGCAGGATGGCCCATGCCAATTTGTTCCTTCTGCCGAAGGACGGCGCCGGCCCGGCATCCGCGTCAGTCGCCGCGTTCCTCTGCGAGAGCCTTCATCGTGAGTTCCCCATGTGCGTTTCTGGGGCAGGCTTGCCCGGGCACAACGGCACTGACGGCTCGGCGGAGTATCTCTGCATCGCTATCGACTGCTCACAGCCGGAGAGGGTAAGGGATGCCATCAAGGAGCGATTGTGGCTGATGCGGCCGGAGTCTATCGCGCGGGCGAAGCTGGACGACATTCTTCGCGGCCGGCATGAGAAGCCGGTCCGGGAGTTCCGATTGGAGGACTACGGGATTTTCGTCCCTTGCAGGACGCGGAGATTCGCCGACATCCGGACGCATTCCTTCGCTCACAGTCCGGCCTACTACCGCTACCGGCTTGCCCTGGCGCGTACGGATCGTCTGCCCGGGCCCATGGCCGACTTCCTGCACGCCTTGTTCACCAACTGTCCGAACCACCTGTTCGGCCGGACGATGTGCCGGGCCTCGCGCGTAGCCCGCAGCGGGCTTGATGTCGAGATTCCCCTGACGAGATTGAAAGACCACGACATCATCGCCTTAGCCGACAAGAGCCGCAGGTTCGACGAGGTCAGCAGCCGCCACGAGAATCTCCAGAAGTTCTTCCTCGATCACAATCCGAACACGATTGCCTGCGAGGTGCCCGTCTGGGCGGAGGCCTGGGAGTTCGAGGACTACCCCCGGCTGCTGCGGACTCGTGAGGCCCTCACCGGCCATATCGACGTCCTGCGCCGCGAGGACGACGGGCTGCTCGGCGTCTGGGACTACAAGCCCAAAGCCGCTGCGGAGCGCCGCGCCCATATCCAGGTCTTCCTCTATGCTCTCATGCTGGCCCTGCGAACGGGCCTGCCCATGAGCGCCTTCCTCTGCGGCTACTTCGACGAGAAAGAGGCCTACCTCTTCCGCCCGTCACAGACGAAGCTCTCTTACGAATGCTGAAATCATGATGTCACTCGGCTTCAGCTCTTGAGCAGACTCTTTATCTCCGGCTCATGCTCCTTCGGGAAGTAGTACCGGAAGACAGATGGTTGAGCAGTTGTTATTGCTTTAAGTCGTTCCAACCCAGGAGCTTCTGGTGTCTCTCTTCAATGATCTTCTCCCTCAGTTCCATCGTATGAATGATCCTGAGACAGTCAAAATGCCCGTATTCCGCGCCTGAATACAACGAGTCGCGCCGGAGGTAGTCCAGTCTGTCCAGGTCGAGCTGGCTCGATATGAGCGACTTCTGCCACAATTGCGCTTCCGCTCCCTTCTCGAGCAATGCGGCAACTTTTGATGGAAGCTCTGCGGCGTGCTTCGAAAGAGTCTCATGGATTTCCGATGAGGGACTACCAATCAGCGTGACACCCATGGTTTCGTGATCGCCAAAGATTTCCTCCGTTGCATGGGAAAATGGGCTGTGGCCGATATCATGCAGCAGGGCTGCCGCCAGCAAGGCTTCCTCATCCAGCGGCCCAAAGCACTTCCGGCGGTCTCGCTTGAGATGCGAAAGGCACTCTTTCATCAGATGCATCACACCGAGGCTATGCGAAAAGCGAGAGTGTGTCGAGCCTGGATACGTAAGTTGGCACAGTCCGAGTTGGCAGATATATCGTAGCCTCTGAAGCTCCCGGCAGTTGACGAGATCGAGAAGCCACGCGTCCTTGTCACGGTCAATGGAGATGTAGTCGTAGAGCGGATCGCGGAACAGCTTTTGGGCCATGCCTCTCCCTGCGTCAAGCGGACTGTTTGAATCTCCTCGCCAGTTCAGCCGCTTCTCCCAATTTCTTGTCGCTCTGCGGGACCTTCTTGAATTGGGCGGTTTGTCTTCGAGCCTCGTTCCAATCGTCATCATGATAGAAAGCGATCGTGGCTGCCAACTCCAATACCCAAGGATCCTGGCTGCTCAAATCCTTGAAATGCTCGAGAAATGGTTGTATCTGTGAGGAAAGCTCCCGGCCCTTGTCTGTGCCTTCAAAATCGTCGAGTGCTCTCTTGCCGTTCCCGGTGACGACCGACCTGTACCGAACGACGCCAGACCCAATCGGTTCGGGTGTCTCCTGGATAATCCCCGCGCCGCTCAGTTGGTCGATCAAACCCGCCAATTCGAACGAGTAGGGCCCGTAGTAGTGAAGTATGTAGTCGCACTTGAGGGGGCAGCCAGACACCTGAAGGAGATAGATGGCTTTCTGCAGTCGCTTTCGGGAGTCCACCTCGTCCACGGAACTGATTAGCTTGGCAAGCCAGTAATCCTTCATAGTTCCTCCCGATTAGACGGACGCAGTCATGCACGTGCTATCGGCCAGACACGCCCGGCCGCTCCAGTCAAGACAATAGTAGCTCCGCATCGCCTGCTGTGTCAAGCCCAAATGACAGCCTCTCTACTCTTCGACGACCTGCTTCATGGCGAACGGCTCGAAGAGGCCGTAATCGACGGTGTGGTAGTTGTTGCCTGCCGGCGGGCCGGTCTCGGGGGCCTTCTGGAACATGCCGGGCCAGGCGCTGCCGAGGCCCGTGCCTGCGTGGTGCGGACCGAGAGTGTTCTTGAGGGTGCCGATCACACGGACCTCGGCTGTGTTCGTGCCCGGCTTGACGAGCGTCGTCACGTCGCATTGCCAGGGCTGAGAGGCGACGTAGCCTGCTGACTTGCCGTTCACGAGCACTTCCACCACGCTGCCGTACCATTTGCCCAGCTCGACGACGTACCGGCCCGCAGGCTTCTGGACATCGAACTTGCGGCTGTACGAGACGCCGGTGGCGTACATCGGGTATCCCTGGCCCTTCCAACTGCCCAGGGCCAGTGTCGGCTTTGAGCCGCCCACGACGACGAACCCGGACTCGGCGGGCTTGAGCGTGAATGTGCCGAGCAGATACGCCGGTTCCAGTTCGTGATAGATCGTGAATGTCGATGCCTTGATCGTCACGACGTTCTCGCCGACTTTGGCCGCCTTGGCGATATCGATTCTGCCGAAGGATTTGTCGAGCCACCAGGCCCCTTTTTCCGCCGAGACCGGCTGGCCGTTGCAGGTGATCGCGTACAGGTCCGGCCGCTCGACGACTATGGAGAGCCGCTCGGGCACGCGCTGCTCGATGGTGAAGCGATACGCGGCCTCAAATCCGCTGCCGGCGTCAAACGTCTTCTTGATCAGCTCATCCCGGAACTGCACGGAGCTGTCCCACGGATTGTGGGACATGCCGTTCTTGGCAAACGCGAACTGCGACGCCTTGTAGAAGTACAGGTTCTTTTTCGTCTCGCCCTGGGCCGTCACATCGACATAGTCCAGGGTCAGCACGTTGTCCTCCAGCGGGACGATCTCAAGATCGCCCTTCGCCTCGATCGCCTTGACAGTCCGCGCAGGCTGCTTTGCGGGAGCGGCAGCCTTCTTGGACAAAAACAGCAGCAGACTGCCGCAGGGCGGGAGCTCGAATCGGGCCTGCACGCCGGCATCCGCCTTCTGGAAGGGATATGGGGATGTCTGTGCGGCAGCCGGATCCCACCGCTCGACACCCTGGGCCGAGGAGGTGATAGATCCGGCCGAAGGGGCTTCGATGCTCGTATTGACGAGCAGGAGGAACTCGCCATCGTCGATCACTCGCCTGTGATGAAACAGATTGCCCTTATCGCCATTGTCACGCTCGATGGCAAACCCGCTCTTGGTGCGGGCCAGGAGCATGGCCGGCACTTCGGAAGCCTCGACCCGTTTCCATCCTGAACTCTTTGCTGGCGCTTCGCTGCGGTCGGATGTGCCTCCATCCACGCGGGACGGGGTCTGGCCGCAACAGAGCACCACGCCGCCCGCCTTTGCGTAGGCAATCAGCAATTCCATGGTCCGCCCGTTGAGATTCTCGGTCAGCGGCGGCAAAACCACGGTGTCGTATGCACGTTGTCCGATCTTGAGATGTGCGCCCTCCGTGGAGCCATGCCCGGCGATGATGTCCTCACAACCGATATCGTACTCTACCTGCGCCCGTTCCAGGGCCAGCAGCATCTGCTGGAAGCGGTTGCCAACCTCGTTGAGCCGGGCCGGGTCACCCTGGTACATCCACGCGGTCGTCGTCGGCTCGAGAACGAGGATGCGATTGACCTGCTGACCCTGGGACATGATCATCGACAATCTCGTGAAGTACTCCGCCATCACGTGGTATGCCTTCCACCAGGGCTCGTGGTAGGAGAACGACTGCGGGTGGTCGCGTTTGCGGGCCCCGCGGATCGTGATGTAGGAAAGGTGCTCGTCGAGCGTGTTGACGCCGAGGACATAGAGCCAGTCGCCGATTCGCTTCATGTCCTCGAATCGCAGGTCCCATCCGCCCGCCCCGTACGCCTCGCACAGCGTCCTGGCCCGGCCAAGCTGATTGGCGACGCTCGACAGCTCCTTCACCGACCGGACGTTTCCGAACTGGGCGTGCGTGCCCTCGTCATATTGGTTCATCAGAGTATCGATCGCGGGACGTTGATGCCAGGCGTACATGGCCATGTTGTCGGGCGACATGAGGCAGTTGGGCCACTCGTGCTCCCAGTAATGGCCCGTGAATTCGATGCCGTGCCTTTGGCAGTACTCATAGTACGGCTTGGCCCAGCGCTCGATGAACAGATCGAGCAGGACCTGGACGTAGTTGTGTCTCACTCGCCTCCAGTCGCCGACCGGCCGGACGAGACTCGGCAGCTTGTCCATCAGGTCGTAGCCCCAGCGTTTCTGGAACACCTGCGGCAGATCGTCCGCCCACGGCAGGCCGCCGGCCGGGCCCAGGTGCGGCTCATCGGTAAACGCGCCGGGCACGCGCTTGCCGTACTGCTCGCCGATATTGCGCGTGTATGGGTCCATCGTCACTTCCAGGAACTTCTGCGTGACGCCCGGAGTCAGGAGGTTGACGTAGAACTTTCCCCCGTGCCAGGGCGAGGCGTCCGCCCAATGCAGGGACGCGACGAGGTATTTGCCCTGCGGAAGAGACGCAAGATTTTGCGTCTCTACAGCCTTCGCCTGTTTGGTGACATTCTCATAGCCATCCTGCACCGGCCGGAACACGGCCACGCAATCCTTTAGAGACGCAAGATCTTGCGTCTCTACAATTTCCAGCCCCTTGCCGCGAGATTCGGGCATGGCCTCCGGAACGAACCCGCCGGCGAAGCCCGACGGATACGAGTTCTCATCGTAGATCCAGATGTTCATATCGAGCCGCTCGGCCTCGCTGAGTGCCGCTTTCCACAATCGGAACCAATCCTCCGAAAGGTACGGCGTCATCAATCCCGGCCGCGGATGCACGAACGCCTGTCTCACCTTCTGACCCGCCAGGTCGCGGAGCGTGCCGACGATCTGCTCCTCGGTCAGCATGTCGTTCCAGACCCACAGCGGGGAGGAACTGTACTCGCGAGGCGGCGCCGCAAACGAATTCCTGAGCTTGGCGGAGTCCACCGCCGGGGCAGGTGCAGCCAGACCCGCGCAGAAGACCGCCGCCAGTGCGAGCCGCGCGGCCAGTGACGCAGAGGACGTGACAATCGTTGTGGATGGAGCGGGCTCGATCATAGCCGGTCACCTCAATTCCGTGTGTCGGTCAGTCTGTCGCCGGGACGACGATGTGCCCGGCGTCAACTCGCCCGTGCATGATAAGCGGGCCCCCTCCACTCGCACAACAGGAATTCCGGCGTCCTTTCCACGAACAGAGACACGCCGGAGACGCCAACGCGTGTCCTTCTCACGTCGAAGAAACGCGGTTATTTGTTGACACCGCTGAGATCACACGACTATAAGTGGAGTCGATAATATCGGCAGTGCAGGGAAATCAGTGCGGATTGTGCTTGCAGTTGCCGATATCGCTTGTATACTTAGCTTGTACGGATACGCGGGTGTAATTGCCCATTTTGTTGTTCGGGCGGATAATGGGATCAGGCAGGGGAGTTTCTGGTGACGATTGCTGCGGCGTATCTTACCTCTGAGGGGGTCGTTTTTGGCGCGGACAGCACCACCACTGTGTTTGCGGCGGGCGGTGTTGCTCAACTGTTCAATTGCGGCCAGAAAATATTCGAAGTGGGTGCAAACTCCAGACTTGGCGTATGCACGTGGGGCGCTGGAAGTTTAGCGGGCATCAGTCACCGCACACTTGTGGCAAGACTCTCCGACCGCCTAGATTTGAAGGCAGCAACTGTGCACGAGGCCATGAGTGCTTTTGTGGAAATCGTATCTGAAGCATATGGGGACGGTCAGAACGTTGGGTCTATCGGCTATGTTATTGGGGGCTGGGATCCAGGAGAACACAAGCCTGAATGCTACGAACT